>OLPR01000623.1_pt1 | contig 31799 bp, 24 predicted proteins | sample 1672761 | NCBI WGS metagenome assembly OLPR01 (sample SAMEA3136721, study PRJEB25190) | human gut metagenome | biome: human gut; feature: human-associated habitat; material: faeces | place: Austria | collected 2013 | reverse complement strand
GAAGGCAAGAATCCGAAACCGGAAATCATGGTTCCGCTTATCGGTATCTTATATGAGTTCAAACAGCAGAAGGAAGTCATACTAAAGACTGCTAAAGAGGTGTTTGAGAAGGAAGGCATAGAGGTGAAGTTTGAAATCGGTACAATGATTGAAGTACCGCGCGCTGCACTTACCGCCGATAAAATCGCATCTGAAGCTGAATATTTCTCATTCGGAACAAACGACCTTACGCAGATGACGTTCGGTTATTCGCGCGATGATATCGCAAGTTTCCTGCCTGTATATCTTGAAAAGAAGATTCTGAGTGTTGATCCGTTCCAGGTTCTTGACCAGAACGGTGTAGGACAGCTTATAAAGATGGCGGTAGAGAAAGGTCGCGCCGTACGTCCCGGAATGCGCACAGGAATATGCGGGGAACACGGCGGTGAGCCGTCGTCAGTGAAGTTCTGTGCAAAAGTAGGCATGAATTATGCATCTTGCTCACCATTCAGAGTGCCTATAGCACGGCTTGCAGCGGCGCAGGCTGCTGTCGAGGAATAATCGATAAAAACTGAAAATTAGTAAAAAACGAGGCAAGGACTTGGTGAACAGGTTCTTGCCTCGTTTTTTTTGCTATTGTTGTATGGTGTCGATTAGTTCAGAAAGGTAGAGAAAAGAGGGTAAGGTAACGTTTTTATGTTAGAATGAGGCAAAAATCGGCTTTTGACGTTATTTAAGACGGCGAATTGCTTGTAATTGTAGGAAAATTGTAATTTTACGTGCAAAGTTTGCAAAAAGTATTGTATTAATAATCAGAATCATCCATCACTAGAATTCGTGAAACTATATATACATAAGATAATAAGTCTAATCATACTCTTTCTGTTAGTCACAAGCAAGATAACAGCAATGAGCTGCGACACCGTATATTATGAGTGCCGAGAGGAACTCTCGTTTGATACAATTCCATATATGGTAAAAGACCAAGCCTTTCTTGATGGACTTAACGAACTCCAGTTGATGCTTAATGGCAAGATACCTTATTCTCTGAAGAGAGCAGAGTTTATCGTTGAGTGGGCATATTCTGGTGGCAATATGAATTACGAGAAATTCTGCCATGACATTGATAGTATAGCGTATATATTAAAGCGATTTATTGAAGTGAATGGTATCCAGCAATACAAAACCGCTCCAAATTTTGCCTTATTTGAATACTTCACCAAGCCGAGTCCAATGAATGGCAATAAAGCCTTTAGTTATGACTTTGAAGATTTTACAGGCAAGAAGGATTTCAGGAAATTGTTCATTACTAAAGTGATGAATACTCATACAGGCCAATGCACTTCACTACCTTTATATTATAAGATTCTTTGCAATGAACTTGGTGGTCAATCCTCCCTTGCTTTTGCACCAAAACACATGTATGTAAAACATATTGGAGAAGATGGCAAATGGGTGAATATAGAACTCACGAATGGCCATTTTGTTCGTGACGAGTGGTTAATACAAACACATCAAATCAATACAGAAGCAATACGCAATGGGGTGTTCCTAACGGCTCTATCTGACAAGGAGAACATTGCCTTTATGATAACGCAATTAGGTAAAGCCTATCAGCAAAAATACAATTCATGGGATTATTTCCCTTTGCGGTGTGCTGAAGAGGTGCTTAAAGTATTACCCAACTTCTGTGATGCTCTTGTCTTGAAATTCTGCGTGCATCAGCAGTTAGGTTTTGATTACCTGGACAGATACGGACAAGTACGTACACAATATTCGGATTACAATTACTCTGAATTCCAACGTATGATGAACAGATTGGACAGTCTTGGTTATTCTCAGCAAACAGATGAGGAATATAAACAGAGTGTGGAGAAAGCATTGAAGGATATTGAAAACGAAGCCAAAGAATAACGAATATGAGAAAAGTTAATCCATTAGAACCACAAAAGATTATCACAATGATAATCCTTCTCATGAGCACATGCATAAAAGTATCTGCCCAAAGCCCATACGCTATGTTTGGCGATAACTCTAAAATGCTCGAGGCAAAGAGGGAGTCTGTTCCAAGCATATATCGTGTAGGCGTACAATCAACTAATGGCGTAAACCTTTATGCGGACTTTGACATGAATAAAGGTCTGGCAACATTGTATGATGCAGAAGGTAACATTCTCCTACAAGACAGTATCGGTGAAAATACGAAGGCGATGTTTACAACCATTGATCCTCACGCAGAGAGTTATTATCATTTGAGTCCATATAGCTATTGTGGTGGGAATCCTGTTAATAGAATTGACCCAACTGGAATGGATTGGGTAGAAGGAGCGGATGGAAATATTGTTTGGAGGAATTCTGTTGTATCGTCAAATTATCAAAAAGTACTTAATCAGGGAGAAATATATCGCGGTGTTGATTATATAAGATATATGAATTGGAATAATTCTCGTGCCGTAGGATTGGTACAAGAACACTATTTGCCCAATAAGACATTATCGTATGAAGTTCACAACGGAACATATCAATTCGACTTTACTGGAGAGGTGATTAGTTCTCAGGAACTTACGGGAAAACAATTGGGTAGCAATCACGCTGCAAAAGGTATTCGAGGTACAGCTTATTTAAATGCAGTATTCTCAGATGGAGGCACCTATACTACAGAAACATATCCATTTACTAGTGGTCCTTACGGAAATGGACCAACTCCTAACCACAATTATACTGGTAGCGATTTTGCTTATACTTCTCAAGCAGGAATGACTATAGGTGGAAATAGAGGTTGGAAAGTCTATATGGAAGACTATAATGGTAGGACGGGATTAAGGATGCATCCCGATACAAACTCCCCAGGAACAGCTGGTTGCATTGGAATACAAGGTTCTGCTGAGGCATTGACTAAACTTGGAAGTTTTCTTTATGACTATATAAAAACTCAGAATAAGAATATTCAAATAAACTTTATCATAACTGGTAACCCAAATTATGGCAATAATGGCAAAGCTAATCCTTATATTGGTCAGTAGTCTCATAGTGATGTCTTGTGGAAGGAATAGATGTGCTTCTATTCAAAATACATATTTTATAGGAGATACTTCTGTAAACCAATTTGTCTTGCGTGACACATCATCTTTTGTAAATATAGAAAAACTTCCAGATATGATTGACGATCATAATTTCGGAGAGTTCATAGTTTTTTCAAATGCCTCGTCATCAGAATTCTTACTATTAGTTAGAGAAAATGGTGGGTTGCATAACCAGTATAATTATTTTTGTTTGACTGATAGTGTACTTCCTGAATACAAGCCAAAAATAGTTATTCTTGAAGATTCTGTTTTTTACACCACATTAGGAGTTCATATCGGCAGTTCTGAAACAGAATTTAGCGAAAAATATAAAGAAATGACCTTTTCTGTTTCCAAAAGTGCAAATAAAAAAACATACGAATTTCAAGATATAACTAACCTGTATCGAAGCGTTTACATATTTGATAAGGGATATTTAAAACACATTGAATTTGGTTATACATGGTAGATTGTGGGACATTTTCATATCCGACTTATATGGTTGGAGGATCATCTCTTGGGATTGTAGGGCGTTTTTCCCCTACTTGTACTCAAGCAAAACCTATGCGAACAAGTAGGAACGGAAGGGGAATTGTAGATAGATATTATCAACCAGGTGCGCATCGTTAGTTATGAAAAAAAGAAAGACTGTTATTACTGCGGTATCTTTATTCTTTGTCGTCTCGATATGTATGTTTACGGTAAGGAATAGCATTATAAAAGAACATGATTGGAAGGTAACTAGTGGAGCAAGTCTGAAGAATGATTTCATTTCTTTTTCTGAAGACTCTGTAAATAGTTACAGTTGTCCATTGATTAGAGAAAATGGAGAAATAATAGCCATCGCTTTAATCCAATTTGAAGGAAGGTTGCTTGTCTTTTCAACAAAAGAAATGGCCTTTTCATTCTTAATGTACATTTAATTTAGGTAATAATATCGCAGTTGGCACAGAATAATCTCTTATACGTATGAAGGTTCAGCATTCGCTGGACTTTTTGAATCCTCTGCCATTAAGCACGTTTTAGTAGCTATGAGCGTGTAAAAATGCGCAGAATGTGTCGAAAAAGAGTAGCCAGTACTTTACACTAACTCTGTAAACCACTGATTTTCAATCCTTGTTAGCCGCTGCGCAGGCTGCCATTGAAGGATAAACCTTAGTTTTATTCTATCCTATTATAGCATAGCGGGATGTTCTGTTAAAAAATAGAACATCCCGTTTTTTATATTCTTAAAGAAAACATTTCATATATGAAAGGTGGAGAAACTCAAATCTTTTCGGTAATTTTGCAATTAATGCAGATAATGGAGCAACACGATAATAATTATATATAAAAGTATAAATGAAAAAGACTAATAAACTTATCCTACTGTTATTAATGCTCTTATTCTTAACAGTCAATCTAAAGATATCCGCAAAGAATATCAAAGATATATGGACAACCATGCCTGACTCCATGATTGTTTACATGGATAAAAAAGCAAGGATGGAATGTATTGATCTTATAGAAAAAGGTATGACTCCGGAAATAACAAACAGGCTTGGAGGCAAGACAAGAATAGACACAATAACGTCAGATTTTATTTCAGCGACATTGAGCGAAGCCTCTAATATACAAATAAAATTATTGCCTGCATTTAATGACACTATAATATGCTATATTCATACGTATAAAGGTCCGCTTCCAGAGAGCAGCATAGCTCTTTATACGCAAAAATGGAATAAAATCTCAGAAATAAAATTCAGTATAGAAAAATTTTTGAATAAACCAGACTCTATAGAACAATCTGAATTTGAAAACATAAAACTCATGATGGATCCATATCTTATAACAGCAAATATGTCACCGGATTCAGAAGAAATTAGCGTCAGTGCTTCTGTCGCAAATGTCACAGATGAAGAACAGGATAAGATAAATGCGATATTAGTGCAAAGAAAATTTAAATGGAATGGCAGTAGTTTTAATTAATGTTATATGACATGATATATAATACCTTTTTTTTTGCAATATCGCATAAAAGAGATATCTTTGCATCGTGTTTTTCATGGTATTAGATTATTAAGGTTAAGAGAGATTGGTTGTCGTGAGACAATCAATTTTTTTATTTTATGGTATTTCTTACAGCGTCATAACCGGATTCCGACATAATGAAATTCTATATTACGGGATAAAAAATATGGATGTGTATAATAGTTGTTTATTTATCAGGTATGCTTTACTTGAACAACTTATTAAAAGATGCCGGTATTGGTGTTTCAAATTCAAGACGCTCACCGGTAACAGGATGATAGAAACACAATATGTATGCATGCAGGCAAAGACGAAGCAAAGGATTGTCACCGTTTCCGTACTTCGTGTCTCCGCATACAGGATGACCTATATCTGCGGAATGCACGCGAATCTGATTCTTCCGCCCCGTTTCCAGTTTGAACTCAACTAAAGTATGCTCAGTGGTCCTTGCAAGAACATTGAAATGCGTTACGGCAAATTTGCCTCCGTTGTCTGTTTGAGAAGAATATGTAATATAAGCTTTGTTGTCCTTTAACCAACTGGATATTGTACCACCGTCTTCTACAATTTCCCCACTTACCACTGCTACATAACGACGGTCGTAAACAATATTATGCCAATTACGTTCAAGAACCTGCTCTGTCTCATAATCCTTGGCATATATCATGAGGCCGCTTGTGTCACGGTCAAGTCTGTGCACAACATGAATGGAACACTTTTGCCTGCTCTTGTGAAGATAATCATCCAGTACGGTTTTAACGTTCAACGACGAATGTCCGGCTGCCATGGAAAGTATTCCGCAATTTTTTTCTATAACAATAATCCATCGGTCCTCATATACAATTTTCAAATACTTGCTTTTAAACGTGTTATTTTCCTTTCTACGACTAACAGAAATCTTCATCCCTGGTTTTAACGGGAAATTATATTGAGTGACGATTTTACCATTCACCTTTATCCCCCTCCCCTGTAAGATGGCTTTAATCTTTGTACGGCTGTCATCAAGAGTCTCCATTAGATATTCAAGCAATGGGGACTCTTCTGTTACAACATATTGTGCATAATCATTGGATGTTTTATACATATTTGACCTCATACAACTCTTATTTTTATGTCTTACAAAGATAATGCAATTCGATTTTGTGACAAAATAAATTGCTGTATATATTGTGTTTCATAAATATCCGCGTAATAATAAAAATACCGATAATATCATATATATCAAATATATACAAAAGATTCCTTTATTTTTGGATATTCACAGTATTTGCACTAACTTTGCACACTCATAATATATAAAAACAATAAGAACAAAGGATGATTACTGTAACAAATCTTGCAATCCAATTTGGAAAACGAGTGTTATACAAAGACGTAAATATCAAATTTACTCCAGGTAATATTTATGGAGTAATCGGTGCCAACGGTGCAGGAAAATCGACGCTTTTGAGAGCAATAAGCGGAGAACTTGAACCAAATAAGGGAAATGTTGAGTTAGGACCAGGCGAACGTCTGTCTGTTTTGGAACAGGATCACTTCAAATACGATAATTACAGCGTTCTTGACACAGTTCTGATGGGACACGAACCATTGTGGAAAAACATGAAAGAGCGTGAAGCACTATATGCAAAGCCGGAAATGTCAGAAGAGGACGGTAACCGTGCCGCCGAACTTGAAGAGAAGTTTGCCGAGATGGGCGGTTGGGAGTCTGAGAGCAATGCGGCTCAGATGTTGTCAAATCTTGGTGTAAAGGAAGAGCTCCACAATAAACAGATGAACACACTTTCTAATAATGAGAAGGTGCGTGTGATGCTGGCAAAGGCACTATTCGGAAATCCTGACAACCTGCTGTTGGATGAGCCGACGAACGATCTTGACTTGGACACTGTACAATGGCTTGAAGAATATCTTAGCAATGTGGAACAGACAGTTCTTGTTGTCAGTCACGACCGTCATTTCCTTGACGCGGTAAGCACACAAACAGTGGACATTGATTTCGGGAAGGTAACTGTATTTGCAGGAAACTATTCATTCTGGTATGAGAGTTCACAACTTGCTTTAAGACAGGCACAGAACCAGCGTCAGAAGGCAGAGGAAAAGCGTAAGGAACTTGAAGAGTTCATACGCCGCTTCTCAGCTAATGTTGCAAAAAGCAAACAAACGACAAGCCGTAAAAAAATGCTTGAGAAACTTAACGTTGAAGAAATTCGTCCATCAAGTAGAAAATACCCGGGCATTATTTTCCAAATGGAACGAGAGCCTGGCAATCAGATTCTTGAAGTCGAAGGTCTTAAGGCTGTAGATTCTGATGGCACCGTATTGTTCGACAATGTAAACTTTAATATAGAAAAAGGTGAAAAAGTAGTATTTCTTAGCCATTCTCCAAAGGCTATGACAGCTCTGTTTGAGATTATAAATGGAAACAGAGAGCCAGATGCCGGAACATATAAATGGGGAATTACAATTACAACCGCTTATCTGCCACTTGATAATACTGAATTTTTTAACAGTGACATGAACTTGGTGGAATGGCTTAGTCAGTATGGTCCGGGAAATGAAGTCGCAATGAAAGGCTACTTAGGCAGAATGCTGTTTTCAGGTGAAGAGGTCATGAAAAAAGTCAATGTACTGTCAGGTGGAGAGAAAATGAGATGTATGATTGCGCGTATGCAACTGAAAAATGCAAACTGTTTGATTTTGGATACACCAACCAACCATCTTGACTTGGAAAGCATACAGGCATTTAACAATAATCTTATCGGATTTAAGGGTAATATTCTTTTTGCAAGTCATGACCACGAATTTATACAAACTGTTGCGAACAGAATAATTGAATTAACACCATCCGGAACAATTGACAAACTCATGGACTATGATGACTATATCTATAATGAGCAGATAAAAGAGCAGAAAGCTAAAATGTATAATGTCTGATATTATATTTGGCAGGTTTTTTGCTGTATAAATAAAAACATCAAAGCTATGAATGAAAAGGATATAAATATCGAAAAACAGACGGAAGAGAATATGAACAATTCTGTCAAAGATAACGAGAAGGATACTGAGAATAAAAGCTGTAATAGCGAAAATAATGAGAATATTGAAGAAGAGTTGAAACAGCTTAAAGACAGCTATCTTCGTAAAATTGCCGAATTTGAAAATTATAAAAAAAGAACACTAAAAGAAAAGACGGAACTCATTCTTAATGGAAGTGAAAAGACAATCACCGCGATATTGCCTGTTCTTGATGACTTTGAGCGCGCCATTACAGACAAAAGCGATGATCCGAAGGCAATAAAAGAAGGAATACAGCTTATCTATAATAAATTTAACAAGATACTTGAAAGTATTGGCGTAAACAAGATTGAACCCGTAGGCAAAGACTTCGACGTTGACTATCATGAAGCTGTTGCGATGATACCTACAGGAGAAGATGACAAGAAAGGAAAGGTTATAGATTGTATTCAAACAGGATATACATTAAATAATAAGGTAATTCGTCACGCAAAAGTTGCAGTAGGACAATAAAATGGCAAAAAGAGATTATTACGAAGTCTTAGGCGTCAGTAAAAACGCTACAGAAGATGAAATAAAAAAGGCATACAGAAAAATTGCCATAAAATATCATCCGGACAGGAATCCAGGGAACAAAGAGGCTGAAGAAAAATTCAAGGAAGCGGCAGAGGCATACGATGTCCTGCATGATCCTCAGAAGCGCCAGCAATATGATCAATTCGGTTTTGACGGTCCGAACAGTGGCTTTGGCGGATTTGGTGGATCGGGCGGATTCTCTATGGATGACATTTTCTCCATGTTCGGGGATATTTTCGGCAACTTTGGAAATACCGGCGGCAGCAACCAAGACAGGAGACCGCAATACCGTGGTACGGATCTTAGAATGAAAGTGTCTCTTACCCTACAGGAAATATCTACCGGAATTACCAAAAAGTTCAAAGTAAAAAAGGACGTCGTATGTACACATTGTAATGGTAGTGGAGCTGAACCTGGCAGTCACGCGGAATCATGTCCGACATGCCATGGAGCAGGTATAATAATGCGCTCTGTCAGAACTGCCTTTGGTATAATGCAGACACAGAGTGAATGTCCGACCTGCCATGGAGATGGAACAATTATAAAAAACAAGTGCCAAAAATGTAAGGGTACAGGCGTTATAAAAGGAGAAGAGGTCGTTGAGATAAAAATTCCAGCCGGTGTTGCTGATGGTATGATTGTAAACATCCCTGGAAAAGGAAATGCCGGACCTCGCAATGGTATTAATGGAGATATTCAAGTTTATATTTCTGAAATACCGGAAGATACGTTCATTCGCGACGGAAACGATTTGATCTATAATCTGCTGCTGGATATTCCGACCGCAATATTGGGAGATACCGTTGAGATTCCTACGATAGACGGTACTAAAGTAAAAATAAAAATAGAACCAGGAACACAACCGGGTAAGACTTTAAGACTTCGAGGGAAAGGCTTGCCTGCAATACATGGTTATGGGAGTGGGATTGGAGATATAATTGTTAATATTAGTGTTTATATTCCACAAACATTAAATAAAAATGAAAGGGAAACAATAGAAAGCCTAAAAGAAAGTAAGAACTTCAAGGGAGATGATACAGATAAAAAGTCTATCTTTGAAAAATTCAGAAGCTATTTTAATTAAACTTTCCACTTTTCCGAATAACAATGATTCAAAAATCATAACATAATATATAAAGAATAATGAATTATCTTGAAACGGTAAATTATTTATTCAATATAGCACCGGTGTTTGAACACATCGGTGCTTCAGCTTATAAAGAGGGATTGGATAATACATATCTGCTGGATGAGCATTTTGGTCATCCTCATAGAAAATTTAAAAGCATACATATTGCAGGAACAAATGGCAAAGGCTCATGTTCACACACCTTAGCTGCCATTTTACAAAATAACGGATATAAAGTGGGATTATATACATCTCCACATATCATGGATTTTAGAGAAAGAATAAAAATCAATGGTGAGTGTATAAGTAAAGAATATGTCATTGAATTCGTAAATCAAGAAAAAAGTTTATTTGAAAAAATCCACCCGTCTTTTTTTGAGGTAACAACGGCATTGGCTTTTAAATATTTTGCAGAACAACATGTCGATTATGCAATAATAGAAGTAGGTCTGGGCGGAAGACTGGATTGCACAAATATTATAACTCCAATTCTTTCAATAATAACAAATATCAGTTTCGACCACACTAATTTTCTCGGAAACACACTTGAAAAAATAGCCAAGGAAAAAGCCGGTATTATAAAACCCAATATACCGGTAATCATTGGAGAAACCACCAATGAGACAAAACCAGTATTCAAAACCTGTGCGGAGAGCATGAATGCTGAAATTATATACGCAGATGAAAATGACGAAATAATATCATTCACAATGAATGAAGATGGCGGCATTACCTACAACACCAGAAGCTTCGGAATAATACAGGGAGAATTGGGCGGTTTATATCAGAAAAAAAACACAAACACCATACTACACGCAGTAAGATTTTTATATAACCAACATATAATAAAGAATACAGGCTCAATAAACAATGGATTTTATAATGTATGCAGACTTACCGGACTGATTGGAAGATGGCAAAAGATCGGTTCCAATCCATCTGTCATCTGCGACACGGGACACAATGTAGGAGGATGGACTTATATCAGCCGACAGCTGCAATTACAGAAATACAATAAACTACACATTGTTTTCGGTATGGTAAACGATAAGGATGTTGATGGGGTGATGTGCCTGTTACCTAAAAATGCACATTATTATTTTACAAAGCCACAGTCAAAAAGAGCCATTCCGGAGAAAGACATACAACGGAAAGCAATGACGCACGGTTTAGCTGGAGATTGCTATAACGATGTGCCATCGGCATATACTGCTGCAAAAAAAATGGCAACACCTGATGATATGATATTTATAGGAGGTAGCAGTTATATTGTTTCTGATTTGTTACTTTATATACGGCAACAACATAGTAAGTAAAACAACAAGTGCATTTTGCTTAATGGTTTTTAACACAGGACAAAAATACATTTTTGAATATTTCTTTTGCCGAATTCGTTTTTTTTCAGTTACTTTGTAATAATAAGACATAACTAAAAACTTATTGCAGTATGAGCATAAAAGAAGCTGAGTACATCTGCGGTCTGAAACATAAAGATTTCCAGACCACAATAAATGGGAAAAAGACAGACTTGTACATCCTTAAAAACGCACTGGGTAATGAAGTTGCAATAACTAATTACGGAGGAGCAATAGTCGCAATAATGGTTCCCGACAAAAATGGAAAAATGGCAAATGTCATACAAGGTCATGACAATATTGTCGATGTCATCAATTCTCCAGAGCCGTATCTGTCTACATTAATAGGACGGTACGGAAACAGAATCTGTAAGGGACAATTCCAGCTAAATGGCAAGGTCTATAATCTTCCCATAAATAACGGACCAAATTCCTTACATGGAGGCAAGCATGGATTTAACGCCAAAGTGTGGGACGCATTACAGATGAACACCCAGACACTTGTGTTAAAGTATGTAAGTCCATACGGTGAAGAAGGATTTTCAGGTGAAGTGAAAGTAACCGTTGTATATACATTTAATGATGAGAATGAACTCATTATTGATTATATGGCTACAACAAATAAAAAAACAGTCATCAATCTTACGAGCCATGGATTCTTCTCGCTTGCCGGTATTGGGAATCCTACACCCACAATAGAAAACTTAATCTGCGAAATCAATGCAGATTATTATTTGCCAATAGACGAGACTTCAATACCTACAGGTGAAATAAGATTCGTCAAAAACACACCCTTCGATTTCAGAACACCTAAAACAATAGGTCAGGACATAGATGCAGATGATGAGCAAATCAGGAATGGAGCCGGATACGACCACTGCTATGTATTAAACAAGAAAGAAGAAGGAGAATTAAGTTTTGCCGCCAAAATAACAGAAAAAGAAAGCGGACGCACAATGGAAGTGTACACTACAGAACCCGGAATGCAATTGTATACAGACAATTGGGCAGACGGATATAAGGGACAATTCGGCGCTACTTTCCCGCGCAGAAGCGCAATATGTTTTGAGGCACAGCATTTCCCAGACACCCCGAACCATCCTTACTTCCCCTCAGTTATATTAATGCCGGATGAACGATATACTCAAAAAACCATATATAAATTCGGAGTTGACAAATAAGTGATTATAATAATAAATATTTTAAACAATAATAACAAAAACATTTAAAGGAAAAATGGAAAATTCAACAAAACAACAGAGCAGCATTATTGCCATTATAACAATGATGTTTCTCTTTGCAATGATTTCATTTGTAACAAATCTTGCAGCTCCATTTGGTTTGATTTGGGGTAACCAGTATTCTTGGGCAGGTATGATGGGTAATATGATGAACTTTCTTGCCTATCTGTTTATGGGAATTCCTGCCGGCATGATGCTTGAAAGAATAGGTTACAAGAAAACATCCATTTTAGCAATGGCAGTAGGTTTTATTGGTCTTGCCGTACAATACCTTTCAAGTATAGTCGGAGCCGACACCGCTGTATTTACTGTAAATGGTGAGTCTGTAATGTTAAATTTCATCATTTACATGCTTGGAGCATTTATCTGTGGTTTTTGCGTATGTATGCTCAACACAGTTGTAAACCCAATGCTCAATCTGCTTGGAGGAGGTGGAAACAGAGGTAACCAGTTAATTCAGACCGGTGGTTCTCTCAATTCACTCACAGCGACATTGACCCCTCTGTTTGTTGGAGTTCTTATTGGTCAGGTAACTGACAAGACAGCCATGAGTGACGTATCTCCACTGCTGTTCATTGCAATGGGTGTGTTTGCAGTATCAATACTTGTCATTTCATTCGCTACAATACCAGAGCCTCACCTCAGAAAGAAAGGAGAAAACAAAAAGGAAAAGATGGAGCATTCTCCATTGGCTTTCCGTCACACATTATTGGGTGTTATAGCAATTTTCTTTTATGTCGGTATCGAAGTAGGAATACCATCACAGCTTACATTCTATTTGGCTAATCCGGTAAGTGACGGAGGTATAGGCATTCCAAACGGAGCCGCCATTGGAGGCGCCATTGCCGCAATATATTGGATGCTGATGTTGGTAGGACGTTTTTCAAGCAGCTTTATCAGCAGTTATGTATCTACAAGAGCACAGATTATTACGGTTGCGGCAACTGCCATAATATTATTGCTTATTGCCATATTCCTTCCGGCAAATCTCCAAATGTCGATGCCCGGATATAGTGCGGCAGACGGTTTCGCAATGTTTGAAGTTCCAGTAAAGTGTCTGTTTATTGTTCTTTGCGGTCTCTGCACATCCGTCATGTGGGGTGGAATATTCAACCTTGCAGTAGAAGGCTTGGGCAAATATACAGCTGCGGCATCAGGTATATTTATGACAATGGTAGTCGGTGGAGGTGTGATGCCTCTCATTCAGAATCTCATCGCTTCATCTGCTGGATACATAACAAGTTACTGGCTTGTTATTGCGATGCTTGCTTACATTCTCTATTACGGAGTAAGCGGATGTAAAAATGTAAACAAGGATATTCCAGTGTAAATACAAGTAAAGAGGATGCTTCGCACAGACACATCCTCTTTATATTATAAACCGATTTTCAGAATTACTAACACATAACTTAAAAATTTATCATTATGGATATTGAATATGTAAGAAGTCGTTTTATTAAACACTTTGATGGCAAGACAGGAAATATATACACGTCACCCGGTAGAATAAATCTTATAGGCGAGCACACTGACTATAACGGTGGCTATGTTTTCCCCGGTGCGGTAGATAAAGGCATTATGGCAGAGATTCGTCCGAATGGACTTGACACGATTATGTGCTATTCCATCGATCTCAAAGACCGTGTGGAATTTAAAGTCGACGATCCGAACGGACCACGTGCAAGTTGGGCACGGTATATCTACGGAATTGTACAGGAAATGAAAAAATTGGGCGTTGACGTGAAAGGATTCAACACTGCATTCGCCGGTGACGTGCCATTAGGCGCAGGAATGTCTTCCTCTGCCGCACTTGAGAGTTGTTTCGCATTTGCATTAAACGATCTTTTCGGAGACAATAAAGTAAGCAAATGGGATATGGTTCTTGCCGGCCAGGCAACAGAACACAATTATTGTGGAGTAAATTGCGGCATAATGGATCAGTTTGCCAGCGTATTCGGTAAAGAAGGCTGTCTGATGCGCCTTGACTGCCGTAGCCGTGAATTCGAGTACTTCCCGTTCAAACCTGTCGGTTATAAACTTGTATTACTTAATTCTTGCGTTAAGCACGAACTTGCAGGCTCACCTTATAATGACAGACGCAACAGCTGTGAGAATGTAGTCAAACACATCGCAGCCAAACATCCAGAATCTAAGTTTGAGACTCTTCGCGACTGTACATGGGAACAACTTGATGAGGTGAAAGAAGAGATAAGCGAGGAGGATTACAAGCGCGCTCATTTTGTTCTTGGCGAGAAAGACCGTGTACTTGCTGTATGTGATGCATTGAATGCCGGTGATTATGAAACTGTAGGACAAAAGATGTATGAGACTCACTACGGTTTAAGCAAAGAATATGAAGTATCTTGCGAAGAACTTGATTTTCTTAATGACATTGCAAAAGAAAATGGTGTTACCGGCAGCCGTATAATGGGCGGCGGATTCGGCGGATGCACAATCAATCTTGTAAAAGAAGAGTTGTATGATAAATTCATTGCAGACGCAAAAGAAAAGTATTACGCCAAATACGGTAAAGAGCCTAAAGTATACGATGTTGTTATCGGCGACGGTTCACGCAAAATATGCTAATGGTCTTTAAATCAGTTAATAATAAATCTACGATTATAATATGAAGAATATAAAAAACATTTTATTAGGATTGGGTTCTGTCGTTACATTAATATCCTCATGCGCCGGTGGTAACGCGAATCTAACAGAATCAGGACTTGACCCGGCAAAGTTTGACACTATAATTAACAACAAAAAAGTGCAGTTGTACATACTCAAGAACGAGAAAGCAGAAGTATGTGTGACAAACTTTGGAGCACGTGTTGTTTCAATATGTGTACCCAATAAGAACAACGCTCCAACGGATGTGGTTTTAGGTTTTGACAACATTGCACAATATGCAGACTCTGTAAACAGTCCGAGCGATTTCGGTGCAGCTATAGGCCGTTATGCCAACCGTATAAACAAAGGACAGCTGACCATCGACGGTAAAAAGGTACAGCTTCCAATAAACAACTATGGACACTGTCTGCATGGAGGACCGTCAGGATGGCAATATCAGGTATATGAAGGAGAGCAGCTCAATGATACTACCTTAAGGCTGGTAATGAACTCACCTGATGGTGACAACAATTTCCCCGGCAACGTCACTGCTACTGTAACATACACATTGCTGAGCGACAACACTCTGGACATGAAATTTGAGGCGACAACAGACAAGGAGACTGTCGTAAACATGACAAACCACTCTTATTTCAACCTCTCCGGTGACCCGTCAAAGGCTGGTACAAATATGGTTTTATATATAAATGCAGATAAATTCACTCCTGCTGACAGCACATTCATGACAACAGGTGAGATAAGAGACGTATATGGTACGCCTATGGATTTCACAAAGCGCCATGCTCTGTACGAGACAATCGGAGATACTACATTTGAACAAATCAAAAATGCCAAAGGCTATGACCACAACTGGTGTCTGAATACATATAAGGACGGAAAGGGCGATGACAAGAAGGTTGCAGCTTCTCTGTACTCTCCCGAAAGCGGCATCTTTATGGAAGTGTTCACAAACGAGCCTGGCATTCAGGTTTATACCGGCAACTTCCTGGATGGGACAATAAAAGGCAAGAAGGGTATTGCATATCCGAAACAATCTGCCGTTTGTCTTGAGACACAAAAATATCCGGACTCACCAAACAAGAAAGACTGGCCGTCTCCTTATCTGAAACCTGGAGAGAAATACTACAGTCATGTCGCATATAAGTTCAGTGTAAGATAATAGGAATATTTATCCTTACAATCTGGCAAAACAGTAAAATGACAATAAAAAACTCGACCATTATAGATTAATGGTCGAGTTTTTTATATTGTATACATCTATTGCACTCATGCACTGACACTAATCGTATCGTATTAGGACTGTATAACAACAACCTTTCGCTTACGCTTATGACGTGCGGATTAATATAACTCTACCAGAAATACCACATGACAAATAATTACGATATAGTTGATAAAGAAGGAATATTCGGACAGCGTGAAGTCGCTGAGAATCGCCCAGACTCAAACAGAAACCCATCTGTAAACGTACGCGCGTTTTTTGACACATCAACATAATACACCGGATATAGGCATATCGCATGCTTTATATCTTAGAAAACAATTTTATACGTTACGGAAAAGGCTTTCTCATGTGACAGGAATGCCCATATGAGCTCACAATAAAGGCTATATGGAGGTATGAAACAGTCTTTCCGATGGTAAGATATTTTATTTGAAGCATAGTGAAATAACCCGACATCTCTCAAAAAAGACAGAATACACGAATTTCTGTCGAAAGATACGGTGCAACATATAGTTCGCTACAAAATCACGAGAAGATGTGTCTGTTGGAAAAGTAAGCCACGATTTCTCCATTATATCAATTATATCGAAAAACAGTATAGGCAAACGTGCTTTAAACCTATTTTCAGGTTGTCGCACAAATCTGTTTCGTTGAAATATTTTGTCAATATTTTTTACTTCATACATAGAGACATCACGGTATAAGATTTAAGCCAGACACCGTCATCAAACAGCAGTAAAATACATTCAGCCTGCTTGAAAGCTACTCATCCCTACTCCATCCTGCTTAAGCCATACTATTTTCAGCTACGTCCTGACGTAACCTTACACATCTATAACAAAATCAAGAAGGCTGTTCATATGATATGACTTTTCTTATAGGTCAAGATTTATATTTTCTTGTGACGGATAAATTTCAAAAGATAAAGATACGGCACATTTAAAGGATTTCGAATTAATTTCAGTCTATTTTTAATCCCTTACTTATGTAATGACTAATTCATATATAAAAACTAATAAAAGTGACTTTAATGCTACATTTAGGATAAAACAAGATGACATATGAAAACATGAATTATCTGAAAATGAATAATTTATGTCGGGTATTAACGCAAAAAACTCCCGTAAGTCAGTGTATTTTCTGATTTCGGGAGTCTTTCGGTGATTTCGCTGGGATTCGAACCCAGGACCCACAGCTTAGAAGGCTGTTGCTCTAATCCAACTGAGCTACGAAACCTTAATTCGGGTGCAAAGATAATAAAAATATACGATATAATAAAATTTGAATAAAAAAGTTTTTCTTTTATAGACTGTATTTTTTGACAAACAGGCGCACAAGGCAAATATGAAAGCAAACTCTTATTGCGTCGCAGTCACTGTCTAATACATGAAAATATCGCGATATTATACGCGGACTATCCAAAGTAGAAACGTAAAATCTTGAGTCTCACAAGAAGGGATGTGCAAAAACCGAAGTGAAGGGAAGCACGTCATTACTGCGACTTTTGCCCTGGAGACGCAAGATTTTGCGTCTCTACTGGGCGTACGCCATCATTGTTTTAAAATAAAACAGGCTGCGCTCGGATATTTAAAAGCAAGTTCTCATCGCGTTTGCTGGTACTGTTTTTACGAAAAATAATAAGAAACATCCACAATACCCCAATGAATCAAACAGGCGTGAAGCATGGAATTGACAGTAATCATAACTGTAAATGTTGTATTATAATTTCAATTCGCTCCGATAATTCAAGGAAAGTATTATATAATATCTGCACTTTTTTGACACACGTCATGAACACATTATTATGATGAGTTGCAGTCGTCTTCCAAACATAAAATACGTATTAACGATATTAAGCATAACAGTAAATATGACCCGGGGAGGAGTATTATTCCCTCCCTGAAGTTTTCAGCTGTTAAGATATGATATGATTGAAACTAAATATACAATACTTACAATCAATATCAGGATTTTTCTTATGATATTTTTTATATCATTCTTTTTATAAACAATGCTCTTATATATTACAGATGCTATATTAAATGTCAATCCTATAATCATAATAATTGCCATGGGTAAATTATTCGTGTCCCAAAATCTTAATACAACGATGATAGTTATGCATAGGATGAAATACTCTATTTCATACATAGTAAAAACAAATTATATACGATTAATAAACTCATAATTACAAATTGTCACATCAGTAAATACGGCATATCGAATTGTTTTTGTACGATATTATTCTCTAGGAAATTTCCTGTTAAGACATTGACCGGAAGACTTTGAAAACATGGGTGTTTCCCAAAATATATCGGTAAAAGTTTAATAGCTTTCCTATTGTCATATTTAAATCACTCATAACTTTTTCTTTGAAAACAGAACCTGTCATATCTTTAGACCGGTGCTGAATATTTTACATTTCCATTTTTTATAATATCTTGGAAAGCATATAATTCTGTGAGGAATATGTTTTATATCCATAAGAATTTCTCAATTTTTAAATAGTAATATAATTCCCACAAACAATATTATACTTCCAATCAATATAAAGCATTTCTCTATAATGTTTCTTATGTCATTTTTTTATAAACTATACTTTTATATATTATGGACGCTATGTTAAAAGCTAATCCTACAATCATAATAACTGCTATGGGTAAATTATTTGTTTCCCAAAATCTTGATACGATAATGCAACAAATACATATAATAAAATACTCTGTTCCATACATAATAAAACGTGTTACATACAGTCAATAAAATCATGAATGCAAATTGTTATAAGGAATTGTAAACTCAGACAAGATGACAAAAACCATAAATACATGTGTTTTCATAATTTAATTTGTTTGTTAGAGGTTTGTGTGTTTAACGCAGTGAATATACAAAAATATATTCTATGACAGAAACAGCAGAACATTTATTTATATAACTTTGCATAAAGTTATCATATCTTCACAATAGTCCGTAACCATTCATGCGTACAGTCATAATGCATTTCAACACACGGACAAGACTGACATCATAAACATACGCAGTAAATTTGTGTTTCCTGAATATTTCAATATAATATAATGAAAATAAGGAAAAAGCATACGATTCAAGTCCGTATATGAATATCCAGAAGTCACTTGATTCGTTTTATCTCCAAAAATATTTATATTCCAGCAGCATGAAATGCGGATGAAAGAAAACGGCTGATTATGGATTAAGAACGTAAATCCCCGAAAGTAACAATATGACTCTCGGGGATTAAATATAACTTATAATAGGTGTATGTATTTATAAATTGCTTACTGGTGCTGTTCTCTCAACAAATCGTTGACCGTCTTGACTGGGTTGAACGTTGATATGGGGACTTCTACAAACACCGTGTTCCAATCACTCATTGCTCCATTCCACAAACCGGGAAGTTCAAGAGCCTTAAGTTCTTTTCCGTTTTTGCTTTTAGAACTGATGAATCCGGTCGACTTGTCTACGTAATCCGGAAGATGGAACGGTCTGCCTTTGTAGTCTTTTGTGGCACATACAAGGTCAACAGGATTGAAATGAGTGCCCTCTTTGAACATACGCACATATTCATCATTACTCTTGTCTATCTGGCTTGATTCAAGAATCTGAAGACTCACAGTGCCGTCTTGATTGTAGCAAAGGAACGGACCTCCACCCGGTTCGCCCACATTCTTCACCATTCCACAAACCCTCATTGGTCTGTTCAGTTTGTTTCTCAGATATATCACAAGCTCGGCATCTTCGAGTTCCTTTATGTCGGTACGTCTGCAACACAAATCTCTCTGTACAAACCGAATTATTTCCTCAAGTTGTGTGTGAGTGTATTTGCCTGTATCAAGCAGATTAAGATAAGCAAATGCACGTGACTGAAGATCAACAAGGATGCCGGCAAGCAATTTCTTATACTTAACAGTATCATCCTTCAGTCTGTCAGGCACAACATTGTCTATATTCTTTATGAAAATAACATCAGCGTCAATATCATTTAGATTTTCAATCAGGGCACCGTGCCCGCCTGGTCTGAAAAGCAACGATCCGTCTTCATTTCTGAACGCTGTATTGTCCGGATTTGCCGCAATTGTGTCTGTGTTGGCTTTCTGTTCTGAAAAGCTTATATCATACTTTACATTGAACATAGCCGCATACTTATCAGCTTTCTCTGCAACTTTCTGTTTAAAAAGCTCAATATGATCGTGTGATACGGTGAAATGAACGTTTGCTTTCCCGTCTGACTTGGCATATAGCGCGGCTTCAACAAGATGTTCCTCCATCGGTGTCCGCGGTCCGTCATCATAACTGTGGAAAAGAAGCAGACCTTTAGGAAGCCTCCCGTAGTTTAACCCCCTCGGCTCCAACAGATTCTCAACAATAGCCTTGTATTCACCATTGTCAATCAGACATGTCACGCATTTGCCCTCATTCCTCTTGCATGTGTTGCACAGTTCTTTCTTAAAGGCGAATTTTTTAATGTTTTCAAAAAACACCTTCTCAAATTCTGTTTCAGGCTTGCTGTAGTCTGCGTCCAGAAAAGAATATAGATTCTTGAACATGCGGCTTGCCGCGCCACTTGCAGGAACAAACTTGACAATCTTATGTCCTCCGTTAAGATAAGCGTCCCATTTGGCAAGATAATCATTCATCTCATTTTCCGACGGTGACATAATGCCTTTTCCGACGGAAGCAGCAGATTCAATCTTGAGGAACGGGAAGCCCTTCTTTATATCATCAAGCTGATGTTCTACTTGTTCTTCAGTGATTCCAATTAATGATATTTGCTTTAGGTCTTTTTGAGATAACATATCAGTCAGTTTATGTAAATTGTTGTATACTCGTTACAAATTTAGTTACTTTTTTTATAAACGCGAAACATTAAAGGTATTTTTTGTAACTTTGTGTCCAAACTTAATATAGATAAACACAGTTATGGCAGAAATATTAAGATTCACAAAGGACGAAAAGACAGAGTCTGTACGCATCATAAGGTATTTACGCGATGTGTTGGGCGAATCTCTGATGCCTGATGACGAAAAGAACCTGAGACAGTTCATAAAAACTGCGATTGACGAAAACAGTATAGAGAGAGACGTATTCGGACTCAATCCGATATTGCTAAGCATTCAGACAGCAGAAATCGAACTGCAGGAGATAGGTATGAAACGTGACTGTGTGTTGGCTATATTACTGTATAACATTGTCACGAATGACGACAGTTCCATAGAAATAATAGAAACCACATTCGGCAAGGGCGTCGCACAGATAATACACGGACTTGTGAGAATCCAGAACCTGTACAGTAAGAATCCGGTCATTGAGAGTGAGAACTTCAAAAGTCTGCTGCTGTCCTTTGCGGAAGACATGCGTGTCATTTTGATTATGATAGCAGAAAGAGTGTGTCTGATGAGACAGATAAGGGACACTGACAATGAGGAGGCAAAACGCAAAGTATCAGAAGAGGCAAGTTATCTCTACGCCCCACTCGCCCACAAACTCGGACTATACAAGCTGAAAAGCGAGCTTGAGGATTTAAGTCTCAAATATCTTGAACATGACGCATACTATGCAATAAAGGAAAAACTCAACGCCACAAAGAAATCACGCGATGCATATATAGAAAGATTCATACAGCCAATTGAAGAACAACTGCACAGGATGGGAATAAAATGCCATGTGAAAGGACGGACCAAAAGCATTCATTCCATATGGCAGAAGATGAAAAAACAAAAATGTGCCTTCGAGGGGATATATGACCTGTTTGCAATCCGTATTATCATTGATTCGCCCGTAGAAAAAGAGAAAATGCTTTGTTGGCAGACATACTCTCTCATTACGGATATGTATATGCCAAATCCCAAAAGACTGCGCGACTGGCTTTCTGTGCCTAAATCAAATGGCTATGAGAGTCTGCACATAACTGTACTCGGTCCTGAAAACAAATGGGTGGAGGTGCAGATACGCACAGAAAGGATGGACGAGATAGCAGAACGCGGACTTGCCGCCCATTGGAGATATAAAGGCATCAAGGGAGAGACCGGTCTTGACGAATGGTTGGGAAACATACGCAATGCCCTCGAGACAAACGACGACATGCAGCTTATGGATCAGTTTAAAATGGATTTATATGAAGACGAGGTGTTTGTATTCACCCCAAAGGGCGACCTGTTCAAGTTTCCCAAAGGAGCGACAGTACTTGATTTCGCATACCATATTCATTCCGGTATAGGCAACAAATGTGTCGGGGCAAGAATTAATGACAAGAATGTATCGATAAGAGAAATACTGCATTCCGGTGATCAGGTGGAGATAATAACACAGAGCAATCAGACTCCCAAACGCGACTGGCTTAATATAGTAAAGACAGGAAGGGCAAAATCGAAAATCAAACTTGCACTGAGAGAGACTCAGGTTAAGGAAGGATTGTACGCAAAGGAAATGATTGCCCGAAAGCTCAAGAACAGGAAAATAGAAATGGATGAGAGCATAATGGCTCACATGATAAAAAAATTAGGGTTCAAGGAGACTTCCGACTTCTACAAACAACTGACAGACGAGAAACTCGACATAAACAATGTAATAGAAACGTATATTGATGTCAGAAATCATGATCTGAATCTGAACGGTCCGGGAGTCATACGGTCTGCCGAAGAATTCAGTTATGAGAATCACAATGATGACAGGGACCACACGCATGAGGACGTTCTTGTTATCGACAGAGATCTTATGGGAATTGACTATACCCTCGCTAAATGCTGCCATCCTATATATGGTGATCCGATATTCGGATTTGTCACTATAAACGGAGGAATAAAGATTCACTGTACCAATTGTCCAAATGCGCCAGAACTCAGAAAACGCTTCGGATACAGAATAGTAAAAGCACGGTGGAGCGGGAAAGGTTCTTCTCAATATAATATTACCTTGAGAATAATAGGAAACGATGACATCGGCATTGTAAACAACATCACAAGCGTCATTTCCAAAGAAGAGAAAATCGTTATGAGATCTATAAACATCGACAGCAACGACGGACTGTTCAGGGGCAATATTGTAATTCAGATAGACGACACATCAAGACTTGAATCACTATTGAGAAAGCTGAGGACGATAAAAGGCGTCAAAAGCGCAGTGCGCTTATAGGCGCGAATTCAGCAGGGCATCAAACTGCCTGATACCGTCGTATGTGCATACACCGCGTATGAACAGAATTATGATATTATTGAGGATACGGGTAAAATCATATTCTTTATACATCTTCGACTGCTTCACATACTCTATTGAAGCATTCAATATTCGTGAAAGTACATCATAATCAACATCATCACGAAACACGCCCTCACGCACCCCGCGCTGATAAAACTTCATTTTATCTTGCTTACGTTCAGAATCGCGGGCTTCAAAATATGACATTACCTGGTCATATTTATGTATGTCTGAAAAATACAATGGATTCACGCCGGACAGCCACCGAATCTGTCTGTTATAGAACTCTATTATTATATCAATAACATTATGGGAAGGATCCTTTTCAAACGACTTCATGTGGGCGTCATATTGTTCCTCCTGATACTTGACTCCTTCAAGCAAAAGCTCCTCCTTATTTGAATATATCTCATATAACGTACGCTTGGATATACCCAATAATGCCGCAATATCATCCATTTTAACAGCTCTGATACCTTTGCTCATAAACTCAGCCATTGATGTTTGCAGTATCTTCTCGCGCAGCTGTTGTCTGTAGTTTGTCTGAGAACTGTTTTTATGCATACATGTTAGTTTTGTGACAAAGTTATAAAAAAAATGTGAAACCGAAATCGCTTTGTCAGTTTTTTATTAACTTTGCGTTCGTATTCAAATAAAAAGAAAATCATCAAATATAAGTATATGGTAAAAATAACAAAAGAAAGTGCCTTGGATTATCATATGAACGGACGTCCGGGCAAAATTGAAGTAAAACCAACAAAACCATATCATACACAAACAGACCTCAGTCTTGCATATTCACCAGGCGTAGCCTATCCGTGTATTGAAATACAAAAAAATCCGAACGATGTTTACAAATATACGGATAAAGGTAATCTTGTCGCAGTGATTTCCAATGGAACCGCTGTACTCGGACTTGGTGACATAGGTGCCATGAGCGGCAAGCCTGTAATGGAAGGCAAAGGTCTTCTGTTCAAAATATACGGTGGAATCGATGTTTTTGATATCGAGATAGACGAGAAAGACCCGGAGAAATTCTGCGAGGCGGTAGAGAAAATCGCCCCAACCTTTGGCGGTATTAACCTTGAGGATATCAAGGCTCCTGAATGTTTTTATATAGAGGAAAGATTAAAGAAAACCCTTGATATACCCGTAATGCACGACGACCAGCATGGAACAGCCATAATATCCGCAGCAGGTCTGAGAAATGCATTGGAGGTTGCCGGCAAAGACATATCAAAAGTAAGGATTGTTGTAAACGGAGCCGGTGCGGCAGCTATTAGCTGTACAAAACTGTATGTTGCATTGGGAGCGAAGTTAGAAAACATCATTATGCTCGACTCCAAGGGAGTTATTACTAAGGATCGGGAAAACCTGACTCCGCAAAAGAAGATGTTTGCTACAGACCGCACAGACATACATACATTGGAAGAGGCTATAAATGGAGCAGACGTGTTTGTAGGATTGTCAAAAGGGAATATACTCACCCAAGACATGATACGTTCGATGAATGATAATCCCATCGTGTTTGCTCTTGCCAATCCTGTTCCTGAAATCAGTTATGAGGATGCGATGGCAAGCCGCCCCGACGTACTTATGTCAACAGGAAGAAGCGATTATCCTAACCAGATAAATAATGTCATAGGATTCCCGTATATATTCCGCGGAGCGCTTGACGTACACGCAAAAGCGATAAATGAGGAAATGAAACTGGCTGCTGTGAACGCTATTGCAGATTTGGCAAAACAACCTGTTCCCGACGTTGTGAATGAAGTATATCATGTAAACGACCTTACGTTCGGTCCGAAATATTTCATTCCCAAACCGGTTGACCCACGCCTTATCACAGAAGTAAGTGCAGCTGTTGCAAAAAGTGCTATAGAAAGCGGTGTTGCCCGCCATATTATAACTGACTGGGATTCGTACAAAAAGAACCTGATGCAGTTGCTTGGGCAGGAGACAAAGCTTACACGCAACCTGCATGACACAGCCCGTATGCACCCTCAACGTGTTGTTTTTGCGGAAGGAGCGCATCCGACAATGATGAAAGCTGCCGTGCAGGCAAAAGCGGAAGGCATCTGCATTCCAATTCTGTTAGGCAATCCGGACAGACTGAATCGTCTTGCGCAACGTCTTAAACTTGACCTGACAGGCATTCAGCTCATAGATATGCGTGCGGATCAGGAGCAGGGACGCCGTGCCACATTTGCAAAACACCTTGCCGAAAAACGCGCACGCCAAGGCTACACGTTCCAGGAAGCATACGACAAAATGTATGAACGCAACTATTTTGGAATGATGATGGTGGAGACAGGTGAGGCAGACGCGTTTATCACAGGTTTGTATACCAAATACTCAAACACCATAAAGGTTGCAAAGGAAGTAATAGGCATACGTCCGGAATACAACACGTTTGGGACGATGCACATCCTCAATACAAAGAAAGGAACATATTATATTGCGGACACTCTGATAAACCGTCATCCAGACGAAAGTGTGCTCATTGATATCGCAAGGCTTTCCGCACATACGGTGAGATTCTTCAACGAGGAGCCACACATTGCGATGATAAGCTATTCTAACTTCGGAACAGACGACATAGGCAGTCCGCTGAAAGTTCACAACGCCGTAGCTGAACTGCAACTGAGATATCCGGATATGATAATAGACGGTGAAATGCAGGTAAACTTTGCATTAAACAAAGAACTAAGAGACGACAAATATCCGTTCACACGTCTGAAAGGACTTGATGTGAACACGCTCATTTTCCCGAACATGAGCAGTGCCAACGGAAGCTACAAGCTGCTTCAGGCTTTAGATCCGGATGCGGAGATAATCGGTCCGATACAGATGGGACTGAACAAACCGATACATTTCACAGATTTCGAAAGTTCAGTACGCGACATTGTAAATGTGACTGCCATCGCTGTAATAGACGCATATGTGGATAAGATAAAATCAAATAAATAAACAATATATCACATCATTATGGTTGGAGCTTAATGCTTCAACCATAATCTTATACTAAATCATCATGCTGGTATCACCCTGTGCAAAGTTAAACCTCGGTCTGAATGTTGTAGAAAGACGTGCGGACGGCTATCATAATCTGGAAACTGTATTTATTCCTGTTCCATTGTACGATGCTTTGGAAATAAATGTCATGGACGAACGTTTTCCTTCTGAAACGGCATGTGACATAAAGATTTCCGGAAATAAAATAGACTGTGAGGATAAGGACAATATAATTGTCAAGGCATACAATATCATTGCGTCTGATTATGACATACCGCGTATACATGTGCATTTGTTCAAGAACATTCCTTCACAGGCTGGTTTGGGCGGAGGCTCGAGCGATGCCGCATACATGCTAAGGGCACTTGATGATTTGTTTGGGCTAAACATCGGCAACCACAGACTGAAAGAATATGCTGCCAGACTTGGCGCTGACTGCGCGTTCTTCATCGATTCAAAGCCTGCATTTGCAACCGGCATAGGCTCTTGTCTCACACCTGTCAATATGGCAACGACACTCACAGGCTACTATGCCGTTATAATAAAGCCATCCGTAGCAATATCTACAAAAGAGGCATATGCACACATACACCCTCATTATCCTGAGATGTGTTGCCGTGACATTGTAGGACAGCCGGTGGAGACATGGAAAGACCTGCTGTCAAATGATTTCGAAGAACAGGCATTCAAGGATTATCCTGAATTGCAGGAAATAAAAAACACGCTGTACAGTAATGGAGCCGTGTATGCACAAATGAGCGGAAGTGGAAGCGCAATGTTCGGACTTTTCAAAGAACACCCCTACTCTGTTGAGTGTTTGTTCAAGCGTTATTATACAACAACCCTTAAACTGCAATATTAATAGAATCCATATAGAATAACTGTCTTCTTATTACTTTCATTATAGACAAAACCTATTGTTTCCTGAAGCGTCAATCTTCAAGACATACTGCCTTATTCTTACCGGAAAGCATATCAAACGACGGACCGAATCACACATCATTGTTACATAACACGGAAAGATGGATAGATATACGACATCTTGCCTAACAAACTGTAAATATTATTTCCAATCTGATGTAAAATTGCTATCTTTGCTTGAAACAAAACGTAAACAATAATATCATAGCAAGAAAGTATGAAGATGGCTGAGACCCACTTTTTTGTATATTATAAAACCATAATAACACACATAGCACTATCGCTTGCGTTTATTACGCTATTTTCGTGTGGAGATAATACGTTGACGAGAAACACGCCATATGCTGACTCATTGACAGAAGCGAATCAACGGCAATATGTCAGATATAATAAATCGGTGCATCTGCAACAGAAACACATGAATGAATGTACAGTAGATAAGCAGTCAGCCAATGTATACACTTTCAACAGAACCGGGACTACAATTGCCATTATAATCACGGTACCACTTGTAGCATTAGCCTTTGTGGCTTATATAAGGATAGAAAGGCGGGCACACTTAAGAGATGTGATGAAATATAAAAAACAAATCGACACCCTTAAGAGAACCCGTATTGGACTGTGCAGCATCCATAAACACAGAAGAGAGCTTATGGCACATGTAATCACGGAGAAATGTAGAGAAATAGAACTGCAGAGAAAAAGCAACGACGACAACAAACGCCAGATACACAAACTTGAACAGTCAATTGACAGACTTCACAGACTTGGCGAAAGGCAGAAAGCCGAGTATATCAATATAATAAAGGAAAAGGACGCCTTAATAGAAGAGCTTAACCGTAAAAACAAAAAATATGAAAAGATAAACGCGAAGGGCTGCAATATTGACAAATACGCTGACAAAACTATAGTAAAACAATTGAAGCACCATGCAAGGAAAGATTTTGTCCACATGTCAAGTGAAGAAATGGCGATGCTGAAAGAAGTCGTCATTGACGAACCTGAATTCCGTAGAATAGAAAACATTGTAAATGACAATGAATATATCATATGTCTGCTGGTCAGGACAGGCTTTACTCCATCAGACATAAGCATATTGACAGACCTGTCACAATCCAACATATCGAATATCCGTAAAAGACTGTTGATGAAATTAACAGGTATTGACGGCTCTCCGAAAGATTTTGACACATACATAATCAGCTTATAATCAAACCATTAATACATTAAGCTCTACTAACAGTTAATCATTTGACAACCGATAGTATACCTTTTTGTGAAATTTTTGTGAAATATAAACTGACATTTGATTTGCTTCATATACGAATTTAACGTTACTTTGCGATATAAGAAAGCCAAAACTATATTAATCAAAGATTACAAAACTTCAGTCTATATATAAATTTCGTGGAAATTGAAACACAGAATCTTCGTATACAACAAATAAATAAATTACCTTTAAATCGAAAATTTCGATGAAAAGTTATACGACATCCGCAAATTTAAAGTAGAAATATTGTAATTAGCACAGACTGTTTATACATGCAGAAACATAATAACAGAACATATAGTAAAAAAGTAGCAACGCTCGAAGCTGTTAGAGAGCAAAAAAACTATCAAAAGTTATGGATTTTAAATTTTTAGATTCTATCATTCTTGATGAAGAGGAATTGATTAACATTCGAGGAGGAGTCAGCGACGGAATTACTTGTGGATCAAATTGTGGCATGAGTTGTGGAAACAGTTGTGGAAGTAATTGTGGAAACAATTGTGGATCAAATTGTGGAACCTCATGCGGCATCAACTGTGGAGGATTTATAAAAAATATTGATCCTATTATTAAACCAGACAGACCGACTGGACCAATTAATCCTGGTACACCAATTAATCCTGGTACACCAGAACACGAGTGAGAAGTTCTATCCTACATGAAAAAATTATGAATCAAGACATAAATTATTTACAAATATATCATAAACTTTATGTCTGTATTCGTTAATAATTTATGTCTTTAAATTAGATACATATGAAACACAGTAAATATAATATACTGATTCCTGCAAAAGGCTTTTGTATAATATACAATTCATTTACTGATAAGTTTGTCGGTCTGTCGAATCGAATTGCTACGGAATTCAATGAAACAAAAGATTTCAGTGAGTTTCATTATAATCACAAGGCTGTTTTTGAGAATCTAAAATCATTAGGAATGATTATTGACGATGACACCAATGAATTATCAATAATAAAGTCAAATTATGATAAAGCAGTCAGAGGGGATGACAGCTTATATATAATGATTTATCCAACTCAAGACTGCAATCTCAAATGCTGGTATTGTTATGAGTCACATGTTGCCAACTCGTTAATGTCTCCGAAGGTAATGCAGACAACATACAATGCAGTAATAAACAAATTAAAAACAAAACATTATGAATCACTTCTAATCGGTTTTTTTGGAGGAGAGCCATTAACAAACTTTGATGATATTGCATATCCTTTGTCTATCAGAATCAAGGAGTTTGCCGAGAGTAACGGAATAAAATTCTCTACATTCTTCGTGACCAACGCCTCATTAATTAATGAGGATATGATTGGTAAACTGCATGATATAAACCCTTTATTCCAAATCACACTTGACGGGACTAAGGAAAAACATGACAGTGTAAGAATATGGAAAAAGGATAATAAAGGTACTTATGATACAATTATAAACGCAGTTAAAATAATCTCTAATTCCATAAAAAACACTTTCACGGATGATCCGACTGTAACAATAAGAATAAACTACGACAATCAAACACTAAGAAAAATAGACAGTCTTATTGCAGATTTAGAAGGTGTAAACAAGAATAATGTCATAATACATTTTGAAAGAGTATGGCAGACACGCCATCTTGTTGACGACGAACAACGTGAATTGTTGATTGACACTTTCAGAAAATTTATCAACGCCGGCTATACTATAACCCACGGAGTGTTCAGGAGAAAGAAAGTTTCATGTCCGTCTGACACTCATGACTTTATGATAGTAAATTACAATGGCAAACTGTATAAATGCAATGGCAGAACACTTACACCGGAGACAAGCGAAGGATTATTGACAGATGAAGGTGGCATCCTATGGGACGAGGAAAAAATTCGAAAACGCATTAATAAACCAACGTTCGACAATGCAAGATGCCTTAACTGTAAGATTCTTCCCTTATGCTTGGAACCATGCAGTCAAAAACTCTTGGAGACCGGACAGATATGTGACAACATCTGTTCTTTGAAATCTATCGACATTTCATTAGAAGACTATCTGAAAATGGAATTTGAGATGCGATATGTGCTTCAACATTGCATGTAAGTTATTAGTGTACACATATAATAATCAAAGTACAGTTTTACACATTTATTTTCAGATGCCGCGAACATAAATCCCGCCAATCACAAGAGTGTAATGTTCGGTAATCATAAACATATAATATACACTGTCACAAATAAAACAATACGATTTAAACTGATGGAAAAATTCCTTAATCACATTTACATATAACAAATTAACATACACAAAACCACATAACTGAAAAATACACAATAGCATGAACCATATAAACTGATATATTTTGCAAAGAATATACGTGATTGTTTAAGAAAAACAACATAACATAAATGGAACCCCAAAAACGCTTTACAAACAACATAAACATATAACTATGCGAAACATTCTTATTATTTCTTTGTTATCGTTTAATCTTGCAGGCAACGCACAGGAGCTGAAAGATTCAGCGAAAGTACACAATATAGACGAGGTGGTGGTCAACGCCACACGCAGTTATGCCATACCAGACGGAGTGGTATACATTCCGTCAAAGGAGGCTATAAGGCACGCCTTCAACATAAGCGACCTTTTGGCAAGAATGATGGTAGCAGGATTGCTTGTAGATTTAAGCAGCGACAAGGTGTCGACAACATATGGAGCCGACGTTCACTTCTATATCGACGGTGTGGAGGCGCAGGATTGGGAAGTAAAGGCACTGCGCCCTAAAGACGTGTTGCATGTGGATTACCTTAAATCGCCTTCCGATCCGAAATATAAGAACTACGAAGCCGTGGTGAATCTCGTGATGAAGAAATATAAGTATGGCGGATATGTACTCGGCGAAGCAGGTCAGACATTTGTGAAACCCGTCAGTGGTGACTACAATGTGGCTATAAAGGTGAACACCGGCAAGTGGACTCTTTCCGGTATGTCAATGGCATCCTACAGCAACATAAACGACATAACCAGCAACACCAACACACGATACACATTCAGTCCCGACAACATAATAAACCGCAGCACAAAAGAAAAGAAACGGCAGCACAACAGAGGAACAGTATCAGCAGCAAAAGCCATATACAACAGTGACAAGTTTCTGTTTATCACATCGGTAGGATTCAGCT
>OLPR01000622.1_pt1 | contig 31803 bp, 27 predicted proteins | sample 1672761 | NCBI WGS metagenome assembly OLPR01 (sample SAMEA3136721, study PRJEB25190) | human gut metagenome | biome: human gut; feature: human-associated habitat; material: faeces | place: Austria | collected 2013 | reverse complement strand
GGCGTTCGCCATCTCCCAGCCGTTCATGAAGAACTCGAAGCGCTCCACATAGTCCGGGTTCGTGGGCTTTTTCTTCGTCAGCGGCGAGATTTCGATCGGATGATCCATTACGAACGTCGGCTGAATCAGGTGCTCCTCGGCGTATTCCTCGAAGAACAGATTCAGGATATCGCCCTTCTTGTGAATGGGCTTGAATTCGATATTGTGCGCCTTTGCGACCTCGCGCGCCTCTTCGAGCGTATGAATCTCGTCGAAATCGACGTTTGCATACTTCTTGACCGCCTCGACCATCGTGATGCGCTCGAACGGCTTGCCGAGATCCATCTCGATGCCGTTAAACGTGATCTTCGTCGTGCCCAGAACCGTCTGTGCGACGTGGCGATAGAGGTTCTCGGTCAGATCCATCATGCCGTGGTAATCGGTATACGCCTGATAGAGCTCCATCAGCGTGAATTCCGGATTGTGGCGGGTGTCAAGACCCTCGTTGCGGAACACGCGGCCGATCTCGTAGACCTTCTCCAGCCCGCCGACGATCAGGCGCTTCAGATACAGCTCCAGCGAAATGCGAAGCTTGAAATCCTCGTCGAGCGCGTTGAAGTGCGTTTCGAACGGGCGCGCCGCCGCGCCGCCGGCGTTGGCAACCAGCATCGGCGTTTCGACCTCGAGGAAGCCCTGACCGTTCAGATAGCTGCGAATCGCGGAGATGATGCGGCTGCGCTTGATGAACGTATCGCGGGATTCGGCGTTCATGATCAGGTCGAGATAGCGCTGGCGATAGCGGGTATCGGTGTCGGTAAGTCCGTGGAACTTCTCCGGCAGCGGATGCAGGCTCTTGCTCAGAAGCGTGATTTCCTGCGCGTGCACGGACGCTTCGCCGGACTTCGTCTTGAATACAAAGCCCTTTACGCCGATCACGTCGCCGATGTCGTAGGATTTGAACGCCTTGTACGCTTCCTCGCCCACGTCGTCGCGGCGAACGTAGATCTGGATGCGGCCGTTCAGGTCCTGAATGTGCGCAAAGCTCGCCTTGCCCATCACGCGGCGGGACATCATTCTGCCGGCGATCGATACGGTCTGGTTCTCGAGGGAATCAAAGTTTGCGAGAATTTCGCCGGAAAGGTGCGTGCGGTCGTAGCGCACGATCTCGTAGGGGTTATGGCCCTCGGCGATCAGCTGATTGAGCTTCTCCAGGCGAATGCGGTTCTGCTCGGAAATCGCCTGTTCCGCGCTTTCGTTGGTCATGATTTCGTCTGCCATTTCAGGGTAACTCCTCTCCGTAGGCGGGGCAAACGCCCCGAGCGTCGATCGAAAACAGCCGGCCGTTGGATTCGACAGCCGGCTGACGGAAACTTATCTCTTGCGAATGGAAAGAACCTTCATCTTCACGATTCCGCCGGGCGTCTTCACGTCCACGCGGTCGCCGACGCGCTTGCCAACCAGCGCTTCGCCGATCGGCGATTCCTGAGAGATGAACAGCTTGGTCGGATCCGCTTCGGTGAAGCCGACGAGCGTGTATTCGTCTTCCTCGTTGAATTCCTCGTCCAGCACGCGCACGACGGTGCCGACGGCGACGGTATCGGTTGAAACGGCGGTGTCGTCGACAAACGTGGCGGTGCGCAGCAGCTCCTCCAGCTCGGCGATGCGGCCGTAGACGTGGGCTTCTTCCTTCTTCGCGGCGTCGTATTCAGCGTTCTCGCTCAGATCGCCGAAACCGCGGGCAATCTTGATTTCCTCGGCAACGCGCTTCTTTGCCTCGACGAGCTCAGCCATTTCCTCTTCGAGCTTTTTCTTGTCGGTCAAAGTCAGTTCACGATTCTCAGCCATTGCCAACATCCTCCTTATATGAAAAAATTCATGAATGAAACATGATTTTGAATACGAAACAAAACACTGCGGCGACCGTCGCAGTGCTCGATTCGTATGGAGATAATTATACAACGGCGCAATGAATTTGTCAAGAGCGGGAGCGGGCGAGAAGGTAATCGCTTAATGAAGAAGCAACTTTTGCGAGCCCCCTGCCCGGAACCGATTGAAAAATCGCGCCGCAAGGGTTCTGCCAGATCCGCACGCCGTCGATGCCGATATCCTCAATGACATAGTTTTCCGGCGGAATATCGGGATTTGCCGTGCGCGCCTGTATGGTGACGCTTACGACATTCAGCCGGGGGGAAGCACAGATGCCGGTAAGCTCGTGCGCGGCGAACACGATGCATCCGAATGCGGAAAGGTAATCCCGGTATTCCGGCGCGAATGAGGTGTTCAGTTCAGCCTCGGCATGAGCGATTTGTTCGGGCGATGCGCCCTGCATCGTAAGCAGGTCGGGCAGGGAACGAATCAGATCGACGATAGTATTCAAGAGAAGACCTCCTTATCCCAGCTGATCGGCGAGCGCTTTCCAGAAAGCCTGACGCTGTTTGTCGAACATGGGGCGATCGATTTCGCTTGCGCCTTCAAACAGATGCCAGATTTTGTTATTGCCGTTCTGCATATGCTCGGCTTTGGTCAGAATGGCGAGCGTTGAATCCATTTGCTGACCGATGTGATGCAGTTCATACGCCTGCCCCGTAGCCGGATCAAGCGCGGCAAGACCTCGGCGCATACGTTCGAGATTGGTCAAGCCATGTTCATCAGTGAAAGCCAGGTCGATGTCGCGGATGAGCGAGATTTTGTTATTGATGAGCTGGCGCGTCAAGCCGGCTTCCTTACAGATATAGTATTGATCCATATTGGCAAACTGCTTGATGACGTCGATCGGATAGCCGGATTCGCGTTGGATTATGGCGGCTTCGTTCATGGTGAGTCCGTTGAGCGTCGCGCCCTTCAGCGCCATTGCTTCCGATGCGCCGCCGCCGATTGCCCCGGTGATTGTGCCCCATTTGAAGTTTTCGCTGCCGGTGAGCGCGGCGGCTTTCAGTGCGGCGTCCCAATCGTGCGTCTGAATGCCGGTGACAATGCCGCTCGCGACGCCGCCCAGCAGACCGCCGGATACGCCTGCGACCGTCGCGGTTTTTGCGGACATGGCGAAAATCATGCTGACGGCGGGCGCGGCTCCGCCCGTTACCACGGAAACGGTAACGCAGATCAGAATGACGCCGGTACCGACGGCGATATTGTGAAGAATGCGATCGTAGGTATCGTCGTAGTCTTCAAAGGGCTGAACCTGCGTCGTGCCGTCGTCACCGAGGGTGAATACATATCTCTCGCCGGAAAACTGCGCTTCCAGTTCGGCGAGCGTGAAGCCGAAGAAGACATTCGATTGCGAATTGTAGGCGATTTCGTCGAGATATTCCTGCGAAATGTAGACCGCCTGAACGTTTTCAACGAAATATTCGTCGCTGTCAAGCGAGGTAACGAGGTTTTCATAGAGATCGTCTTCGATATATTGGAGCAGAGCGGGATCGTTCATTCCGGAAAATTCCGGTTCTCCCTCCGCAAAGGCGGCGGCGCTCAGCGCGAAAACGAGCGCGAGCAGCAGCGCGAGCAATCGCTTCATATTCAAGCCTCCTTAATCGTTTTCGGAAAAGTTCAGTCCGCCGGCGATATAGGCGCTGAGCAGCTCGTCCGTGCCGACGAAAATCCGCTTGACGGTCTCTTCGCCCGTGTAGCGATTCTGAACGGTGATCGTGTAAATGCCCTCCTGCGTGTATTGGTCGCCGTCCCGGGCGGGACGATTGAAGCGCTGATCCTCGACCAGCCCCGCTGCGCCCTGCGAAAGCACGGAGCGGCGAACGTTGATATCCAGATACCGCGAGCGCGCGAGGTCGAGATAAAAGCCGTTTTCCGTTACGGCGTTGTTGGAAAGCTCCGCGCCGGTTGCGATGTCGAACGGATACACCATGCAGTTGCCGTTTCGGACGGCGAATTTGAAATAAATGCGATAATTCGAATAGGAAGGAAGCACGGATTTGCCGAACACCTGATAGCCTTCCTTGCGAATTTCGTAATCGAGCGCAACCTCGTAATCGCCCTCTTCGAAGAGCTGAACCATCGTGTTTGCGCCGGCGGAAGCGTTTGCGGCGAGGTAATCGGTATAAATCTGCGGCGCGGTTTTCGCGTTCTGGTAATCGGTAAAGCGAACGACCACCGTTCCGCGTCCGAAATTCGTCTTCGGAACGCCGAAGGCTTCATCATAGCCGTTGGTGTCCTCGGCGATCGTGAGATCGGAATTGCCGTTCAGGCAGTCGATGTCCTGATTCAGGCAGAACCAGAGCGCGACCCTGTCGCCCGGAACCTTCAGAAATACGGGAAGCTCCGCGGAATCGGGAATGACGCGCGTGTATCCGCTGACGCAGAATCTGCCCAGCTCCCAGCCGAAATGCGGGTCGTCCACGCCGATTTTTCCCGATTTGGAATAGCCGTCGTCCTTTCCTGCGTTGACGAGCGATTCCGTTCCCAGATAATAGCGCTCAATCGCCGGATCCAGCGTCGGCGCAGGCGTGGGGGAAGGCGTGGGCTCTGGCGTCGGCGTGGGCTCGGGGGTTGGCGCGGGCGTGGATTCGTCGCCGGAAAACAGGCCGGACGCCCAGTCCCACGCTTTTTCAGCCGCGCCCGAAACGGCGTTTCCGGCGGAACTGAGGAAGCCCTCGTCCTCGGCAAGGGCAAACGACGGGAGCAGCAGAAGCAGCAGAACGATCATTGCGCGCCGCAGCATATCAAACACCTCACATCTAAAATTTACCAAAACTCGATTTTATTATAACATATCGGGGGGGGTAAACGATAAGTATATGTTAAATCCAAATCCGGTATTCGCGCGCACAAGAACTTAAACTTCCAAACCCCTTGACAGTGGGCGGAGGGTGTGGTATCTTATGTTCCGGAAGTCTTTAAGACGGTACAGAGAGACCGACAAGAGGCCCGATTGGGATGGGTGCGCCCGTTTCATTGGATTGGCATAGGCTTGTCGCTCTGCGGCAAGTTTTTTTGTGCCCGCCGCTAAGGAACTTCCGAATTATACAGACGGAGGGGTATTGGAATGAAACTGGTTTACGACATTGGCGACAAGCCGCCCATTAAAAAGAATCTCGTCTACGCGTTCCAGCAGGTGCTGGCGATCATGGCAGCGACGCTGCTGGTTCCGATGCTGGTCAATTCGAACAGCGGCACGAATTACATGAGCCAGCCGGCAGCGCTTTTCGGCGCGGGCGTCGGCACGCTGTTCTACCTCTTCGCAACCCGCGGCAAGAGCCCCGTGTTCCTCGGAAGCGCGTTCGCGTTCATTTCCCCGCTGGTCGGCGCGGTTTCCTGCGGCTACCTCGGTATCTTCCTCGGCGCGGTCTTCGCGGGTCTGGTTTACACGCTGATCGCTCTGATCGTGAAGAAGACCGGCTCCGGCTGGGTCAACAAGCTCTTGCCTCCGGTCGTCATCGGCCCGACCGTCGCGCTGATCGGTTTGTCCCTGTGCGGCAGCGCCGTCAATAACCTGAACAACACCGCCGGCGGTGCAGCCAATTACAGCCTGGTTCACATCGCGCTCGGCTTCTTCGCCTTCATCGTGACCGTGTGGGCGTCCGTGAAGGGCTCGAAGGGCATAAAGATGATTCCGTTCATCATCGGCATTCTGTCCGCTTACATCGTCGGCCTTGCGCTTACGCTGATCGGCAATGCGACCGGCTGCGCGGCGCTTCAGATCATCAACCTTTCCGCGTTCGACGGCATCGGTCTGATCCACATCCCCGAGTTCACCTTCGTGGGTATGTTCAAGGAAGGCGCTTCCAAGATCAGCGGCATCGGCGACGTGTTCAACCTCTTCATGCTGTTCGCGCCGGTCGCGTTCGTTACCCTCGCGGAGCACATTGCGGACCATAAGAACCTGAGCTCGATCATCAATCGCGACCTGATCACCGATCCGGGTCTGGATCGCACGCTGATCGGCGACGGCGTCGGCTCGATCGTCGGCTCCCTCTTCGGCGGCTGCCCGAACACGACCTACGGCGAATCCGTCGGCTGCGTCGCGATCACCGGCAACGCTTCCGTAAGCACGATCTTCATCACCGCGATTTACTGCATCGTCCTGTCCTTCTTCGATCCCTTCGTCGCGTTCGTCAACTCCATCCCGACCTGCATCGTCGGCGGCGTGTGCATCGCGCTGTACGGCTTCATCGCGGTCAGCGGTCTGAAGATGGTTCAGAACGTCGATCTGGGCGACAATCGCAACCTCTTCGTCGTCGCGGCGATCCTGGTCTGCGGCATCGGCGGACTGCAGCTGAACTTTGGCCCGATCACCATCAGCGCCATCGCGACCGCGTTGATCGCGGGCATCGTGGTGAACGTCCTCTTCAACCGCCGCACCGTGGAAGAAAAGGATCAGCAGTAAGACAATATAATAGAAGAAACCCGCTGCGGGCAACTGCGGCGGGTTTGGTTTTTGTGGGAATGCATTCAAATTGACGGTTTTAATGGAAATATACCTGAAGCGCAAAACCCGGCGAGGGGGCTGAGCTGCGACGAGGCGGTTTTGACCAAGCACATTCTACGGCGCAGATGGACTGCGGAAGGTTGGTGCAGATCCAAAGAGGTCTGAGCCATTCGATATTTCCGGCGTTTGCAAAATACATATAAAACCCTGCCGCAGATATTTCTCCGCGGCAGGGCTGCCTGATCAGTTCATCTCGTGCGTGATATTCTTCAGCCATTTGCGCGCCGCAAAATGTTTGACGACGAACGGCATTTTCACGATTTCATCCAGGAACATGATCGCGTAAACCGCAATCACCGGCAGCTTCAGCACGAACGCGGCGATATAGCCCAGCGCCACGGCGTATGCCCACATCACGAACAGATCGACGATCATGCCGAATTTCGTATCGCCGCCCGCGCGGTAAATGCCGCAGATCAGCATCGTATTCAGCGACTGACCGGCTACGTTCGGCACGGAAACGACCAGCATCCACTTGAGATAATCCTTCGCAAGCGGCGTGATCTTGGCAAACGACAGAAGGAACGGCATCGAGATCAGCACGATCACGCCCGCGGTAAGACCGGTGATAATCGACATGATCGTCAGGCGTTTGGCGTAAATGTTCGCGTCCTCCAGCCGGTTTTCGCCCATGGTTTTGCCCATGATGATCGCCGCAGCGTTCGCGACCGCGAAGCACACGACCGTGCTCAGGTTGCGCAGGGTGTTTGCATAGGTATTCGCGGCGACGCAATCGCTGCTCAAATGTCCCAGAATTATCGAATACGCGGAAAAGCCCAGTCCCCATGCGAAATCGTTGCCGAGCGCGGGCAGGGTATACTTCGCATAATCGCGGAACAGCGCCTGATTGCGCTCAAACAGGTATTTCAGGCGCAGCCGGACAGGGCTGGGGCGGCAGGCGTCGAAAACGCAGATCAGCGCTGCGACAATGCGCGAGATCGTTGTGGCGATTGCGACGCCGATGACGTCGAGCTTCGGGAAGAATGCGAGCCCGAAGATGAAGCAGGCGTTCAGGATGACGTTCGTCAGAAGCGCCGCGAGGTTGACAGCCACGCCGAATTTTACTTTTTCCATCGCGCGCTGGGAAGCGACGTAGACCTGTGTGAACGAATTGATCAGATAGCCGATTCCGACAATGCGCAGGTATTCCGCGCCGATCGGGATCAGCTCTTCCTTATCCGTGAAAATGCGGATCACGAAATCGGGCGCGATAATCGTGACGATCGAGAAAATCGCGCCGACGATCAGCGAATAACGCATGGTGATGCCGATGGTGCGCTCAATGGTGCGCATATCCCCGCGCCCCCAATATTGCGCGATCATGACGCTTGCGCCGGAGCAGAGCCCCAGCAGGAACATATTGTTGACGAAATGCACGTTATTCGCGAGCGATACGGCGGACAGCGCGGACTGGCTGACGTAATTCAGCATCACGGTATCCGCCGCGCCGACGCACGCGTCGATCAGGTTTTGCAGCACGATCGGCAGCGTGAGCACGAGCAGCAGGCGGTAAAACGCGCGCTTTTCCGCCTTGGAGTTGAGCGTTTGCATTGGAATGGCCTCCGAATATATATTGCTGATTCATGATAACATAGAATTCGTCCGTTTTCAACGAGCGGCGCAAATTTTATGTACGCGCTTCCATTTTTGTTTGAAGCGTGGTAAAATAAGAGCGTGATGCCGCGATTGCGGCGCAAAAATGAAACGGGAGGAAACACAGATGGATACGATTAAGATCAACGCCGGCAAAACCCTGATGGTTGCGCATCGCGGCGTGAGCGGCATTGAAAAGGAAAACACCCACGCGGCGTTCGTTGCGGCGGGCAATCGCAGTCATTACGGCATTGAGACGGACGTACATCGCACGCTGGACGGCAAATACGTTTGCTTCCACGACGACACGACGGGCCGCGTGGCGATTGACAATCTGGTTGTCGAGGAGAGCACGTTCGACACGCTGCGCAATCTGCTTTTGACGGATGTCGACGGCAAGAAGGGCAGGACGGATCTTCGCATTCCGACGCTTCAGGAATACATTCAGATTTGCAAGAAATATGACAAGGTTGCGGTACTCGAACTGAAGAATCATTTCCCGGAGGAGGACGTGATTCGGATCATCGAGATCATTCAGCAGGAGGGCTATCTTTCGAACGTGATTTTCATTTCGTTCGATTTTGAGAACATGCTGACGATTCGCCGTCTGCTCCCGAAGCAGCGCGCGCAGTATCTGACGGTGAAATACTCCGAAGAGCTGGTTGAGCAGCTGGTCAACGAGCGTCTCGACTTGGACATTCTCCACGAAGCGCTGACGAAGGAGAACATTGAATACATGCACTCCCGCGGAATCGTAATCAACTGCTGGACGGTTGACGATCCCGCTCGCGGCGAAGAACTCGTATCCTGGGGTGTAGATTTCATCACCAGCAACATCCTGCAGGGCTGAGCCCTGCACCCAGTTGCTGCCGCGCTTAGTCGCATCGATTTTGAATCGGGAAGCGATTCAAAATCTTTCTGAGTGCGAAGCGATGCCTGCTTCCCAATTTTCCGCAAATTGCACCGGGAAGCGGCGCAATTTGCTATGTTTCTGCGTTGGAATTTGCTGTGTTCCGGCGTTGGAAATATAGTTCTTACCTATGTAATAAAGCAATCGCATTGCCATGTCGACAATGCGATTGTTCTTTTTGCAAAACCACGTCCAAACAAAGGGCGCAAGCCGCCACCACGGCGGCGCAGCGACCGGAAAATTGGGTACTAAGCCCGCGATACGCAGTCACATAAGAAATCGGGTCGCTTCCCGACCCGATTTCGCCGCGACCAAGCGCGGCAGCAATCGTCAGCGGGCACCGCCCGCCTGCAGGATGTTGCTGGTGATGTAGTCGACACCCCACGAGACGAGTTCTTCGGCGCGGGCGGGATCATCAACCGTCCAGCAGTTGACAACAATGTTGTGCGCGTGAAGGGTTTCGATCATTTCTTTCGTCAGAGCAACGTGCTTTACGTCCAGATCGAGATGATCCTTTTCGAGCTTCTCGATCAACGCGTCGTCGATTTCCTTCGTCAGGAACTGCGCGGGCTGATCGGGCAGCAGACGGCGAATCGTCAGCATATTCTCGTAATCAAACGAAATGAAAATCACGTGCTCCAGATAGCCTTCGCCCTTGATGACGTCCACAATCCGCATCACGTTTTCAGGCGTGAAATGATTCTTCAGCTCGAGCACCGCAACCTTGCCATACTTTTTGCAGATCTGAATGTATTCCTGAAGCGTCGGAATGCGAAGATCCGTCCTGCCCTTTTTGCCGTCGACGTCGGTAAGCAGCAGATTGCGCAGCGTGTCGAAAGTGCTTTCTTCGACAACCAGATTGTCAATCGCCACGCGGCCCGTCGTGTCGTCGTGAATGCAGACGAATTTGCCGTCGACCGTTACGTGAACGTCGGTTTCAATGCCGTAATGATTGCGATTGCCCGCCGCGACGAACGCCGCGAACGTGTTTTCCTTTTCGATGCCGCTCATGCCGCGATGCGCGACCATCAGGGTTTTGCCGGAATTGATTTTGATCGTGTCCATGATTTGTGTACCTCGATTCATGCGCCGTCCGGCGCGATTTTGGGTTTAGTTCGGGGGGATGCGCACGAGCCGCGGTCGATCAGCGTGCTCAGGTATTCGACGCGCGTGACGTGCGTGAGCGTCGGCAGCGCGGGCGAGGTGATGCGCTGCCAGAGCAGATCAAGGCTGCTCGCGCCGATTTCAATCGGGTGGCGGTCGATCGTCGTTAAACGAACGCCCGGCAGACTGGAGGGAAACATATCGTCCAGCCCGCAGAGACTGTAATCCTCCGGCACGCGCAGACCGCGCTCGGAAAGCGCTTCCATTACGCCGTAGGCACAGTAATCCGAAATGCAGATAAACGCCGTAAGATCCGGATCCTTCAGGCATTCGGCGCTCGTTTTGCGCGCCATTTCGCGCGTTTCGATGAACGAGCCCGGGCGCAGCGTGTCCGGCGCCGGCATCGAATAGACTGTCAGCTTTGCGTCCGGACGCGCGCGGAAGCGATCCTGAACGGCGAGTAAGCGCTGGCTGATCGCGATGCCCTGCCGTTGCCTGCCGATTTCGATGAACGCCACGTTCCGATGCCCGAGCGCAAGCAGGTAATCCGCAATCATCGTACCTACGCGGTAATCGTCCGTCGTGACCGAATCCAGAGGCAAATCCCGCGGCTTGTTTGAAATGATCACCACCGGCAATCGCTGCGCCGTGCGCACCGCGAGCGATTCGTTGATCGGCCTGGCGGTAAAAATCGCGCCCGCGACGCCCATTCGCATGAGAGATGAGAGAATTCGCGATTCGCGTTCCGCGCTTCGATGCGTTTCCAGAATGATCGTGTCCGCGCCGCGCGCATTCGCATGCTGCGTGATTGACTGCGCGATGAACGAATAATATCCGCCCGTAATATAGGGAACGATGACCGCGATCGTCGGGCGGTCGAACGTGCCCTTCGCGCTCGATTTGCGATAGCCCAGCGCGTCCGCCGCTTCGCTGACGCGCCGAACGGTTTCCTCCGAAAAACGCATTCCCGGCGTACCGCGCAGGATCATCGATACCGTCGCCGGCGATACGTTGGCCTCGCGCGCAATATCGCCCAGCGTGCATTTCTCCCGCTTTGCCAAAGACCTTCCTCCTTGAATGGGGTTGTCTATATTATACACGTTTGGAGAAAAAATGCAATACTGAATTGCTAAATTTTTAATTCTCGCATCGGGGCAAAAACACAATAATTCAGGAAAAATGAAAAAATATTGGCGGAATGCGGTTGACAACCTGCCGTTATTCGCCTATAATGTTAGACGTAGCGCGGCGCTGATAAAAAACGTGGTAAATATTTAGCACTGCGCAAAACCGTTTCCAACCGTGCCGCAAGGCGCGGAAAAAAAGAGATAAGGAGAGAAAACCCAAATGAAAAAGCTGCTTGCTCTGGTTCTTGCGGCGCTGATGCTCCTGACGGGCGCTGCGTTTGCGGAAATCGACCCCACCATCCCGACCGACACGACCACCGAGATCACCTTCTGGCATTCCTTCAACGGCGACGATGAAGCGGTGCTTACCAAGCAGATCGAAGCGTTCCAGACCGAGTACCCCTACATCAAGGTCAACGCCCAGTACATCGGCGGCTACAACGACATCCATACCGAGCTTGCGAGCGCGAATGCGGCGGGCGTCGGCGTTCCGGCGCTGTGCGTCATCAATGTTCCGCGTCTGACCAGCTACGCTGCCGACCACGTGGTCGAGGATCTGAATGATTACATCGCCGCGTTCCCGGATGCGATCAATTTCGACGACTTCTATCCGGGCATGACCGCCGCGATGAACAACGACGGAATGCAGACCGCGCTGCCCTTCGGCCAGTCCGGTCAGATCTTCTACTACAACAAGACCCTGCTGAACGATCTGGGCGTGACCTTCCCGACCCAGCTGTCCGAGATGGGCGACTTCCTGAAGACCGTTTACGACGCCACCGGCAAGACGGTTCTCGAAGTGCACGGCACGGATAACGCGTACTTCTACTGCATGTTCTGCAACGTTGGCGCGTACATGATCGACACCGAAACCAACACCACCGGTCTGGACTGCGAAGAGGGCCTGAACCTTGCCAAGCAGCTGCGCGAGTGGGTTGACGCGGGCTACATCAAGTGGATCAACACCGACGTCGGCAACACCATGATGCTCGATTTCACCTCCGGCGAAACCGCGTCCCTGCTGTACACCTCTTCTCTGTACGCGTCCTACAAGGCGAAGGCGGAAGCCGGCGAAAACGGCCTGACCTTCGAAGTTGGTATGGCGAACCAGCCCGCGGACAAGACGAACTATCAGTTCGTTGCCGGCGCGACCCTGATCATCCCCAGCTGCGATTGCAACACCCAGGCGCAGAAGAATGCGGCGTTCCTGCTCGCTTCTTACCTGACCGCTCCGGCGCACCAGCTCGAGTGGGCGACCGTTTCTTCTTACTATGTCACCCGTCAGTCCGCTTCCACGGATCCGGCGTACGCCGAGGCGTATGCGGAGCTGCTCGAGAAGCTGCCCGAGACGGCCGTGATCGACCTGAACAGCTATGTTGCGAAGACGAAGCACCCCCTGTTCGACAAGTGCGGCGACATCTTCGAGAACTACATGGTCGATATCATGGTCAACGGCGAAGACGTTGAATCCTCCTGGGAAGCGATGTGCGAGGAAATCAACGACACGCTGGCGGATGCATAAGGAAGAGGCCATTCGTTTCGAGGTCTGGAGACGGGCAACCGTCTCCGGACTTTTCATGAAATGTCGTTTGGAGCTCGTGAATCGGGATGCGTCGAAGCACGAGCTCTGGGCGAATATCGCGCCAAGAATGCTCAAGGAGTTGAAAACCATGTTCAAACACAAGAAGGGGCGCAGCATGACCGTCGGCAATCATACGATTACGCTGCGTCCGGAACGTTATTACTGGTCGGATTTTCTGATGGCGCTGCCGGCGGTTCTGCTGCTGGTGCTGATCACGTATTATCCGATCGCCGAGCTGATCCGAATCAGCTTCACCGACTGGCGACTGACCAGCCGCGAATACAGCTATGTCGGCATGAAGAACTGGCAGTGGCTGTTTACGGCGAAGACCTCGGTGAAATACCTCGGCAATTCGCTGAAGGTGACGTTCATTTATACGTTCTTCAACATCCTGATCGATCTTGGATTCGGCCTTGCGCTGGCGCATCTGTTTAAGCGCCTGACGAAGCCGTTCGCCGCGATGCGCGCGCTGATCTTCATGCCGCGCTATATTGCGATGTCCACGTGCGGCATCATCTTCCTGTGGATGTTCAATACCGATTACGGCGTGGTCAATAAAATGCTCGAGTGGGTCGGCGTGAGCAATCATATCAACTGGTTGGGCGACGGCAATATGGCGCTGGTTACGATTCTGATTCTGACCGGCTGGCACGGCATCGGCTATTGCATGATGATTTACCTCTCCGCGCTGCTGGGCATTTCGAAGGATTATTACGAAGCGTCCTCGCTCGATGGCGCAACCGGCGTTCAGCAGTTCCGCTATATCACGCTGCCGCTGCTTTCGCCGACGACTCTGTTTTTGTTCATCACCACGTTCATCAGCTCCATGAAGGTCTATCAGTCGGTCGACGTCATGACCGGCGGCGGCCCGCGCCAGAAGACGGAGGTTATGGTTTACTACATTTACCGTCTGGCGTTCGACGATAACCGGCTCGACCGCGCGAGCGTTGTCGCGCTGCTGTTCTTCGTGATTCTGCTGATCATCACCGCGTCCACGATGCGGATTACGAACAAGAACGTCCACTACGAGGCGTAAGGAGGCGAGCGAAATGGCAAAGAAATCTTATCCCCGCCAGCTGCGCGCGCCGCTGACGGTTGGCACGGTCATCCGCACGATTCTCGCCGTGATCATCACGGTGATCATGGTGTTCCCGCTGTTCTGGATGGTTTCGACGGCGCTGAAGACCGAGGCGGAAACGATGGGCGCGAAGCTCGTGTTCTGGCCGGCGAAGATGCAGTTCCAGAACTTCAACTACGTCATTGACAGCGTGCCGTTCTTCAGGTATATGATCAATACCGCGGTCGTTACCGCGATGCAGATGGCGAGCGAGCTGATCCTGGGCATCATGGCGGCATATGCGTTCTCAAAGGGCCGCTTCCACGGCAAGCATTTCCTGTTCATCGTCGTGCTGGGCGCGATGATGATCCCGCTGCAGGTCACGTTCATCCCGCTGTATATCGTGATCGCCCGCGTGGGTCTGATGAATACCTATTGGGGCATCTGGATTGCGGGCTGCGTATCGTCGTACACGATCTTCCTGCTGCGCCAGGCGTTCATGACGATCGACGACAGCTATATCGAAGCCGCGCATGTCGACGGCATGGGCAAATTTGGAACGATCTTCCGCATCATGGTGCCGATGTGCAAGCCTACGGTGATTACCGTTGCGCTGACGGCGTTCATGGGCGGCTGGAACAACTATTTCTGGCCGAAGGTCATCATCAAGGAACAGAATATGTACCTGCTGACCGTCGGTATCCAGAAACTGCGCACGTCCTATGGCGGCGAAATCACCAACAACTATCATCAGATCATGGCGGGCGTGCTGCTTTCGGTCATTCCGGTATTCATCGTGTTTGCACTGTTCCAGAAGCATATGCTCAGCGGATTTACGAAGGCGGCAATGAAATAAATGATTCATCCCAAACTATTTGTAACGGATCTCGACGGAACGCTTCTGGAGGATGATCATTTCACGGTAAGCGAGCGCAACCGCGCGGCGATGAAGGCGCTTCGGGCGCAGGGAATCAAGCTCTGCGCCTGCACGGGGCGCGTGCTTTGCGTGCTGCCGAAGGCAGTGGAGGAGCTGGAATTTGATTACGCGATTACCAGCAACGGCGGATCGTGCATCGATCTGAAGACCGGCGAACATATCTTTACCGCGTATCTGCCCGAGCGTCTCGCGCGGCAGGCGTGGGAATATATCGAGCCGACGAACTGCCTTACGGAATGGTTCGTGAAGGACGATATTCTCATGGATCGCGAGCGTTGGCTTCAGTGGCCCGCGCGGCTGAAAGCGCCGTGGCATCGCGAATATCTGGGCGGGGGCAAGGGTATCGTCGTGGACGATATTCACGAATTTTTCGATCAGGGCGCGCCGGGGCTTGAAAAGATCAGCGTGTTCGATTGCCCGAAGGATATGCGCGAGCGCGTGATCGACCCGCTGCTGGCGACGGGCGAATTCGAGATTTCAACGTCCCTCGGCATCAATTTCGAGATTTCGCACATCCTTGCCGACAAAGGCAGCGCGCTGAAGACGCTGTGCCGGCATATGGGCATTTCGCCGGAGGAGGCGATTGCGTTCGGCGATGGCGGAAACGACGTAAAGCTCATGGACGCGGCGGGCACGCCGGTTGCGATGGGCAACGCGGTTCCGGCGCTGAAGGAGCGCGCAGACGTGATTACGAAGCGCAATTCGGAGGACGGCGTCGCGGTTTATCTCGAGGAAAATGTATTGAAATAAACAAAACGAAGCGGTATAATGGTTTCATCCGTTATACCGCTTATTTCAGGAGGAAAAACAAATGTCTACGCTTCGCATTTTGGGCTCCGCCGATTGGCATGTTACCGCACACAACGACAATTCCTGCTATCTGATCGACGATTGCGCGCTGATCGACGCGTGCTCGACATCGATTATGCAAATGCTGAACGCCGGAATCGACCCGCTGAATGTAAACACGATCTTCTTTACGCACCTGCACGCCGACCATTGCCTGGGCCTCGCGCCGTTTCTGCACTATTGGATGGTGCGCATGGCGGGGGAGAAGCGCATGGGCGATTTCAGCGATCTTACGATCGTCGGACATCGGGCGATGCTGCGCCGTGCGGTAGAGCTGGCGCTGAACATCGTGATGGATCAGCCGCAATCGCTCGAGCAGGCGGTCGTAAAGACGCCGAAGCTCGTCGAGCTGGAGGGCGAATGCGTTTACGAGCATCCGCGGTTCCATGTGGAGGTTATGAATTCCGATCATGCGGTGCCGGGACTTTGCTATCGGTTCACGAACCGCGAAAACGGCAAGGTGATCGGATTCACGGGCGACACGAAATATCGCCCCGAATTCGGCAAATTCTTTGCGAATGCGGATGCGCTCGTGCATGAAGCGTCGTTCGGCGCAGGCCCCGTTCCGCCGATTGCGGATACCACCTGCCGCCATTCCAGCGCGATTGAAGCCGCCCGCGTCGCGACGGAAGCGAATGTCCGCCGCCTGATTTTGACGCACACCTATGAACCCAAGCGCGCCGGCGCAATCGAGGAAGCGAAAAAGCGCCTGACAATCCCCGTAGAATGGGCAATGCCCGAAACGGTGATTGAATACTGAATCCCTTTAACCGCCGCAGAGATTGTTCTGCGGCGGTTGCTTTTGTCATGGAAGGAGTATTTGCGAGAAAACGCTGTCGAATGAATTGCGCGGTGTGCCAATCGACATGAAAAGGCAAACTGCGCAGTGATCGAGAGGCGATGTGCCAATAAGTACCCGCCGCAAAGGAATCTTTTCGGCGGGTGGAATGCTTTTATTCCGGCGCTTCTTCGATCAGACCGCCGCGGAGGGGGATGTTCAGCGGGGTCTGTTCGCCGCGGCGGGCGTGGGCTTTCTGAATCTGACGCGCGTGATAATAGGACAGGTCGCTGGTTGCCAGAATTCGGCGCATCAGAAGCGTGACCACCTGCTCGATTTCGCTGTTTTCGCGGTAATCGGCTACGCAGGAGAAGTCCGCGCGCCCCTGTAGCAGCATATCGTCCGCGGTTTCGGTCTGCCCCGGCGCGTGAACGACGATCGAATAGCCGCCCTTCTGCTTCGTCATCTTCATGCAGGGCACGTCGGTTAAACCGTCGCCGATGTAAATCATGTTCGTAAACGGCACGCGGCGCATATATTCCGGCGTAAACGCGTTCAGGTCGCGGTCGTTCGTTACGTCGAGAATGCCCTTGTTGATTCGGAAAAGGTATTGCGTCTTGTTCGTATAATTGACGGTCATGGACGGCCAGACGGGCTGCCCCGCCGCATCGTAACAGAACGAGGCGGCGAAGACCACCTTGAACTGATTGCCGATTGCCGAGCCGCGAATGATGTCCGTAAGCCCGGAGGAAATGATATAGTGCTCCACCTGAACGCCGCTTGCTTCGCCGATTCGATTGATTCGATCAAACCAGCTTTCCACGCCGGGGAAGAACGCCACGTCGCGTCCCAGCTCGTTCAGCTTTTCGCGCGAGAGATCCAGCTCGCCCTGCGCCATTTTTTTCATCAGGTACATATATGTGAGCACGCCGTCCATCTGATGCTCCTCCGCGAAATCGCGGCAGAGCCCCCAGAATTTGTCGGGATCCACGCGAATGCCCGGCAGGAACGAATATTCCTGCATATCCTTCGGGGAAAGCGTCTTGTCGAAATCATAAATCAGCGCTACGATCGGTTTCTCCATGCGTCATTCTCCTTTTTGAATTGCGAAAAGAGCGATCCCGCATTGGTGGAATCGCTCCTGATGAATGGTTATTCTGCCGCAGTCGGCGCGTCGGTCGTTTCGGGCGCAATGGTGGTCGTGCTGACCTGAGCGGTCGCCTGTGCCATCGCCGTGCGCGGCGCGTCGTCCGCGTACAGGCGCGCGAGCGTTTCGCCGTCCGCGATGCCGGTGATCGGAAGACCTGCCTGCTGCTGGAACATCTTTACCGCCGTCTGCGTCTTGCTGCCGAAATTGCCATCGCGGTCGTCGAGCAGGAAGCCCAGCTCCCACAGGCGGTTCTGCATATCGAGCACCTCGTTGGACTTGTCGCCCTTCGAGAGCGTGTTGTAATTCGGCGCGGGCGTCGGCGTGGGCGTCGCGTCCGGCTCAGCCTGCTTTACGTCGATCTTTTCGCCGTTGATGATCGCGGTCAGCTCCGAAGCGCTCTTGGCGGACTGGAGAAGCGTGATCGAATTGTCGACCACCTGCCAGCGATCGTTCGATTCCGCAACCGCGGTTTCATCCCTGTTTGCCAGCGCCAGCGCGTCGGACGTGATGCAGTTCGCGATGTTGCCCTCGATCTTGGAAAGCGCCTGACCGAACAGCTTTTCGTTGTCGGTCGCGTCGTCGGGCAGCAGCGCGGTGATTTCCGCGGAGGATTTGTCCAGCTCGGTCATCAGCGCGGTCAGGCTGTTTCCGGCGGACGTGTAAGCGCTGAGCACCTGCGTGCGATTGTCGTCGCTCGCGTGCTTCTTGATCAGTTCAACGCCCTGATTGTAAACCGTTTCGCGCACATTTTCGATCGGCGTGTTCGTCTGATTCGAGCGGACGTAGCGCACCCAATAGACCACGCCGACGAATACCGCCGCAGCAATGATCAGCGCGATCGCCGCGCGCACGACCTGCTTCATGCCGAATGCGGGATGGCGCAGCTCGTCCATTTCCTCGTCGTCCAGATCCTCGAACACGCCCTCCTGATCGTCCGATGCGGTTCTGCCCGTCGGCGCAGTGGGCGTTTCTTCTTCAACGGCGTTCTCGTAATCGTCATAATCGGCTTTGCGGCGGCGGCCGAAGCGGCGCTGCGGCTCGGCTTCCATGCGCGAAATGATTTCGCTTACGTCCGGGCTGATGCCCGCCTGCTCGGTCACTTCGATCGGGCGCGGATCAAATGCGTCGAGATTTGTTTCCTTATCGGGCTTCAAAAGGTCGTTCGCGTCCATTTGGGCGCGCTCGGCTTCTTCGTGAATCGATTTTTCCGCCTGCTCGGGCGTTTCTCCGTTCGGGCGGTACGAGGTGCGCGAAAAGGCGTCGTCTTCGTTCAGCGGCGCGGGTGCGGAATACGGGCGCGGCTCCGGGCGGCGCAGCTCCTGACCGGGGCGCATCCGCGGCTGCGCGGACGTATAGGGCGAGCCGTCGAAATGGCTTTCACCGACGGGCATACCGCAATACGGGCACGTTTCGGGATTATTGATAAGGGTTTTACCGCAATATGCACAGAACATTCGCCATTGTCCTCCTTTGGGGAATGTATATAAACACATAGAACCATTCTATCTTACATGATAGAATGGTTCCGGCATAAGGTCAAGGAATTAATTATGACATTCCTGAGTTTTTTTGCGAATTCAGGGTCATAATTCAGTTTCCGTCGTTCGCTTCCGCGTTGCCCGAGGTATTTGCCGCACCCGCGAGCCCGTAAACAGGCGGATTGCAGATCGAGCACGCGCCGAGATGCTCCTCCATCGCCTCCGCGACGGTGAGCTTTCTGCCGTTGGACTGGTTGCCGCAGACGGGGCCGGCGTGGTAATAGCGCGCGCCGCTGCCGTTGTAGGCATAAACGATCGTATTCAGAATCGCTTCCTGTTCCTCGGTTTCGCGCTTGAGCTGCTCCTCGTCGGAGAGAAGATCGCGCTCCGTGCCGCCCTGCTGGATCACGTCCTCGAGCTGCCGCTGGTAGAGAAGCTGATCGATATTGGAAAGCGCGGTCTTGACCTCGCCCTCCGGTGCGGGCGTTACGCGCGCGGGCACGTTCGGCAGCGGGGATTGGGTCTGAAGCGCGCTCGTGGGCAGGGTAAGCAGAATGACGCACGCCATCAGGCAGGTGCTCAGCGCGGTCATCAGTACGCGGCCGCGAATCTTGAACACGCCCATTCGCCACAGAAACAGAATCCCGAGCGGCGGAAACAGCACGCAGAGAATTGCGCCGAACCCGCCGCGCGAAAGGCGGAAGCCCTGTTTGCGCGGGAGCTTTACGTGCTCGGATGAATAGCCGTTTCGACTGGACATAATTACCCCTTCCGCTGCGCCTTCATCTGTTCGAGCGCCTGCGCAAGCTGATCGGGGCAGGAAGTGCCGGCGCGGCATTGAATCCCCTTCAGGCGGGCGATGACCTCGTCCACCTTCATGCCCTTGACCAGCTTGGACACGCCCTGCGTGTTGCCGGTGCAGCCGCCGATGAATTGAACGTTTTCGATCACGTCGTCGTCGTTTACATCAATCAGGATCTGCTGGGAGCAGGTTCCGTGGGTTTTGTACTGAAACATGGCGTTTGCCTCCGTGAATGGATTTATTCCTATTATACTTGACGCGCGGCGATGTGTCAAGTTTTGCGCGCGGGAGGGATTGAATATGCGCGCGCGATGCGGTATACTGGAATGAGAAAACGGCGCTGACGGAGGAAGAAATGGATTTTACGATCATGATCAAGCCCGCGTCCGGCCTGTGCAACCTGCGCTGCCGGTACTGCTTTTATCGCGACGAGGCGGAAAACCGCGAGACCGCGTCCTATGGAATGATGACGGGCGAGGTGCGCGCTCAGGTGCTTTCGCGCGCGTTCGAAGCGCTGCCGAAGGGGCGGAACCGGCTGACGCTCGTGTTTCAGGGCGGAGAGCCGATGCTGGCGGGCAGGGCGTTTTTCGAAGGGCTCGAGGCGGACATTCAGCGCCTGCGTCCGGCGGGAACGATCGTTGATCGCTGCATTCAGACCAACGGAACGCTGATCGACGACGATTGGGCGGCGTTTTTTGCGAAATACGATTACCTGATCGGCATATCGCTCGACGGCCCTGCGGCGATTCAGAACGATCTGCGCCCGGACGCGGCGGGAAAGGGCAGCTTTTCGCGCGTGACGGCGGGCATTCAGGCGCTGAAAAAACGCGGCGTGAACGTCAATATCCTGACCGTCGTGACCGCGGAGGTCGCGCGCCACGGACGGAAGGTGTATTCGTTTTTGCGCAAAAACGGCTGGGAGCGGCTGCAATTCATTCCGTGCATGGATTTTCTGGACGGAAAAACGCGCGATTTCAGCCTGACGCCGGAGCTTTACGGGCGATTCCTTGCGGATACCTTCGATTTATATGAGGAAGAAAAGCTGCGCGGCGGGCGCGTTTCGGTGCGCTGGTTTGACAATCTGATCGCGATGGCGGCGGGCGGAATGCCGGAAAGCTGCGGCATGACGGGCGTTTGCGCGTGCCAGTTTGTGGTCGAGGCGGATGGGAGCGGCTATCCGTGCGATTTTTATGTCGACGACGCGCGCAGACTCGGCAATCTCGCCGAAACGGGTTTTCGGGAGATGTTTGAAAGCGAAACCGCGCGGAAATTCATCGCGGAATCGCGATTTGTTCCCGAAAGGTGCGAAAAATGCCGCTGGCGCGCGCTGTGCAGGAACGGCAGCCGGCGTTACCGCGACGAAAGCGGTCTGAATCGGCTCTGCGGCGCGTATGAATACTTCTTCGAGCGCTGCGGCGCGAGAATTCTGCGGCTGGCGCAGTATTATCGGTAAGGATAGCCGGCGCAGGATTTATTGGTAAGAAGAAAAAAGCCGCGCTTGGCGCGGTGCGCTTGTCGAAAATGGGAAACCGCCGCGGGGATTTGTTCGCGGCGGTCGTTTTGGATTGAATGGATTGCGGAAAACCTCGCGTTATTTCAGAAGATTCTTGCGCTGCATTTTCAGCGTCGCGACGCGGCAGGCGCGGATGTAGGCGTGCGTCAGGTATTCTTCAGGCGACATGCGCGCGTAAATATCGTTTTCATGGCGGTCCTTGCGGCCGACGTTGTTCAGCTCGAAGGTGAGAATACCGTCGTAGCCGTGGCGGTTCAGGCGATCGACGACGCCGTTCCAGTCGCCCACGCCGTCGAACGGCAGAAGATGCAGATCGTCGAAGAACGTGATTTCTCCATTATAATCGCGGATGCCGAGGTTATCGTTGATGTGCGTGGAGAACAGGCGGTCGCCGTAAAGCGCGAGCATATCCTGCGAGCGATTGTAGCACATTTCATGCCCGACGTCCCAGCAGAAGCCGACGAACGGATTGCCCTTGAAATGCGCCATCAGCGCGGCGAGGTATTCTTCGCCCTCCGTGTTTTCCAGCGCAATTTTAACGCCCAGCTTTTCCGCCTCGCGGACAACCTTATCGAAATTGTCGAGACCCTCCTGCGTGGGATTGTGCTTCGTAAATCCGATGAACGTGTGCGCGACCATGATCGGCACGCCGCTTTCCGCGCACGCGCGCAGGCAGTGAATCTGTTCGTCGATTACGTCCGGCGTTTCGTCCGTCGGCTCCCACATCCGGTCGATTCTGCCGAACGGCGCGTGAATCGACTGGTAAATCATGCCCTCTTCGTCGGCAACTTTGCGCAGCGCGGGAATGTCCGCGCCTTCCTTCCAGCCGGAAAAAAAGCCCTCGAAGCCGATGCGCCTGAGCGTGCGCACCTGCTCGTCGTAAGGCAGGCGATAGGTTTCGCTGAGTCCTAAGCAAAGTTTGGTACCGCGCATAGCAGTCTCCTCCGTTAAATATGTCCTTTTTGCGCGCGATTTGCGCACATTTATTATACAACCGCGCGCCGGAAACGTCAACTGAATTCATATGTTACAGAAAATCTGGATCAAATAAGCGAATCAGTTCAACAAAAAGTTTTCGATAAAATGGACAAAATATGACAATCTGACAGAAAAATGCACGCCAGCTATTGACATATGCTCATGTTGGTGATAAAATTACTTCCGAAAAGACAAATTGAATGATTCGGACTTTATCGACGATCCATCGCCGATAAAATATATCAAGGAGGGTAATCCAAATGAAAAAGATTCTGGCAGTCCTCGTTGCGCTGGCGCTTGTGCTGGGCGTTTCCTGCACCGCTCTGGCGGACGAACCCGTAACGATCCAGTTCTGGAGCGTATTCACGGGCGACGACGGCGCTGTTCTGCAGGCGCTGGTTGACGAATTCAACACCGAATATGCGGGCAAAATCAATGTTGTTCATTCCCCGCTGTCCGATCCCTACACGAACCTCTATCTGGCTGTGCAGTCCAGCACCGACGTCCCGGACGTGTTGATCGGCCACATCGAGCAGATCCCGAAGCTGGCTGTCGACGGCATCCTGACCGACGTTGAGTACCTCACCGAGGGCGACGTTGATCTGGCGAACTATCCCGAGCACGTTCTGGAGCGCTCCAACATCGACGGCGTGCAGTACGGCATTCCGTGGGACTTCAACGCTCCCGTTCTGTACGTCAACCTCGACCTGATCGCGAAGTACGGCCTGGAGTCCATTCTGGAAGACCGCATGGTCACCTTCGACGAGCTGAAGCAGGCTGGCGAAGCCGTGAAGGAAGCCGGCGATCTTGAAACCGTCAAGATCAACAACTACTACGGCAACTTCAACCAGTATGTCGCGCGTTACGAACAAATGGCTCAGCAGGAGCTGATTCAGGATGGCAAGCTCGTGATCGATACCGTGCAGTGGGGCAAGGTCATCGACGTATTCCGCGAGCTGAACGATCTGGGCTACGCGATCGGCCGTGAAGACGATGCGAAAGCGATGTTCCTCGGCGGCAGCCTGATGTTCTTTGAGGCGGGCACCTGGACGAACGCGACCCTGATGCAGGTGGAAGGCCTGAACTACGATTGCGTGCCGGTAACCGTTTACAACCCCGAAACCGCGCTTGTTCGCTCCGGTTCTCACACCTGGATGCAGCCCGAGAATGAAGACCGCACCGAAGAGACCGATATGGCCGTTGCGACCTTCATCAACTGGATGGGCGCGCATTCCCTGACCTGGGCGACCAAGGCTGGTCAGGTTCCGCTTTACAAGGCCGTTACCGAGATGGACGAGTTCAAGGCGTGCAAGCAGACCTTCCTCGCGCAGGCGGGCCTTTCCGACCACATCAAGATCTTCCAGTACTACTACTGGAACACGCTGACCGACGTGATCGGCCGCACCGCGATGGACGTCGTTTATGACGAAACTATCGATTCCGCGACCGTTGGCGCGAGCATTCAGCAGGAAGTTGAAGATGCAATCGCCGCTGGCGCATAATCGAACAGACTTCTGAACCGATCTGTGAGGAGGGAAGGGAGACCTTCCTTCCTCATTGGACGTTAAAGGAACCCCTTAAACTCGTAATTCCAAATGCTTAAACCCGTTAAAAAGCGCGAAGACGATCGCGCCGCCGCAGCGTTTCGAAAGAGCGGAGCGGCGATTGATTCAGGAGGCGCAGAAAATGAAGAGGACGACCTTAGCGACGATCCTGCTGCTGTGCTTTATCGTGTCCTTCTCCTTCTCGGGGGTCAATGCGGTATGCACCGCGAAGGAAGTTACGAAGAGCACCTATGTTTCCCATTATTATACGCTGTATTCGCTGAGCAGCGCGGCGGTGATGCTGCTGCCGCTGATCGTGATGTTTGCGGTGGTCGCCCTGATCTCTTATCGCAACAAACAACCGAACGTCGGATTTTTGTTTGCGGCGGTCATGGCAGTGCTGTATATCGCGTTTCTGATTCTGTATTCGGCGGAGGATCGCAACAATTCGGTTTACAATATCCTGAATGCGATGTTCCAGGCGGACGGAGTCAAGGTCAAAAAGCGCGATTTCCATATTCAGATGACGCCGAACTGGGTGTGCTATCTGACGGCGGCGCTGGGCGTGCTGACGGCGGCGGTTTCCGTGCCGAATTTCAAAACGCGCCTGACCCGTTATTACCTGAAGGCGGAGCTGGAACCGTATCTGTTCATCGCGCCGCAGGTGATTCTGTTTGTGACTTTCTCGCTCGTGCCGATCATCTACGGTCTATACGCGGCGTTTACGAAGTGGGACCTTTACAACGACCCGGTATTCAACGGTCTTGCCAACTTCAAAACCATCCTGTTTGATTCCTCGAATACGTATTACGCGCAGCTGCGAAACGGTCTCGGCAATACGTTCAAATTCGTGATTTATTCTACGCCGCTCTGCATTCTCGTTCCGTTCACAATCGCGATGGCGACGAAGCAGGTCGCGAAGGGCAGCAAGCTCCTTCAGGCGATTTACTATCTGCCGTCGCTGATGTCGACGACGACGGTTATGCTCACGTGGAAGTATTTCTTCAATAATACTTACGGCATGGCGAACAACCTGCTGGGCTCTACGTGGAACTGGTTCGCGCCGCCCTACAGCTGGCTGATGCTGGTGATCGTTACGGTCTGGTGGTGCTGCGGCGGCACGATGGTCATTTACCAGAGCGCGCTGGCGAGCGTGCCGGCGGACCAGTACGAAGCGGCGGCGATCGACGGCGCGGGCGCGTGGCAGAAGTTCAAGTACATCACGCTGCCGAATATGTCGTATCCGCTGATGTATACGCTGATTACGACGCTGATTGCGCAGTTCAACGTCTATGGTCAGCCGAACCTGCTGACGGAATACTCCTACAACGGCGCGAACGCAGTGCTTCTGATGTATATCCGCGACGCGGCGTTCAAGCAGCAGGTGGCGGGCATTTCCTCGTCCATGGCGCTGATTCTGGGTCTTACGATCATGTGCGTGTCGTTCCTGCAGATTCGCCTGATGCGCGGCGACAATGGAAGGCCGAAAAAAGTCCGCAAGGCGAAAGTTTAAGAAAGGGGGCGTACCGCTATGAGCAAAGACGTAAGAAAAAACGAAAAGATTATTCGCATTATCTGCACGACGGTGCTGGCGCTCGTTGCCATATTCTGGATGCTCCCCGTGGTCTGGGTGCTTACGAATTCGTTTAAGACGAACCTCGAATTCCAGACGAGCTACACGAATTTCAGCTCGCGGATGGAGTACGTCCGCGCAATGTTCCCGAAAAAGTTCGGGATTCAGACGTACATTTCGCTGTTTACCGGCGAGGGTATGTCCACGCAGACGGGCATTCCGAGAATGATCTCCAATTCGCTGATCATTTCGATCACGAGAACGATCATGGTCGTGTTCACGTGCTCGATGGCGGCGTTCGCGTATGAGCGCCTGCATTTCCCGGCGGGCGAGAAGATTTTCTGGGGACTGTTCTTCATTTCCCTGATTCCGTCCTCCGCGTCGACGCTGCCGCTGTTTAAGATCTGCAACGCGTTCAACTGGGTCAACGATATCAACGCCCTGATCTGGCCGGGCTGCGTGAGCATCATGAGCACATTCCTGATGCGAAACTTCTTAGTCGGCATTCCAAAGGAGATGGACGAAGCCGCGCGCATCGACGGCGCGGGCAGCTTCAAGATCTTCACGTCGATCATTTGCCCGTCGATCAAGCCGGTTCTGATGATCGTTGCGCTGAGCGCATTCCAGGGCGGCTGGAACGATTATTACTGGCCGAGCATCATCATGACCGACCCGAACAACCAGACGCTGACCTCCGGTCTTGCGCAGCTGCAGAGCCAGCTGGGCACGCCGCAGTTCGCGAGCCTGCTTGCGAGCACGGTCGTTTCCATGGTGCTTCCGTTCGTGCTGTATCTGACCTGCCAGAAGTATTTCCTGCGCGGCATCAAGATTCAGGCGGCGGTCAAGGGCTGATTCAATCAAATTCAGGGCGGCGATGAGCCGCCCTTTGTGAGGAGGAAATCCAAATGGCGAACCGACCCAACCTTTTGTATGTATTCGCCGATCAGCTCAGGCGCACTTCCTGCGGCTATACCGGCTATAAAAACGCGATCACGCCGAATATCGATGCGTTCCACGATTGCAGCATGGATTTTACCCAGGCGGTGTCCGGTCACCCGGTCTGCGCGCCGTATCGCGCGACGCTGTTTACCGGCAAATACACGTCGTCCACCGGCGTGGTCATCAACGAAATTCGATTCAATCCCAATCAGCGCTGCATCGGTCATGTGCTGACAGAGGGCGGCTATGAAACGGCGTATATCGGCAAATGGCATCTGTATGCGGACGAGTGGGGCAATCACTTCGATCCGAAGAATTCGTTCGTCCCGAAAGGCCCCGATCGGCTGGGCTTCGACGATTACTGGGCGGCTTACGGCTTCCATCACGAGTATTTCGCGCCGCACGCGTATTATCATGAGGACGGCCCCCAGAAGATTTACGCGGACAAATACGAGCCGTATGCGCAGGTGGATCTGGCGATTCGCCATTTGAAGCGCATGAGCGAGAATCCCGACAAGCCGTTTGCGATGTTCCTGTCGCTGGGCGTGCCGCACGATCCGTGGATTCCGGAGAACGTGCCGAAGGAAATGCTCGATAAATTCGATCCCAAAAACTATGATTATCCGCCGAACTACCTGCCGCAGGACGATCCGCACGGCGACGCGTGGGCGCACCTTTCCGAGGAGGAGCGCAAAGCGCTGCCCGAATGGATGCGCGTGTACGATGCGATGGTCGGCTGTCTGGACGAGGCGATCGGCAATCTGATGAACGCCGTTCGCGAAATGGGTCTGGACAAGAACACGATCATCATCTTCACGTCCGACCATGGCGAATGCTTCGGCGCGCACGGCCGCCGCGCGAAGAACATCTTCTATGAAGAGGCGGTTCGCGTGCCGTTCATGCTGAGAATGCCGAACGGAACGCAGGCGAAGAAGGAAACCGACGCGTGCCTGAATTCCGTGGATCTGATGCCGACGCTGCTGGATCTGATGCATCTGCCGATTCCGGCGGACGTTCAGGGTCAGAGCCTTGCGGGACTGATCACCGGCGAAAACAATCGCGAGCCGAAATTCCAGTTCATGCAGGGCATGGGCGCGGTCGCGGATTGGGGCGACGGCTATGAATGGCGCGCGCTGCGCAACAAGCAGTATACCTACGCGATCTATCGCGTGGACGGCGCGGAAATGCTGTTCGACCACGAGAAGGATCCCTATGAAATGGTCAACCTCATCGACGATCCGGCGTATGCGCAGGTTCGCGACGAGATGAAGGCGCAGATGAAGGCGGAAATGGCGCGCGTGAACGACAATTTCGAAGCCACGAGCTATTATCGCGACCATTGGACGAAGGATCGCCACATCATCCGCACGGCGACGGACGATTACTCCAAGCCCGCGGACGTGCCGCCGATTCCGAAGGACATTCCGCGCCCCGAATACCCGCGCCCGCAGTTCGTCCGCGACGACTGGATGAATCTGAATGGTCAGTGGCAGTTTGAAATCGATCAGGGCTGCTCCGGACGCGCGCGCGGTCTGGTCGAAAAGGAAGCGCTGAACGGCAAAATCATCGTTCCGTTCTGCCCGGAGAGCGAGCTTTCCGGCGTGAATAACAAGGATTTCATGCGCTGCGTGTGGTATAAGCGCACGTTTACGCTGCCGGACGACGCGGCAGGCAAGAGCGTGTTCGTGAATTTCGGCGCGGTGGATTACGATTGCGAGGTATGGGTCAACGGAACGAGCGTCGGAACGCATCGCGGCGGCTATACGTCCTTCACGATGGAAATCACAAAGGCGTTGAAGGCGGGCGAGAATGTGATCACCGTCTGCGCCGAGGACGATACGCGCAGCCCGATGCAGCCCACCGGCAAGCAGAGCGGCGAATACGCGTCGCACGGCTGCCTGTATACCCGCACGACCGGTATCTGGCAGACGGTATGGCTCGAATGGATGAACGACAGCCATTTCGAGCAGGTGTTCCTGACGCCCGACGCGGCGAATGCCACGCTGCATATCCGCGCGAAGGTGCACGGCGGCAAGGACTGCACGATGAAGGTCGCGACCGCATATAAGGATGATTTCACCGGCACGGCGGAAGCAAAGGTAAACGGCGGCTGGGTCCAAGCGACGGTTCAGCTCACGAAGACGTTCCTGTGGACGGTCGGCGACGGCAAGCTCTATGATTTGCAGCTGCTTCTGGAAAAGGACGGCGAGCCGGTCGATGCGCTTTCGAGCTATTTCGGTCTGCGCAGCGTCGGTTTCGACGGCATGAAGTTTGTCATCAACGGCAAACCCGTCTTCCAGCGCCTTGTGCTCGATCAGGGCTTCTATCCGGACGGCATTTACACCGCGCCCAGCGACGCGGCGCTCAAGCGCGATATCGAACTGAGCATGGCGATGGGCTTCAACGGCGCGCGCCTGCATGAAAAGGTGTTCGAGCCGCGGTTCCTGTATTGGGCGGATCGTCTGGGCTATCTCTGCTGGGGCGAAATGGCGAACTGGGGACTGGACCATTCCGATATTGGCGCGCTGAACGCGTTTGAGCGCGAATGGATCGACGAGGTGCGCCGCGATTACAGCGCGCCGAGCATTATCGGCTGGTGCCCGTTCAACGAGACGTGGGATTATAACGGCCGCCGCCAGAACGACGACGTGCTGCGCATGACCTATCGCGTGACCAAGGCGATGGATATAACGCGTCCGGTGATCGATACGTCCGGCAATTATCATGTCGAAACGGATATTCATGATGTGCATGATTATGAGCAGAATCCCGAGGAATTCGCGCGACGCTACGGCCCCGGTACGGAGCCGATTTACGAGCGCTTCCCGGATCGCCAGAAGTATGTTTCGGGCCGTCCGGTATTCGTAAGCGAATACGGCGGCATTCGCTGGACCGACGATCAGTCCGGCTGGGGCTACGGCGAGGGCCCGAAGACCGAAGAGGAGTTCATCGAGCGCTATCGCGGACTTACGAACGCGCTTTTGGACAATCCCGATCACTTCGCGTTCTGCTATACGCAGCTGACGGATGTGGAACAGGAGCAGAACGGTCTGTATACCTACGACCGCAAGCCGAAATTCGATCCGGCGATCATCCGCGCGATCAATGCGCGCAAAGCCGCAATGGAAGAAGAATAACTGAATAAAAATGCGCTCCGAATGAATAAGCGGAGCGCATTCAACGCAAAACAAAGCCGCGCCCAAAGCGCGGCTTTCAGACTGTCGAAAAACCCCGGAGAGCTCGAAAGGGTCAAAGCCCTCTCGAATTTTCAATCGAGCCCAGCGGCGTGTACGGTGGCAAGGTTGCTTGCCCTTGGATAAGGTACAATAAGTTGCGCAAAATCCAGAACAGGAGGAATGAAAACAGTCCCCAAAACAAGGGACAAGGTCAGCGTCATCTGGTAGAATGAAGTTGCGAGACAAACATTCGAAAGGAGACGCAGACCATGTCCGAGAAAATTGTAACACTGAACGAGGAAGTAATCAAGGGGGAAATCCGGGAACTTGTACGCGGGAGCGTGGAAGAAACGCTGAATAACCTGCTGGAAGCGGAGGCGGACAGACTGACACAGGCGAGGCGGTATGAGCGCAGCGAGGATCGACAGGGGTATCGCAGCGGGCACTATGACCGTGGGCTGACCACGACCTCCGGGGAGGTAACGCTTCATGTACCGCGGCTGAAGGGAATCAGCTTCGAAACGGCAATCATCGAGCGGTACAGGCGCAGGGAAAGCAGCGTGGAGGAAGCGCTCATAGAGATGTACTTGGCGGGCGTATCGGTGCGGCGTGTAGAGGACATCACGGAGGCGCTTTGGGGCAGCAGGGTATCGCCGTCCACGATCAGCGAACTGAACAAGAAGGCATATGTGAATATCGAGAACTGGCGAAAGCGGCCGCTGACGGGCCGGTATCCGTACGTCTATGTGGATGGCGTCTACCTGAAGCGGAACTGGGGCGGTGAATACGAAAACGTCTCGATTCTGGTGGCAGTTGGCGTTGCAGAAGACGGATACCGTGAGGTTCTGGGCGCACAGGAGGGCATGAAGGAGGACAAAGCCAGCTGGCAGAGCTTCTTCCAATGGCTGAAAGGCCGTGGACTGGATGGCGTGCGGCTGGTTGTGGGCGATAAGTGTCTGGGGATGCTGGAGGCCGTGGGCGAAGTATTTCCGGAAGCGAAGTATCAGCGCTGCATCGTTCATTTCTACCGGAATGTGTTCACAGTTACCCCTCGCGGAAAGATGAGGGACGTCACACACATGCTCAAGGCGATTCACGCCCAGGAAACGCGGGAGGCAGCGCGTGAAAAGGCGCAGGCAGTCGTGCAGAAGCTGCGCGAAATGCGTCTGAAGGAAGCGGCGAAAAAGGTGGAGGACGGCATTGAGGAAACGCTGACCTACTACGCATTCCCCTCCGAGCACTGGCTGAAGATCCGAACCAACAACATGCTGGAACGTCTGAACCGCGAAATTCGGAGACGGACGCGAGTGGTTGGAACCTTCCCGGATGGAGAATCGGCGCTGATGCTGGTCTGCGCAAGGCTGAGACACGTCGCCGGTACCCAGTGGGGCGTAAAACGCTACATGAGCATGAAATCGCTGGAACAGATGGATCGGGAAAAACACGGAGCAGACTGCTGTGACCTGGCGTAGGTAGCAGACCGCCAGCCGCCCGTCAAGGGCTTCGCAAGTGGCTTCGCCACCCTTGACGGACAACTGGCGGCCCGCTGACCGGCAGCCAAGCCGAACATGCCCGCGGCCTGTTCGGCCTTCGCCTTACCAACTTCATAAGTGACGCTGTTCAATTTGCGCATTACTCTTGACAGTACCTGGCGGTGCTTGATACAGGAGTAGACTTTCCGCCGGAACTTGAGCCGCTGATCGTTGAGCATTGGGTGCCGACAGGGGCGGCACCTGGTGATAAAAAGCATGGAACCAATGTGGCAGGCAAGGTAGCATTTGAGAATCTCGGCGAGCAGCTTGCGTCCGGCGTCCTGACACCGAGAGCAAGAATCATTGACTGCAATATTCGCGGGCTTGATCCTGATTCCCAAAAGCCGGATCGTCCTGTCCTTATTTGTAACAGCACCATAATTGCAAGAATCAAGGAGGCTGTTTTGCGCTATAAGGATATCACCAAAATATTCAACTTCTCATCAAGTGAGGAAACACCTATCCAAGGAGACGAAATAAGCATTCTCGGCTACGAGCTGGATGTCATTGCGATTCAGCACGGTGTGAAGTTTACCATTTCTGCTGGTAACCATTATCTGTACCGCAGTCAGGATTCCCTCGAAGACATCCTTCAGGATGATGACAATCGAATAGCAGCACCGGCTGATTCTATGTTGAATATAGCTGTGGGTGTTATTGTCGGTGCTGAGCATAAAGAAGGATTAAGTCGCCAGTATGATGTGGCTCCTTATTCAAGAATAGGCCCCGGATTCAGAGGATTCCGCAAGCCGGATATTGTTTC
>OLPR01000619.1_pt1 | contig 31888 bp, 29 predicted proteins | sample 1672761 | NCBI WGS metagenome assembly OLPR01 (sample SAMEA3136721, study PRJEB25190) | human gut metagenome | biome: human gut; feature: human-associated habitat; material: faeces | place: Austria | collected 2013 | reverse complement strand
TCCACGGCGGCAGCTTGCCCTCCGCCAAGAGCTGCTTCTGCTCGTTGGTTTTGCCGTACCAGCGCTTGTGGATGCCGTTGAGCTTTGTCTCCAGGAAGGTGATGTACGACGCATACTTGCACGCGAAGGCGGACTGCGACATGATGCCGCCGTTCTCCTTGTGGCAAACCAGCCCGTGCCGCCCTTTCAGCGCCTCTTCCAGCGGAGGAAGCAGCGGCACAGTGCGGATGGCGGAAGCGGTTTTTCCCTTCGTGAGCTTCGGGCGATTGCCTTCGCTGAACGACACAGCGCCGCGGACGGCAATCGTCTTTTTCTCGAAATCCACATCGCGGTCGATGTTCAGGTGGAGCATTTCTCCCCTGCGGAAGCCGGTGTAGAGCATCACCATCGCCGCCAGGCCGAAGTCGTGCTCCTGCCATGTACTGCGAATCAGCGCGCGTTCCCACGGCTCCAAGCAGCGGTGTCCGCCCGTTTTCTTGCATTTGGGACGCTGCACGCCCGCCATCGGATTGCGAATCAGCGCACCGTTGGACACGGCGTTGCGGAAGATGCCGTTCATGAGCGAGGCAAACTTGCTCACATAGGACGAGGAATAGCAGCTCAGCTTGTTGAAGATGGCCTGCAAGTCGTTCGCGTTGATGTCGCAGATGAACCGCTTCCGCGTGTGGTCGGCGGCAAAGCGAATCATGCCGGCATATTGCTTCTGCAACGGCACGCTGCAATCGGAGCGGTAAATTTCCAGCCAGTTCAGCGCATAATCCAAAAAGGTAATTCCTTCGAGGTCGTGGCTGAGCCCCATTTGCTCTTTCTGCTTGTACGCATCGCGGGCCTTCATGGCTTCCGCCTGCGTTTTGCCGTAAAACTGCTTGTCATGGTACTTCACCTTGAAGTAGCCGTCGGTACGTTGGGTTAATTTCTGACGAGGCATTGATGTTCCTCCTTATCAATCGCCCCGTGCTGTGTATGCTGATTCAATTGTCAAGGTGCTACGATGATCATAGCACACATCACAGCACGGGGCAAGTACATTTTGCGAAAAATTCAGGTGACAGCAATCGGCGGCTGACCATCCAGCCAGCGCTGAAGCCCTTCCCGGTTGATGAGAATCCTGCTGCCGACGCTGAACGCGGGAAAACCTGATTTTCGCACCAGCTTCCGCGCCGTTGGCAGGGAAATGTGCAGCTCGTCTGCTAACTCTGCCATCGTCAGCGTCATCTTGGGGGCTTTGTGCGCGGACTCCGCTTGATTTTCTTCCGCTGGAACGCGGTTGAACATAGATTCACCTCCGAAATGGAGACGCAGGGCCATATCCGACATGCTGACATGCCGGATGCGAACCTTTTTTCTGCGTCTCCTATTATTATTGAAACGTTTTTATTGATTGGATATGTCCGGCATGTCAAGCTGCGAAACGCCTTGCCGCAGCGGGACTTCCGCGACATATTCCCCGACATTCGGATGACAGGCGGCATGTCAGACAGGCGGGATTCTCTCCCAGCCATACTGCCGCCCGTACTTGGCAAACTTGCGGGCATTGCGAAACTTCTGCCAGCCGCTGATTTCGCCGCTGGCTATCCCGCTGTCCACGATTTCGCGGATTTCGCGCGTCTCGTAATTCTTCGGCTCATCAAGCGGATGCGCCAGGCATTCCCGGTAAATCTGCAAAGTACAGACCTTGTCCTGCTCGAACGTCTCGAACCATGCGTAGATGCGCCCCGCCATCGTATCCTCCTGACAATAATCCTGCTGCTGTTTGCGCGAGGCGTCTTCATCCTCCTTGGACAAGTGCGTGCTGTACGCGCCGGACTTGTACTGCACCATGATTTCCGCCCAAAGCTGCTCAAAATAGTGCCGGGACTCCGCCGGATTGTCGAGAATATGGCAGTCGGCTTTCGACGCATCCACCGTCACCGGGAGAAAGCGCCGATTGCCGCTTCTGTCCAAAGGCAGGAAATCCATGCGGTTGGTCGTGCCCGCGAACACGCTTTGCCGGGGATGATCGCCGCCGTAGCGGTCGTATGCCATCCGCAGAAAATCCTTGTCGCGGCTGAGAAAAGACTTGATCTCCTCGATGCTTTTGGCGTTCGCCGTCGCGACCATCTCCGAAAGCTCGCAAATCCAATGCCCGTTGAGCCGGTGGTAAATCTCCTTGTCGTCCAGTTTGCTGACATCGTCCGTGAACCATTCCGGCTCCAGCGCAAGGAAGCGGATGAAGGTGGTTTTGCCCGCGCCCTGACCGCCCACCAGCACCAGCATCAGCTCAAACTTGCAGCCGGGATGAAACACGCGATTCACCGCGCCGAGCATGAACGTGCGCAGGTACTTTTCGTTCGTGTCGCCCACTTCCGCGCCAAGAAAATGGTGCAGCGCCACCCGGACGCGCGGCACGCCATCCCAGACAAGGCTGTTCAGCCTGTCCCGCACCGGATGGAACGCCTGCGCGGTGGACACGATGTTCAGCGCCGGATAAATCAGCTTTTCCGACCGCAGCCCGTAGTGTTCTTCCAGATACAGCCGCAAGAACGCAACATCCATGTCGTCAATCATGTCGCTTTTCCGCGTCCACCAGACGGGGCAGGTCATCGACATGCGTTCCTTGAACAGATTTCTGCGGATGTTTCCGGCAAAAACCGGATCATGGGTCAGCGCCGTGACGAAGTTTTGCAGCGTATTGCGCACTTCGCCGCCAGCGGTGTGGGTCAACTTGGCTTGTACAGATTGGTAGGCGGCGGCCATCCGATCATCCGGCATCGGCGGCGACCAGTCGATTTCCGTGTTGTCGCTCATGTTCTCATCTCCTGCAATGCTTATCGTGCCCACGCATCGGGGCGCTTCTTCGGATAGGCATCATCCCGCAGTTTGGGGCGCAGCTTTTCCACCACGGCTGGGCGCGCCGTCTCCGCAATGCTGCATTTCATGATTTCGTGCATGGTGGGCGACAGCAGCCGTCGCCGCACGTCATCCGCCATCGAAAGCAGCGCGCTGAACACATCCTCTCTCGCTTTGCCCAGCCACGTCTCCACCATGCCGATGAAGGGAGCGCCAAGCCCACTGCTGGGCGACTTGGCTGCCCGAATGGTGCGGTCAACGCCCGCCGCCACTTTGTCCAGCGCCGTTTTATTCATGCTCTCGCTGACGGCGGTCACGGCTTTTTCGTAGCAAATGTCCGTGACCTGTTCAATCAGCAAATCCACATCGGACAGGCGGAACAGCTTCGTGTCCAGCTCGGCATCCTTCTCGGCAATCTGCGCAGTCAGGGCCTGAATCTGCTGATTCTGCACGGCCAGCTGCTTCTGCTGATTCCGGATGGTTTCGAGCTGCTTGGCAATGATGTAATCCAGCTTTTCCAGATGATTCTTGCCGCCGTACTTTACCTGCTCCTCAATGTCCAAGCCGCGCGCCTTCGCGATTTCAATCAGCATCAGCCGATTCATCGCGTCGAAGGTGATTTTGCGGTTGTTGTAGCGTCCCGGCGGCTTGTCCGGCTGCGGCAGCGGAATGCCCATGAGCGCCAGCGCCTTTTCCTGCTTCGGCTCGACCTCGCCGTACTTGTTCACATAGTCGAAGCAGTGGCGCTCCTGAATGTGCACCGTCGTTTCATCGCAGTGCATCGCCCAGTCCAGCATGTGGACGTGTTTGCCGTAGCGCTCCTCGAACTGCTGCTTGAACGCCTTGAAGATGTCCAGCAGCTGCTCTGGCGTCGCGCCGCTGCCCTCTTTGCCGAACTGGAAGATGGTTTCTTCCGGGCAGGTGCGCTTGTCGCGGCGAATCTGCTCTACGGTTCGGTTGCGCTCCGTGTGGCGGCGCTGGGCGTTGCGTGCGCACTGTCCGGCAACATAATCGGAATAATGCCGCTCGTAAAAGATTCGCTCGACTTCCTCAAAGGAAGGAACGTCGGTGCGCCTTTCGTCCGTGCGCATTCCATTCAGCCAGTCCCAATAGACGTTCTCCTGCGTTTTCGCCGGATGGATGTGTTCGGCGTGGGTTACGTCAAAATTGCGGTCATTGTGCTTGGTGGTGAACACACCGTTCTTTCCGGCACGGCCGTTGTGCCGGGTTGCTCTGATTTTGCTCGTATAGTACCTCCTTGCTTGCGGGCGGCGGGAGCGCAGCGACCGATTCCCTCTGTTTGCGGCAGAGACTACCCACTACAAAGTGACGCACAGCATCACTTTTTCGGTCGGCGCGCCTCCCTGTGGGTCAAAGGCTTCGCCTCTGAACACTGACCAAAGCGCTCCGCCTCTGGACTCCGGCGGGTTTGCCGCCCGTTGGATGCTCATGCCCGCTGGTGCGCATTTGATGCCGTCTGATGCTATCCAAGGTTCTCCACGCATCAGCAGACAGAAATTTGGTGCGCTTTCGCATCAGCTGCCCATCATGTCCAGCAGATTGTCGAGGTCGGTCTCGTCCGGCGCGTTCGCGTCCTCCAATGTCTCTGCCGGTGTTTGCCCAGCGCATCGAAACAGAGATGCTGCCAGCTCCTCGCGGACAATGCCGCGGATTTCCTCCCGCTGCTGATGATCGAAGCCGCCTTGCCGCGCTTGCCCATAGTGTGCATTGACCGCCGCCACGATAGCATCCGCATAGCGCAAGTGCTGTTCCTCCCGCACTTGACGCAGCAGCCGCAGCGCCTCCCGGTCGGCGGGTTTCTCCGCGTAGAGGCGAATCGTCGTGCGCAGAATCTCTTTCACCGCGCCCTCGCCTCACGCTGCAAACGCCGCTCCGCCAGATACTCGTAGCCCTTGGCGGAGGCGTGAATATCACCGATGATGGTCACGCGATTGGGGTCATACTGCCCGAAGTTGCGAATCAGGCAACCGCCGCCGCCCACAATCCACAGCCGCATCGTCTTGGGGTCATATTCATGCTCGCGCAGCTTGCGCATGATTTCCGCCGCATAGTCCGCCGCGGCTTCGCGGATGACCTGCACATATTCGGGCGCAGCATCCGCCGTGCCCTCGCGCATCACCTGCTCGATGGTCACGTCCGGCACGGTTCGTCCGCAGAGCCGCGTCAAGGCTTCTCGCGCCTTCAGCACGCATTGGTAAGTGCCGTACTTTTCCGTGAAGCACTGCTCCAGCACCGGCTTGCGGTCGTTAATCGCCATGACAATCATGGTGCCGTTGCCGATGTCGCACAGCATATTCGCCCCGGTGAATTTCCGCAGTTCGGAAATGACGGCGGAATACCCCTGCGCGTACACGTCCACGCCGACCAAATCAACATGGTAATCGATGCCGCGCCAGTTGAAATCTACATGCCGATTTTGCGACAGATAGGCACGGAACTGCTCTCGCTGGTCGCCGACCCACGTCAGCGGCAGTCCAACCGCCAGATGAACCGCCGCCGTCGTCAGCTGATTGCACCACAGCTCCTGCCCGATGCCCGCCAGCGTCAGCAGGTAGTGATCCTGATTGCCGACCTTATCGAGCGTGAACTCCCGATGCCCCGCACCGATGACGTAATACTTGCCATCGTACACCAGCACGTCCTGCGCGTGCGCCGGTTCAGCCTCGCAGCAAGTAACGCTCGCCGGAAAAATGCCGTTCGCCGTCTTGATGTTCCCGTAGCCGTTATCCAGCCCGATGATGTTGATTTTGCCGAATACCCTCATATACTTCTCACTTTCTCCGCGTTTGCGGCAACAAAATAGACAGGCTGCGGGTGCAGTCTGCCTGCGAAAATGTTGTCAGCCCGTGGCAATCAAGACGACCACCTCCTTTCAAAATGCGCAGCGGGATGCAAAAAAGGCAGTCAGCATGACGCTGATTGCCTTGGCCGGTGACTGCGAACTTCCGACGATACTATCATAGCACAGATTTGTTTGCTAAAGCGTGCTATTTTGTGCTGTTTCGTCCTGTTTTGTCTTGTTCGCTGCTAATTTGTCCTGTTGGGTGCTATGCGCTGCTGTTTGTGGGTACAGCGGGGCGAATGTTATCAAGCGGGGGCGGGCGGCGGAGGTGCTTGGTAACACGTATATAGTATAGCACAGATTTTCTTCTCAAACTTTCTCAAAGCTTCTCATTCCTTCTCAAACGTTCTCAAAGCTTCTCAACTTTTGGGCGGGGGATGGCGTTTTGAAGCTACGGATGACTGTTTCTGTAATTACAGAAGAATTTGTCTCACAATATTCGATTTGCGCGGCATTTTGGTTGACTTTCTTCTATAATTGTAGTATACTGATTTTGACTACAAGAATTATCTCGTTGATAAGAGAGGTGCGTCGCATGGAATTAGCCTTTTCCAAGGGGCTTTATGAAAAAAGTGCGCTGCTGAAAGCCGCCTACTCCTTCACGGAGGTCGCGTATCTGCACTTGTCGCAAGATGACAAGAACTGGTACGTTTCGTGGCATAACAAACCCGGTGAAACGTTGACATCAGAATCATTCGAGAACGCCCTCATCGAACAGCAGCTAAGGAAAGAGCTGCTTCGTGAGAGCCGTGATTTACGCACGGTGCTGCTCGCACGGGCAATGGCCTCCACGCTGGTTGAAACCTCCCAGACTGCGGACGAAACGCTTAGCAATCCTGCCGTTTCTGCCGATACGCCGTTTTCGAATGACATTTTGAAGGGATGGTTCGAGCAAAATGCTGACGATACCGTTTGACCTCTCCATTTATTCGCAAGCCGCCATCCATGACGCATTGCTGGCATATCGTGCATTTTGCCAGATTACCGCGAAGTTCACAGAAAATCAGTGCATTTGCACGCTGCGCCAAAGCAAATATGACATGCAGCAGACCGCGTATGAGTTTGCGAATTATGTGCTGTCATCCACCGTTCAGAAAGAGGGAACATGATGCCGCTGCCGGATGTTCTTTTGCTTGCACTTTGCGTCGGCATTGGCGGTGTTTGCGCTGCTGCAGATTGCCGAGTGAAGCGTGTTCCGAATCGGATTTTGCTGATTGGCTGCCTTGCCGCCGCCATATTGCAGACCGTTCGTCTGTGTTTCTTTCCCAGCGAGCAGGCGCTGCCGTGGCTGTTCAGCATGATTGCGGCGGATGTTATGGCTGTTCTGCTGTATGCAGGGCATCTTTGGGGCGCTGGCGACAGCAAGCTGTTTGCGTTCTCTTATTTGTGCTTCCCAATTTCGCTGCTGAGTGACAGCACATTGACCAACAGCTTTCTGCCCTATATTTTCATTTTTTTGCCCGCATTTTTCTGGACAGTGTTGGACAGCATCCACCAAGCAATTTTGCGGAAAGAGAAGTTCCACATGCCGCACGATTGGCGCGCTGAGCTAAAAGGCTACGTTTGGATTCTCTTGGAGGTTGTTGCTTTTCAGCATCTATCCACCCTAATTTCCCCTGACTTTTTCGCGCAGAATCCACTGGTTCACGCCGCCATCTCCATGATATATGCCTATCTTTGCAGCACGTCCGGCTTCTTCAAGCGGCCTATCTGTATTGCCGTTCACGGAGCGGCACTCGTTGTTGCAATGTACCTCTTTCCCGTGCAGTTTTCATTTGCTTCTGTGAATTGGTGGATTTACCTGCTCGTGCCCGCCATTCTCCTGCTGCAATCGTGGTCTGCGCAGTATAACTATGAGCGAATCCCCACAGGCAGCGTGCAGACCGGGCAGATTCTGTCCGCCGGTACGGTGCTACAATTTCTGCCCTCGCGAATTCAGAACCTCCCCCGAAACACTGCGGAAGACATGAGCGCCCGATTAAGCGCAGCCGAAGCGGAGGCAGTTCGGCGCTGGGGAAACAGCAAGCAGGGCAAGGCGGATGTTGTCATCGTCCGCAAAATCCCCTTTGCACCGCTGATTGCGTTTGGCTTTGCAGTATTCTACCTGTTCCAGCTGGTGAGGTGATGTTCTATGCTGTTTCCACTGATTGAAGAGAACGACGACCTGACCGTGTTCATGACCGAATCGTGCAACTCCAATTGCGTGATGTGTCCCATGAGCCGCGATTCCCGCAAGCGTGGAAATCACTGTTCGGATGAGGCATGGGCAGAAGCGCTGGCAGTGCTCCACAAGCGGCGGTATCGCCACATTTCCATCACAGGCGGCGAACCCTTTCTGATGGCGGAGCGGCTGCTTTCGTTGATGTGCACGCTGCGGGATACACAGGTCGACACGCCCGTTCTGCTGCTGACAAACGGCCGGGCGCTCTGCCTGCCGCAGATTCAAGCACAGTTCAAAGAACTTCTTGATGTGCACGACCGTTTCGGCATTCCGATTCATGGCAGCAATGCTGCACTTCATGATGCAATCACGCAATCGCCCGGCAGTTTTGCGCAGACAATTGCCGGTTTGCATTTTCTTGCCGATTCTCCTGCTGATATTGAAATCCGCATTGTATGCAGCGCACTCAATCAAGATGATTTGAGCAGCATTTGCTGGATGCTCTGCCACAGCGATTTGCGGATTACCTGCGTCAATTTCATCGCAATGGAGATGACAGGGAGCGCTGCCTATCACCGCGACCAAATTTGGATCCCTTATGAAGAGATTTACCCGCTCATTGAGCCGGGAATTTTCCAGCTTTTGTCGCATGGCATTGATGTCAATCTGTACGACTTTCCGCTCTGCGCTTTGCCCCAGCACGCTTGGCCGTTAGCTAGGCGGAGCATTTCGCCTTGGAAAATCCGCTATGATGAAAAGTGCAGTCAATGCACTGTCCGCGATGCTTGCGGCGGTATGTTTTACTCTACTTATCTGCTGCACTTGTTTCCTGTACAGCCTATTGGAAAGAGGGTGCTTGATTGAACGGCAGTTTCCGATTTGCGCGCTTCCATGACCAGTTTCTGCTGACGAATGATGCAGGTCGCTTCGCCTTTCTTCCGCCGGAGGATTTTTTCCGGTTCGTGCATCATCAGCTTCCACATGACAGCGAAACTTGGCAGCGGCTACAGGAAAATTTCTTCTGCTATGATACAGACCGCGAAGTGTATCTGCGCAGCGTAATGGCTGCAGTTCGCGAAAATCATGCCCATCTATTTTCACCCACAAGCCTGTTTATCCTTGCTGTTACAAATCGCTGCAACAATGCTTGCGTTTATTGTCAGGCGAACGGCGGCGCAAAATGTGCTGATTTGGACATACCGACCGCGCGAAAAATCATTGACCGCATTGCCGCGTCCCCAGCAAAGCACCTTACCATCGAATTTCAAGGCGGCGAGCCACTTATGAACTTCCCAATCTTGCAGGAGGTCGTTCGTTACAGCCGCGAAAAGCTGAACGGCAAGGACGTTTCCTTCGCACTGGTCAGCAACCTCTCCTTGGTCACGGAGGAGGTGGCGGATTGGATTGCGGAGAACAATATCTCCGTATCCACCTCCTTGGACGGGCCAAAGTTCCTCCATGATTTGCAGCGTCCGCGCAAAGACCGCGACAGTTCTTACGAGGCAATGCTGCGAGGACTGGCACGCCTGCAAGTGCGGAATCGCTCTGTTGGTGCGATCCAGACGACAACACGGGCCGCGCTCCCATATGCCCGTGAAATCGTTGAAACATATGCTTCATTAGGCTTTCAATCCGTATTTCTCCGCCCGCTGACTTGCCTTGGTGCAGCAAAACGACGCTGGAACGAAATCGGATATACGCCGGAAGAGTTTTTAGCTTTCTACCGCGAAGGACTGCAAGCGGTATTTGAGCTGAATCAGCAAGGCACTTTCTTTCTTGAGAACCATGCAGGCATTTTTGCCTCCAAACTGTTCTGCAATGGCGGGCAAAATTATATGGAGCTACGTTCTCCATGCGGTGCAGCGCTGGGACAGCTGGCTTTTACCGCTTCCGGCAACGTCTATACCTGTGACGAGGGGCGCATGATGGCGGAAATGGGAGACGATGCATTCAAGCTCGGCAACGTCTTTGAAAACGGGTATGACGAGTGGCTGAACAGCAACGTCTGCAAGGCGGTTTGCTCGGCATCCCTGCTTGAAACGCAGCCCGGCTGCTGCGACTGCGTCTATCAGCCGTACTGCGGTGTTTGCCCTGTCGTTCACTATGCGCAGACTGGACAGCTGCACTGCAATCCTCTCCACAGTGAACGCTGCAAAATTTACCATGGCATGCTGGATACGCTGTTTGAATTGTTTTACCGCAAGGACGATGAAAAAATCGCCTTTCTGAAGCAATGGATTTCGTAAGGAGCAACACCATGAAGAAGAAAAAACGCTTGCGTAAAGTTGGCATTGCCCTGCTTGTTGTCTGCGGACTTGCCGCGTTCGCCAATTCGTTCTCCGACCACAATAAAACGCCCGCAAACAATACACCCTCTATTGCCTCTTATTCGCTTTCGGTTGATGATTCTGCCGCTGCGCCCGCTTTTGCTGATGTTTACGCAAGCGCCGGGCAGACTGCATCATCTTGCGCCAGCGCAGCTCCTCCGGGATGATGGAAGTGTAATTCTCGTCGTAAAACTCCCAGATCTCCTCCTTGGCGTCATACACCTTCAAAAAGAGAATCCAAACCATCTGCTCGATGCGCTGGGCATCGCCGTTGATGCCCGCATCGTTACGCATGATGTCCTGCAGTCGTTTTACCAGGTTATTTAAACTCATATCTTATATTCTCCTTACGCAGCGTAGATTTCCTTCTGCAAATCACGGATCGCCTGAATGTATCCGTTTTTGCCGCCGAACAGCTTTGCGATTTTCATGGGGGTGCCGAATTTGCGGAATGGGTCATTGGACAGAATTTCGAGGTTCTCGATGTCCTGAATGCCCTCGTTCATGTATTTGTCCAGCAGCGCACTCAGAACTTCCTGTGCCAAGCCGGAATACTTGTAGAGGTATCCCCGCTTGCGGACATTGTTCGCCCGCTCTGCCTTCGTCAGCGGTGCCTTATCGTAGGCAATGTGGCAGATGAGGTCGAAATCGTCAATATCCTTATTCCCGGCGATTTGCCGCAGCGCTTCCAGAAGGACACCGCGCTCCTGCAACTCGTCGATGATGGCTTGTTTCTTCTCCTCAGAATTCCAGGCACGGAGGAAGGAATCCAAGGTGGCATATTCGCCGAGGATGTTCTTCTTGGAGTAGTCGGTCACACTTTCCGTGATGAGCTTGCCGTCCTTATCGTAGTACTGGACTCGCTCGTTCAAAATCGTCACCTCGACACCACGCACCCGGTATTTATGCTTCTTTTCGGGCGGGTCGTCGGTGTCCCCGCCGGGACCGGGAGTCGGGACGGGTGGCTTCGGCGGATCGATGGTCGGCTCTTCGCCGGGATCATCGCCATCATCAATGATAGAGATCGGGTCGCCATCGAATTCCGGGTCTGCAAAGAGTCGGCAGGCATTGCGGAAATCCATGATAGTGAAATACTCTTTGCCATAATCGGGCTTTAGCCGTGTGCCACGACCGATGATCTGCTTGAACTCGGTCATAGAGTTTATGTTGTTGTCCAGAACGATGAGCCGGCACGTTTTGCAGTCCACACCAGTCGTCATCAGTTTGGAGGTTGTAACGATCACGGGATATTTGCTGTCCTCTGCGATGAAGTAGTCGAGCTGCGCCTTGCCCTCGGCGTTGTCACCGGTGATGCGCATGACATACTTGGCATTCTCCGCCACGAGGTCGTTGTTTTCGTTCACGAGCGCCTGCCGCATCCGCTCTGCATGGTCGATGTCCACGCAGAATACTATGGTTTTGGCAAAGCGGTCGTTTTCTTTCAAAAAGCGAGTGATACGCTTCGCCACGGCGGCGGTACGCTCATCGATAATGAGGTTTTTGTCGTAATCCTTGGTGTTGTACTCCCGGTCCTCGATCTCGTACCCGTAGATGTCGTGCTGTCCAGCCGTGGGTCGCCAACCTTCCAGGTCTTTGTCCAGACCGACGCGGAGAACTTTGTACGGAGCGAGGAAGCCGTCGTCGATACCTTGTTTCAGACTGTATGTATAGATGGGTTCACCGAAGTAAGAGATATTGGATACCTCTTTCGTTTCCTTCGGCGTAGCAGTCATACCGATCTGCGTGGCACTGTGGAAGTATTCGAGTATTCTGCGCCAGCGGGAGTCCTCCTTGGCGCTGCCACGGTGACACTCGTCGATGACGATGAGGTCGAAGAAATCCGGCTGGAATGCACGGAACGGCTCTTCGTTCTCATCACCCGCCAACTGCTGATAGAGGGACAGATACAGCTCGTAGGAGCTATCCAGCTTTTTGCCCTCGATTTTCGTCATGACCTTTGCAAAAGGCTTGAAGTCCTGTTGCATGGTCTGGTCAACGAGGATATTGCGGTCAGCAAGGAACAGGATCTTTTTCTTGCGACCGGATTTCCAAAGGCGGTGGATGATCTGGAATGCGGTGTATGTCTTGCCGGTACCGGTCGCCATAACGAGAAGAATGCGGTCTTGCCCACGGGCTACAGCATCAACGGTGCGGTTGATGGCGATACGCTGATAGTAGCGAGGGGTCTTATCACCCGGTTGGAAATAATACGGCTCTGTGATGAGTTGCTCCTGCTCCGGTGTGAAGTGTTCGTCGCCGATGTGCTGCTGCCAGAGATCCTGCGGCGAAGGAAACTGCTCAAGCGTTAGCTCACGCTCTTTCCCGGTCTTCATATCGTGCTCCAGGAAACCGTCGCCATTCGAGCTGTACACAAACGGAATGTCCAGCACCTCGGCGTATTCGATGGCCTGCTGCATCCCGGCTCCAACGCTGTGCCGGTTATCTTTCGCCTCGACGATAGCCAGTGGAATATTGGGCTTGTAGTAGAGCAGATAGTCAGTGCGCTTTCTTTTGCCTCTGGCAGTAACATTACCACGGACGATAACACGACCGTCCGTGAAGTTGTACTCCATGCGGATCTGCTTCTGCCTGTCCCAGCCAGCGCCCTCAATGGCTGGGGTAATAAACTGAAGTTTGATGTCCTCCTCAGTCATTTCATGTTTTTCCATAAGGTCGCCCATGCCAATGCCTCCTTCTGTTGCTTCCGATAACTCAAAATTATCGGAAGTTAATGGGGGGTAAAAGAGCGCAGCACGGCTGCGGACTTTTACAAAATAAACTTGATCTATTTGCAGATGCCTTTATTCATCTTTTGTGACTTCCATGATGTCACCGATATCGACGCCTAATGCACAGCAAACTCTTACAAGCACATCGAGCCGTACATACTCATCTTTTGCGAGCTTTGTAACTGCTGCAGGACTGAGGTCTGCCGCCTCTTGCAGGTCTTTCTTCTTCATACCCCGATCGATAAGCAGCTTAAATAATTTCTTGTAAGAAACGCCCATTTGACCGTCCTCGCTTTCTGCACATACTAATTCAAGATTATTATATCACCAATCCTGCTGAAAAACAAGATAATCCTCAAATTTGTGAAGAAAACTTTCATGTTTCGGAGAGTATATTCCAACACGGAACACTCTTCCGCTTGGCATAATCAATCGTGTTCTTGGTGCCATCATCCCTCCGTACTAAATTCCCGTTATTATACAGTTTAACATAATGGTATGTTCAGTACAAGTAGTCGGTATAGCACCTTTTAGTATGCGAGTAAAATAATTACAGAAATGGTGGTGATGCTATGGACACGCACGAGAGGCTCCGGCAGCTCATAAACGAGCGCGGTGGACTGAGTATAGGCTGGCAAAGAACTGCGGCTTATCCGAGTCCACGATTGCGAATATTTATAGGAGGAATACAGTCCCCTCAGAACAGTTTGACTTGTCGGCACATTCAGCGGTGCGCTGCCATGCACCCGCGCTTTCCCGATGGCTCGTCCGTACCTGCGTGTCAGCCCGATGTTCACGCCACTTTCGTCCAGAAACACAATCCTCCAATGTTCAATCGCCAATTTTAACTCTTCCCACTTGATACGTTTGGCCTGCACATCGGGGACTCTCCCGTTCTGTCGCCGAAAGCCCGACTTTTTTCACGCGAAACCCCAATGCTCGAACCACTCGGCTCATTGTTGAAATGCTGACTTTTAGTCCTAACTGTGTGCGGAGTTCTTCCAAGCCAATCGTGGAATTTTTTGTAATGCACTCAGCTATCCGTGCCTTGTCTGCGCTGCTCAGCAGAGCTTTCCGACCTCGCCGCCACGTTTGCAGGTCTACGCTGCCTGTTTTCCGCTTCCGCTCTTCCAAATGGTAAACGGTGTACTTGTTGACGTGGAAAATCTTCGCGATTGCTTCCGCGTTGTGCGTCGCTTCGTACCCCTCTACCAACAGTTTCCGTGCTTCATTGTGCAGCATTTCTATCATCTCCTATGCCTATTATACACCTGGTGTAAAGGAGTGACCGCTTTTGTGAGAAGTGCTATAGGCACTTGTGAAAGTACCGAAAAGCCTTGTGGCGCAAGAACTTGCGGTTCGTCTGATGCTTTTCATGGGGGAACTATGTCATTCCAGATGGTTCTACTACTATGATGAGGCAATTGCGCGTTTGCGGAGTTGGGAGATTAGAGCGGCGCGAAGGCGCAGATTGCGAGCATAATGGAAATAAAGTACCAGCAAGCAGTGATGCTGCGCGAAAATGGACAATATGAAGAAGCCATTGCCATGTTTTTGCAATTTGGCGGAAATTCTGACAATAACCGTTGACAATAGCAGGAATCAATGTTATAGTGATTGACGTACAAGCGGCGGCAGCAGCGTGCGCCGAGTTGTGCGGAAGCAAATCGCAATTCAACGCAGCGGATAATCTGTTTCATGCCTGCAACAATATAGGAGAGAAGCTGTGCTTCTTGCGCAAAGCAGACATGAAACTGCTTTGGGAAAGGAATGGATGCGTGTGAAAATCAGCCAATTGCATCTGTCTGATTTTATGCTGTTTCAGCAAGCCGATTTTCAGTGGTCGCCGGGAATCAATGTGATTTGCGGCACAAACAGCACGGGCAAAACGGCGCTGATAAAGCTGATGTACAGCCTGCATAAGTCCTATGAACAGTGGAACTCCACAGAGACGAAGGAAGCGGCAGTGAACAGGTTTTCCGAAAAGCTGTGCGGCGTATTTCGCCCGGACAACGGGAAAGTGGGCAGACTCGTGCGGCGAAAGCAGGGCAATGCCCAAATGACAGCCTCGATGGGCTATGAAAACGGCACGAGCATTGATGTGAATTTCGGAAATCGAGCAAGCAAAATTGCCACGCTTATCTTGCCGAAGATGGAGCATACGGCATCGCCTGACCATACGGCGGTGTATTTTCCGCCGAAGGAAATCATTTCGGCGACGGAGAATTTCACGTCGCTGTATGAGGAATACCATATTGCGTTTGAGGAAACGTATTATGACCTTGCAAAGCTGCTGGATCGTCCGCTGAAGCGCAGGAAAAATTCCGATGAGCATAATCAGGTGTTAGCCAGTTTGGATGAAATTCTCCACGGGACAACGGTGCAGCATGATAAAAAATTTTATCTCAATGCGGAAAATGGCGGAGAATTTGAAATGGGGCTTGTCTCCGAGGGCTATCGCAAGCTGGCGACCATCACCTATCTCATTCGGAACGGCTGCCTGAATGCCAATTCGGTGCTGTTCTGGGATGAGCCGGAGACGAACATGAATCCCGGCATGATTCGCCCGCTGGTGGATGCTATGATGCAGCTTGCAAAACTCAAGGTGCAGATTTTCATCACAACGCATGATTATTTCCTCCAGCAGTATCTGAACATGTACATGGCATTTCCGGAATCCAATACCGACCAGATTGACATCCGTTTCTTCTCCCTTTTCTTTGAGGATGGCGCAATAAAGGCGGAAATGGCGGATACCATCAGCGAACTTCAGCACAACAGCATCATGGAAGAATTTGATGCGATATACAACAGAGAGCAGGGATTCATCTATGATCGTATCAGAGAGTGATATCGAATTTACGTTCGGCGAGCAGTACGGCAATTCCGCTGTGCGTGCGGCAAACGACGTTGCTGGCGGAAGTGCTGATTTTCGCCGTGACGGGTATCTGCCTGACGATGAAGGATGCCGCGCACGCGGTGGTATCGCAGAGCGAAGCGCGGATGGCGGACAGCACCGCCGGGTGGAAAGTCATCGGTCAGGAGGCGAACACGCTAGCAGCATCGGGTGACGCGGACATGAAGCGCCTTGCGGAGGAAATCCGCTTCGCCGCCCCCATGCCCACGAGCATCGATGGGGAGATTGCAGCGCAGGTGGATGCGCTGGCGACGGTGGCGAATCCCGAGAGCGTGAAAAAGATACTTACGCTGCTGGAACGAAGAAAAGCATTTGCCAAGGCAAATAAATAACAGGGAGAGATAGAACATGAATAAAGTAGAAAAATACAAAGAACTCATTCAAACGGCAGCTGCTCTGATAAGTCGGAGGGTAACCAGCACTGATATGGACTTCCAGCAATGGAAGTCAAGTGTGGATCGGATGTTGGCAAAAGAATTTGGAACAAATAGCCGTGAGCATGAACTTTTTAGGAAACGACGCTTTTGTACGCCGGTAGTTGGCGCAGATGACGATCGCCCGCAAGAACCAGCTTGTGTTCGCGACATTGAGCTTACCCAAAAAGAATTGCAAGATTATCTTAATGAATTGTTAAGTGAGGAAGAAAATGTGAATGTTATACAGGTACAGGCGAAAGAATACGATGTGTTTTTGTCACATGCAGCAATCGACAAAATAAGTTATGTCAATGAGCTGTATGATGTTATCAGAACGTTAGGAATTACAGTGTTCTATGATTCTACGGCTATCACATGGGGTGATAAGTGGAAAGAAAAAATAATAGAGGGTCTACATAGTTCTGAATTTGCAATAATAGTACTTTCCGAACAGTTCTTCGATCGTGAATGGACTGAACGAGAGTTGCATGAACTTCTGGAACAACAAAACGAAAATAAGCAAAAACTGGTTCTTCCTCTTTTGTATGGAATAACTATTGAGCAATTAACGAAAAAGTATCCGCAACTGGGGGAAATTCAGTGCATATCAGCAATGACTTATTCAAAGGAAAAAATAGCAATTCTTTTAGCTAAAGAACTAATTAAGCGGTACAAAGCTATTGGGGGAAAAAAACTGTGATTATCAAGCGTAAAGTGTGCGGCGGAGACCTCCATCCCGCCGAGAATGAAACTACCTGCGAGGGCGCGAACTCCAAAACAAAATTCGCCTAACCTCCACCATAACGTCTTCCTTTTGTGCTACAATACTCCTCTCCATTCTCCAGCGGACACAAACTACTTCATGCGACAATCAGGAGCATCATCATGATTGAAAAAAATTTCAAGGTACTATGGCTTCGGCTGACTTCTTGCAGTTCGTTGTTACTGCGGCTTTCGGATTCTCCTACTTCCCGTCTGCAAGACCTCCCCGGGTAAGCGCAACAGCTTTCCTCCCACGTAACCGCCACATTTACCGCACGGGATTCGGGCAGCATTGGACTTCGTGTTGTCTAGCACACTCGTCCGTCCCTGTACGGCCTTCTATGTGATTTCTGTTCGTCGGTTCGGGAGTTTGCCCGCCAGCATTTTCCGCTGACATCCGGCTTCCTTCAGATTCCATCTCACGATGGACACCCTTGCCTTCGGCTAACGCTTCCTGCTGCCGAGCGCGTTGTGGTCTTACACCACTTAGTTGTTGCTCTTGCCGGGCGCACTCAAAACGCCGCCCCCTCCGATGAATTCGGAGGGGGCGGCGCGCAGAACGGGTCGCTGCCCAAGTCGCGCATCAGCAGCGACCGAGGAAAAGGAGTCCGCGAGGGAAGATTGCCCCACTCGTCAGCATTTGCCTGCGAAATAGCATATCATACAAGTTCGCGATAAGAACGCGCAGGCAGATTGCTTTTGGGAATTTGGGAATCGCGTCAGTAGGTCAGACCGAACCATACCTTGTAGGTATTGCCGTCCTCATCCTGATACGCATAGCTGCCGGACGGCGACTGCGCCAGCACTTCGGGCGCAATGTACTGATCCTTGTCATAGCCGGGCACGTCGTTGGGAGAAGCGCACAGCTCATACACCACGCCGTCGATCTCGGTATCCGTGACCTCGAGAACCGCGGTGCAGGAGGGCAGCGTCACGGGCAGCTTACCGGTCGGCATGATAGCGCCGGAGAGCACCTGAAGCTGCAGATCCGTGATGGTCACAAGCTCGCTCAGCCCCGCCAGCTCGGTCACGGAGGCAAAGTTCACAAGAATCGCGTCGCAGTAGGGTTCCAGCTTGGTCAGAATCCACGGTGCGCTGAGGGTCAGGGAGCAGATGACGACGCCGCCGTTTGCATGAACTGCCTTGGCGTATTTCTTAATCTTCTTCACGTCCATCAGGGTGGTCAGATCCGTCATGCCGCCCGTCTTCATGCCGGTGTTGGTGTCATACTCCGCGACCTCAAGATCCTCAACAAGGTCAATGGTGTTCATGCAGCCATTATTCGCGGGGAAGTCCGGCTTCACGTCCAGCAGAACGATATCCGCCTCGCCCGCCTTCTCAACGATCACATAGCCGGCTTCCGTGAGGGTTCTGTTCCAGTTCGCCAGCTTGTTGTCGTCCTCGCCGTTGCGGGTAAAGGAAGCGACGAAAACCTTCTTGCCGGTTTCCTTCAGCGGCAGAACGTTATTGTGGTTCTTCAGCAGAACCAGCGACTTCGTGGACATTTCGAGCGCCAGCGTTTCCACCTTGGGCGCATAAGCCGCTTCGGCAGCCAGACTAGTCTGCAAATCCTCATAGGGATTCTCAAAGCGGTCGGATTCCAGCAAAGACACCACGTTCTTGGTCGTTGCACGGGTCAGGGCTTCTTCCTGAATCATGCCCTTGCTGTACGCCTCAAGCGCCAGAGAATAATCAATCGGCTTGCCCCACCAGTCGCCGATGATGTCGGAACCAGCGTTATACATCAGAGCGATACGCTCAAGGGGCGTCAGCTCTTCCACACCCCACGGAATATCGAACAGGATGTTGCTGTCCGTGTTGACGAAGCCCTCAAAGCCCATCGTATCACGCAGCAGGGTTTGCAGGAGGGTCGCATTATAGGAGGTCGCGACAGAATCCGAATTGATGTCCACGCCGCGGTAGGTCTGGTTGGCATTGATGGGCATGGGACGGCTGTAGCAGGACATGATGCCCGCCGTCTTGCAGTCAACCGCCGCCTGGAAGCCGGGCAGGAAGTACTTTTCCATGGCGTTTTCCGTGCGGTACATGCGCCACTGACCCGTCTTGTAGTGCGACTTGAAGCCGTTATAGGAAGCGCTGTCGCCGGGGAAGTGCTTGACGATCAGGCCAACGCCGTTCGGCTGCAAGCCGTCGGTGCCGCCCTGATAGCCTTTGACCAGCGCCGCCGTGATGTTCGCCATCACCGCGGGATCCTCGGTGAACGTTGTCACGTTGCGTCCCCAGCGCGGGTCGGTAATCAGGTCGATCTGACGGCCATACATACGATCCAGCCCCTTCGCGTCCCAAATCTGGCGATCCAGATCCGCGAAGCGTTCAATCAGGCTGTAGTCGCCGCCGTTGGCAACGTCGCCCATCACCGCCGCCGCCAGACCCATGGTGCCGGGTTCGCCGGGGAACTTCTGGGGGTTGGAAATGAGGGTGAACGGAATGCAGGGTTCGCCTGTCGCCGCAGCGGCGTATTCGGTCGTCAGATTCGTGGCGTTGTTGTACAGCACGCCCGCGCCCACGTCCGACATCACGCGGACAACGCCCATGCGATTGTTGAAGGCGATGATTTCCGCCGTTGAGTTGTTGACACGCGTCGGATCATCCATCGCAACGTCAAACACCTTTTCGCTGACAACCATCAGCTTGCTGAAGTCCACGTTTCCGTCTGCATCCAGCGCCGCTTCGTAGGTGGTCGCGCCGGGCATCAGAACCATCTGCGCCAGCGACAGACCAATCTTCTGCTCTACGCTCATCTTGGCAAGCAGATCGGCTGCGCGGGTTTCGGGCTCCAGACGCCAGTCCTCAAAGGGATCCAACTCGTGGTTGTTGTTCGAGTCCTTGAAGTACTTTCCGTCCGCCTTGATTACGCCGACATAGGTGACGCCGATGGTCGGTTCACCCTCGCCGTTGGCATAGAACACAGGCTCGACATACGCCTTCGGTCCCGCCCTCTCCGCGTCAAGCGCGTAAGGCGCGGGAATGTACTCCACGCCCTCCGCCATCGTGGCGGGCAGCATCGACAGCAGCAGCATTGCCGTCAGCAGCAGACTGATGACTTTCTTCATGGTAACATCCTCCTTTTGAGGTTCGTTCACCTCGTTATCTGCACTATATCAGGTTCCACACCTTTTGTCAATCATTTTGGCCGTTTATCAACCATTTCAGACATGTGCGTTCGCACCATTTTTTCGTCGTGAATTGATTTTTTCGTTTGTTCACGGCATATTTCATATCGCTAATCATGAAATGAAAATGGTTGCGATAATATAATAGTCGTAATTTCATAACCAAAAAAGTCAGTTCACCATGAAAAGTTGTAGGAGAATGACAACAGGAAGATCATCAGGAACTTACACAAGACTCTGTTTGTTTTCAATCCGCCTATCGCGCAGTGGAATTGGCTGCTAAAGCGGTAATCGAGTAGGAGTCTCCCCTAAATAAATAGTAGAGCCGACCTCTCACACCACCGTGCGTACCGACCGGTACACGGCGGTTCAATTGCATGAGTGCAAGGACTCGTAGCAGTTAAGGATACTAAAATATCCTGCTGTTGCGAGTCTTTCGTTTGTAATGGAACACGCTAATACCGGGCTTCCGGCGATTCGCCAATAGCCCAATCGGGGGGGCAATCTCGAATTCTGTGTAAACTGCAAAACGTAGTGCAAATAGAGCAAAATTTATGCAAGACGGGAGCGGCGCAAGCTGCTGCCGCCTTGTTTATAAAATAACAGCGTTTCGAGGGGATGTCAAGGGCGGAAAACAGTGCGCAAAACGCATGTTCCACTTTGGAACGCACCGAGGATTTCGCATGTTCGATTGCCTTGAGCAGCTCGAACTTTTCACCGCTTGCTTTCTTCAGCTGCGACGGACGCTTGTTGATTTGATACCGGATAGGCTTTCCTTCATTGTTGACAAGAATTGCATCATCCTTCTTTTCTGCACCCAGATACCCGCTGTCACCATAAACATCCTCCTCCGTTCCTTGAAGAAGCTCGACAACCATGTTGCTGTCGTGCACATTGGCAGATGTCGTTTCCACCGTGTGAACCAGTCCGCTGTCCGCATCCACGCCGATGTGCTCCTTGTAGCCGAAGTACCACTGGTTGCCCTTTTTGACGGAATGAGCTTCCGGATCACGCTGCTTTTCCTTGTTTTTCGTCGATGAAGGCGCGGCTATCAGCGTCGAATCCACAATTGTTCCCTTTCCCGACCTTTTTGCTGTTCTTTCTTTGTGCGGGACTGCCTTAAACGAAAACCCCCGCTTCAAGCGGAGGTTCAGAAAACCTTACAGATGATTTGTCGGAACCGCTGTTGTCGGTTCATCCCACCAGTTCAAACGCATAGAAGGCGATCGCGCCTTGCCCGGAAAAACGGAAGTACAGGGCTTGCCTGCCGTCCGGAACAGTCAGTGGTGCGGTGAACATAGCCTGCTGGCCGTTTGTTATCACAGGTATTTCAGCGCACCGTTGAAGCGGTCATGGCTACCGTAGACATAGACCCGATCGCCGAAGGCGTGAGGTTCACCGTCGGGGATGTACTCCCACCGGGGGAGATAGGGATTGAAAACCCGATCTTTCATGGGAAGGCTCCTCTCTGACTGCAAAACAAAGTAAAAGATGCAGCACCGTCTGATCACATGTATCAGGCCGGTGCTGCAGTGTTAAGGATTCGTTTGTTTAATGGTGAAGCAAGCAGCAAACAGTACGGGCTGGTCATCAGCGCCAGAGGAAACCGTTGCTCAGTACTTACTTCACTTTGGCAGCCTTTCGCTTGCTGACATTGTACTGATCAGGATGCTTTTTACTGTCAGCAGCCCGGAGCAGCGTCCAGACGATCATGAACGCGGCCAGCACCGTGATGCCGATGGTCGTCCACCTTACAGCGATCCGCCAGGGTGCCTCGTCATAGTACACGACAGAACCGGGCGCGGTATGCTGGAGGACGGCAGAGTTGGCGATCGTGAAGGCTACATGGTGGAGAGCGTTCCGGATCACAGCCTTCGCAGTGGGGCTGTCAAAGTCGTTCATGTTGTTGAGGGTATTCCAGACCAGCCAGCCGTCGGTACCCGCACGGATGCTCATCTCCACGAATTCGTTCGAGCCATTGTACATATCCGTGATGATGTAGCCATGGAAGTTCCACTCATCACGCACCAGACTGGTCATCAGATCGGCATTCGCAAAGGCCACGACAGGGCCGAAGCAGTTCTGTGCGCCCATCATCGCGCTGCAGCCACGCATCACCTTGGTGGCCACCGTTCCGTTTTCATCCGCCGTATAGCGAATCGTCTTGCGGGCCTCACGGATGCAGATCTCAAAGGGCTTGTTGTAGAGTTCTCGGACCACCTGCTCTGTTGCCCAGGTGTGCAGGAACGAGGCACGGTTCGTCTCCTGGTCATTCAGGCCAAAATGCTTGATGAAGTCGAACATGCCCGAGGAGGACGTACCTGTCACAACCGCCGCCGCGACCTTGCCGGAAAGGACGGGATCCTCGCTGTAATATTCAAACACGCGGCCCTGGAAGGGACTGCGGTGCAGGTTCATCGCCGGAGCCATTCGACCCTGACGGCCACCCAGCAGCGCTTCCTGTCCCATTGCTTCGCCCATCTCGCGCATCAGCTCGGTATTCCATGTCGCTGCCATTTCGGGCGCCATGCACCAGGAAGAAGTATCGCGGCTGTGGTCGGATCCAATGCCGTCGCCATTGTCCAGGCGGACACCGTTGGCACCTTCACAGTGCAGACTCTGTGGCAATCCGATAGAAGCGATGGCATTGGTGGAATAGCTGGTGCCGGTCAGGATCTGACGGATGTCATCATGATCTGCGGTATAATCCAGCTGATCCAGCAGCAGATCCCATGCTTCATCGTAGAAGTCCTTGCCTCGAAGACTGATAAGTGTCAGATCGTTCTTCTGCTTTTCCTGCACAGGATCTGCCGCGTAGACATCGCTGCCCTGGACATTGCCCAGCCTCGGGTCCGAAGCGGCGTTGAAGGCGTTCTCCTGTCCGAACATATCAATATACTTCTGGTTGATCTGCTTGCCGGAGATCTTCTCACCGAAGGGCAGGGTTGCTTCCCAGTTGGCACGGGTGAGCATAACCACCTCATCGTTCATGTACTCATTCATATAGGGGAAGAGATTGGTCGCAGCGATGAAGCCTGCCTCGGTGTCAGCCTCTGCCCGCTCAGGCACGTCAAGCAGGGTACCATCGTCATCCATTGCAGCCTGCATTTTGATCTCCGAGGGGCGCGGGTTGCTCTGATCATACCAGATGGTTTGGCTGTTGTGCCAGTTGGTGGTTTCGATTACTTCATGGCTGTTCCGGCGCAGGGACAGGACGTACTGACCTTCCTCCAGCATGTAGCAGCCCGTCGTTCCGTCGCCATTGTCGCGGGTGTAGCAGTAGGATGCCATCTCATCCCGCCCAAAGCGCAGCACCAGCTGGGTGCTCTCGCCGGGCTTCAGGAGACCGGTCTTGGCAAAGGCGATCAGCGTAGCGGTGGGCTTTTCGATCTTCATCTCCCGATCCAGATCCGTGTAGGGAGGATTCAGATAAAGCTGTACCACTTCCTTGCCTGCCCGGTCACCTGTATTGGTCACCGAGACAGTCACTTCTATTTCTTCCTTGCCCTGAACAGAGAGGATCTTCTGATCAAATGTCGTGTAGCTCAGGCCATAGCCGAAGGGATAAGCAACTTCGCCTGCCGTCGTGACCGCGCCGCGGCTGTCCAGTTCGCCATAAACGAAGCCTTCTGCCTTCAGATCGAAAGCCGTTTCGTAATAGCGGTAGCCGTTGTACATGCCTTCTGCGTATTCCACATAGGGTTCGTTACCCGCACCGCTCTCGCTGTTGGTGTAGTGGAAATTGCCCCAATTGGCGAAGGAAGGCGTCTTCAGGAAATCAGTAGCGAACAGGTCCACGAGGCGGCCGGAGGGGTTAACCTCGCCGCAGAGAATGTCCGCCAGCGGATCAAAGCCCACATCGCCGGGATGTCCGGCCCAAACGATGGCGTTCACCTCCAGCTCTCCCTGCATGACGGGCATCAGCTCCACCGGGTTGGAAGAGTTGACGACCAGCACCACGCTCTGGCAGTGCGCTTTCGCCCAGGCGATCATGTCCCGCTCGTTCTTTGAGAGCGCCAGGTAATGCGGGGTACCGTCTGTGTAGCCGTCGCTCTTCTTGTCGGCATTCTCATTGCCGCTTCTGGAGATGAAGAGGATGCCGGTTGATCCGCTCATCCTGTCCAGCTCCTCCGCTCCAATGTCATCGTAGGCGGAGACATCCAGTTCCAGGATGTAATTGTCACCGCCGAAGGCATCCACGTCGTGGCGGGTAGTGCCTTCCAGCGCGACCGGGACATCCGGATAGCCGCTGTAAGTGATGGGCTGGAACCAGCTGCCATTGTTCTGCGTCCACATGCCCTTTTCTCGGCCCAGCTGTGCAGGCTGCTTATCCGCAGCAGCGCTGATCAGCGTAAACTGACGCTCCAGTGCCTGCCGGGGGGTGATGCCATCCTCCGGGGAGGTATACTTGATGGAGCCGCCGATCGCATTGCCGTTGTAAATGGGATGCGCATAGCCACGGCCAAAGGGCGTGACGAGGCTTCCCTTTTCCAGAGGGAGGACGCCGTCATTTTTGAGCAGCACCATGCCTTCGCTCACAACCTCATACATCTTGCGTTCAGCGGCCTCCCGCGCTTGGGCGAGTGTGGTGTACTGCTGAGGATAGTACTCCGTATCCCAGTTGGCCACATTCTCCAGGTGGAGGACATGGCGCTCGCCGCGACCGAGGGACGTATCCAGGATTCCTCCGAAAACACTCCCGGCGATGTTCGCTCCGATGGCCAGAACGACCATGACGGAGACGATGGGGATCCAGATTGACATGAAGCGGCGATTGGACATCTTTTTCTTCATTGATACTGTTCCTCCTTCATATACGCTTTCAACTTCTGCAACGTTCTTGCTGCTGATGTTTATATAATAATCCATCCGGCGCAGCAAAAAAACAGCTTTGGCCTAAGTTCAGGAATCGCGTCCCAAACTAAGCCTTATCGTCCCAAACTACCTTCCGTATGAATCCATCCTCCGCCCCAGACAGACGGAGGATGTGCCGTGATACGATATGAACGGTCGATCGGTCAGCTCTTTATCGCTGTAGACAGATCGTCCCGGAAGGCCGCGTAGGTAACGGCGGCAAAGCCGACTAGCATCAGCCCAAAGACCATCAGGACGACCCAGAGGATAGCGCCTTGTTCTGTCATGCCGTAGATCTTGTTGATCATCTCCTCGAACATGATCAGACGGTCATTGACATACAAGCCGAATGCAGTGGCGAACAGGGCGGCAGAGATCAGAGTGGCCAGCTTCAGGCGGGTGAACATGATCAGCAGGCAGCTGATAGCCGCAGCAACCAAAGCCGCGAAAACCAGCGGTGAGAAATGATGCACGGAGGTGCTGTAAATCAGGTAAATCGCGGCATTGACGACGCCCACAAGGAGGGCAATCGATCCGCAGGGGAAACCAATCGGCTGATTCTTCTGCATTTTCATCACGCATTCCGCTCCTTCTTGCGCAGTTTTTTCCATGAGAGCAGGAAGGACAGGAAGGAGGCAATGGTCAGCAGGGCAATCCCGGCGTCAATACCCAAAACTGTCGTCTTCCACCAGGGAGTCACGGTGACAATCTCATAGTCCGAGGTCAGGCAGTTCATCATATTGGAATTCGCGTAGGCGTAGAGCGTTTCCTTCACTCGTTCCTTGAGCGTGTTCAGCAGAGCGCCGTCGTCTTCAACGATGATGGCGTTTTTGATCTTACGTGAGCGGGCTTTGGCATCGCTGAAGCAGAAGACATTGGCACCAAAGGCGATCGTTTCTACCGTCTTGACGTTGCCTTCGCTACCGCCGCAGGCATCGGTGATAACCAGTCCCTTGAATCCCCATTCCCCGCGCAGCACATCGAGCAATGAGCCTTTGTGCTGGCTGGCGCTAGTGATTCCGATGTTGTTCGTACCCAGCATGGTGGAAAGGGTGTGTCCCTCCACGAAGGCTCCCTCAAACATCCGCATGCAGATCTCGCGCAGGGTCTGCTCTGTCGCAAAGGTATCCAGGCCGGAACGGTGCGTCTCCTGATCGTTGGCAAAGAAATGTTTGATGCCCACGTTCAGTCCCTTGGCCTGCATGGCGGCAATGTTCGCTGCACCCAGCTTGTAGGCCAGGCAGCTATCCTCGGAAACATACTCGAAGTTACGGCCGCTGTAGGGCGTGCGGTGGACGTTGAAGCCCGGACCCCACAGAAACTGCACATTCTGGAACATGCAGTCTTCAGCGATGAAATCGCCGCGCTTTGCCAGCACTTCGGTGTTCCAGCTGGAGCAGGAGAGGTTGAAATTGGCGTAGGCATTGCCGTTGGGAACGCCGTCCGGGCCGTCCGCGGCATTGCCCTGGGGAAAGCCAATGGTTTCCACAGGACGCAGATAGCGGGAATCCTGGGTGAGGCTGATGAGCTCATCCACGCTGAGTTCGTCCACGAGCTCATCCCAGTAGTTGCTCTCCCATTCCATGCCCCACATGTCCTGGAGCTTGAGACCGGTGACCTTCTCGGTGACCACAGCGTCAACGGACGGCGCATCGGCGGGCTTCACATAGCCCGGCTCCACCATATTCTCGGTCCTGGTGAGTGCATTCTCTCCGCGAAGGCTCTTGGGGTAGGTGCCCTCCCAGTCCTGACGGGAAAGGTAGGTCATAGCGCCGCTTTGCCAATAGTTGATATCGGCGTCGTCAAAACGATTCGTGACTTCCTGCCCGGTGACGGAATGGCGGTAGCTCTCATCGTCGAACTTTTCCGTCCAGGTATAGACCTTCGCGGGATCGCCGGCAACGGCGCTGCCATCCGGGGCAGTGAGCCCGGAAGCGTTCTTGCAGGCCAGCACATTGTTCAGAGCGTCATGGGCATCGTCGCCCAGAGACAGATAGTAAGTGCCTTCACTGAGGATGTAACCCTTGGCACCGTGGCTGTCGTAGGCGGTCAGGAAGTACTTGTCCACTTCCAGCTGACGGGTCTCGGAGGCACCAGGAGCGAGCAGCTTTGTTTTATCAAAGGCCACCAGCTGTATGGCGGACTTTTCCACCAGATTGGTCTTCTCGTAGTCGCCGTAGGGGGTCTGGGCATACAGCTCGATGACAGCCTTGCCGGCCGTGTCGCCGGTGTTGGTGACGGTCACGGTTGCCAGGAGCTTGCCGTCTGTTTCCTCCACCTTGTCCAGTTTCTGGGTAAAGGTGGTGTAGCTGAGACCATAGCCAAAGGGATAGACTACCTCATCTGCGTAATTCCATCCGTCGGCGGAAGCCCACACGCCAGCCTTGGAAACGGCGTTGCCCTGCCCCAGAACCGCGTCCTCATAGCGGGTCTCGTAGTAACGGTAGCCCACATAGATATCTTCAGCGTACACCACATAGTTACCGCCGTTGGTGTAAGAGATATCCCCGAAGTTCATCATGGCAGGGGCAGACATGGCGCTGGTGGCATAGGTATCCGTCAGGCGGCCGGAAGGATTGGATGCGCCGGTGAGCAGGTCAGCAACACCGCGGAAGCCGCAGCCGTTGCCAGGACCGCCGATCCACATGCAGGCGTCCACACCGTAAGTATCCAGCCAGTCAACCTCCATGGCATTGCTGGTGTTCAGCAGAACGATGATCTTCTTGAAGCAGCCGCTGTCCTTGTACTTTTTCACCAGAGTCATCATGTCGCGCTCATTGGCGGAGAGCTCCAGCATACCAATGATGGCACCATCGCTGTCCTTGTATTCAGGCAGTAGGTCGTGGGACTCGCCAGCCATACGGGAGAACATGACGATGGCCACTTCGGTATCCTTAAAGGAAGCCAGCACGTCGTCCGTATACACGGAGGCAGGGGATTCACCCAGATGCTCATAGGTGGTTTTGGGCGATTGATCCGCCCGGTACGCGTTCAGCAGGGTCTCATTCACCGTGAATCCCCGCTCGCCTAGCGCAGCAAGGTAATCCACATGTTCGCCGGCACCACCCTCACCGCCACCGGACTGAGACTTGAAATAGGGGTCAACGGTAGCGCGGCCGAACAGGCTTACGCGACCCATCTCTTCCTTTGTCAGGGGCAGGGCATGGTTGTTGTTGCGCAGCAGAACAGCACTTTCCTCGATCTCCCACTCGATGAATTCATCGGCGGCTTTGGATTTGGCGTCCTCTTCCTCGGCCGTGTAATGGGCGATATCCGCAGAAAAGCTGCTGGGATAGCGGGCAGAGGAGGCTTGACCCACCCCCTCTGCCTTCGGCACAAGCACAGTGGTCTCAATGCCGAGGAAACGGTTGATGTGTCCCTCTGCGGAGAACATGCCAGACGTCAGTCCAATGGAAATGGCCAGCAGAAGCGAAAGGATGCATGTCAACCCACGGAACGCTTTTGCAGCTTTCATTCCGCCACCTCATCCACACGAACGACAGGCCACACACGGTCGGGGGTCAGATAGGCTTCCACAGCAGCAGGATCGGCAGAACCGCCGAAATTGTACACTCGATTCTCGTAGTCCACAAAGGGATAAGGCTCATCCAGCACGCAGGTGTGGGTTGCCTGATCCACCGTCACGTGGCAGACCACATCCACGGTGTGGTTATTGATGACCAGGGTGAAGGTCTCGCCATCCCAGCTCCATGTACCGACATTGCAGGCGGAATAGGCAATAGCCATACCTCCCTCGACGAGGTTGGCCAAGCTGGTATCGTCGCCATCCACCCAGATGTAGCTGTTCATCTGGGTACCGCCGGCAATCGCAGTGCCGTTGCCGTAGCAGCGGATGCAGTCACCGGAGCCGAAGCGGATGATCAGGGCGTCAGCCGCGGACGCCACTTGGATCTCCTGCACGACAGTCATGCCTTCATAGGTGATTTTCACCTCCTCGTCCTCCAAGGTCAGGGGACGTTCGTCAAAGGTGAAGCCTTCCGTGATGTTCTGGGTGGTGCCGTCATCATAGGTGACACGAAGCACAAGGCCCTCGGGATCGAACATATCGCCTTCGATGTACTGATACTTCTCAGCCTCCATCAGCAGAGCCAGCTTGGTGGCAGTGGCTGCATGAGCCACCGGCAAACAGGCGGGGATGAGCAGCACAGCGACCAGCGCCAGTGCCAGCAGACGGGCAACGTTCAGGATCTTGCAGGACTTCATCATGGTATTTTCCTCCTTTTATTTTGCACCTTCACAGCAGGCTCCTTCGCGGCCCATTCCGCGCAGGCCCTGTGAAGTTTATGCCAGGGGGTGTATATGTCAACGATCGTGCTTGCTTCAGCTTCTCAAACGGCTTCAGCCCATGATGCGGTTGATGGTATCATGATAGTCTTTTCAGCGCAGCAAAAAAACAGCTTTGACCTAAGTTCAGGAATCCTGTCCTAAACTAAGTGTTATTGGTCAAAGCTGTCCTATAGAGCGGTGTTATTGTGCCGGAAACAGGATGCTGACCCTGAAAATATCCTGATCCAGCGTGCAGGAGAGGACTCCGCCATATTTTTCTGTGATCGCCTGGATGCTCTTCATGCCGAAACCGTGCCGCTGAGCATCCCCCTTGCTGGTGACCGGCAGACCCTGCCGCATTTCCGGCGTAGCGGCGCAGTAATTTTCGACGCAGAGGAAGATCTGATCCGCAACAGGGCGGATCTCCACGTTGATGACCCGCTTGCGCTCATCCTCGATCTTCTCCTCCGCTTCCACAGCGTTTTCCAGAAGATTGCCGAAGAGTGAGCATATATCCGTCGTCCCGATAAAGCTGAGGCCGGAGGCATCCGCCAGCACGGTCACCCGGATGTTTCGGCGCTGACAGACGAGACTTTGCTCCGACAGTAGCACATCAATCGTATCATTGCCGGTTTTGATGCGTGTGTCATAGATTCTCACCAGCTCGCTGAGCTCTTCGTTGTCGATCCCCGCCCGGGCCATGCGGCTGCTGATGAAGTGCTTAATGTCATGACATTTGATGGAGATGGCCTCCATATTTTCTTTCAAGTGCTCATAATGCCGTCTCTCCTGCTCGTGAAGCCGGGAGAGGACCTCCAATTCGCTTTGCAGATGGCCGGATTTTAGGAAGCCCGCCCTGAGCAGCAGAATGAACAGGCAGGCGATCGTCAGCAGAGCCCGTACCATCATAGCCAGCGCCTGGCTCTCGGAAGCATAGATGTTCAAAAAAGCGTTGACAATGAGTACCAACCCCAGCGTGGCAACGATCATCAGCGTCACGTCGGAACTGCTGGCATCATCCAGGCTGAACGCTGCTGCACGCTGCCCGAAGAGGCGGTGGAGAAGGAACAGGACGCCTTCAGCCATGGCAAGCTCCAGAAAAAATGAAACCCAGAATCCAGCGTGCCAGCCCACGGCAGCATAGAGAGCGACATCCAGCTTGAGGAACGCATTCACGATCAAACGGATCTCGTAAAAAATGTGTTGGCAGACGTAGCCGGTCGCAGCCGCCATCAAACAAGATCGGCAGGATAGCTGAAAGCATCGCTTCAGCATCGCGGCGGTCAACAGATACAGCGTGAGATAAAGCACCACAATGGCCAAGTTGCTGAGCACAGCGCTCCCGGCAGCCTGATCGATGCGCCAGTACCCCAGGGTAAGCGGGAGGCTGATCAGGAACAGCCCCAGCAGGTCCAACGTCAAACGACGCGCAAAATGTTCCGACCTGTTCGCACCTTTTGCAAACAAGATCGAGCCCTGCACCAGAATGATCAAAAACTGAAAGGTGCCGGCGGCATAGAACTGAAATCCGATCATCGCTTCACGCACCTCCTCTGGAAATCCACTCGTTGAACTGTAGCATAAAGGCCTTTTTCTTCGGCTGACTGATGGTCAGCTCATCCGGCCCCACTGTCACAGTATGGCCCTTGATGGAGCGGATATAGTGCGGATTCACCAGATAACAGCTGTTGCACATCATAAAATGATAGGGCGCCAGCTCCTCGGACAGCCTGGACAGAGAGTTCCGCGCCTCGACAAGATGGTCGCAGGTGTGATAGGTACAGCGATGCCCTGATACCTCGATATACATCAGATCCCGCACATGAAGGCGGTGAACAGCGGTGCCACTGACAATTGTGATGACTTGGCTGTCCCGCTGCCGAATGTTGAAGATGATCCGCTTCATCTTCATCTCAAAATCGAAGTAACTGATGGGCTTCTTGATGAAAGCGGTCGCGCCTACATCGTAGCCCTGAATGGCATAATCGCCCATTCTGGTCACAAAAACCAGCAGCACCGAGGTATCTGCCTCCCGCAGCTTCTTCGCAGCCTGCATGCCGTCCATCATCGGCATCCTGATATCCATGAACACCAGATCATAAACCGGTTTATATTTCTCCAGAAATGTGATAGGCTCCGGGAAGTGCGTGAAGCTGAATGTCTCCCCTGTTTTCTCTCCATACCGGTGAAGGCAGTCCGAAAGATATTCAACGGCCTCCTGCTCATCTTCCACAATTGCCACATTGATCACAGCCTTCACCTCCATATAGCCAAGATCTTTTGCTTGTCAGATAACAAGAGTATAGCACAGTAAGCCGAGAATATCCAGCATAAAATTTTTTGCTGCACAGCGTACAGCAGGGAACTTCCAGGCGTGTAAGGTATTTTTCGTGCGTTGATGAGACTCGATTTTATTTAAGGATGCCCCTCATAATTGCGCCCCAACCATCCACGTCATCCCCGCCGACCCGAATTTCGAGAAAAAGCGCAATTCAAGCGCACTGGTTGCCCTTTTTGACGGAATGAGCTTCCGGATCACGCTGCTTTTCCTTGTTTTTCGTCGATGAAGGCGCGGCTATCAGCGTCGAATCCACAATCGTTCCCTTTTT
>OLPR01000614.1_pt1 | contig 32097 bp, 36 predicted proteins | sample 1672761 | NCBI WGS metagenome assembly OLPR01 (sample SAMEA3136721, study PRJEB25190) | human gut metagenome | biome: human gut; feature: human-associated habitat; material: faeces | place: Austria | collected 2013 | reverse complement strand
ACCATCCAGAAAATAGTATCTGGATGGTTCGTCATTTCTTAACTTAATGACATTGGTAGAAATACTTCTTTTTTTATTGTTTAAACAACATAATTGAAATCCTTTATAAGAACAATATTCAATAAAGTGAATTATCAAAGATTAAAAGAAGGTTATTAGCGTTAATCCTTTATAAGAACAATATTCAACCGAACTTTGGCAGCTTGTAAATACTTTATGTATTTTGCGTTAATCCTTTATAAGAACAATATTCAACCAGAGCGTACAAATCAAGGCTATCAAGGACGCGCAGGCGTTAATCCTTTATAAGAACAATATTCAACGATTGTACCACATAAAAGGAGGAACAAGAAATGGAAAAGGCGTTAATCCTTTATAAGAACAATATTCAACTTTTGGTTACAACAATTATCCAAGTAGTTAAGTAAGCGTTAATCCTTTATAAGAACAATATTCAATAGGATGTTGGGAGCAAGTAAGCGGTACTATCGACAAGCGTTAATCCTTTATAAGAACAATATTCAATTTGGTATGGATTTGCATAAGTCTATGATGAAAAGCGTTAATCCTTTATAAGAACGATATTCAACGTGGGTACGGTTCTTAAGGGTAGTGAAATGAAGTATGATTAGCGTTAATCCTTTATAAGAACAATATTCAACCAAGATGAAATGACAATTTGTGAATGTGTTGAATGCGTTAATCCTTTATAAGAACAATATTCAACAAAATGTATAAACCTACAAATGAATATTATTATGGAAATAGCGTTAATTCTTTATAAGAACAATATTCAACAGCAATTTTTTGCTGTATAAGAAGTATTTTACTACAAAAATGGCTATAAACACTTAAAAATTCAGTAATCATTAGTAAAATATGTCAATTTTTTTCGACCACCTCTATTTTTTAAATGGAAATATAGCCTTTTTTGGTTAGAAAATATGTTGTTGGTCGAATGATCAATCAATTAAAATATTTAAAGATTCGTTCACTTTATTCAATCCTTCTTTATATATCTGTTTTTCATTATATGAAAAATAGAATAATACTGAATCCTCATCACTTGTAACTTTATGCAATTCTTCTTTTAAGACACTAAATTGTTTGGGTGTTAAAGTTCCTTCAAAAACAGATTTTTGTATATGAAACAAGTATCTTCTTAATATTTTCATTACTTTAGCACATGTCTTTTCGTTAACATCATACACACATATAACGTACATAATCTCACCATTTCATTACAAAAAAATCAAGTGTATTAGACTTATCTTTAATGTATTCAGATAACCGGTGTACTTCTTTTGATAATATAGAGCGATAACTATAATTTCGCTTTGAATATACGATTGTGGATTGTAATAAAGTATTGAATTCTTCAATAAATACCTTGTCCCTTCTTTACTTAAGTAACATCTTCCGTCTGGTTTATATTGAAAATGAGATTGTTTTATCTGTTTTTTACGAATCAATCTTAAAACCATTCTATCTATATACACGGGTTTAAAAATGTCCGCCAGAACATATTGTAATGAATCTGAGTTTTTACTTAAACTATGTATAAAACTAATTTGTGGAAATAAACTACTACGATCAAGAATTGATAAAATAAGTCCATATAATAATGTATATCCATAACTAAGCATAGCATTCACTTCATTTTGTGGTGGATTTTTTGTTCGCTTTTGAAACTTAAACGCTTCATTTTCTAGAACAACATCAAACATTTTATAATATGTCTGTTTTGCATTTGCCTCTATCAACATCAATTCATTCATAGTTTCTATATCGGATTCCATTCCCACCAAATCTTCAAGTTTTTTTATTAATTCATCCAAATTCTTTCCTTTTTTTCTATAATATTTTAAAACAGATAACATATTTTTGATTGAAGCTTTTAGAATAGACTTTGAAATATATAATCTTTGTGATTCATCCCTATATTTATTTACTTGGTTTACTAAAACACGACCATCTTTATAATCTTTAGGAGCATATCTTCCTATATAATTTCCATAAAAATTATAAAATAATATCGATACTTCATACTTGTTTAATAGAGCTAATACTCTTTTATTTAAGTCAACCTCTGAAAAACAAATAATCATATCTACTTGCTCTATTGGAATATAATCATCTTTATCTTTACTCTCCAATACAAGTGAATTGTCTTTTCTTTTTAAGTTTCCATTTTTATACAGATAAACTACTTTCTTCACTCTTTTTCACTTCTACCATTCCAAAGCCTGCTGGTCCTTTAGCTGAAATCCCAGTATCATACAATAAACTTAATGTTTCAAAATTAGTTTTTACTATCATTTCACTCAGATATCCAACATAAAACGTATTTTTAAATTTAACCAATCTTTTTTTCTCATACGTCACTTTTTCCACATTAAAAGAAATAGCATCTTGTTTTATATCTAATGCATGACATTTATCTAGTAAGTTGTTCATACAAAGAGTATTAAACTCCGCGTCACTCGGCTTAAAGTAATCAACATAACGATCCGTTGTAGTATAAGTAACAATTGGAGAAAGTGTATGGATTACAATTTGCTTCTCTCCAGTAAAATATTCTAGATTCATAAATTTTATAGAAACTAATTGAATGAATTGATTATTCAAAATAACCTTTTCATTCTCCATATAAAAGTCATAAATTTCTTTTAAAAAATCTTCAGAATAACTGGAAACATAAAAAGTAATTGAGTCTTCAAAAACCATAAATCTATCGTTTATTTTATACTTTCCGAATAGATTGCTGAAGACAAACATTTTAAACACTTTTTTTTCAAACCGATAACCTTGATTATGAAAAAAATCACCTTTATCTTCTTTATCAAAAGCACTATATATTAAACCTTGAATCATATGTTGATAATTAAAAGGTACTTTTAAATTATTGCATTTAAACGTTAGTTGTAATCTCAATTTGTCCACCACCTATACAATTATATTTGCCAACACCAATTCCTAAAAAATCAGAATTTAAACTAAAGGATTTATTTACACATCCAATAAATCCCTTAGGATAGATTTTCTTGGTTTTCATAAAAGCAGAAACGCCTTCTACATACCGACAATTTTCTAACTGCAAATCACTTGAAAAAAATTCATAAGCTGTCTCATAATGCTCATTATAATAAGCAACCATTTTATTATAAACCTCAGAAACATTCTTGTTTTCTAATGGAGTTGAAAATACTAATTTATCACAATTCATATTTTTTGAATTCAAATCCGTTTTCGTAATTTTGATTAAATAAAAGAAATTACCAAACAAACTCTGATTCAAATTGGAAAACAATAAATCTACATAATCTGAATAAGATTTATTGTTTCCAATAAAATAAAATTCAAATCTTTTTTGTTCATTTTTTCCAAAATGGGACTTACCAAACATATCACTTTTAACAAGAATACCTGGATAAAATCTAAAATTTTCGCCTGTCATTAAGTAATACCTGCATTCTTTACATTGACTGCACTCATTACACTTAGTCATAGAGTTGAAACAGGATAGATCATAAATAAAATTCATCAATTTTCTGTATATTGATAAATCTAAGTTTTCTCTAAATTTGGCTCCCATTGGAAAAGAAATCAAAATTTCAACTTTTTTAATCATATTGAATTTTAATAAATCCAGGCAAATAATCTTTTTCTCCATTTGAATAAATCATTCGTGTTTTAGGCATTGTTCTCTCGTTAGGCTTTGTTTTCCCCTTTTTCACTGAAGCAAAGTGCTGCCAGAAACATTCTTTATATAAACCAGGATCATTATTCTTAATCAAATAAGAAATTGTTTTAGCAAAATAATTTGTTGAATTACCCACTCGTAGAACCACTGTATTAGGGTTTTCCAATTCTTTCTTTATTTCATTTAACTTATCATTTATACCAACAAAGCTTTCATAAAAGTTAAAATACTTTTTATCCATATCCGCATCTAAAATATCTTTTGTGAAAACATTACATGCTTTAAGGAAAAAATCACGATCAAACGAATCTATCAATTCGCTATAACGCCTTTCTTTATATTTGTCTTTTAAAACATTCAATTTAAATTCGTCAAAATGAAACAAAACCAAATCAGTCGTTTGTAATGGTGGAATACATTCTTTATATGTAGTTGGAATCGAACCACTCATATCTCGATTACTTCCCTCTCTACCTGCAAAAAATAATTCCATTTGACTAAAATATATATCCTGGCATTGTAAGCAAGAATATAATTCTTTATAGAAATTTTCATGACCTTTATCCAAAGATTCTTCAAACATCAATTCATGAAAATCAAGATTTTTATTTTGACCATCCTTAATTTGCTTATAAATATTAGGCCTAATTTGATCATAGTTTGATTTTAATAAATAATATTTCCATGAATTTAATAAAGTTCCCTTTATAGTAGATCCAGGAATAAATGGTTTATGCAAATCATGCATCTGCTCTGAAACATCATTTCTAGCTTCGTTTAAATATTCATCATATGTATACTCCAAATCATATAGTGGAGTTAATTTTGAATAATCAACATATTGATGTATATATCTATACAACAATTTTTTACTAGGCTGTCTTGAACTTAATTCATTAAGCAAGCGCGGATCTGTCAGCACCTTAGGTGGAAGTTGTGAAAGAATATCTGTAAATCTATATCTGTTAACCGTGACATCATTGACTTCGTGATAACAAGGCATTTCAATGTCATTACCTGTTGCGATGTGAACTGGGGTTAAAATTGTAATTTTATCCATACTACAATACAAAACCTATTGCATAATGATAAACATTCTTACCATTTACACTGGTTTCTAACACCTTTCCATAATATTTTTTATTTTCTAAAAATCTCATAAAACTTCCCTCCATCAAATGCATAAATCTACCACTTACATAACCCCCAGCATAGTTTTTAGAAGTACGATACACATTACTAGTAAGTTTATAAAACGAATTGCTATAATCCACTTCTTCATCATTTGGAATATAACGACTTAAAACCAATTTACTCTCCATATCACTTGATTGATTCCATTCTTCGATTCGTTCTAATCTAAATGAATTATCACCAACCGTTCTTCTTGAACCAACTCCAAAATATTCAAAATAATTAAAGATAGATTTTAAATAATCCACATTTTCTTCTGTTTTTACATACATGCAAAATTCAGTACCTTTCGGATAATAAATCGCATTAGAATAGAACAAAGTCTTATCATTTTCCTTTTCAGGAAATCCATTTCGAGTTAATAAAACTGAATCCATTTCCATATCAAACGTTTCATTTGAATATTTTAACAATCCATTTCTGATCTCAAAATCATTACTTTTTTCTTGTAAATCCATAGTAAGTGTTTCTATTCTGTTATTTTCTACATAGTTTTTATAAATCATTTCTGACATCAATGAAATTTGTTTATATCGCTTTGCACTTTCAAGCACCCTTAATTTATCCTCTGCCTTTACACTGCCAAGTAAGGTATTAATATACTCTAAAGAAAAAACATTCTTTTTAATCATAGGTAGCGTATGATTTAGAAACATAGATGAATGTACCATCTTCGCCTTTGCATTTAATGAGGAAATATATTCATCAAGCGCATCTTTTCCTCTTGTTTGCAATAAAACATTACATATTGCACCGAAAATCGTTTGGGAATTTGGTATTTCATTCACTACAGATTGGCAAGTAAAAACAATCTTATAAGTTTTCATTTTTAAAATTCAACTTTCTGAAAATCTTGAGAATGAATGTCTACTCTACCGTATCCTCTAGTTCCGCTACCTCCAAGATAATTTAATTCCAACATTTTCAAAGCTTCATTGATTACTTCTTTTAATTGTTCTGCATCGTCCCCTTCATAAATCTGTAAAATAATTTCTCCATTAAATTTTGCTCCTCTAGAAACACGTTCTATAAATCGTGGATTAGCTGCTGTCCCTTTTAATAAATCAATACTGTTTTCAGCCTTAATTTCAGTGAACGTTCCTAAGCCAAGATGTTTTTGTAGCTCCTCTTTACTTTCATCTGTTAAGTATGCATCTCTAAAAATACATCTTGAAACCTTCAAATCATCACTTGTTGAAACAGGTTCAAAAAGACATCGTATTTCATCTCTTTCAAGTACCATTTCAGGATCTTTATTTTTTAATGATACTTTTCCATACTTTTGAGTCAATAAAGAACGCAGTTTTCCTTTAATAGAACTACCAGGAATATATGGTTCATGTGTCAATGGATTCTTTATAACTGTTGAATCAGCTCCACCAATATCAAATGTATCTGTAGAACCTCCAATATGTAACCCTGTCAATAACTCAATTTCAAAATCTAATCTATAAATACATTCCAACATCTTACTTTCCTCCTAAATATTTATGATATGCAATAACACTCGTAAACAATTCATCAAATACTTCTATATCCTTTTCGCATGTAATTGAATTTTCATTTAAATGCTCTACTAAAAATCGATAAATCTTTTTTAAATTTGAATCCCTTCCGCCATTATATGCTGACAAAGGCAGCAACATAAATAATTGATTTTTTACTTCAGTAAAATCAGCATCTTTATTTCCAAGTTCCTGTGTACATAGCTTGACTTGGTTTAAAATTTTTCTTAATTGGTGCGTTGCAATACCATTGAAACTTTCTGCAATTTTATAAGCTTTTTCCTCTGGCAAGAATAATTTTGATTTGTCCGCATAATAAATATGCAACGGCTTTTCTATTTTATGTATTTTCTGCTCTCTATTTTGACTTGAATGATTATTGGTACGATGACCATGGCCTGTATAATTTTTTCTTTGTTCCATTATTAATTACCCCCTAGTTTGCATAATAGCTAACTTCATTTCCAAAACCAATTTTTTTAATTGATCACAATTCATATTTGCCATACTTATTTTTGATATTAAATCTTGTCGAACATCTTTATTCTTAACATTTCGCTTTAATGAATATAAAAGAATAGGAATATTGCGATAGTATTTTTCCATATTTTCTACATCCAGTACTTTCATCATATTATAAAAGTTTGTTCGGGAAATATCTTGATTCGTAATATACTTTCTGAAAACATTAACCTGCTGTAACACTTGTTCATACTCGTTCATTTTGCAAGATGTATGTATCAATGTAATTCCATTTTTTCCATCCAATGCTTTTGATTGATTTAAATATTCCTCTGCTTCTTTAATACCAAATCTTATCGGTGCACTTGGTGATTGAATAGTGATGCCACCAGAAATCGTTATATTCTTATTTAACGTGTATTCACTAAACCTTTCATTAATGACTTTAGATAATTCTAAAATCCCTGAGGCTGGACCCATTATCACCAAATCATCTCCGCCTGCATAATTGATATAAAACATAGATTCATTATCGCTTAATTGATTAATATTCGAATTCATCTTTTTTGAAACCTCAACACAAATATTCATCAATTCATGTCCAAAAAAGTTTTCCATCAACCTACTCAATGTCAAAAACTTTGATAACGATCTTTGTTTTTCCATTCCAAACGCGAATATTGCACCTAAATTATCCACATCCATTTTCAAAATTCCTAATTTGGGATCCCCATAAGATGTATCCACTAAATTTATTACCATATTTTCAAAAGGAATAATTTTAGCATTCTTTTTAGGAACTAAGTTTGCTATTAAACGAGTATTCCCCAAATGAGATTGATTTAATGATTCAATATAATCGTATTTATTTATGATTAGTGGATAATCCTCTTTTGAAATCAAATAAAAATCCATATATCCCATATCAATTTTTATACAACCGCTCACTTGATCATCTAATCTGCGATTAAAATCATAAACCAAGAAAAAATCATCATGCTTTATGCAGAAATCAGACATTTCAATTATCGTCTTACAGATATCACATGTATCATTTTCTTTTTCTACAAAATTTGTTCCACACATCTTACATACATAATTTGACTTTGGTGTGTTAAAGAAAAAATCACTATTTAATACTTTATTAAACTTTCTATTCTTTTCTTCATCTAATTTCGATTTTAATTTTGTTGCTTTAGAAATTTTAAATGTTTCTAATTCTTTTCTATCACATTCAACCCATACATATACATAATTGATATCTACACTGAATTTATCAAGCAGAATCTCTTGAACCTTTTGTGTTACTTTGTTTAATTTTTCTTCAAAATTTTTACACTTTGGAAGCAACAATAAAGCACCTCCACCTGTGTTAAAAATAATGTTACTTTGAGTCAACCCAAATTCATAAAGATAACTATAAGTAATGATATTAGTTATTGCTGAAACCAAAAAAGATCTACCTCTTAACGATTTAGCAACATCCCGTTTTGTATCTTTACCCTCTGTTACTTTAAAAATGAATTTTTGTATTCCAGAAACATCAAATTCAAACATAATAAAGTTTTCGTCTTCCGCATCATTTAAATACAAACAACTCGCAATTGCAGACGTTAACTTAGAATGATCAAACAAGCTTACATATGTTTTACTTCCCTCATAAGTTGAAGCAGGAACTAATGTTGTGTATTCATACATCAAAGCGTACAAACGATCAAAACAATACTTATCTACTTCCGAAGTAAAATAATCCTCAGATTTCAAATCATTAATAAAGGCTTGAAATAGACCTAAATACTCTCCTACACTCTCATTCTTATCTGTTATTTTATAATCAACTGTTGGATATCCCATCTTATGAAATGGTCGTAACGGATAAGTTGCCAAAGCCTTCTGTTTTCCAAAATCTACTTCATGCACTACAGACGATAATCGAACTTGTTGAAATGTACCTTTCTTGTTATTTTCTTCATAATCCTGTTCTTCATTTTTTCTATCAATTGATGATGCAATTTGATCTGCTTTACGTAAAATTTTTGCCAATGGTCTTTGATCATCAATATGGTGAGAACTCGTGATCATTTCTAATTCATTATCCATTCCTAGATATTCATGAAAAAACCTAGATGTATAACCACTATGTAAATGAGTATAATATCCAGCCTTAGCCATGGGTGTCACTAGTTTTTCTCGTTCTGTTAAATCAGACACCATCTTTGTTCTTTGGTAAAATTTGCCTATATCATGCATTAACCCTGAAAATGCAACATCTAAAACCTTATATTCCATAAACACATCCCCTTTCTTTTATGCTCTATATAAAATTTTGGCTAGATCAATATATCCTGCAATAGCTTCTTTAATGTCATATACATTTGTTTTTCTTTCACCAATTGCATGATTCGCAATGTTTCTTTCTTGTTTTAATGTATAATGCAAAATTAAAAATCTCATGCACATATCTTGTAAATATTGATTTATATAAATCTCGTTTTTCAACATCACTTTTAACGCTACACTCTTTCCGCGTGAAACAGTTAAAAATATTTTATTTTTAAAATCTGGCCAAAATGGTAAATAAAAATCCAAATATTCTTGATGAGTCTTATTTAGTTCAAATGAAATATGTTTACCATTATCATCTTTATCAAAAATATCTAGAACCTTGATCCACTTAATAAAAAGGCTTAACTAGCAATTTGGTGACTTTGCTATAATTTTGCGTTTTATCACTTATGCGAATAACCATTCGTTCTTCAAATCCTTTAAACGAGTGATCTTATAGATATTTTTCAATCTAAGTAGTACGTACTGTAGCTTTTCTGTATTATCCATTCCTTGTGTTTCTCTTTGCATGAAAAAAAGCATTATACCGATTTATATATTTTGATGCTACCCCTTTATATTTTTGCAGTCTGTCTTCAATCAATTTATGGAAACTATCCACTGTATTTAAATGATTGAATTTATCATATGACTCATGACTGATTAACACTTTCTTAGTACAGTTCTTACTTTCTAAAAGCTCGTTGTAACTGTTAGAACCATCTAGCATTACAAAAGATTTTGATTCAAGACATTCACCAAATCTTAATAGATCTATTGATGATGGTTTGTCATAATTTGATGTTCTTGTCTGAATCTATGCATTGCAGACATGGTATACACCTGCTGATTAGAAAAACCTCTTTTTGTAGCAGGTGTTCCACGATGTTTCGGCTCTACTCCATCAATCTTAGTTCCTTTATGATTGTATGGAGTATACTTTTCCTCCATTTCAACTTCATTTCTCACTGTGTACGGGATATTCCTCAGTTCCTAGACTAACCAATAGTTTATGACGCATATTAAAAACATTACGTTCGTTTACATTGATTTTAACAGCCGTTTCTTTAAGAAATACACCATTCAATGTATCCAGGATAAGTTCATTCTATTTAGATTGTTCTTGGTGAGAATAAAAAGTAAGCTGACCGCGGTCTACAACGAAGTATTTGCTTACCAGAGTTGGCAAAACCACTCTTAACCAAACAAGGATGATAACATCCGCATTTAGGACAATATTCAAAATGATACATATTCATTTTATTGTATGTATCTAAATAATCCGTGATTTCACGATCAATCTTTTCGATTTGAAAAGATTGTAAAGAAGCAAAAGTATCTTGGTTTAAATATTTTGAAGTTCTTGTCATAAGTGTAGTCTCTCTTTCGTTTAAACCTATAAAATAAATCAAAAATAGACACCATTAATGTCGAATATATTAACAAGTCCCTATGTATCTATTAAGCCATTTTTTAATTAGAATACGAGCTTTAGTCTGTAATAAACAGCCTGTTTGTAATTTACCTTCAATTTTTTAGAAAGTTCCATACTAGAAATACCATTGCTTGCAGTAAGCAAGATGATAACAATTCTTAGTTTTCATGAAATAATAGTGGATACAGCCACATGTCTTGCAATAGTAGCTAGTAGGTTATTAAATGCCAAAGATAAACCTACGACAAACATCTATAGTTTCTTTTGTAATACATAATAAGCATCATCCTTTGTACAATGATATAGGACCTTTTATATTGATAATATCGATGCTGATTTATTGCATGGGTCGTTAGATGGATACTCACTTATTTTTGATTATTTTATTCACAAAAGTCAATAAAGAATCCACCGTGATATCTTGTTTATAATCTTCATTTCCAATCAATGCTGTTTTACAACCTGCATTCTTGCCTGCCATAATATCATTTTTTGAATCACCAATCATCCAAGATTGACTTAAATCAATATTAAGTTCTTCTGCAGCCTTTAATAATAGTCCTGGTTTAGGTTTTCTACAATCGCAATCAATCTTTAATTCTTTAATTTCTCCATCAAAGCCACTATCAGGATGATGTGGACAATAATAAATTGAATCAAGATAAGCACCATGATTGCCTAAAAGAGTTTCCATCTTGTTATGAATTTCATTTAACTCTTCATAAGTAACTTCTCCTCTAGCAATCACAGGTTGATTTGTAATTACAATAGCAAGATAACCAGATGCATTAATTCTCTTGATAGCTTCTGACACACCATTAATCAACTCAAAGTCATTAATGTTTCTAAGGAACCCAACATATTTATTAATTGTACCATCCCGGTCGAGGAATACAGCTTTTTGCTTATTTGAAAGGTTCTTAGCCGATACTCTTCCTGCTTTAAAATCTTCTTCTACCTGATGGAATCGATCTGGTGTTCCCATATCCTTTACATACTCTGGAGAATCGTAGCAAAACATCTTATCAGATCCAGCCAGAGGTTTTAGAAGCTGCCGATCCAAATCAACTTTTACAGTCTTTCCTGTCATCTCGTCCACAGTGCCAATTTTATCTGCATCAATAGATAGCATATCAAGAACTTTAGGATCAATCACATGCAAACCTGCATTAACTCTATTTTTATAATATGTTGGTCGAACGTCTTCCTTCGCCAACCAAGATTGAACCGACATATCTTTTTCTGCAATGATAAGCCCGCTATCATACGGATGGTTATTTGGATGGGTGAACAATGTCACCAATCCGCCATGTTCCTGATGATATCTAACCATTCGGTTAAAATCAACATCAAAAACAGCATCTGCATTCAAAAGCAGAAACGGTTCATCTTCTAATTGTTCTCTCAGCTTAAAAAGTGCACCAGCGTTTCCAAGCGGTGTAACTTCATTGTAGTACTGGATTGATACACCCAGCTTAGAGCCATCTTTAAAATAATTCATGATTTTGTCTCCCATATGGGAAACTGTCATAATGATATCTTTAAATCCCTGCTTTCTCAACGAGATAATCTCTCGTTCAAGAACCGGAACACCTTCAATCGGAATCAAAGGCTTCGGTATATCAGGAAACAATTCAGATATTCGAGTTCCTCGCCCTCCGGCCATAATAATTGTCTTCATTTTTTTCTCCATTTTTGCTAATTAAATATTTATTTGACTTCATTCAATGCTTTATTATTGATTTAATTGATTTCCTTATGTTTTTATAGTAGTCCCACACTTTCATTGTACGAATAAAATCCTTCGGAGATATCTTTAATGCAACAAACTTACTTTCCATTTCAAAAGATAAATCTTTTGTATTAATACTATTTGGAATTAGTTCAACATATTTATTTAACTTTAATAATTTGTGTGGTGTTACACCGCTAGATTCAGCTGTATGCAATATCCAGTATATGTATTGTTTAAACAATTCATTTTTTAAGAGATTTTTTAAACACACTCGGCCGTTTACTACATCTTCTATCATTCTTGAATAAGCTTCTACTGCTGTATAATTCTTCTCAAAATTTGCACTTCCCGTACTACTATTTACTCGTTTCCTATAATGGTATAACGGTACTTGTACTAATTGAAGTGTCTTAGCTGTTTCCATTATTTTCCAAGAAAACACTGAATCTTCGCATATAATCAAATTTTCTTTAAATTTAACCTTATCTAATAGTGTACGCCTATATATTTTGTTCCATAGAAATCCTCTCACCGAAGTACTTTTATCCGCGGAAATCATACTTTCAATTGCTGAATTTCCACCTTGTATAAACAAAGTATTGAAAGAACTTGTATCATGATTCTGGTTAGGTTTACTACCATCTAAAAATGTATTAAATGCACATGCCACAACATCAACATCGTTATTCTAAATATTCTCCATTAAAATTCTACAACATACTGGATGTACTAAATCATCTGAGTCCAAAAATGCAATATACTTTCCTATAGCTTTGCTTACGCCATAATTTCTAGTGGATGACAAACCATCCTTAATGTTTTTATACACTTGAACTTTTTGGTTTAGTTTGCTTGCACATTGAATTCATTACATTTTTCTATAGTGTCATCATAGCTTCCATCATCAATAATTATCACTTCAAAATTATTATACGTCTAATTTTCAGACTATTTAGACTGCTCAATATATATTTTTCAGCATTATATGCAGGAATAATAATAGATAATTCTATCATCTTATTCAAATCACTCCTATTTCTTTAAATATACTTAATAATTTCTTGGAGTATGTCATCATATTTACTTTGGATACATATTTTTCTATCACTTCCTTATATTCGCCGTATATAGACTGATTTGCAATTAGCGTTTGCATCATTAAACAAATAGATTCGAGACTGCCAGTTTCGTAACATACTCCTAAATGATTTGAAATCACGTCAGATGCGAAAGACAGATTATCACTGACTAATATTGGCTTACGCAAGCCTAGTGCATCCATATATGATGTCAATCCACACACTACATCCTTTTTTTGTGACCTTTCTTTTACCGCAATTACAACATATTTATAACTATTTGTTCTTTTAATTGCATCTATATCACTTTCAACATTATTGTTCAACTCATTCTTAAAAGACTTGTAATTAAATACATCTACCTTCAATTGCCTAGATGCTTCGTTCAAAAGATCAAAGTCTCTATTTGACTTACCATTCTCAATAAACAATCCATCATGTTGTATCCTCTTATTGTACTTTTTATACCATGACAAATCAGGTCCCCACTCATTTACATATGCTATACTTGCTATTTTAGGATACAACTCAATGGCCTTTTTTCTTAATGATTCACTAAAAAATATAATCGCATCATATTTTCCATACTTAAGCATCGTGAACGGAGGGTGATGTACAACAACAACGAGTTTGGCTTTCATTATTCCAATTTGACGCATTAACCCACAAAATGGTGCACAATGTCCAATTGAAATATAAACTACATCATAGTCTCGAGAACGTTTTGCCACCTTAAAAGCATTATAAAATTCATCTAGTTTATGCGGAAGAATTGATGTAGTTATTTTATAAAAATCAACGTACCCCCCCATTTAATATTCCTCTGACTTCATTTCCAACTAATTTATAATGTTTAACTAGTTCATGAATTCCAAAAAGATGCTGAGAAGGCATTTCACCTCTTGCAACTTTCTCCCAAGGAGCATAGTTACTTACAAACAATATACGCATAAATCTATCCTCTCCTTTCAAACTATTTTCCAAAAAGAATTTTTAGCTTCGTATTATATAGAACAAAACTCACAATTTCAATTATAAAATAGGTAATAAACAAAAGTGCTATGCCCGTGAAATACGTATTTTCAATATGAATATAATTTTTAATACTCTCGATTATAAGTTGATTGCAACATAAATATACAATTGAATTTCTTCCTACACGTTTAAAATAGCAAACGAGCCTATTTTCACCTAAAAAAATTTCTAGTTTTTTAGATATTGAAATTCCTATAGCACATGCCACCACAACATTAACAAAAAATATTGGCCAAATCCCATAATTTGGTGTTCTCATGTTTATATAAGGAGTCCATAAAATTAAACCAGTTGTTGTAATTCCGCAAATAATAATATCTAACATATTTAATGTAGTTATCCTATAAACATATCTATTAAACTCCATCCTTTTTGCGAAACTACCAATATACATTAATCATACTGCTACTAAAGCACTATCTAATCCCCAAAAAGTTTTTATTTCAACGAATTGAAAAGATAACCCTATACATGCAATTAGTACAACCGTAATTATTTGACCTGTTCCACGCAATTTTTTCTGTACAATCGCATAAATAATATCAGCCCAGAACATAACCATTAGAAACCAACATGTTCCTGGTACAGGCATTCCTTCTTTACTCCATAATAAATAATTTTCTAGAAACTCTATTTTAATGGTGTTTTCTATAAAGGTTGCTCTTAACACGTGAATAACACCAAAAATAAAATATGGAACCAAAAGTGATCTTACTCTTTTTTTTATAACACTTAAATTAGATTCATTTACTCTAAATAAATACCCAGATATTACAAAAAAAACATCGGCACATAAAATGCATGTATAAATTTATCAAAATATACGTTAAAAGAATTGGTATGTCCCATTACCATTAAAAGAATACCAATTCCTCTAAACACATCAATATAACCTGTTCTGTTCTGTTCTGTTCTGTTCTCAAAAATTTTTTCTTCCTTTAATTAATTTATCAACTTTTTTTCTTTGAAATTTAGCAGGCATAATTGCAAAAAAATAATGAAGTTGCTTCGTAATAATCAGAAGAATCAAAAATTCAACGCATGCAACTCCAAGTTTAATGAACAAACTTGTCCATAAGCCATATTGTTTAAAATCACCGATTATATTAAAAGAGACAAACATAATCACAAATATTAAACAGTCAGGAAGAAAAGCTTTTAAAAATCCAAAAACGGAAAAGCCAAAACTTTTTTTAATCAAGAAATAGCATTCAATAAAGAACTTAATAAACATACTCGCAGAAACAAATATAGCTAGTAAAGTTATATTTCTTGTATATGCACCAAATATAATCGCCAATAATGATATAGAAATATGAAATATACCACTATGAAGCATTTGCTTTGTGCATCCTAGACTTTGATAAATCGATCCAAAAAGTGCGTTTAACAACTGAACGCAAATGCATGTACTTAGCCACTTAAATGGTTCTACAGAATCATACCACTGATTTCCAAAATAACAAACAATTATTTCTGTATCGGCCCAAAAGCAAAAAGCGGTAATAAAAACGCCAAGTAATGACAGTATTTTTGAAATTTTAATAAATTCATTAAAAATGTATTTTTTATTATTCTGATGATCTGAAAGTATTGGATGTAATACAGGAGTTATAACATGTGCAATATTAGTTACCGGATACCTCATTAGTGTGTATCCTTTATTATAATACGCAAGCATCGCATTTCCCATAATTTTACCAGTCATTAAATTATCAAGATTTTGTGCAAAATAATTAGCTATATTATATAAGAATTGATTCAAACTATAACTCTTTACATGTTTAATCGGCTCATATGAGAACTTTAATTTAAATTTCAGTCCACTTCCATAATAATTCCATACGAATGTAATAAAAGCATTTAAAATCGACTGTATTACCAGCGCATAATATTTTGCTCCACAAAACGCAAGAATAACTGCGACCATTCCACTCATAGCCGTTGCTACAATCATTCGAATTCCCACTTTAAGAAACTCTTTTTCTCTAAGCAATAATGCATTAGGGATCATATTTAACGCATTAAAAAGAATTGAAATAGTAAGCATTAAAACAATTGGAACATAAACCGTATCGTTGTAAAACAAAGCTATCGGATATGCCGCTATTGCGAAAAACAAAGCCAAAGCAAAAGAAAAGTACTCAGAAAAAGTAAAAATATCCTGAATATCTTGTCCGGATAGATCTTTAAATTGTGTAACAGCTGTTCCAAGTCCTAAATTTGCTAGAGTTGTAAAAAGCGTGGTAAACACTGTTACAACTGCCACAATACCATAATCGTTCGGTGTTAAAATTCTGGAAAGAACAGCTGAAATAATTAACTGTATAAATATTGTTGAGTATTTTGCAATTCCATAAATTCCAGTAGCCTTTTTTATAGAGATCGAATTAGTCATTTTTTCACTTCCTTATAATTTCTATTTTCTATCGCCAACTTATACATATTAGTAAAAGATTTTGCCTGTTCTAGAACAGTATAATCTTTTAATTTTTCTTTAATAAATGGCAACATGTTCTTAATATTTTTTCGTTGGCTCATAAAAATAAGTGCTTCTGCAAGACTTTGATTGGTCTCATTATTCAAAATGATTCCTGTTTTTTTATCATCAATCACTTCAGGCATTCCCCCACGATTAGTAATAATTACGGGACAAGCATTTTTATACCCATCTAAAATAACTCTACCAAACGGTTCATCCCAAAGCGACGGTGCAACAATAACATCAATATTCTCTAGTTCCTTAAGTAAATAATCTTCCTTAAGAAATCCATGATCAAATATTTTATTGTTTTTTGACAAAATATTTTCCGATTCCTTTGTTAATTCACCTTTACCAAATAAGTGAAGTTCAGCATTTATTTTTATCATGTCAAAAACAGATATCAACCAATCAACACCTTTATCTTTATGGTATCGTCCCAAAAATGCAAATTTAATTATCGAATTATCTGGTTTATTATATGCATATTCTAATCTAGATTGGAATTTTTCTTCATCAACATCAATTGCATTGGGTATTGCAATACATTTCATTGATTTTTTAAAGTATCCTCTTCTTTTAAATACTTCAAGTGTAAAATGCGATGGTGCCGTTGCAATAGATACTTTATTTGAATAAAACTTATGTATTAGTTGCTCATATCTACGAACGGTTTGCAATAATGTGTAGTCCCTGAGTGTATGAACTACAGGTATCTTTAATTCATATGCCACTTTCCAAACAATAACCGAAAACTCATGTAAATTATTTGTATGAAGTACATCGGGCTGAATTTCCGACAGTATATACTTTAATAATTTATAACATTGAATTTTATAACATCTTGTTAAAACTCTTTCAATCTTGTTATGATACTTAATTCTTGCTGGCATTCTTATAACTTTAACATTATTAACAGTCTTATACTCACCGGTATATTCTCCATCCGCAATCACATAAACATCATTGCTTTTTGCTAATTCTTCTGCTAATTTTTGAGTACTAATTTCAGCGCCACCCTCAACATTAGGATAATATTGTATATTCAATAATGCTATTCTCATTCTATGATCCTCCGTTGCCATACCTTATTGCTTCATTACATCCATTAATTATTCCTTGAAATTACCTATCGTTCTATATTGTGATATGGCAAGTATAATCGGAATTGCAAAGTTTCTTGATGGTGATAACACCGTAAATCCAATCATTCCAACAAATAAAAATCCTAGCACTCCAATTGTAAAATCAAATCCTATACCCTTGTTTTTTGATAATTTTAGCGCATTTTGAAGTAGAATAATAAATATTACTGAATAAACCGTTCCTGCAAAGATTCCTAACTGAAGCCAATCTCCAATTATTCCATAATCGATAAAATAAAATATATAACTAAACAACTGAATTGTACTTCCAATAAAACCAAAACCAAATATTGAACTTCTTGACGTTTGTTGAATCAAGGTTAATAACTCCAAGCGCCCTGTTAAGGTGTCATCTACACCTCCTTTAGAGAAGGATGCCACAAAGGAATAAAATATGGACGATTGCGTGAAAGCAACTACAAAAGCAAACAGTATTAAAACTGCAACTATTTTTCCTTTACTCCTTCTTTCGTGAAATAAATAGACTGAAGTGCCAGCAGCAATAGCAGCTACGTAAAGAGATCGCGATTGATTAACAAAAATCATAAAAAAAATGGCAAATACACTTAAAAATAAATCTTTACATTTTTTTGAAAAATCACTCTCATTTATCATTCTGCAAAAACAAAGAATAAATAATACCCAAATTAAGCAAGTAGATCCTAAGCGTATATTTCCATTCCTCACCCACTCATTATTTACTATCAAATTAGCACTAATAACTATTCCACGTGTATTGTACAATAGTGCAACTATAGCTTGATAAAACATTGATGAACCACATATTAATACGATTACTCTTTCTACTTTTTTATAACCACAGAAAACAAGAAGATAAAGCATTGGATATACTGCCAATAATTTTATATATGCATATACTGAATTCTCTATTGCTATTTGGTTATCCGTCCCTGTAAATACAACTGTATATATATATTCAAACAAACCAATAATAAAAATAACAATTAAACCTAGATCTATCTTTTTATAATACCGCTTCATTGTTGTATACACATTACTATCAAATCTACAGTATAAAAAAAGCAAAAAATATAATATTCGTTCCACATGGAACCATATTACATCATCTAACCCTATAATATTAAACCATTTGCATTGCATAATAATACAATATAATAATCCTAACATCACAAGAGTATTCTTCTTTATCTTCAATACGTTCTCCTTTCAATGTATGTCAATTAATCATCTTACTTACATACACAGTTCATTTAAATTGATTTAAGCATTAACATAGATGAATGTTATCTTTGTTAATCTCTATTAAAAATGTCACGTGTATAAACTTTTTCTTTTACATCATCTAAGCATTCATCATATCGATTTGCAATAATTGCATTGCTCATCTCCTTAAACTTAGCTAAATCATTAATCACTAAGCTGCCAAAGAAAGTATCTCCATCTTTTAAACTTGGTTCATGAATGATTACAGTCGCACCTTTAGCCTTGATACGTTTCATAACACCTTGAATTGAGCTTTGACGAAAATTATCACTATTACTCTTCATGGTCAAACGATATACTCCAATAACTACTGACTTTTCATTCTTTTCATCATATTCATTATCCCCATCATAATCATAATAACCAGCCAATTTCAATACACGATTAGCAATAAAATCCTTACGAGTCTTGTTGCTTTCAACAATAGCTTCTATCAAGTTTTCCGGCACATCAACATAGTTTGCAAGCAGTTGCTTAGTGTCCTTTGGTAAACAGTATCCACCATAACCAAAACTAGGATTGTTGTAATGACTACCAATACGAGGATCAAGACAAACACCATTAATAATCTGCTGAGTATTAAGGCATTTACTCTCCGCGTAAGTATCCAATTCGTTGAAATAAGCCACCCGCAATGCCAAATATGTATTAGCAAATAACTTAACTGCTTCGGCCTCAGTAAAGCCCATGAACAAAGTATCAATATTTTCTTTGATGGCACCTTCTTGCAATAAATTAGCAAACTCGTGTGCAGCTTTTACTAATTTTTCATCACTCAAGTCAGTTCCAACAATGATTCGAGAAGGATAAAGATTATCATACAAAGCCTTAGATTCACGTAAAAACTCTGGACTGAAAATTATATTTTTACTATTGAACTTATCACGAACACTTGTAGTATATCCGACTGGAATCGTAGATTTAATCACTATGATCGCATCGGGGTTGTATTGCATTACTAGCCCTATCACGTCTTCAACTGCACTCGTGTCAAAATGTTGTGTACCACTATCGTAATTTGTAGGAGCTGCTATCACAACAAAGTCGGCATCAGAGTACGCAGTCTTTGCGTCCAATGTCGCAGTTAAATTTAATTTTTTACTTTTAAGATATTTCTCAATATAGTCATCCTTAATTGGAGACATACGATTGTTTATCAATTCAACTCTCTCTTGAACAATATCAACCGCAGTTACTTGATTGTTTTGTAAAGCAATGTTGCAATTGACAATCCTACATAACCAGTTCCTGCTACGGCAATTTTATAATTTTTCATACTTTTATTCTCACAAAGTGCCTTTAGAAAATCACTCTGTAAAACTCCTTTCTACAAATTGATTTAAAACTTTTCAATATTATCAAAAAAATTCATTTTCTAACATTAAACAAAGACAATGATACACAGGTAAATGCATTTCCTGAATCATATATGTTTCTGTCTCTGGAACTTTAATACATACGTCACTCATTTGCTCCAATTTACAGTTATTAGCGCCAGTCAGACCAATGATTTTCATTCCTTTTGCCCGCGCAGTTACTGCTGCATACAAAATATTTTTACTATTACCACTAGTAGATATTCCTAAAAAGACATCCCCTTCTTTTCCATAACCATTTACTTGTTGTGCGAAGCACAATAATGGTTCACAATCATTCATATAAGCAGTAGATAATGCAGGATGTCCATTTAATGCTATTGCTGGAAGTGCTCCTTGAAGGTTTTGAGCTAATACACTACCTAGTTCTTCATTCAAGTCACATAATCTACTAGCAAATGCTTCGTCCACTTTTCTTTGAAGCTTAAATCCTTTCATTAGTTCCCCGACTATATGTTCAGCATCTGCTGCAGAGCCTCCATTACCTGCAATTAATAACTTACCGCCTTTTTTATAGCAATCAGCAATAATACTGTAACAAGAATATAAATCATTAGCGATACATGACAATTGGGGGTATCTTTCCACCAATATATCTATTTCTTTATTCTTAAACATTCAATTAACTCCTTAATTTTTTAACAATTTATTTACCACATTACATATGGCTTCAAGTGAATAGTTATCTTTATATAACTCCCACTCCTTGTCTAAAAATTCTTCTTTTTTTTCTACACTCATGTTCCAATAATATCTAATCCTACTAGCAAAGTCCTCAGGTTTATCTGCAATAAAACCCGTCTTATAATCAATAATTTTATATCCAATATTTCCATGTGTAGTTAACACTACTGGTAAATTATAAGACATTGCTTCAGCTACCTTAACTTTCATACCACCACCATCAAAAATAGGTACTAAAACCATATCAGCAACATCAAAGTATGGCTTCATACTTTTAGGAGAAGGTATTAGTTTCGTGTTTGTTTTTTTACATGCATTTTTTATATCTTCGTTTGGATTTGCTCCAGCAATGGTTAATTCACATATATCAGAAACTATTGGCATAACCTCTTTTAATACCCAAAGAGCTCCTGAAGCATTTGGACCAAACCAGAGAGATCCTGTAATTAAACAATTTAATTTTTTATATTTATTGAAACTTTTCTTTTTTCTACAAGCGGAACTATTTACGCCTACTGGACAAACAACTATTTTTTCTTTATCTAAATTATAAAGTTCAATTAACTTATTCTTGTCTTCAGGCGTAATTGCTAGAATAGTATCAGCCATATTTACCATATATTTTTCTCTAAATGCCGCAAAAAGATAATTTATATAACTTTTTAAAGATTTTTCTGATTTATATTCTACATATAAATAATCTTTCTCAACATTATGTGCTCGAATAATAATCTTACCTTTATATCCAGATTTTTTAATTCGCTTTACAACATAATCCCATCTAGTAAAATCTATATATATAACATCATAATCATTAAAATTAATATCTATTTTATTCCATAATACGTAATATTTATCAAAGTGCATATGTATTATAGATTGTATTTTTTCAAATTTTGTTAGCTTTCTAGACATATACATCGTCTGATTAAACCAAGACTCAATTTCTTTATTCTCTATTTTAGGACCAATATAAGTAACATTATTATTTCTAGTTAAAGCATATGAAAATTGTAATATTCCAAGAGTGCCTCCAGAATTATATCCTGGAGCTTGTATTGATATTTGCAAAATATTCATAAATAAAATTCCCTTTTAAATTACTCTATTGGTTCATAAGTTTCTGGAGTATAATGAATAATTCTAGTACCACCATCTTCAAATTCAAAAGGTATATGCATCAAATCACGTAATGCCAAACGTACTGAATCTTGATGTTCTGGTTTTACATAAAATACTAGAAAACCTCCGCCACCGGCACCAAGAAGCTTTCCACCTAATGCACCCGCTGAAATACCCTTCTCATATAATTCATCAATACTATTTGTTGAAACAGCAGATCCCGTTTGTCTCTTTAATTTCCAAGTATAATCTAATAATCTACCAAAATCATCTAAATCAGTATTTTTATCAGTTAAGATACGTTCTGCCTTATCAACCAACGCCAACATTTCTTTAAGTTGAGCTGTCTTATCTGATTTTCCTGTAGCATTTGCTTTTTGCACATCGGAAGAGAAACGAGTAAATCCAGTAAAAAACATCATTAAATTCTGATTAAGCTGCTTTTTTCGTTCTGGTGAAATAATGATAGGTAAGACTTCATATCCATCTGCATTAAAATTGATACGGTTGAACCCACCAAAAGATGCAGCAATCTGATCCTGCCAACCTCCTGCTTCTTGACATAATTCTCTTTCCAAATATATTGCTTCATCTGCTAATTTTTTCTTATCAGCATATTTGCCTTTCAAAGCATAAAAAGCATTTAACATTCCAACTGCAAAAGAACTTGATGTACCTAAACCAGAACGTGCTGGAAGATCAGCTTCATACGTTAATCGAATTTCATGCATATCTAACATTTTCATTGCATTACGAATAGCTGGATGCTGAATATCTTCAACACTTATTACACGTTCTGTTTTTGAATATGAAAGTTCTGTAGAATAATCAAAAAAACGAGGCAAGTGGCGTACATTAACATAGCAATATTTGTCAAAAGTAGTAGATAGAACAGATCCACCATGTACCTTGAAAAAATCTTCCATATCTGTTCCACCGCCAAAAAAAGACATACGGAACGGTGTTTTAGTAATAATCATTAATTTACCTCCTATAGTTAAAATTTGTATCCAAGCTAACTTATAAAGATTCAAATATAGCTCTATATTTTTTTGAATTAGCTTGATATGAATAATTCAAATCTGCCCACTTCTTTATTTCTATATCATTTATATAAAATTCAGTTTTTGCAATATCATTAATAATACCAGCAAATCCTTTAGCATCATCACATTTATATATCTTATGATTACGTAAATTATCTGGTATTCCTTCCCAATATCCTTCAAGACTTTCAGTACAACCAATAAAATTCTTTCCATAAGAAAGTGCTTCTGCAGTTTTTACTTTCATTCCACCACCTTCAAAAATTGGTGCAACAATCAAATCTGCATTAACATACCATTCTTTAAGAGATTCTACCGTTCCAATGACATGTATTTTATCAGAATATCCTTCAAATTCTGTTCTGTACTTTTCCATATTGTATCCAACAATGTTGAATTCATAATCACAAGTGATGAGTGGTAACACATTATTTAAAAGCCATCTCACTCCACTTAAATTTGGTCCATATTCTACTCCAACAAATAAAATTTTTAATTTTTCATTTTCATAGTGTTTTATCTCAAATGGAATATTAGTAATTTCTGGAATACTAATAGGAACAATTGCATCAGGAAGCTTTTCATACTTTTTCTGATATAGTTTTTTATCACGTTCATTCAGGACAATGGTTCTATCTGCAAATTCAACCGTAAGTCTCTCATTTTTGTAAAAAATTGGATGAATTATTTTTCTCAAAAAATTTACATCTTTATCTTCTCGCATTTTTACAATTTCGATATCATGAAAAAATGCTATAATTGTAATGTTTTTATATCTTTCTTTTATTCTTTTTATAAGTTGACCACTTATGGAATTATCTATATAGACAACCGATATGTCTTTTTCTTGAATTGTTTCAATAATTTTTGTAACAGCATTTTTATTCAGATATGGTGGATAACCATGAAGAACCGCCTCAATTTTTTCAATCTTGGACGAATCCTCTACTTTCATAACGTGATCTGTTAATTCAATAGACTGGTTCGTTATATATATGGTATATACATTCAAATTTTCGTTCGAATTAATCATTCTACAATGCATATTTCCATTTGTACCACCACCACTTTTATCCTGCGGTGCTGTATCAGTTACAATAAGCACATTCTTCACTTGACTACTCCTCTGTTTCCTTTTAACTCTTTATATATTTTATCACTTTCGCCGGACTTCCAACTGCTACACAATAATCCGGTAAATCTTTAGTAACTACTGAATTGGCTCCAATCACACAGTGCTTACCTATTTTCACATTACCGACAATCACCGTATTAATTCCAATGTAAGAGGCCTTCCCAATGAATACTCTCTGTCCTCTTTGTACAATTCCTTGATCAATCACAGGAATCTCTAGATTACGGTATTCATGATCACAGTCGGTTATGTACACGTTTGGTGAGAAAAGGACTTTTTCTCCAATTACTAAAGAATTGGTAATGGATATCCGACATCGTTCACCTATTTCGGAACCCTTACCAATTCTAATCGTCCCCCCCCAGACCAAATTTGAGTGTAAGGGCGTACTACTGCTGAATCTTCTAAAATGATATTCTTTCCACCTTTTAACGTACATTTCTTGCCAATATAGATATTTTTACCAGCTTGTACTTGAAACCGTTTAACCTGTATAAATCCAATTAAAGATTTTAATACATTTTTTAACATTACTTATTCTCCATCTGTTGTGCAATATCAGCATCTACAATTTCTTCACCTGTTTTATGTTTCAATTGTTCTTTAGAAGCTTCACTCAATCCATTATGGATAACACAATTCATATCACAAGTAGAGCATTTATCTAATTCTTCTTTCGTGACTTTTCCATCACGATAATCTCTACATACTTTTAATTCATACATGCTGTATGGATGTTTAGTAAATAAAGCCTTAAATTTATGAACTAAAACCCACGTAGCTGGTTTCCAAATATATTTATGCATTGCAGGAGATACTGAACCAATCATCCAACAATCACGATCACAACAACGCACTTTAGAACGAACCTTTTCAGCTTCAGGACTATTCCACAATTCATCCCAAGATTGATTGTTTAAATTCCCCATTACTTCTTTATCTTTAGTTCCATTACAAGGCATTACGTCTCCATATGGATCAATAAAGAAAGTATCAAAACTCATATCACATGGCAATAAACGTTTTTGACCATAAATATAATTGATTAAACCATGATTAAAATATGCACGGAACCATTTCTTAGGACTATTACTACGAAGAAGTTCATTAACTAAATTTTCAAAATTCTTTGCAACCATAGGACGATCATGAATGATATTCTTAGCTTCTACAAAATAAAAACTATTGTGTAAAGAAGCTGTTGCAAATTCCATTCCCATTTCATTAGAAATGTTATATAAAGGAACTAAGTCAGGAGCATTTTTATCCTGTACAGTCATACCAAATCCTACATCCTTCATACCCATTTCACGAAGTTTTTTCAATGTAGTATATCCACGCTGATAACCATTTTGAAGTCCACGAATTTCATTATTCGTTTGTTCTAAACCTTCAATAGAAATACGAATACCAATCTGAGGAAATTCCTTACACAAATCTACAATGCGATCCGTAAAGAATCCATTCGTTGAAATAACAATTCGATCTGACTTCTTATATAATTCACGTACTATATCCTTTAGATCCGTACGAATGAATGGCTCACCACCAGTAATATTAGTAAAGTACATCTTTGGCAATTTTTTAATTGTTTCAATACTAATTTCTTCCTCAATCTTTGAAGGTGCCTTATAACGATTACACATAGAGCAACGTGCATTGCAACGATATGTAACGATAACAGTACCATTTAATTTTTTTTCTTTAGACATTCCTTACCCTCCTATAATTTAACATTTTATTTAAAAATACACTAAACTTATTTAAAAACCACTTTGCACATAATGAAAATACGACAGATTCACAGATAATCGTAAAAGCCGTGAAAATATATGCAATTGCACCATCTCCAAACAAATGCACAAGATGAAGTTTTTCAAGCATACGATAAATTACCATATGGCACAAATAGATTTCAAAACTTATACTACCCAGAAACTTGGCAACTGGATTGACCAGTACCTCCACCCGATTACATCCAAGGGTGTATACTAGTGCTACAACACAAACCCATTTAAATCGAAATTTCCATTCGCCAAAATGTGCATCAGTGCAATCCCCAATATAGCATATGCTTTTAAACCATCTAATTCTTCAAATCTTTCTTTCATTACATTACTATCTCCCATAACGTGTTTGCATATTTTTCCTCTGAACACTTATGTTCAACGAAACTCTTAAACTTTGCTGCACTAACATCAGCTTCTTCTCTGTGCTGCAAAAAATATTGGATTGTATTTTTCCAGTCTTCAATATTCCTTCCACATAAAGCACCTCTACCTTCGGTGAAATATTCCTGTGTACTAACTGTATCTGATGTAATCGACATTTTTCTATTAGCTGTGGCTTGATAAAAAGCAATTAATCCAGCTGGTGCTTCTGTATCTAAAGGCATGACTACTAGTTGTGACTCACACATAAATTCAAGAAATCTCTTTTCCGGAATATCTGATAGTACCTTCATATTTGTACTGAATTGATTTTCATATTGTTTATATATATTCTTAGGCATAACACAGTTAAACACAACTTCTGGCATACTTTTTGCAATTTTTATTAAAAAATTCCAATCTCGTCCATTTCTACCACCGCAGAATACAGTATTTGGAATCGTTATACCACTATAGCTTATATTATAATTCCCATGATAAATATCATGTAATAAGGTATATTTCTTATTGATTTTAAGCATTTTATTTAAATGCTTTCCATAATTTTTTGAAGTCACAGTAGCCTGAACATTATTAGATTTTAACATGGACCTATAAAGAAACTTTGCTACTTTATTTTTAAAAGTGTCTTTATCTTTAAGTAAAATATTTAAAGCAATAACCTTCCTTTTTTTCAATTTGAATTTACATAACCACCAACAAAGAACTGCCATAAAATCATACCAACAAATAATAGTATCATCACGAGTAGATTGTTTAATCATGTCATTGCATACATTTAACATATCTTTGACAGTATTACATTTATAAGGCGGATAAACCTGCTGAATGTCAGCTGTTTCATAATTATACAAAAATTTCATATTATTCTTGTCTTCAGGATTATCAAACAACATATAAATCATAGGTTATTCTCCTTTCTTACTTGTAGATTCTCATGATTTTCTCATAATACTCATCAATTGTATCAAAACTAATGTTCTTACAATTCATGCTGTATTCTTCACATATATCTTTGTTTACCCATAGTTTTTGAATCTTATTTTTTAAATCTTTTGCATTACCACTCTCGAATAATTTACCAGTTTTATTCACTTGAATTAATTCTGGGATTCCACCAATATTAGCTCCTAGTACTGGCGTACCATACATTTGTGATTCCATAACTGAGAATGGGCAATTCTCATACCATTCGGATGGATAAATAGAAAATCTTGCTTCACGAATAAGCTTTTCCAATGCTTCACCCTTTTGGAAACCTAGATTTTTAATATTCTTGATTCCATGAATACTGTCTTCTAATGGACCAGTCCCTGCAAATACAAACTGTACATCCGGTAATTCTTTACATACTTGAATAAGTGTACCAATACCTTTTTCTTCAGAGAAACGTCCAAAGTAGAGCACATAATCCTTTTTCTCAGTCTCTTTCCATTCAACTTTATCTATAAAGTTATGCATAGCTACCGTTTTTGTTGCGAATAATGGATTACTATCCATCTTATTTTTCATAAATTCAGAGCAACAAATCATTGTATCAATGTATTTATATGTTCCTTTTAACTTCCAAAATTCAGCTTCCATCATACCAATAGCGGATTTTGCCGTAGAACCATGAATACATTTGCCTTTCATGCAACTTATAAAATGTCCACCAAGACATTTCTCACAGTTTTGGTGAGTGTTTGGATTATTCATCATGTGATTTGGACAAACCAATTGATAATCATGAGCTGTAAAAATAATCTTACATTTATGATTTATCTCTTTACGCCACTTCACTATTTCTAGAATCATAGAAGGAGTTAATTGATAATTAAAATTATTTAAATGACAAACATCTGGTTTGAAATCATCCAATACTTTACGTAACTGAACTCTAGCTTCTTTACTATAAATTGTTTTAATTGGATATGTTAACTTACTTAGTTTACTACCCCCATGAAAGTCCATATCACTTGTATAAGCATTAACACGGTTACCTACACAACGACCTTCATGTTCCATTCCAAAATATTGAACTTCATGTCCCATCTTTTGAAGTTGTTCACCAAGTTTGAAAATATATGTTTCGGATCCACCATTTGGATATAAAAATTTATTTATAATCAATACTCTCATTTATTAATTTCTTCCATATAGTTTCATAGTTTCATCAACAATAACATCCCAATTATATTTAGCACAAATAAAATCCGAAGCCTGTGCTTTTAATTCATTTACTTTTTCAGGATGTTCACAAGCATCTTGTAGTTTCTCTTTTAAATCTTCTACATTACTTTTTTTAAAAGTAATTGCTTTATCTTCTACAACAGAAGCACATTCTTCAATATCAGAAACTAAACAACAATTTCCATAAGACATTGCTTCTAATAGACTTAATGGCATACCTTCAAGATCAGAAGGTAAACAATAGATATATGCGTTCGAATATAATTCATCTAAGATTCTACCTTGTACAAATCCTGTAAATACAATTCTGCTATCGTCTGCTGCTAATTCTTTTAATTCTTTTCCATAGTCAGCCGTATCAGATATACCACCCGCAATGACTAGTTTTTTATTTGTTTTAATCTGTTTAAAGGCCTTAATAAGATAATGCTCTCCCTTTTCAGGTACAATTCTACCTAAATAAAGAATGTAATTATCTTTTTCTAATCCCCATTTTTTAATTTCTTGAGCTTCAACTACTTCAGGTTTATTTACTCCATTAGGAATAAAATGTGTATCACGATTATATTCATTCTTAAAATAATCTTGCACCCCTTTACTCAAGACTATAATTTCATCCGCATATTTTACTGCATTCTTTTCACCTTGATGAATGAATTTAGATCCAAAACCAGATTTCCATTTTTCTCTTTGCCAATCCAAACCATGAATGGTAACCACAACTCTTTTACCTAATGTTTTAGGTAACCATGAAAAAAATGCAGGCCCCTCTGCATGAATATGAACCACATCATATTTACCAAATGCAGACTTTAATCCTGCAAAGAAAGAAGAACTAACTGCAGCTAATCCTTTTTTATCAATTGTCAAAACTGATTTTTGTATAATACCATCATATTCATTATGAGCATCAAATTCATTTCCACTCACATGATGACCAGAACGATTTAAACAAGTAACGTTATTACCTAATTTAACCATTCGAGTACATAATTCTTTTACGACAATTTCAACTCCGCCTTCTCGACTCAGTCTCTTTTGTCCAAACATGACTATATTCAAATCAATTCCCCTTTCTTTTTAAACCGCACCTTTTTTACATACAACGACTAATACTGTTTTTCGCAAAATCTCAATATCTAAACCAAGATCCCAGTTTTCAATATAATATTTATCTAATTTAACGACTTCATCAAAATCCGTAATCTCACTTCGACCACTTACTTGCCACATTCCTGTAATTCCAGGTTTAATCGCTAATCGTGCAAAGTGTTGATACTCATATAGATTTGTTTCTGAAATTAAAGGAGGTCTAGTTCCTACAATAGACATATCTCCTTTTAAAACATTAAAGAATTGTGGGAATTCATCCAAACTTGTTTTACGAATAAATTCACCAATACCCGTTTTATGAGAACCATCCGACATGACTTTATTTCCAATAACACGAGGATCAAAATCAATTTTAAACATCTTTCCATCCCCTAATTTGTTATCTTTCATTAATTCAGCTTTTCTTTCTTCCGCATCCAAATACATACTGCGGAATTTATACATCTTAAACTTCTTACCATTCTTTCCAACACGCTCTTGTGAAAAGAAGATTGGTCCTGGACTAGCAAAATAAATGATTGGACCAATAAAAATAGTAATAATTAATGTTAAAATACATCCTAGTAATCCACAAATAATATCAAACAATCGTTTTAAGAAAATTTCATTTAACGGAGCATAATTAATACTTGTTGTTAATACTGTATAATCCCCAATCTTTTCAACAAACTGCTTCTTACCAGGCGAATTTATAACTTTAGCCAAATTCATATGCACAGTAATACCAGCCATAGTTAATTGTTCAATCAATTCGTTTGGATACGCAATTTTTTTAGGTAACACAATCAATACTTCATCTACCCATTCTTTACATGCATACATCGCAACAGAATCATTATCCGCAACAACCTTCGTATTATTAATTGTTTTACCAATTAAATTTTTATCTAATAATGCAACACCCACAATGTCATAACGAGTGTAATTACTCTTTTCGATATTATCGATTACCAAATTCGCAACACCACTTGAACTTATAATCAATAACTTTCTTCGATTCCCATTATTGACACCCTTTTTAATATGTACCTTCCATACTTCTCTTACAATATATGTCAATACAAGATAAATACCTATTGTTAAAAACAACACAAATCTTGAAAATATAATACCCTTTTGAATTGTAAATAAATATAGAATAGTAAGTAATCCAACAATCAACACATGATTTAATGTCTTTACAAACTCTTGATAATGACCCCTCTTTAATACACCGTTCAAAGTACCAAATAGAAGCAGTACTATCAAATCAATCAATTCAATTATAATAGCCATATTTCTATATAAGAAATCATTGTATAAATGTATATTTCCATTCCTTATAAAATAAGCTAATACAAAAGCAATTTGTAAACATATTAAATCTAAAATAATAAAATCAATATGCTTTAGCCAACCCTTCGTATTCTTTCGATACATATTCCTATTCCAACTCCTCCAAATTATAAAAAAAGCTTATTTAATCATTAAATAAGACTCAATAAAACAATAATCACTGATATTTAGATACACTTCTCCCTATAGAACCTAAATCAACAGATGAACAATTCAATTAAAAATGCGGAAAGCCAGCTATTTTTAATATCCTATACATGTACCCTATAAATATCATTTCCTAAATTTTAACCGTAATTCACCCTAGAATAACAATCGACTATATATTTTACCATAATATAACCCATTGTCAATGAACATTAGTTACTTAAATTAAGGTTAACACAAAAAATTATTTTAATATATCCCATATTTAAAACATATAAACATTATATAACAAATAAAAAATAATTTTAATTAAATTTACTTTATACAAAGACTTTTATCAATAAAACACAAATTTGATTTATAACCACAACATTGTAATCGGTTACAGTAAAAAATAAAAAAATAGGACAAATCGTCCTATTTCCATAATTTTTCAGGATATACACCATTT
>OLPR01000613.1_pt1 | contig 32108 bp, 25 predicted proteins | sample 1672761 | NCBI WGS metagenome assembly OLPR01 (sample SAMEA3136721, study PRJEB25190) | human gut metagenome | biome: human gut; feature: human-associated habitat; material: faeces | place: Austria | collected 2013 | reverse complement strand
CAGGCGAAAAATCCCTCGCTGTTGGTCATATTTCCGGATTTCAGATAGACCCTAATTGGAGTTCAGTATTACACATTGAACAGGAAATTGACGATGTCTCCGTCTTTCATGACGTATTCCTTCCCCTCGCTTCGCACCAGACCCTTGGCCTTGGCCGCGGCCATGGTGCCGCAGGCTTTCATGTCGTCGAAGGCGATGACCTCGGCACGGATGAAGCCCCGCTCAAAGTCGGTGTGGATCTTACCGGCAGCCTGAGGGGCCTTGGTGCCTTTCTTGATGGTCCATGCCCGGCATTCGTCGCTGCCGGCGGTGAGGAAGGAGATCAGACCCAGCAGGGTGTAGCTGGCCTTGATGAGCTTGTGCAGGCCGCTTTCGGCGACGCCCAGCTCCTCCATGAACATGGCCTTTTCCTCAGGGTCGTCCAGCTCGGCGATGTCCGCTTCCAGCTTGGCGCAGATGGGGATCACCTGACTGCCCTCGCTGTCGGCAAGCGTCTTGACCGCCATGTAGTGGCGGCTGCTTTCCGGCTCGTTGACCTCGTTTTCCGACATATTGGCGACATAAATGGTCTTTTTCAGCGTCAGCAGGTCGGAGGTGGCGATCAGTGCCCGGTCTTCGTCGGAAACGTCGAAGGTTCTGGCCAGCTTGCCCTTGTTCAGGTGCTCCAGCAGCTCGGTGAAGACCTCCACCTCATGGGCGAACTTCTTGTCGCCGCCCTTCATGGCCTTCTGCGCCTTGTCGATGCGGCGCTCCACCATTTCGATGTCCGACATGACCAGCTCCAGATTGATGATGTCGATATCCCGCAGCGGGTCGGTGGAGCCTTCCACGTGGTTGATGTTGCTGTCCTCAAAGCAGCGGACAACATGGACGATGGCGTCAGTGGTGCGGATATTGCTGAGGAACTTGTTGCCCAGACCCTCGCCCTTGGAGGCACCCTTGACCAGACCGGCGATATCCACGAACTCGATCACGGCAGGGGTGGTTTTCTTGGGCTTATGGAGCTGGGAGAGCCAGTCCAGCCGCTCGTCCGGGACGGACACAACGCCCACATTGGGGTCAATGGTGCAGAACGCGTAATTGTCCGCAGGGACGCCTGCGTTTGTGATCGCGTTGAACAGGGTGGACTTGCCCACATTGGGAAGTCCCACAATACCTAATTTCATTTGTACTCATTCTCCTTCGATTTTCCTTGATTTTCAAGGGGTTTCAGCGTTTGGCGCCTTGGCTGTTACACCATTTTTACACCATTTCCGCATTTGGCTTTATTGGATTTCATCAGACTACACCATTTTGCTGAAATTGCTTGATGGCATAATCCAGTGATTCGGCAGTCACATGAACATACCGATCCATTGTTGTTTTGATGCTGGCGTGACCCAGCAGCTTTTGCAGCACCTTCGGCTGCATACCGCTTTCGATTGCACGCGTTGCGTAGGTGTGGCGCAAAGCGTGCATACAAAAGTGCTTGATCCCTGCTTCGTCGCAGAGCTTATATAAGTGGGTATCATAGGAACTGTTCTTCGCTGGCTCTCCTGTTCGCCAGTTGATAAAAACAAGGTCACGCATGACAAGCCGAGAAGAAACGCCTGTACGTCTGTCTATGTACTCAAGCGTTTTGTCCAGCGTCGGTGACTCCTTTTGCTCCGGGCGGCTGTCCCAAATACCTTTGAGGATTTCATAAGCCCAATCCGTCAACAGTATTGTGCGGTAGCTGTGCTGTGTTTTCGGAGGACCCGCACGCCAATACTGTTCACCGTGTCGAAACTCCAATGTTTTGTTGACCGTGAGCGTGCGCTTTTCAAAGTCAATCGCGTCCCACGTCAGTCCGATCATCTCTCCGGTACGCAAGCCGGTTTCAAGAATCAGCGCGTACTGATTGTAGTTGCGGGAGCGTTTCGCTGTTTCAAGAAACACGCGCTGCTCGTCACGGGTGAGGAACTTAATATCGTCTGTTGCACGAACGGGCTTTGTAAACCGCACACCGTCCATTGGGTGCTTGGCAATCAGGTCATTCATCTTCGCAGCCTTGAACATCGTACCCATTGTGATATAGGCTTGACGGATGGTGGAACCCGCATAGTCAGCATCCATCTGTATGAACACCTTTTTGCAGTGCATCGGCTTGACGTTGGCAATCATCATTTTGCCCATAACAGGCTGAATATTGTGGACATACCGCTCCCGATAATTGCGGAGCGTATTAGGGGCTAAATCACCCACAATATTCTCAATCCAGTTGCGAGCTTCGGGGAGCGTCGGAAGATACTTCTCATGCCGCTTTCCTGTTTTATCTACGAACCGTGCGTAATATAAACCGTCCTTTCTCTGGCAGATACCCTTACCACATTCTTTGCCTTTCAGATTCTTACCCATAGATTGTATCCTTTCCGCGCTTGCGAAAAAGGACGCACTACTACAAATAAATTATAGCATATAACGTCCTTTTTCTCAAGCTGTTGCGTGAAAAAACTCTCCGCCTATTTGTGAATTTTTCGGAACCTCTTATATCACCAGTTTCTCACTGATGAATTGTTCAAACTCCTTTCGCTTGACCAGTTTCTTTGTGCCGACGGAAATCACGAACGGACAGTTGGACGTTCTCAGCATACTGTCAATCTTGTTGATGCCGATGTTGCTGTATTCTGCCGCCTCCTTGGTGGTCAGTGTCATTTTCAGATGGATCGGAACGGTGCCGATGCAATTCTCCATGTAAAAGCTCCTTTCTTGGGTTTATCAGCCGAGCAGACGAGCCGCCGTTTTCAGATTGTCGGCAGCGGTGCTTTTGCGGAAGCTGTCTCCATCGAACATGATCGGGACGCAGACTTCCAAGATGCGGTCAAAAATGCGGCGGTCATCCAGTTCGGCAGCTTGCTTCATAACGGAAAGCGGAATATTGGTCGTGATGATCATTGGCTTGCCGGTCAGCAGCCGCTTGTCAACCACATCGAATACGCGCTCCTTGACAAAGCTGGTGCTGCGTCCCGCCGCCAAGTCGTCCAGTATGAGAAGATCGGGACGCATAAGCGTTTTCGTGTAATGGTCGCGGTCCGAGCCGAAGCTGCCCTGCATACGGTTGACCACATTGGACATTCCCACAAAGAGGACGGACTCCAAACGGTCAATCAGAGCGTTGGCAATACCCCGGATGATCTTCGCGCCATCATTGCCGGAACGAAAGCGCATACCCTGAAAAAGAAGCGGGTCATGGATGCTCCCGCAAAACCCAGTGGCAGTTTGCTGATCGATATTCAGGCGAAGCTGCAAGAAGGCAAGGGTGCCGGTTATGCACGGTGGGCAAAGAACTTCAATCTGAAACAGCTTTCCCAAACGCTGATCTATCTGGAGGAAAACAATCTGCTGGACAGAAGCGCTCTGGAAGAAAGCACTGCCGCCGTCACAGCGCAGTACCACGCCCTGTCCACCAAGATGAAGTCCGCCGAGCAGCGCATGGCGGAAATCAAAGCGTTGCAGCAGCACATCATCAACTACGCCAAGACCCGCAACACCTATGTTGCCTATCGAAAGGCGGGCTACTCCAAGAAATTCCTTTCAGAGCATGAATCGGAAATCATATTGCATAAGGCGGCGAAGCAGTCCTTTGATGAGCAGGGGCTGAAAAAGTTGCCCACCGTTAAGAGCCTGCAAGCAGAATATGCCCAGCTCCTGCCTGAGAAAAAAGCCATGTACGCAGAGTACCAGCAGGCAAGGGATGATATGCGTTCCCTTCAAACTGCAAAGGCAAATGTAGATCGGATTCTTGGAGACAATTCTCTCACCGTGGCGAGAGAACCTGAAAAGGACGGGCGTTGATGCCCATTTAGCGATTTACAAAATCGCGTAGCTGCTGGATTTTTCCAGCGTTTCCAGGACACAGAATTGTGTTCTGCGGGGATTGGGGCAGAGCCTCAACAAGCAGAAAACCCTCATTTCCACTTTCGCAGAAATGAGGGTTTTCACATATGGCGCGCCATATGCATTGCTTGCTACTATTATACCCAATTTGGTATAATACTGGCAAGCAATGCACCTGTAATACAAATGCGAAAAACCATCCATTCCGCTTCCACAGAACGAATGGTTTTTCTACTTGTTGAGGCGCAGCCCCAAGCCCCGATGAACGCAGTCCTTCGGGCTGCGGCTGCGCGATTCTTCGAATCGCTTTTCGACCATCTATTCCAGTCAACAAGAAATGCTTAAGAATTGTCAGCATCGACTTTCCTGTGATAGATTGGCATTCACGGCTTTGCTATAATTGCGCCGGTTTGATATAAGAGCAAAAAATTGAAGCCCTTCCCTTTCCATAAGAAGTGTCAATGTGAAAACACAGAGAATACGGCACCCGTTGCTTATCCATAGGGACAATACCGCTTTTCGGTGCAGGCATATTCTTGAAGGAAGGCGATTTTTCCATCTACAGACCAACGGATCAGAGACAGTCCGTCGAAGCCGGTTGGAGCTTCCCCGGAAATCTGGCATTGAAAGTACCAGCGAACTACGGTGGTATTTTCGGAATTCAGAAATTCCTGGATGTCCCAGCGCAAAACCTGACCGCTCCTGTGCCAGTCCCGGAACCAGCGGGCAATCATCTCCCGCCCGTAATACTCCGGCCCCCAGCTCTCAATGTATGCGGCGTCCTCTGTGAAGAGATCGGAAAGCTCTGCTTCCCGGCTGTCCAGCCAAAGGGAAAACCATTTCCGAATGGTGTCTTCTCTCTGCTTCATTCCGCCAGTCCTTTCAGAAAATCGCCAATTTCTCCGGCGAGAATTTCGTGCCCTAAGTCATTGGGGTGCAGGCCGTCGGTGGTCAGCTTTGCGGCAATTTCCGGATCGTTTGCCCGGATAACGCTGGTTTCAAACAAATCCAGCAGAGGAAGGCCATAGAATGCCGCCGTATCCCGTATGACCCGAACATAATCTCTCAGCAGCCAACCGCGTTCCCCTTTGGGGATATTCTCTCCCATCCGGTGCAGGGGCGTCAGGACGACAATGATTGCGCCCGGAAACTGATTCGGCAGCCGGGAGAAAAGGAAATGACAGGCGCCGATAAAGGTGTCCGGCGTCCGGTCGGTTTCGGTGCCCATGGGAGCATCGCCATGCCCGTGATCGTTGGTTCCGCCGAACACCACAATGATGTCGGCATCGGGGTTCATTTCGGAAAACCGTCCGCAAAAATCCTGGTCAAATTTGGGCTCCCCAGAGGGAATCCGCTGCCGGGCAATTCTGGTGCCGCCGATGCCGTAATTCCGGGCTTCCGTCAGACGGTATTTCCGCTTCATCACGTCCACATAGCCCTTTTCCGGGGAAGTCGCACAGCAGCCTTCCGTGATGCTGTCCCCTAAAAAGTTGATTTTCTTTCCTGTTAGTTCCATATTCATACGCTTTCGTTATGCGCGGGGCGTGTCTATGCCCCGCGCAAAGTGTTCAACGGATGTCCCAGACGCTGCGTACCGATACGCTGTCCACGCTGCCGCGGAGAATCTTCACGGCCTTTACACCGCCGTCCATGTCAAAGTAGTTGTCGGAAAGCACCACATCGGCACCTGCCTGAATCTCCACGCTCCGGGCATACCCCTTCGCGGTGACAATGATATCGTCATCCTTGACAAAGGCGTTCAGTTCTGGATCAGCAAAGCGGAAGTGCTTGGGAGCGCAGAAGAGGACGCTCCCATCGCCTACCCCATTGCCCGCCTCATCCAGCAGTTGGTAGGAATAGTAGGTGTCATAAGTGCCGTAATTCGAGAAGTCCTGCTCCGGCAGCCAGACGGCGGACAAAGCGGGGACGGTCACATCGAAGCTGCCTTCCTCGATAACGGAAGCGTCCGGGCGGCGCAGACTCCACTTTGCCTTGCCCCGGAATTTCTGCATGGTCTCGTTGCTCACGTTCAGGTGGGCGGACTTTTTCAGGCCAAAAGGCTCGGCATTGACGTTGGTATTCTGGGAGAGAATGCCCTCCTCATGGCAGGAAATCAGCACAGGGGCAAAGAACCGCTTTTCATAGTAGTGCAGAGCCTTCCAACGGCCAAAGTAGTCGATGCTGGCCCAGCTGGCTACCGGCCAGCAGTCGTTGAGCTGCCAGACCACCGCACCCATGCAACAGCCCCGGTGCCGCCGCCAGTGCTCGACACCGTACTGCATGGCCTGTGCCTGCAGCAGCTGGGAGGCGTATACCAGCAGCTCCAGACTGCGGGGATACAGGTACATCTGGGATAGATAGAACAGGATGCGCCCGTTGGCAGAGGCGTTGCGCTGGTGCTTCTCCATCACATAGGAGAATACGTTCCGATCCTCGGGCGCGGTAAAGCTTTCGATGGTTTCCATGCAGGGGAAGGACTGGAAGCCAAATTCAGAGACATACCGGAACTGATGGTTGCGGTAGTCGGTGAAGGGGAGAAGACCGTGCCAGACCATCCAGTAGTGGACGTCGCCTCGGGTGGGATCCTGGGGATCGTCAAAGCTGCCGCCGCTGGAGGGGCTGGCGGGCCAATAGAAGGCCTGGGGATCCTCTGCTTTCAGAACCTTGGGGATGATGTACTCGTACATCTTAATATAGTCGGCCTTCTGACGCATGGAGGTGACCCACTCGCCCTGGGCCACAAACTGCTCCATTTCATTATTGCCGCACCACAGGGCGAGGGACGCGTGGTGGCGCAGACGGCGGACGTTGTCTACAAACTCGGCGGTGATGTTCTCCTCAAACGCGTCCGTCAGATTGTACACGGCGCAGGCGAACATGAAGTCCTGCCATACCAGCAATCCAAGCTCGTCACAGATGTCATAGAAGAAGTCGTCGGGATAGTAGCCGCCGCCCCAGACCCGGATGCAGTTCATGTTGGCAGCCTTTGCGTCCTCCAGCAGACGGCGGGTGCGCTCCGGGTTGACTCTGGGAAGGAGATTGTCCTCGGGGATGTAATCGGCGCCCATGGCAAAGATGTCCACGCCGTTGACGCAGTGGCTGAAGCTTTCGCCCCACTGATCCTTACGGCGGCTGACGGTCATGGTGCGAAGGCCGATGCGCCGGCTCCAAACGTCCAGCTCCTTGCCCTTGGCACACAGGGAAACGCTGAGCTGATACAGCGGCTGACCGCCGAAGCCGGCAGGCCACCAGAGCTGGGGATTTTGGACGATTAGCTCGCAGTCGGTGCCGCTGGCAGTGAGGACGGAGCCGTCGGGAGCGGTGACGGAAACGTTGACCCAGACCTCGTCATCGGTATAACGGTTCAGATTGGTATGTATGCGCAGACGAACCGTGCCGTCTTTATGGAACTGATCCACCCGAACGTCCTGAATACGGGCTTTTTCGATGCTGATGATGGAAATGTTCCGCCAGATGCCGGCGTCAGGCAGACGGGGACCCCAGTCCCAGCCGAACATGCAGTGGGCTTTGCGGATGTTAGGGAAGCCCACCATGGCATCAGAGCTGCCGTCTGCCACGGACTTTGCGTATGCTTCCTTAATATACTTAGTAGGAGAGCGGAAGGAGACAGTGATGGTGTTCTCTCCGGGATGGAGAACGGACTTAACGTCGAACTCCCAGATTCTGTGCATATTGCAGGCCTCACCGACGATCTGACCGTTGATATGGACGGCGGCGATGGTGTCCAGTCCCTCTGCCCGGAGCAAAACCTTGTCCCCGGCGAGAAGGGCATCGTCCACCTGGAAGCTGCGGAAATAGACAAAATCGTTGTCCATCAGCTTTAGGGCTTCCATTTCGTTGTCCCGGTAGAATGGATCGGGAATCCGCTCCGCGGCGAGCAGGTCATGGTAAACCGAGCCGGGGACGGTGGCGGGGACAGCAGCAAAGGGGGTGCCCGGAATTTCCAGCGTCCATGCGCCGTTAAGGGTGCGTGTTTTCATTGGCAATACCTCCGAATACGTTTTCAAAATCGACTTATTTACAAAATACACTATAGGACAATTATTCGTCAAAGTCAATAGCTTAATGGTGAAAATTGGACTCAGATTAAGCATATTTCACATTTTATCAGCGGATTGCACAAAAATTCTTGAATTTCAGAAACCATCTTGACAAGAAAATAAAATGGTGTTAGTATAGCTATACGAAAACGTTTCAGATATGCGGCCGATTGTTCAAAATGCACATGTCCTTGCATTCGCAGACAAATTCAGGCCCCGGAGGCCATTATGGTGACGATAAAGATGATTGCAAAGGAGTGCGGTTTCTCCATTGCCACTGTCAGTAAGGCGCTGAACGGCGCGCCGGATATCAGCGCAGAGACAAAAGAGACTATCCGCAAAGTGGCTTCCCAAATGGGTTATACACCAAATTCTGCCGCACGGATGCTGAAAACCAGCCGCTCGTATAATTTTGGCGTTCTTTTTGAGGATCAGGCCAACAAGGGGTTGACGCACAGCTTCTTCTCCCACATTCTCAACAGCTTCAAGCATCGCGCTGAGGAACTGGGCTACGACATTTCCTTCATCAGTGACCACATGGGCGGTCAGGAAATCAGCTATGTGGATCACGCCCGTTACCGTAACTGTGACGGAGTGGTCATCGCCTCCGTGGATTATACGGAGTACGCCGTGGTGGATCTGGCGAACAGCGGCATCCCAGTTGTGACGATTGACTGTGTGTTTGAAAATTGCGGCAGTGTCCTGTCCGATAACGTGGGCGGGATGACGGAACTGGTGAAATATGCGTATAGTATGGGACACCGGAAGATTGCGTTCGCCTATGGAGAAGATACGCCGGTGACGCGCCGCAGAATCTCCGGCTTCTGCAGAGCCTGCAAGGAACTGGGGCTTTCCTTGCCGGACGAATATTTGGTTCAGAGCATGTATCTGGATCCGGAATCCTCGGCGGCGGCAACCCGGAAGCTGATGGAGCTTCCCGATCCGCCAACGTGCATCCTCTATCCCGACGACATCGCCCACCTTGGGGGCAAAAACGAGCTTGAGAAAATGGGCCTGTCCGTCCCGGACGATGTCAGCATCGTCGGGTATGACGGCATTGATTTCTGTCAGATGCTCCGCCCGAAGCTGACCACCATGCGGCAGGATGCCGAGCGGATGGGAGAGCTGGCAGCCGAGGAGCTGGCAAGAGCAGTGGAAGAGGGAAGATCCTACATCCCGGGACGCCACGTGGTTGGCGGGACCCTGCTCCCGGGCGAAACGGTGAAAAAGCTGACACCGTGATTTCATCCGGCAAAAAGGAATATCCCTTTTTGTGTCTTTCCTTTCAGGAAAGACATGATAAACCATTGTAGTTAATGGCCTTCCCCAAGAAGGTCAATAACAAAAATTAAAGGAGGAAAAACAATGAAAAAGCTCATCGCGTTGCTGCTGGCGCTGGTCATGGTTATTGGCCTTGCTGCCTGCGGCGGCTCCGCCACTACGGAGACGAAAGCACCCGCTGCCACCGAGGCTCCCACGCAAGCGGAAGCTCCTGCCGAAACCGAAGCAGCCGGCAATACCACCGACCTGCCTCGTGACGAGACCCTGTACTTTGCTGGTCAGCAGTGGGGTACCGTCAACTCCTGGAACGTCATCGGAACCAACCAGAATAACGCCATGGCCCTCGCCGCTGGTGCCGGCTACCGTACTACCATGTTCGAGACCCTGTACATGTGGAACGTAATGACCGGCGAGCTGATCGGTCTGTTGGCCGACGGCGACTACACCTGGAACGACAGCATGACTGAGCTTTCTGTCAATCTGAAGGAAGCCGCCCACTGGTCTGACGGCACGCCTGTCACCGCCGCCGACGTTGTCCGCACCTGGGAAATCGGCGTTGAGATCGGCAACGGCACCGGTTCTTCCTACGGCGCTTTCATCGACAGCATCGAGGCTACCGGTGACAAGAGCCTGGTCATCCACTGCAAGCTTGATGCCAGCGGCGCGCCTGTCAACCCCCTGAAGGTTCTGGACTTCCTGGAACTGGCTCCCATTGCGCAGGCTGCCTGGATCGACAAGGTCGTTGAGCGCTGCAACGGCGACGCCACCGCTATCCTGAACGACCCCGGTGATGATGTCGTTTGGTCCGGCCCCTACACCAAGTACTACTCCGACGATCAGAAGGTCGTTCTGATCCGTGACGACAACTACTGGGGTCAGGACGCCTCCATGTGGGGCAAGCTCCCTGTTCCCAAGTACTTGGCTCACGTTATCTACGCTGATAACGCCGCTGGTGAAGTCGCTCTGAAGGCTGGCGAGGTTGACGTTTGCCAGCAGTTCATCGGCAACATTCAGAATCTGTGGCTGGAAGACGGCCTGCCCATCTCCACCTTCTATGACGAAGCTCCCTATGGTGTCTGCCTGACCATGCCTACCGCATGGTACAACATGAACCTCCCCGTTATCGCTGAGAATACCGCCCTTCGTAAGGCCATTGCCATGGCTGTTGACTACGATACCATCATCGCCAACGCCATGACCAATCAGTCCCCCAGCTTCTCCGATGTTCCCCGCTCCCTGATGAACCCCACCGACGGTGAGCAGGCTCTGTACGATCACGACGCCGTTGCCGATCTGCAGTGGGCAGGCAATGACATCGAAGGCGCCAAGGCTCTGCTGGACGAAGCCGGTATCGTGGACAACGACGGCGACGGATGGCGTGAGTGGAACGGTGAGAAGATCTCCCTGAACGCTGTTTGCCCCAACGGCTGGACTGACTGGCAGGCCTCCATGGAAGTGGTTGCCGCTGCCGGTAAGAACATTGGCGTTGAGATCACCACTCTGTATCCCGAGTACTCCATCTATCAGACCGTGTTTGTCGATCCCGACCAGACTGAGTACGCCATCTTCATGTGGTCTCCCGATGCTTCCACTCCCTCCAATCCCTGGGGCCGTGTGAACCAGTTTATGGGCAAGGACTATGTGGGTATTGCCAACAACTGGTCCGGCAACTGGGGCCAGTACGTCAATGACGAGGCTGAGGCTCTCATCAAGAAGATCCCCACCACCACTGACACTGCTGAGCTGAAGGATCTGTACACCAAGCTGACCGAGATCTACCTGACCGAGGTTCCCAGCTTCTCCCTGATGTATCGTCCTTCCGTGTTCCACTGCGTCAACGAGTCTGTCTGGACCAACTTCCCCGCCGGCGATGACGGCCGGAACATTCCCCCTGCTGACTGCACCGATGGCTACGGTATTGCCGCGCTGTACGAGCTCGAGTTGGTCGGCTAATAGTTAATTCGAAGCGGCCATGCTCCTTCATGGAGCATGGCCCTTCCCGTTTTTATGCTAAAGGGGGAAAAGTAGCATGAAAGGCTACCGTAAATATTTTGGAAAAAAAATAATCTGGTTTCTTATTACTTTTGTCGTTGCAGTATTCCTCAATTTCTTTCTGCCCCGGCTGATGCCTGCCAACCCTGTCGCGGCCATCACCGGTAAAATGGCGAACGGTATGTCCGACGCCTCTGCCGTGCAGGAAATTTACGAGCGTTATGCAGAACAGTTCGGTACGAATAAGCCTATGGCGGAGCAGTTTCTGATCTTCTGCAAGAACGCCATCCACGGCGACTTTGGGCTTTCCTTCAGCCAGTATCCCAGATCCGTCAGCAACATTATTTCCAGCGCCATCATGTGGACGATCTGCCTGCAGTTGCCCGCGATCCTGGTTGGCTGGCTGCTTGGCAACCTGCTTGGCGCCCTGGCGGCGTACATCCGCAAGGGTTTTGACAAGGTTCTGCTCCCGACCTTCCTGTTTTTGGGCAACGTCCCGGCTTTCGGTATGGCAGTGATTCTTCTTGTTCTCTTCGCCGTGAAACTGAAATGGGCTCCCATTTCCGGCGGCTATGGTTTTGATATGATTCCCAATTTCAGCTGGAAGTTTATTTCCTCTGTGATTTCTCACTACCAGCTGCCCTTCTGGAGCATTGTCCTGGTTTCCATCGGCGGTCAGGCCGTGGGTATGCGCTCCATGTCTATCTATGAACTTAATGCCGACTATGTCAAGTATGCCCGGTTCCTTGGCATCAAGGATCGCAAGATCGTCGGTTATGTTTTCCGCAACGCCATGCTGCCCCAGGTCACCGGCCTGGCGCTGTCCATCGGCACCATGATCGGCGGCGCTCTGGTCGCTGAGATCATCTTCTCCTATCCCGGTCTCGGCAGCACCATGTACAGCGCCGTGACCGCGGCGGATTATCCCTTGATTTCTGCTACTACTCTGATTATCACCATCATGGTTCTGATAGTGACGTTCCTGCTGGACATCATCTACGGCTTTATCGATCCCAGAGTCAAAGCCGCCCAGTTTGACAGCTAAGGGAGGAATTAAAAATGAAGAATACACTGCGCCAGATTTTTCATTCCCCCAAATTTGTGGTTGGTTTTGGCATTTTTGTGTTTATCCTTCTGATCATGCTGATCTATCCCATGTTCAACCCCGGAAACCCTCTGGAAATGATTGGCGTTGGCACCTTCGCATCTCCCGGTACTTACGTTTCCCTGTATGACGCCGTGGGCACCGACACCGAGACGCTGCGCCTTTCCGACGCGGACGATAACCGAATCGCGAAGGCTCTGTCCGCTGAGGACAGGGTTGCCATGGTGGAGTGGTTCACCGCTATGGGCATCGACGTGTCCGGACTGGACATTAACGACACCGACGCGTTGGTGGATTTGTGGAACGACAATTACGAGGTTACCGCCAAGCCTGCCGGCATGACCATGGCAAAGCGGAACTATTACAAGCGCCTGAATAACGCTCTGCTGGAGCTGCGCTCCGCTGACGTGCGGATTATCGCCGATGAGAATGATGAGGGCGATCTGGAAAAGGTGAATTCCATCAGCAAAACCGACTATGTCAACATCCGTGCCGTTGCCAACGTCAAGACTCTGCCGCTGGGCACCGACAACTTCGGCCGCGACGTCCTTAAAGAGCTGGTGTCCGCCTGCGGCACCTCCATCAGAATCGGCCTGATCGCCGGTGCCGTTGCCACAATCATTGGCCTGACCCTGGGCCTGCTGGCCGGTTACTTAGGCGGCTTTGCGGACGATCTGATTATGTTCATCACCAACATTTTCACCGTTATCCCCAGCTTCATCCTGCTGATTTTGATTTCCTATTCCATCGGTCAGGAACAGCGCGGCGCGGCGGTGGTCGCGTTGGTTATCGGCTTGACAAGCTGGACCTGGACCGCTCGTTCCGTCCGTTCTCAGGTCATCAGCCTGCGCAACCGTGACCACGTCAACCTGAGCAAGCTCTCCGGACACAGCCTGGTTCGCATCGTGCTGACGGATATCCTGCCCTACATTGCTTCCTATGTCGTCATGGCTTTCATTCTTCAGGTTTCCTCCGGCATCCTCAGCGAAGCACAGCTGTCACTGCTGGGTCTTGGCCCCAAGACCACCGAGGTTCCTACGCTGGGTCTGATGATGAACTGGGCCATGCTGTATTCCGCGCATACCAACGGTTCCTGGTGGGCTTACTTCCCTGTGATTCTGACCATCACCCTCATCTCTTTCTCTTTGAATCTGATGAACACGGGTCTCGACCAGGTATTCAATCCCACCCTGAGAGACTAAGGAGGACGACGCAATGGGTAAAGTAATGCTGGAGGTCAGAAACCTCAAAACCAAATATGTGACCCGCTTCCACGAGGATGTTTACGCCGTGGACGGCGTCTCCTTCAAAATCGAGGAAGGCAAGTCCCTGGGCATCGCGGGCGAGTCCGGCTGCGGAAAATCCACGCTGGCGCTTTCTATGATGGGCTACTATTTCCCGCCTCTGCACTATATGAGCGGCGATATCGTCATCGACGGCAGAAATATCTCCGGCATGAAGCCGGATGATGTCCGTAAGAGCATCCTCGGCACGGAAATTGCCTACATTCCCCAAGCTGCCATGAACGCCCTGAACCCAACCCAGAGAATCATCCGCTTTATCGAGGACGTGGTGCGGGCACATGACCCCAAGAAAGACAAGAAGCTGATCCGGGAGCTGGCGGAAGCACGGTTTGCGGAACTGGGTCTGCCGCCCGAGGTGCTGGATAAACACGCGGTGGAGCTGTCCGGCGGTATGAAGCAGCGTACCGTCATCGCTGTGTCTACCATTCTGAACCCCAAGGTTCTGATTGCCGACGAACCTTCCTCCGCGCTGGACGTGACCTCTCAGAAGATGGTTATCAAGATGATGCGGGAGCTGATGGAAAAGGGCTATATCAAGTCCATGCTGTTCATCACCCACGAGCTGCCTCTGCTCTACAATGTGACCGATGACATCATGGTCATGTACGCCGGACAGATTGTGGAAAAGGGCACTGCGGAAGAAATGGTGTTCGATCCCGTGCATCCGTACTCCCACGGCTTGATGAGCTCCATTCTGGTTCCCGAGGAGGGCACGCGCGGACACAAGCTGACTGCGATTCCCGGTACGCCGCCCAACCTGAAAAAACCGCCTCAGGGCTGTCGTTTTGCCGAGCGGTGCAAGTACGCCCGGCCTGAGTGCCGCTACAGCGCCATCCCCGAAAAGGATCTCGGCGACGGACGTATGTACCGCTGCCTGCTGGGTCAGGATGAATTGAAGGAGGTGTACAGCCATGAGTGATTACGTTCCGAAAACGAAGGATTTCACCAACGCACCGCTTTGCCTGTCCGGCCACGGGGTAACCAAGGTATTCGGACTTGGCGAAAAGAAAACCGTGGCTGTTGACCATGTGGACTTTGACTTTCACGAGGGCGAGTTCGTCTCCATCGTCGGTGAGTCCGGCTCCGGTAAGACCACCCTGTCCAAAATGCTGCTGGGTCTGCTGAATCAGACAGAAGGGGAGATCCTGTTCCAGGGCAAGCCCCGGGACGTTTCCTCCCACAGAAAGAAAAAGGAATACTGGAGAGGCATTCAGGCCATTTTCCAGGATCCCTTCTCTTCCTTCAATACCTTCAATAAAATTGACACCGTGCTTCTCGACTGCATTAACATGCGCGGCGGCAAGCATCTCCCCAAGGAGAAGAAGATCGAAATGATGACCGAAGCCTGCTCCTTTGTAAACCTGAAGTTCGCGGAGCTGACCAATAAGTATCCCTTCGAGCTCTCCGGCGGCCAGATGCAGCGTCTGATGATCGCCCGTATTTTCCTGCTCAAGCCCAAGATTTTGCTGGCGGACGAGCCGACCTCCATGGTTGACGCCTGCTCCCGCGCCACCATTCTGGATATGCTGCTACAGCTGCGCGATGAGATCGGCATGACCGTTATCTTCATCACCCACGATATTGGCCTGGCGTATTACATTTCCGATACCGTTTATATCATGGAGCATGGCAGGTTTGTGGAATTCGGCAAGGCGGACGAGGTCATCCTCAATCCCAAGGCCGCGTATACCAAGCGCCTGATCAGCGACGTTCCCAAGATTCATGAGGAATGGGATCTGAGCACGGTAGAACTGAAATAGTATCAGCCATTACCGCAGCATTGCGGAAATCTTAGCCCTCAACGCTGCGGTAAGCTCGTATAAGGAGTATGTATTATGGAAATTAAAGCACTGGTTTCCCAAATGACTCTGGAAGAGAAGGCCGGCCTGTGCTCCGGTCTGGATTTTTGGCATACCAAATCCGTCGAGCGTCTGGGAGTTCCCTCCGTGATGGTCAGCGACGGCCCGCATGGTTTGCGCAAGCAGGATGACAAAGGGGATCACCTGGGCATGAATGACAGCATCAAGGCTGTGTGTATGCCGGCAGCCTCCGCCACGGCAGCGTCCTTCGACCGGGATCTGATCCGGAAAATGGGCGAAGCCATCGGCGACAGCTGCCAGCATGAAAAGCTCAGCGTGGTTCTGGGCCCGGCTGTCAATATCAAGCGTTCCCCTCTGTGCGGAAGAAATTTTGAGTATTTTTCTGAGGATCCCTATCTGGCTGGTGAAATGTCTGCCGCCTATATTAACGGTGTGCAGAGCCGCAATGTGGGCACCTCCATCAAGCACTTTGCCGCCAACAATCAGGAGCACCGCCGCATGAGCTCCAGCTCCAACGCCGATGAGCGGACGCTGCGGGAAATCTATTTCCCCGCCTTTGAAACATCCGTGAAAAAGGCGCAGCCGTGGACGGTGATGTGCTCCTACAACCGGATCAACGGCGTCTATGCCTCGGAGAATCCCTGGCTGCTGACCGATGTGCTTCGGAAGGAATGGGGCTTTGAGGGTTATGTGATGTCCGACTGGGGCGCGGTTTCCAACCGTGTTGCCGGCGTTGCCGCCGGGCTGGATCTGGAAATGCCTTCTTCCGGCGGTATCAATGATGCCCGGATCGTGGAAGCGGTTCGCAGCGGCAAGCTGGACGAAAAGCTGGTGGATCAGGCGGTGGAGCGGATTCTCACCATCAACTTCCGCTACCTGGAAAACGCGAAACCCGAAACTCCCTGGGATATGGAAGCCCAGCACCTTCTGAGTGCAGACATTGCTGCAGACTGTATGGTTCTGCTGAAGAATGAGGGAATTCTGCCCCTGAGTCAGGACGAGGAGGCGGCCTTTATTGGCGAGTTTGCGGTAAAGCCCCGGTTCCAGGGCGGCGGCAGCTCCCATATCAACTGCTTCAAGACCACCTCCGCGCTGGAAGCGGCGGAGGGAAAAAAGGTGACCTATGCTCGGGGCTACAGCGTTGCGGAGGACGCGGCGACCGATGAAATGATTGCCGAAGCGGTTGCCGCAGCGAAGAAAGCCAAGGTTGCCGTTGTGTTCGCGGGCTTGCCGGATGCTTATGAATCCGAGGGCTATGACCGCAGCCATATGCGTATGCCCGACTGCCAGAACAGACTGATTGAGGCTGTCGCGGAAGTGAACCCCAACACCGTGGTGGTACTCCACAACGGCTCTCCTGTAGAGATGCCCTGGATCGGCAAGGTCAAGGCGGTTCTGGAAGGCTATCTGGGCGGTCAGGCGGTTGGCCTGGCGACGGTTCGCGTGCTCTATGGCGAAGTGAATCCCTCCGGTCATCTGCCGGAGACCTTCCCCGTCAAGCTGTCCGATAACCCCTCCTACCTTTTCTACGGCGGCGAGGGCAACGAGGCGGACTACCGCGAGGGCGTGTTCGTGGGCTACCGCTATTATGATAAAAAGGAAATGGATGTTCTGTTCCCCTTCGGTCACGGCCTGAGCTACACCACCTTTGCCTACTCGAATCTGCGCCTGAACGCGTCGGAGATCACCGACCGGGATACCCTTACCGCCACGGTTACCGTGACGAATACCGGCAGCCGCTTCGGCAAAACCGTTGTCCAGCTCTACGTAGGTGAGAAGCACAGCGAGGTGCTCCGCCCGGTGCGGGAGCTGAAGGGCTTTGATAAGGTTGCTCTCCAGCCCGGGGAAAGCAAGGATGTGACCTTCACACTGGACAAGCGCGCCTTCGCCTACTGGAACGCCCAGATTCACGACTGGCACGTCAAGACAGGCGAGTTTACGATTGAAGTGGGGCAGTCCTCCCGGCACATCGACGTGAGTGCTGCCGTGAATGTTACCTCCACTGTGAGGGACAAAAAGCACTACACCATGGACACCATTTTCATGGATCTGATGGCAGACCCCAGCGCAGCTGCCGTGATGGCGCCCATGCTGGAGGTCATTAAAAAGACGTTTTCCCCGGACAACGCCGAGAACACAGATGCGGCAAAGGAAGCCATTTCCGACGAGATGAACATGGCGATGATGCAGTATATGCCCCTTCGCGGCGCCCTGAGCTTCGGTGGCGGAATGGTGTCCCAGGAGATGCTGGATCGTCTTCTGGATCAGCTGAACAGTCTTTAATTTCATTTGGGAGGGCCTGTGTAAGGCCCTCCGGCAATCATCATCTTCCATCTGGAGGACTTTCGCCATGCAATATGGTTTTTTTGACGATAAAAGAAAAGAGTATGTAATTGAAACCCCGGCAACTCCCATGCCATGGATCAACTATCTGGGCAGCCAGGAGTTTTTCTCCCTCATCAGCAATACCGCTGGCGGCTACTGCTTCTACCGTGACGCGAAGCTTCAGCGCATCCTGCGCTACCGCTACAATAATGTCCCGGCAGATGTGGGCGGACGGTTTTTCTACATCAAAGAGGAAGATAAAGCGCCCTGGAGCCCCACCTTCCATCCCGTGGATCGGTCGCTGGACAGTTACCGCTGCCGTCATGGTATGGGCTACACCGTTTTTGAGACGGAGAAGGACGGCCTTTACGCGGAGCTGACTTTTCTCGTACCCATCGGGGAAAATTGCGAGGTGCAGCGCGTCCGCCTGACCAACCGCTCAGCGGAAACCAAGCGCTTCCGCTTCACCGCTGCCGTAGAGTGGTGCCTGTGGAACACGGTGGATGACGCCACCAATTTCCAGCGGAACCTGAACATCGGCGAGCTGGAAGTGGAAGGCAGCGCAATTTATCACAAAACCGAATACCGGGAGCGGCGGAATCACTATGCCTATTACGGCGTGAATGCCCCCATTGCGGGCTACGACACCGACCGGGATCATTTTCTGGGAACCTTTGGGACTTTTGCAAGACCTCAGGCTATTCTGAGTGGAAAGACCGGCGATTTTGTCGCCCACGGCGGCGCGCCTATGGCGGGACTGGCGCTGGATGTAACCCTTGCACCCGGCGAAGAAAGGGGATTTGTGTTTGTCCTCGGCTATGGCAAAAATCCCAGAGACCGGAAATTCCTGACTCCCGGCGTCATCCGCAAGGATACCGCCTACCGGGTGCTGAAAAAGTTCTCCACGGATACATCCGTTGAGAATGCTCTGACGGAACTGGCGGAATATTGGGACAAGCTGCTGGGCGTCTACACCCTGGAAAGCGGCGACGAGAAGCTCAACCGTATGGTGAACATCTGGCACCAGTACCAGTGCATGGTCACCTTTAATATGAGCCGCAGTGCCAGCTACTTTGAGTCCGGTACCGGACGGGGCATGGGGTTCCGGGACAGCTGCCAGGATTTGCTGGGTTTTGTCCACATGGCGCCGGAGCGTGCCCGGGAACGCATCATCGACATTGCCTCCATCCAGTGGGCGGACGGCTCCACCTATCATCAGTACCAGCCTCTGACAAAGCGGGGCAACAACGATGTGGGCAGCGGCTTCAATGATGACCCGCTGTGGCTGGTTGCCTGTACTTACGCTTATATCAGCGAGACGGGGGACTTTTCCATTCTGGAGCATCCCACGCCCTTTGACAATGTCCCCGGCAGCGAAGCGCCCTTGATGGAGCATCTGCGCAGGAGCGTCCGCTACACCATGAACCATAAAGGACCCCACGGCCTTCCCCTGATTGGCAGAGCCGACTGGAACGACTGCCTGAACCTGAACTGCTTCTCGGAAGAACCCGGCGAGAGCTTCCAGACCACCGGCCCTTCGGAAGGCCCTGTGGCGGAATCTGTGTTCATCGGCGGCATGTTCGTCCTCTACGGAAAACAGTATGCCTCGCTGTGCCGGTATGCCGGTCTGGACAACGAGGCGGCGGAGGTGGAAGCGGCGGCGGCGGAAATGGAAGCCGCTGTCAAGACCGCCGGTTGGGACGGAGACTGGTTTGTTCGTGCCTATGATGCTTACGGCAATGCCGTGGGAAGCCATACCTGCGACGAGGGCCAGATTTTCATCGAGCCCCAGGGTATGTGCGTCATGGCCGGCATCGGAACTGACGACGGCAAAGCGGTTCGGGCACTGGACTCCGTGCGGCAGCGGCTGCTGGGCAAATACGGCGTGGAGCTGCTGGCACCCTGCTATACCGTTTATCACAAAGAGCTGGGAGAAATTACCAGCTATCCTCCCGGATACAAGGAAAACGGCTCCGTTTTCTGCCACAACAACCCTTGGATCAGCATCGCGGAAACCGTTGTGGGCAGAGGAGAGAATGCCTTTGATATCTACCGCAGAACCTGCCCTGTTTATCAGGAGGAACACAGCGACATTCGCCGGGTGGAACCCTATGTCTATGCCCAGACGGTGGCGGGCCGCGCTTCTTACGATGAGGGCGCGGCAAGAAACAGCTGGCTCACTGGCACAGCCGCCTGGACGTTCGTGAATATCAGCCAGTATATTCTGGGTGTGAAACCCACCCCTGCCGGATTGCGAATCGACCCATGCCTGCCCGGAGCGCTGGAGGAGTACTCTGTCCGGCGCCGTTACCGGGGTGCAGCCTACCACATCCACGTGGTTCAGACGGGGACTTACAGCCTGCGCGTGGACGGTGAAAATGTGGCGGGCAATCTGATTCCCATGAAGGACGGGAAGAAAAAGTATCATGTTGAGGTGACAGTATGAGCAAGTTTCCAAAGAATTTTCTATGGGGTGTTGCCTGCGCATCTTATCAGTGCGAAGGTGCCTGGAATGAGGATGGGAAAGGCCCCAATATCTGGGACGATTTCTGCCATGACCCCGCTGCCAACAACATCAAAAACCGGGACACCGGCGACGTAGCCTGCGACAGCTACCATCGCTACCGGGAGGATGTGGCGCTGATGAAGCAGCTTGATATCAAGGCATACCGCTTCTCCATCAGCTGGGCGAGAGTCATACCTGACGGTGACGGCGAGGTCAACGAACAGGGACTCCGGTTTTACGACAATCTGGTAGATGAATTGATTGCGAGCGGGATTGAGCCGCTGATTACCCTCTACCACTGGGATCTGCCCAGCGCCCTGCAGGATAAGGGCGGCTGGCTGAACCGGGAGATTGCGGACGTTTTTGCACGTTACGCCCGTATCATCGCCCAGCGCTTCAAGGGACGTGTCCGAAACTTTATGACCATCAACGAGCCTCAGTGCATTGCTCAGCTTGGCTATGGGACAGGCAATCACGCCCCCGGCTGGAAGCTGCCGGAGGAGAAGGTGGCTCTGGTTTACCACAACCTTTGCCTTGCCCACAGCGCTGCCCAGCGAGCCATCAAGGAGGTATGCGGCAAGGAAACCCTTGTGGGCGTGGTGCCATGCGGGAGCCTTGCATATCCCGAGAAGGATACCCCGGAGGGAAGGGAAGCGGCCTACCGCGCCAGCTTTGACCTGAAGGTGGGCTGGAGTTTCAACGTTTTCCTTGACAGCCTGATTCTTCACCACTATGACGACAGTGCGTCGGATGCCTTTAAGCGCTTCGCCGCCACCATTGATCCCGGGGACTGGGATATGATGGAAACGCCGGACTATCTTGGCCTGAATATCTATCAGGGCTTCATGGTCAACGAACAGGGCGAGGAAGTCAAGCGCAATCCCGGCTTCCCCCTGACCGCTTGCAAGTGGGGCGTCACGCCGGAAGTGCTGCACTATGGCCCTATGCACATCTACCGCCGCTACGGTCTGCCCATTTACATCACCGAGAACGGCCTGAGCTGCAACGACAAGGTCTATCTGGACGGGAAGGTGCACGACCTTGACCGGATTGATTTCCTGCACCGTTATCTTTTGGAGTTGGGCAAGGCCATCGAGGAAGGAACGCCCATCCGCGGATATCTGCAGTGGAGTTTTCTGGATAACTTTGAATGGAGCTCCGGCTATGAGGAGCGCTTCGGCATTGTCTACGTAGATTACCGTACCTGCGAGCGAATTCCCAAGGAATCTGCTGCCTGGTACGCCGATGTCATCGCGACCAACGGTGAGAACTTATAAAGAAGCTGCTTTCTATGAAACGTTCTGAAATCAATAATCCTCTTTTCAGATACACCCTAGCTGCTTCTTCAATGCGGTTATGTCACATTTCATACTATTTCTCGATAAAATGGTTAACACCATTTTATCCTGCGAATCCTTCGCAGGCCGCCGGTGGCGGCGAGAAATGTATGGACTTACGTTTTTTGCGGCTACGCCGCTGGCTGCTGAAACAGCAGCCGAATAAAACGGTTTTTAACCGTTTTATTGAAAACTAGTATCAAAGGACAGATTGAAAAAGTCAAGTCAAAGCACGTTTGTTTTAAGGCAACACCGCACAATTTGACAAGAAGACTCAGCCAGGATTTTTGCCCCAATTCAAAGTTTGAAAAATGGAGGAATACTGTATGTATTTCCCATTTTTCGAACTGAAGAAGTGGGACAAAAAGACGGCTGAGGCTCGCAGGCACAATTGTGCGGCGTTGCCTTAAACGCATTTTCATCAGCGGGATGTATACCGACGGAACAATGGTTGATGGAAAAGAGGATCACGTCTGGATGGACAAATCCGGCTTTGAAGAGTACGCCGTTGGTGACGGTGTTTCGTTCGGTGCCGAGGTCTACCGCTATGTAAAACCGGAAATGGAAAATTGATTGACTACGAACTGCGTAACCCGACAGGCATTCAAAAAATCGAAGCCTATGAGCTACCCAGCGATGACGCGCTGATTATGCAGGAAGTTAAACAGCTTATCTGCGAGACTTGCTTTCTAAGCGAGCAGTGCAATCGCAATTAGACTGTCCTGCTGCCTGTGGCTTTGTGAAGCTCAATCCTGTCAATAAGCAGCCAGGTCACAAATGGTCAAGAGCAAGACGAGCGGCGTACCGCCGCCCTTGACCCTTTGCGCCCTGCCTGCCGGAAAGTAATCAAGGGGCGGTTAAGCCGCCCCCTGTAATAGGGCAACACCGCACAATTGCGTCTGCGAGTCTCAGCCGTCTTTTTGCTCCACTTCCGCAGTTCCGAAAATGGGAAATACATACAGTATTCCTCCATTTTCGGAACTTTGAATTGGAACAAAAATCCTGCCTGAGACTTCTTGCCGAATTGTGCGGTGCTGCCATAGATTTCTACCAGAGCCATAATCAATTTTGCGCATAACTCTTGACACTACCGCTTCCCGCTGTTTCCATAGTTACGTATCCAGACTTCTCAGCCGCTCGACGATGCTCTGCTTCACCGCCTGACGGTACATGACCGCCGGGATGGCACAGCCAAGCACGATAAATGCGGGCAGCATGGCCAGTACCGGGGTGATGGTGTAGTGATAGCTGTAGAACCAGTAGGCGCTTTCCAGAAGCCGCCCCGCCAGCGGGTTCACCGCGGCGGACAGAAGCCCCGCGATCAGGCCGGAACCAAGGGTGTACAGCAGCCCCTCCCAGAGAAGCATGGTTTCCAGCTGACGGCCGGTCATGCCCACCGACTGCAAAACCGCGAATTCCCGGCTCCGCGCCAGAATGGCGGTCATCATGGCGTTGAAGAAATTCAGAATACCCACAATGCCGATGATGGCGCACAGCAGCCCGCCCAGAATCACAAAGGTCATCCGGAACTCCTGAAAATATGCCCGGTGGGTTGCCTTGCTTTCGTACATCAGGGGACTGTCGGGGTCGGAAGTGAGCCGGGCAAGGTAGCTTTCCGCGGCGGCCTCCGCCTCGGGACTGGGGGTGTCGAAGAGGTAGACCATGGGAAACACGTTGTCCTCCCCGGCATCCCGGTACAGGGCGTCCGCGCTGAGGATTGCCTGATAGCCCATGGTGTAGAACCGGCTGCTCATGTTGTAGGGAACGTCCACCAGTGCGCAGACGGTGTAGTTTACGTCGTACGCAGTATCGCCGTTTCCATAGGTGACTTTGATTTTCTCGCCCACGGCGGGATAAATCCCGGGGTCAGGCAGCTTCCCGGAATCATCCAGATTCACGGCAATGGCGATGGCATGGCTGTCCGGTTCCCAGAGGGAATCCAAACTGCCGTCGATCACCGTGAGCTTTTCTCCAAGCGTCGGGTCAAGCCCCTCTATCTGGGACGCCGCCTGCACCTTGTCGCCGTCTCTTGGCGTCTGGGCGAGAAGCGCGTCGATGTCCATATCCGTATCCCGGCTGTAGAAGGCGGCTTCATCCCGCCAGACGCTTTCCGGCAGATACATACCCACCCCGCCGGTCTGATAGGCAAAGCCCTCCAGAGAGTGCGCTGTGTTTGCCCGCACCGGTTCCACAGCCTCTTTGGTCAGGGAAAAACCCCGATAGTTAAAGTAGTCCGGTGTGCTGATGAGGAAGTCCGCGCAGCTTCGCCGGCTCAGATATTTGTCCATGTCAAAGCCGCCGATAAACGTGACCAGCAGATTCAGCAGAACGACGGTCAGGGACAGCGACACCATCACGAGCGCCGTCTTCTTTTTATCTCTGCCTAAGTTGGCGGCGGCCATCTGAACAGGCGTGACTTTGCTGCCCTTCCGGTGCGTTTTCCCCGCCGACTGACGCTCGGTGTAGCGCACCGCCTCCACAGGAGAGACCCTCCCGGCAATTCGCCCCGGCCGGGCGCAGGAAAGCAGCACCGTCAGCAGGGCGAACACTGTGGAAAACAGGAATATCCATGGGGAAACGCTGACCGTGGTGTACCGCCCTCCCATCGTGGAGGTGGACATGGTGATGGGAACCGCCGCCGCGCCCACGCCGTAGCCCAGCAGCAGACCCACCGGAATGCCCAGCGCGCTCAGCAGCAGCGCCTGCTGGCGGATCAGCCGCCGCAGCTGCTTCGGCGTGACGCCGATGGTCTTGAGCAGCCCGTAGTAGCGGATGTCCCCCGCCACGGAGATCTGGAAAATGTTGTAGATCACCAGATATCCCGTAAACGCCACCAGAATCAGCACGGCGAGCATGGCGAGGATTCCCCCAACGCCCAGCGTGTCCCAAACTTGGGTGGCGGTATAGCCCCAGTTGACGCCGATGCGAAGCTGCCCCGCCTCCTCGCCGATGCTGTAGCCGCAGTCCTCGCCGATTCTGGTCAGGTCGTTTTCAATGTTCAGGGAGCTTCTCAGCATGACGCTCAAATCCGTGCGGAAGGGCTTTAAGCCTCCCGCCACGGCTTTTTTTTCGATCTTCTGGGCGTATTCCTTGGAAACGTTGAGGAAGTGGACGCTCAGCAGCTCGTCGTAGTCCCACCAGCCTACCAGCGTAAAGGTGTCGGTGATGTCCCAGCCCATCTGTTCTTTGTCCGCCAGCGTGTAAGTGACCTTCACCTGTGCCCCCAGCTCCGGCTTTACGCCGAGAAGCTCCAGAGCTTTGGTGTCCATGGTAATTTCGTTCCCGCTTTTCGGGGGGCGTCCCACCGTGGGCTGGGAAAAGCTCCACTTGGCGTTGTTGTCGTCCATGTAGCTGACTTCGGCGTAGTCCTTTTCAAAAGCGCCCTGGGTGGCAAGACCCAACACCGTCCGCACGCCCACGGCTTTGACGTCGGGATGTGCCGAAAGCACCGCGATCTGGTCTTCGTCCACGTCCTTGAACGCACCGTGGGCATACCCGCCGACAGAGCGGAACTGGTAGTTTTGGTTCGTCTCGTTGATGGACATTACGATGGTAAAGAGAGACGTGAACAGCAGGGCGGTCAGGGCGATCGCCAGCACCGCGATGATGTTCCGCTTTTTCGCGGCCATCAGGGTCTTGAAGCTTAGATGGCGAATGTAGCTTCCGTTTTTCACCTTCATGCCGCTCACCTCACGATCCGTCCGTCCTCAATGCGGATGATCCGATCCGCCGTCTGGGCGATCTCCTCGTTGTGGGTGATCATGACAATGGTCTGGGCAAATTTCTGGCTGGTGACTTTCAGCAGGCTCAGCACGTCCTGGCTGGTTCTGGAATCCAGATTGCCCGTAGGCTCATCCGCCAGAATGATGGCGGGCGCGGCGGCAAGGGCGCGGGCGATGGCTACCCGCTGCTGCTGACCGCCGGACAGTTGGCTGGGAAGGCTCCCCAGCTTCTTTTCAAGGCCCAGCGTGTTTACAATTTTGTCGAGGAAATCCTCGTCCACCTGCCGCCCGTCCAGCTGGATGGGCAGGACGATGTTTTCCCTCGCGTTCAGCACCGGCACCAGATTGTAGCTCTGAAACACGAAGCCGATCTTCCGCCTGCGGAAAATGGTCAGCGCTTCATCTTTCAGGGAAAAGATGTCCTTCCCGTCCACGATCACGCTGCCGGAGGTGGGCCGGTCAAGGCCGCCCAGCATGTGCAGCAGGGTGGATTTCCCGGAGCCGGAGGTGCCCACAATGGCGACAAATTCGCCGCTGTTCACACTCAGGTTCACGCCGTCCAGCGCCCGAACCTCCGTGTCCCCGGAGCCGTAGATTTTGCGCAGGTTTCTGGTTTCCAAAATACTCATAATAACCTCCAAAATAGAAAAGTCTGTATTGTTTTCACACTACAGACTTTACTACAGGATTCTTTCTACATTCTTTCCGGAATCTAACAGTGTTGACAGATTTCACGGGGGAGGTACAGGGAAAACGTGCTGCCCTCGCCCGGTTTGGAGCTGACCTTCACATAGCCGCCCTGCCCCTCCGCGATCTGACGCACCAGATACAGCCCGATGCCCACGCCTTCCTCCGTGGGATTGCTTAAGCCCCGATAGAAGCGCTGAAATACCTTCGGCTGCTCGTCCTCCGGGATCCCCGGCCCGTTGTCTGCCACGTGAATGGCAGAAAACATCTGGTAGGCGGACGCGGACACACGAACCGCCCCGCCGGCGGGGGTGTACTTGACGGCGTTGTCCAGCAGGTTAAATACGGCTTCCTCCGTCCATTTTGCGTCGAAAACCGCTTCGGCATCCGTGGGAAGAAAAGTGATGGAAATGCCCTTTTCCCCGGCCTTCGGCTCCAGCTGGGATACCGCCGAGGATAGAACGTCCTGAAGCGCCCCCGGCTCCGGGCGCAGGGCGATTACCCCGGATTCCAGCCGGGAGGTCTTCACCAGCGCTTCAATGAGACTTTGCAGCTTTTTCGTCTGGGCGTCCAGCGCGTCCAGACGCACCGTGTTCCCCGGCTGCTCCCGCAGGAGCTGGGCGTAGAGCAGAATGTTGGCAATGGGTGTTTTCGTCTGGTGGGAAATGTCCCCGATCAGGGTTTTCAGCTTTTCCTTTTCCGTGCTCACGTTCCGGGCGGATACCGTGGACGCCGCGAGGTAGTGCGCCAGCTTGCTTTCCAGCGCGGAAAGCAGCGTCTCGTCGAAGCTGTCCTCCGTAAAGTCCCCCCGCATGGCATCGGTAAGCATCTCATTCAGCTTTTCCAGTGTCCGCCGGGTCTTCCGGCGCTCACACCAGACCGCGGCGGCGCAGAGGACGATTGCCGCCGCGAGAATTCCGTATCCCAAGGCTGTCATATCACTTCACCGCCCATGTGTAGCCGAGGCCGTACACCGTTTTCAGGTATTGGGGGCTGGACGGGTCGTCCTCCAGCTTGACCCGCAGACGCTTCACCGTGACGGACAGGGCGTTCTCGTCCACAAAGTCCGCCCCGTCCGTCCAGATGCGGTCAACAAGAACGCCCCGGGACACGGTCTGCCCACGGTTCTCCACCAGCAGCCGCAGGAGCTTCTGCTCCGTCTTGCTCAGCTCAATGGGTTCACCGTTCTTCCAGAACGCCATCCGCTCAAAATCGAACCGGAAGCCGTCCAGTTCCACGCAGGAGAATTTCACTCTCCGGCGAAGCTGGGCGTTCACCCGCGCCCGGAGAATTGCCAGGGAAAAGGGCTTCGTGATGTAGTCGTCCGCCCCGGATTCCAGCCCGGTGACCACGTCCATCTCCAAGTCATTTGCCGTCAGGAGGATCACGGGAACGGCTTCCCCCTGCCGCACCTCCCGCAGCAAATCCAGAGCGCTGCCGTCCGGGAGATTCACGTCCAGAATCAGCAGGTCAAATTTCTTCTGCGCCAGCAGTTCCCGCGCCTGAGAAAGCGTCCCGGTCAGGGCGATCGTCACATCCGGGTCTTGCAGCGCCAGCTGAATGCCCCTGCCCAGCGTCGTGTCGTCTTCCAGCAATAAGATCTCCCGCATATCATGCACCTGCCTTTTTTGTCCCATCATAGCACATGCGCCAAAGAAAGTCGATGCCGGCGTTTCTTAAGATTCCATTTCGGGAAAAGTTTCCTCGATTTGCGCCAAAAAAGGGATTGCGATTCTTAAGGGAGCGTGATATACTGATGGTATATATACCATCCAATAAGAGGAGTGACCCCTATGGCCATTACAAGCGCAAGTCTGCCCGCGAAAAAACGGATTCTCACCGTCTGTGTTCGGCTCTTTCTGGAAAAGGGCTACAAACGTTCGACGCTGGCGGAGATCATTGAAAAAGCCGACGTTTCCTACAGCACCTTCCAGAATATTTTCCGTGCCAAGGACGGCGTCCTGACGGAGTTGGTGGAATTCATGTTCTCCAACCAGTTCGCCATGGCGCGGGGGGAGGCGGGGGCGAACCTGCCGCCGGTGTACGTCTACGCGGTGGAGACGGCCATCCAGATGACCCTGACGGAGCTGAACGAAAATCTCCGGGAAATCTACATCGAAGCCTACACCGAGAAAGAGGCCTCCGAATATATTCTCCGGGAGACGGCGAAGGAGCTGCACGGCATTTTTGGCAGCTACCTGCCGGACGCCACAGAGCGGGACTTTTACGATATGGAGATCGGCTCGGCCAGCATCATGCGCGGCTATATGGCGCACCCCTGCGACGGGGAGCTGACGCTGGAAAAGAAGCTAAGGCTGTTTCTCACCATGAGCCTGCGGGCGTACAACGTCCCGAAGGAAGAAGTGGAGCAGGTCATCCGCTTCGTCGAGGGGCTGGACATCCGGGGAATTGCCGAACAGGTGATGCAGAAGCTGTTCAAGGCACTGGCCATGCGCTACGAATTTTCCCTCACCGGGCTGACGGAGCCTGTGAAAAAATAAGCCGATACGTATTGCAAGGGAGTACTCCATTGCATCGTGATATATCCAGATGCAATGCCCTTCTGTCAACGCGCCTCCCATGGGGGACGGGAGACGCCGGAAGAAAGCGAGGAATCACCATGAAGAAACGACTGCTCAGTATTCTGCTTGTGCTCATCATGGCACTGTCGGTGCTGCCCACCGCAGCCTTTGCCGAGGATGGCGGGGAAAACCTGCCCGCGTGCATCTGCGAAACGGCCTGCACAGCGGAAGAAATGAACATAGACTGCCCCGTCTGCGGCGCAGAGGGCGCGCAGCCGGAAAACTGCGCTCTGTATGCCCAAGCGCCGGATGCGGACGATCCCGCGCCCGAAGACGAGGACGACGAAGCGTTTGAAGAGGACGGGACGTCTGAAGACGGCGAAGCGTCCGCCCTTGCTCCGCAGCTCGCGGAGGGCGGCGCTGCCGTGCAGGCGGCGCATACCCACTGCTTCTGCGGCGGCGGCGTCAACGCGGGCGATCATAGCGACCATACCAACGTTGTGACCTATAAGCCGTGCACGAAAGCAAACTACCTTCGCCAGGTTTTCTGGATCGAAAAGGTCGATGTAGCCTACGTTTATCTGGAGGATGACATAACATTAGACTACAATTTGTCTATCCAGGAAGGAAAGACGCTCTATCTCTGCCTGAACGGGCATACGCTCAATTTGGGACAATACTTTATTTGGGTTGGCAGGGAGGGTGCCACGCTTTATCTGTGTGATTGCAGCGCCCAAAAGACGGGAACGGTTCTTGGTGGTTCAAACTGCTGCGTCAGTGTTGACGATGCTTCCGATTATAAGGCCACTTTTAACATGTACAGCGGCACGCTGAGAGGCGGCAATAGAACAGGCTTTGGCGGCGGCGTTGAGATAGTAAACGGCACGATGAACATGTACGGCGGCACGATCACGGAAAACACAGCTACCAGTGACGGCGGCGGTATCTATGTGGGCACAAAAGGCGCATTGAATCTGTACGGCGGCACCATCACCAAGAACACGGTCAGAACAAATGAGGGCCGCCATGGCGGCGGTGTATACGTGGAAAGCAACCTATGGTCCGGTGTCGGCAAGATCAGCATCTCCGGTTCCCCCGTTATTACCGGGAATACCCGGACATATACGCCTGATTCAGCCACGACCACCGAAAACCTGTATCTGTCCTATGGGTTTTATAATAGTGGTAAGTTCCCGACCATCACACTGGGAACCCTTACCGGCGGCGCGAATATCGGCATTTCAACCGGCCTGTGCGTATTCTCCACCGCAAGCGAAACAGACTATTCGGGTTATTTCCCCTCCGACGACGCTGGACGCCATGTGGAATACAATGCGGATAAGAAGCTGGAGTTGAAAGAGGGCGCAGCCCATGTCCATACCGGCGGCACGGCCTATTGCAACAAAAAAGCCGTCTGTACGACCTGCGGCAAAGAGTATGGTAACCTCGATCCCACCAACCACAGTGCCCCTAAGCCGAACGAGTGGCAGGGAGACGACAAGGAGCACTGGCAGGTGTATTCTTGCTGCAATGCCATCATAAACAAAGCCGCGCACGTCGGCGGCAAGGCCACCTGCAAGGACAGGGCAGTCTGTACGACCTGCGGCGCCGCATACGGCGGGCTGGGCGCACACAGCTTTACAGAGAAAGTCGCAGAACAATACCTGAAATCCGCAGCCACCTGCACGGCAAAGGCGGTCTACTACAAGTCCTGTGCTTTCTGCGGCGAAAAGGGAACGGAAAACTTCGAGACCGGCAATGCCCTCGGCCACGACTGGGGCGAGTGGCAGTCCAACGGCAACGGCACCCACACCCACGTCTGCAAGACTGACGAAAGCCACACCGAGACCGTCAGCTGCTCCGGCGGCACGGCCACCTGCACGGCGAAAGCTGTCTGCGAGGATTGCAAGGCGGAATACGGCGATCTGGCAGCACATAATTTCATGGCGGAAGTCGTGGATGCAAAGTACCTGAAATCCGCCGCCACCTGCACGGCAAAGGCGGTCTACTACAAGTCCTGTACTTTCTGCGGCGAAAAGGGAACGGAAACCTTCGAGACCGGCAATGTTCTCGACCATGACTGGGATGAACCGAGCTATACATGGACAGCCGTTACGGACGGCTATATGTGCGTGGCATCCGGCAAGTGCAAAAACTGCGATGCCGATGTCTCCGATATTGCGACCGTGACCTACGCTGTGAAAAAGGCGCCGACCTGCCTGAATGCAGGTACCGGCACATATACGGCAACGTTCTCTGCTGCGTATGGCTTCCCCGCGCAGACCAAGGACGTTCTCCTTCCCGCCATCGGCCATACCTGGGGTACGGCAACGTATACATGGACGCAGACCGAAACCGGCTATACCTGTACCGCGAAGCGCGTCTGCAAGAATGACTCTGCACACGTGGAGAACGAGACGGTCACGGCGGCTTATACGGTTGTCACCGAGCCGACCTGTCTTACGGCTGGCCTGGGGAGATATCAGGTTTCCTTTAAAGCCAACTGGGCAAAGGACGCATCCAAAGACGTGTCCATCCCCGCCCTCGGCCACGACTGGGGCAAGTGGACGTCCAACGGCGACGGTACGCACACCCACGTCTGCAAACGTGACAAGACTCACACGGAGACGGTCAACTGCTCCGGCGGCACCGCCACCTGCACGGAGAAAGCAACCTGCGCCGGCTGCGGCGGCAAATACGGCGAAAAGGATTCCGACAACCACACCGGCAAGAAGGAATGGACGACCACCAAGACCACCCACGAGCAGAAATGGTCGTGCTGCGGCGAAGTGGTCGTAGCCAAGGAGTCCCACACCTTCGGCAAATGGGTCATCACCAAAAAGGCGACGTTCAGAAAGGACGGAGAAAAGACCCGCACCTGTGAGGTCTGCGAATACGTGGAGAAGGCGACAATCCAAGCCACCGGCTCCCCGGCGAAGACCGGCGACGACAGCCACATCGGCATGTGGGCAGGCATCCTCTGCGTGTCCCTGGCCGGTATCATAGCGCTGGTCGTTCTGTACAAGAAAAAGCACAAGAAGTAACTCTATAAAGCAGTGAAGCGCAAGCCCCATCGGGCTTGCGCTTCTTGCTGCCAGAATGTATATTTGAGTCTGGCATATTCCTCGTCGGTAACCGGCTCGCACCATTCGTTGCGGGTATTCTCGCCGGGAACCTCCACGGCAATGTGGCTGAACCACGAATCGGCCTTCGCCCCATGCCAGTGCTTGACATCTGCCGGAATGGTGATGACCGTACCCGGCGTCAGGGAGACGGCCTCTTTGCCCTCCTCCTGATACCAGCCCTCGCCCGCGGTGCAGATCAGCAGCTGCCCGCCGCCTTTGGTGGCATGGTGGATGTGCCAGTTGTTCCGGCATCCCGGCTCGAAGGTCACATTGGCCAAGAACACGGGGCATTGGCCGGGAACGGTCAGGGGCTTGAGGTAGGACTGGCCGGTAAAGTACCGGGCATAGGCGTCATTGGGCGCGCCGACGCCGAAGGCGTCCTGCTGTTCATACTGAACTCCAATTAAAATTTTTAAAAAAGATTTTAATTGCCTGAAGGGCATGGAGTTCATATGAGACTTGTTTT
>OLPR01000610.1_pt1 | contig 32219 bp, 27 predicted proteins | sample 1672761 | NCBI WGS metagenome assembly OLPR01 (sample SAMEA3136721, study PRJEB25190) | human gut metagenome | biome: human gut; feature: human-associated habitat; material: faeces | place: Austria | collected 2013 | reverse complement strand
GGGCGCGCGGCAGGGGGAAGAGGGGCGGAGCCGCCCATGGTGCTGCGATTAAAAGGCACGTTGGGCGTAAGCACCGGTGTATCGTCGTCATCGGATACGATGGAGGCCACGCGGCGGATAATGGGCGTGGCGGGCTGTTCCGCCTCGGCGGCGGCGTCCTCTTCGGGCTTGACCAGGGCGGCGCAAAGGCGCTCCACAATGCCTTGCTTGGAAATGCCTGCGCTGAGAGTAACGCCGTTTTCACGGGCAACTTTGCGCAGTTCAACCACGGTCATGGCTTCAAAGGCTTCCTTGCTATACAATGTGTGTTCCTCCTTGAGTTCCTGACAATAATAATATGTTTAAGCGTCTTTAGCGGGACGAAGCAGCACCAGCACGTCGCGGTTGACGGCCTGCTCGACCCAGTGCTCAAAGTTGTCGTACAGTGGTGCGCCGGCGATTTCAAAGCCGGCTTTTTGCGCGATATCGGCAAAGCGATCGCGCCGCAGGGTGTAGGTGTTAAAGGCGACGGCGGCTGCGCAGCCGGGAAGCAGCGCCTGATACCAGGCGGGCAGGGCACGCTCCAATAATTGCTCCAGCGAGCTTACGCGGCGACCTTCCGTTGGGGCGTGCTGCACGCCGTAGGGCAGATCGGCCGCCAGGGCGTGCACGCGCTGCTTGCGCAATAAGTGCCCGCACTGGGATGTATCGGCCTGGATCATCGTCATCGTCAGCACGCCAGTATCGGTCTGCACGGTAAACTGCGTGCCGGGGGCGTTTTTGCCGCCCGGCAGGGTCATGCCCGCGCGGGTCATGCTGTGCTTGACGCGGTGATATTGCAGCCACTTCTGCGTAAAGGCAATGCCTTCGCTCAGCTCCCGGCGGGATTCCTCCACGCCCACGGCGTGCATGCCGCGCGTCAGCGCGCAGTACAGCGTGGTGCCGCGGCCGCAAATGGGATCCAGCACCCTGGGGTGCGGCTGCTGCCATATCCCGCCGGCGGACAGGGCCAGATTGATCAGCAGGTGGGTAAAGGCTGCGTTGGTTTTGCCCTTATACTTGAGAATATCGGGCATATCGCCGGGCAGGCAGGGAATGGCCGGCGGATCAAGCGGCCGCAAAAGATCGCCTTCCAGCGCGGCGGTCATATACAGGGCGGAATGCCCATGCACAAACGCGGCCTGCGCGGGGGTGAGGGGATCGGCCTCAAAGCATAAAAATGGCGCGCCGCCCAGCGTGCAGGGGGTAATCTGCGCGTCAACCCCGCATGCGGAGAGCATGCAGGCCAATTCCTTTTGTGACAGTGAGATCAAAGAATCCTGATAGCGAGCGTTGGCATGTGAGCGTAATTGATAGGCGTATCGCATGAGTTCCCTTCCTATGCATAAATCTGCCTTACTCTCAGTATATCATGTTTGAACCCCAGAATCAAGAGAAAGGCAAAAAATTGGGTCGTTTCGAGCAAACAATCGTCCCTTTTTTGCGCAGAATGAATGAGCAGGCATATTGTATGGCGGCTTTGAATACGATGAATGCAGAAACGGAGGGAGCAGGAAATGAGTGTGCGCATGAAAAAGGAGCTTATCGAGGGCGGCATGCAGCTGCGGGCCGCGCCTCAGCAATTTGCCGTGGAGGCCGAGGCAGCGCTGCCCGGCGGGCTGCGGGATGAGGTGCGTCTGTTTTATACCGAGGCGCAGGCCGAGCCTGCCCAGGCCGAGGCCGTGGGCAATCGGCTGACGGTCAGCGGCAGGGTGAATTTTCGCGCCCTGTACGCTCAGGGAGATCTGACGCGCGTGCGCTGCGCCGAGGGCAGCGGCGATTTTTCCCGCGTCCTGACCATCATGCCCGGCGAGGGCAGCGCGGCGTATGCGCCTCATTGCGAGATTACCAGCGCGACCGCGCGGGTGTTTAATGGGCGCTTGCTGCTGCGTGCGGAGATGAACGTGACGGCGCAGGCGGACGCGGCGCGGCAGGTGAACGCGGTGACGCAGGTGGAGGAGGACGGCGCGCAGGTGCTGTCCCAAACACTGGAGCTGCAGCAGTGCGTGGGCGGGGGCGAGAGCAGCGGGCTGATACGCGGCGAGTTTGAGCTGGCTCCGGCCCTGCAGGTGGAGGAAGCCCTGCTTGCGGGCGCGGACGCGCGGGTGGAGGATATCATTGGCGGCGCGGACGGCCGCGCGACGGTGACTGGCACGATTGATCTGACGGTGTGCCATGCCTCGCGCATGCCGGGACGGCCGCTGGTATACACCCAGCATAGCATGCCCTTTGAGCAGACGGTGACGCTCAGCGGCGAGATGGGCGACGCGCTGTCGGCCAGCGCGCAGACGACGGACGCCGCTGTGGCTCTGGAAGGCAAGGAGGATGAGCGCATCCTGCGTGCCGAGGTAAGCCTGAAGGTGGGCGTGCAGGCTTTGCGTGAGCAGCGGCAGAGCGTGGTGGCCGATGTGTTTGCCAGCGCGGGCGATCAGCTGATTCCCTCGGGCGAGCGCATTGCTTATCGCAGCGCCTCCGTCAATGAGCAAACGGCCGAAAGCGGGCGGTTGCAGATGATCTTGCCCGAGGGCACGCCGCGCATCAAAACCGTGCTGGCGGCCTTTGTGCAGCCTGTGCTGGTGGGGGCAAGCGCCCAGGGCGGCAAGCTCAACGCCGATATGCTGCTGCGCGCTACGCTGATCTACATGACTGAGGACAGCGGCATTCCCGTGGCCTATACGGCCGAGGAACCCGCGCGCATGGCCTTTGCTGCCGATGCGCAGCCCGAGGATGTGCTGACGCTGTCCGCCCTGCGGGTGGAGCCCTCCGCTGTGGCCGGGGATCGGGCTGAAATCCGCTATGTGATTTCCCTGCGCGCGGAGGGCACGCGCTACGGGCAGGCGTTTGTTGTTACCGAGGTGGCGCAGGAGCCTGCCCCGGCGGCGGAAAGCGTGCTTGCGATGTACCGCACGCAGCCCGACGAGCGGCTTTGGGATGTGATGAAGCGCTATCGTCTGCCCCGCGAGAGCCTGTTGGCGCTCAATGAGCAGCTGACGGCGGACGAGGAGGAAACGCTGCCCGAGGGCACCTGCGTGATTGCCTACAAGCGATAAAACAGCAGCCCAAACAGCAGCGCAAGCAGACCGGCGGCAGCGTGCAGCCGGTCTGCTTTTTGTATGCGCAGCAGCAGCGAGCCCTGCAGCAGCAGGGCCGTCAGGCGGATAAGCAGGCGCAGCGCCGCGGCCATCCAGGGCGAGATGGAAGGCAGCGGAGAGAAGATCAGCTTGGATCCTGCCAGGCTGACGCCAACGGCAATTCCTGCCGCGCACAGCGCGCGCCCGGCCGCATAGGCAAAGCCGCCGCGGGCCTTGCTCCAGCCCCTTTGCGGCGTAGCGCCCGCGCATAAAAGCGGCGTGCACAGGCATTGTGCCAACACGCCCCACATTGCGCCGATCGCGGCTAACGGGCATGCGAAAGCGGCGCACAGTAGCGTGCGCCGCAGCATGCGGGCGGTGCGCTCCACCGCCTTAGCCCTTGTACAGGCTCATGCCGTCCGCCAGGGTATCCGCGTTGGTCTTGACGGTGGTATAGGGGCTGCCGGACTGCAGCATCTGATACAGCGAGGCAATCTCGCTGAAGGCCGTCGGATCATCCGTGACCGCGACGGACTGGATGGCCGGGTTGACGGCCTTGGCGCGATCCAGCACCATGCCGCGGATGCGGTCGTCCAGTTCGCCCTGATAGGAGCTGTCATAGGTAACGCCCACCAGCGCCATGTTGCCAATGGCCACGGCGGTGGCGGTGTCGATCTCGGTCAGCTTTTCCACCGCGTCGCGCAGCTCTTTGGACGCGGTCAGCGCGTCGTCAGCGGTTGTAATCTGCTGCGCATCGCTGCCCAGCACGCCGTCCATGTTATTGGTGGCGGAGGGCATGTTGGTCACGTTCGGGCTGGTCATGGGGGTGGTCATGCCCACGCTTGGCGAGGGCTGGGTGTCCGCGTTGCTGGCGCAGCCGGTCAGCAGCAAGGTTAGCGTCAGGCAAAGCAGCGCAAGAAAAACCGTTCTTTTCAAAGAAAATCGCCTCCTCGCGCCTATTGTGCGCGGGGAGACGATTCTTTATCAAAGGAATTTTTTATTCGTTATAGAAGGTGTTTCCGCCGATAAACTCGCGCAGGATGGACAGCGGCGGGATTTCCTGCATCGCGTCGTCGGGCGCGGGCAAAAAGTAATTGAGGATCTTGATCAGCCGGTTGGCGCGGAAGTAATCCGGCTCATCGGGCGTGATGCGCTGCAGCATATCGTAGGCATAGCGGCGCAGCACGGGCAATTCATAGTGCAGCGCGGTGTTGAACACGATATCCGCCTGCTCCTGATAGGGGAAAATCCACTTTTCCTCGCCCCGGCGCACGCTGTCCCACATGGCCAGCGTTTTTTCCGGCGTGGTACCGCGGAACTGATAATCGCGCACGATGCGGCGCAGCAGCCGCGCGTCGGTGGTGCGGATGCGGTTATGATCGTCCAGATTCAGGCACGTCAGCTCAGACAGGTAGAACTTGCAGATTTCGCCCGGCTCAAAGCCCTTGTGCAATTCGGGATTCAGACCGTGGATGCCCTCGATAATCAGCATCTGATCATGGCTGATGCGCAGCGGAATGGACTTTTCCTTGCGCATGCCGGTGGCAAAGTCATACTCGGGCAGCTGGGCGGTTTTGCCATCCAGCAGGTCGCGGATGCAGTGCCGGAACAGCTCGATATCCAGCGCGTACAGCGATTCCAGGTCGGGCTTGCCATGCTCATCCAGGGGTACGTCCGGGCGGTTTAGATAGAAGTTATCCATCGAAATCAGCACCGGGTGCATGCCCAGCACGCGCAGGTGAATCTTGAGCCGGTTGGCCGTGGTGGTCTTGCCGCTGCTGGAGGGCCCGGCCAGGAAGATGGCGCGCGCGTCCATGCGCAGGATATCCTCGGCAATTTCGGCCAGGGATTTATCGTGCAGCGCTTCGTTGACGCGGATAAACTCGCGCAGCTGGCCGCTGGCGATCAGGTCGTTCAGGTCGGCCGCGTTGCTGCACCCCAGAATTTGGCACCAGTAATTGGATTCAAAGAAGGTGGACATGTGCTTGGGCCGGGAAACATAGGGTGCGGGGACGGCGGGGTCGTTTGGCGCGGGCATTTGCAGGATGAGCCCCGGCGGATAATACCGCAGGGAGAATACCGGCACGTCGCCCGTGCCGGGCAGCATGGCGCCGTAAAAATACTCGGCCAGGCCGCCGCACTCATAAATATTGAAGTAATCGTAGGGACGGTAGGACAGCAGCGCCGCCTTATCCGTCCAGCCGAGTCGGGTAAAGTAATCGATGGCCTGCTGGCGCGACCAGCGGCTGCGCTTGAAGGGCAGGTTGGCGGCCACGATCTCGCGCATGGTATCCTCGATCAGCTTGGCGTCGCCCTGCACCACGCGGCGGCCTACCAATTGCAGGTACATGCCAAAGCCGATGGAGTGCTCGATGCGCACGCGCACATCGGGATAGCAGCGGTGCACGGCCAGCAGCAGGATAAAGCGTAGCGAGCGCTCATAGATGCGGCGGCCCTCCTCATCCTGAAATGTGATGGGGCGCAGCGTGGTATCCTGGGTCAGGCGGCTGCCCAGCTCCAGCACACGGCCTTCGCAGAAAGCGCCCAGGGGCTTGTCATGGCTTTCGGGCAGCAGGCGGGCAAGCGCCTGCGCCACGGTGACGGGCTGGTCGAAGGTGATATGCTGCTGATTGCATTCGATGGTAGGCAATGCTTACGCCTCCTTTTCTGCCTCCTCGCGCGCCTGCTGGGCAGCGAGCTTGTTCTGCCACTGCAGGAGCTTGGTGGAAATATAGGCGGGGTTTTGCTCCTCGCTCAGGGCGCAGGTGCGCACCATGACGCGGCGGTTGTTTTCGCCCTTTTGGAACTTAATGCGCACCATGAACAGGCCGTGATCTGCGCACACGCACAGCGCCTGCTGCGCGCCGTCGGACAATACGACATAGCCGACCTTTAGCTCCTGCCTGCGGCCGCACACCGGGCAGGGCGGGGTGATTGCGTGCTTGCCGTGCATGGCGTCCGACACGCGGCCCACGCGGATGGTATCGCACTTTTCCTGCCGGCGGGAGCGTTCCTCGTGGGTCAGCTTGCGCGCGGTCTGCGAAAAGCGCAGCACATCCTGCGGCTGCGGGCATTTTTGGAACACCAATGCGGTATAGTATGCGTCGTTGAGCGCGTTATGAAAGGGATGATCGGCATCTGGCTCGATGCCAAAATGCTCCATGGCGGATTTCAGCCCCGCGCGGTTCTTGGTATCGCCGGTCAGCTCGCCATAGAGCCGTTGCAGGTCGTACATTTGCGGGAACGGCTCAGAATAGGCGAAGAAATCCAGGTTTTGCTGGAATACCGACACGTCGTCACAGCCCCAGGTGAGCAGCGCGCAGTCCCTGCCGCACCAGGAATGGAAGCGCTGCGCAGCCTCGCAGAACTGCAGCGCGTCGCACAGCTGATCCTGGCTGATGCCGGTGATGCGTTTGATACGCGGATGGAGCTTGACATAGTGGGTGGGCTGAATCAGCTGGTTGAAGGTGTCGATGATCTCCAGCCTGTCGTTCAGCTTGATCGCGCCGATCTGAATCATTTCAAACAGCAGCTTGCCGCCCACGGATTTATAGGCGGAGCTGTTGTAGGAGAGCGGTTGGTTCCATTCCAGATCCAAGATGATGTAATCCATGCGAAGATGATCCTTCCGATGGTAGATTTTGCAAGTGTGTAAAAGCACGAGGAGAACGTTGAGGGCTGTTTGCTCTCAAGCTCCCAACTAGAGGCTACGCCTCTGGACACCAGCGCGCAATGCCGGGGACAGCAGCCAAGCAGCGGGGTTCTGCGAGAAAAGCGAGGGGACGAACAAGTATGTGCAGAGGGACGGCGGCAGGAAACCGTTTTTCAAAAGTAATCGCCTGCGGGAAAACTTGTTTTCCCGACTGCGATTATTTTGAAAAACGCCACGGGCAACTTGGTTGCCCGTGCGCCTGAGCGCAAAGCGCTCAGGGCTGCCGCCTGTGCGCGGTAAACTGGCTTTCGTTCCCCATGCTGATCACGCGCAGGCAATCGTGCGATATCCATCGTGCCGCATCGCGGATTGGGTGCAGGGACGATGTCCCTGCCCGCCGGAGGCCCTTCGTCTGTTTTCTTATTCCCGTTCGTATACCGCAGCGCTGTGCCCAGCCAGCGCGCCGGTGGAGAAAGCGATCTGCAGGTTGAAACCGCCTGTGAAAGCGTCCACATCCATCATCTCGCCGGCAAAGAATAGCCCATTCACTTTTTTGCTCATCATGGTGGCAGGCACAATCTCTCGTACCGATACGCCGCCGCAGGTGACGATCGCCTCGTCCATGCCCCGCGTGCCGGTAACGGTTAAGGGCAGGGATTGCAGCGCGGATACAATTCGTGCGCGCTCAGCCGCCGTGATCTGCGCAGGCTGCTTGATGGCGCTTACCCCACATAGCGCGGGGAAAACCTCCGCCAGGCGCGCGGGCAAAAGCGCAGGCAGGATGTTTTGCAGCTGCTTGCGCGGCGCGGCGGCAAACTCGCGCAGCAGGCGCGCATCCAGCTGCTCCGGGGTCAGCGCGGGCTTCAGGTTCAGCGTTACCTGTACCTGCGGCCAGTCCGCCGTGGCCAGCGCGCTGGATAGCGTAAGCACCAGCGGCCCGGAAACGCCGAAATGCGTGAAGAGCATTTCGCCCATCTCGCAATATTTTATTTTACCATGAACGGCCGCCGAAAGGCAAATGTTTTTGAGCGAAAGCCCCTGTAACTGCTTCACCCAGGGCTCCCTGACCTCCAGGGGCACCAGCGAGGGGCGCAGCGGCACGATGGTGTGCCCGGCTTCCTGCGCAAAGCGCAGACCGTCGCCCGTGGAGCCGGTGACAGGATAGCTAACGCCGCCCGTGGCCAGCACAGCGCAGTCGCAGGGGATTACCCGCTCGCCCTGCGCGTCGCGCACGCGCACGCCCGTTACGCGGCCTTCCTCAATTACCAGCCCTAGCGCTTCTACTTGCAGCTTGAGCGCCTGGCCGCGCAGCGCGTTCAAAAACGCGCGCGATACGTCGCTGGCGTGATCGCTGACCGGGAAGACGCGGTTGCCGCGCTCCACCTTGGTCTCGCATCCCAGCTCGTTCATCAGCCGCTGCAGATCGTCGGGCGAAAGAAATTTGAGCGCTGAATAGAGAAACCGCGGGTTGCGCGGCACATTGCGCAAAAACTCCTCAGTATCGCAGGCGTTGCACAGATTGCAGCGGCCCTTGCCGGTGATGTACAGCTTTTTGCCGAACTTTTCGTTTTTATCAATCACCGTCACCGCCGCGCCGGCACGCGCAGCAAACAGCGCGGCAGAAAGCCCCGCCGCGCCGCCGCCGATGACCACTACATGCTTATTTTCCTTCATTCATATAGACGCTGTATGCGTCCCACACCTCTTCCAGCTGCTTGAAGCGGGCGTTGAGCGCCTCGCGGTTTTGAATGCCCAGCGCCACAATCAGCGCGTTGATCACGCTCATGGGCGCGGCCATAGAATCCACAAAGGAGGCCATGTCTGTGCGCATGGACAGGCAGATGTCCGCCACCTCGTGCAGCGGGCTCATGGGGCCGTCCGTCAGGCCGATTACCTGTGCATGGCGCGAACGGGCAAAGCTCATGGCCTCGATGGTGCGGCTGGAATAGCGCGGGAAGCTGATGCCCAGCAGCACATCGCTGGCCTCGATGCGCGAAATAGCCTCAAACACATCCGTGCTTCCGGCGGCCACCACGCGCACATCGTCAAAGATATAGTGCAGATAGTACCCGGCAAACTGCGCCAGCGGCGCGGCTGAGCGCAGACCCAGAATGTAGATCCTGCGCGCGCCGGAGATGACCTGTACGGCCCGCAGAAAAGCGGCGTTGTCAATGCCATCGATGGTGGAGCGGATGTTCTGCATGTCCGCCTTCAGGACGGTGGAGAGCACCTCCTCCTGGCTGATATCGGAGGACATTTCAAACCGCTGCGTGGCGGTCAGACGATGACGTACCAGCTCCTGCAGGGCCTGCTGAAGCTCGGGGTAGCCTTCGTAGCCCAGCGCTACGGCAAAGCGTACCACTGTGCTTTCGCTTACGTTTACCATTTCGCCAAGTTTTGCGGCGGTCATAAACACGGCCTTGTCATAATGCTGCAATATGTATTCAGCGATGCGGCGGTGGCTTTTGCTTAGGCGGCTGCCGCTGAGATTGAGCCGCTGAATCATATCCTGCGTATTTTGCATCACGTTACCTCATAAAAATAAAATTTTAGGGAAACGAACGACCTCATTATACAGCCGCGCGGCTGCAAATGCAAGATCAGATGCATAAATCCTGCAATTTTGCGGCGCAGGCTGCGTTTTCATCGGTCAGCGTGCCTATAAAGGTGCAGGTGATGTGGCCCTCGTTCAGCAGCGCCATATCGGTTCCGGGTTTGTGCGGCTCGATCTTCAGCCCGCTTTCCAGCCAGAAGTATACATCGCCATGGGGACTGACGCGGCGCTCATAGCTGTCCAGGTAATAGGCATCGCTCAGTGGGGCGATGCGCAGGGGCTTTAGCTGCTCCACCGGCAGGGCGGGGGCGTTCAGGTTAATCAGGCACAGGCGCGGCAGCGCGTCGCCCTGATAGCGCTCGGCAATGCGCACGGCCAGGCGCGCCAGATGCAGCCGCATGGCCTCGTCCGCGTGGGGCATGATGGAAACGGCCATGGCGGGGATATTGAGCATCCGCGCTTCGCGCGCGGCGGATACCGTGCCGCTGTAGTATACGGCTGTGCCTGCGTTTTCGCCGTTGTTGATGCCCGAGAAGGCGAAGTCAAAGGGCTTGTCGGTCAGCATCTGGGCAATGCGCACGCAGTCCGCCGGGGTGCCGGCCACGCTGTACGCCTTGGCGTTGTCGCCCTCCCAGGGCACCTCGCGCATCATCAGCGGCGCAAAGAGCGTGATGTGATGGCTGACGGCGCTCTGCTGCGTCTGCGGTGCGCAGACGACCACGCTGTGGCCGCGCTCCAGGATGGCCTGGCTGAGGGCACGCAGGCCGATCGCCTGGATGCCATCGTCATTGGCAAGTAAAAAATGCATGGCTGTTTCCTTTCAATTCAGTCAAATCAAGGGGATACGGCCTTATTATACTTGATTTTTCGCAATCCGGCAAGGCTGGAATGCGCGCCGCATATGCTGTTGCAAGGGGGAATGAGCATGGAATATGTGCGCCTGACGGGAGAGGGCGGGGCCTTTGGCTGGCAAAGCGCGCAAGACGGCGTTTGGCAGCTGACGCTGGGCGGCTGCGCGGCGGGCGAATGCCTGGTGATTGGCGAAGCGGGCACGAGGAGGATTACGCCGGACGCAGGCGGGGCTTTTCGCGGGGATACGGCATGCGGACGCGCGCTGTGCGTGGCGGCGCTGCCCGAGGGCGCATTGCTTGCCTATGACGTACAGCGATTATCACGGCAGGAGGCGCGCATCCTGTGCCGGGAGCGCACACGCCCCGCTTTGCCTGTGCGGCAGGAGCAAACGAAAACAGCGCCCAATCCTGTGCTGCCAGAGCCTGTGCAAATAGAAGAGGCACTGCCTGAGATAGCGGAGCAGGCGAGGAAAAAGGAAGCGAAGCCCGAAATTCACTATCGGGACGCGCCGCAAACGCCGCCTGTGGACGCCTTGCCTGCACTGGAATGGCCGGGCACGGCGCAGAAGCTGCGCCCGTATTTTGAAAAAAACCGCCCGCTGCGGCTGTTTGATTGGCCGCAGTGGCGGATGATACGCTGGCAGCATATGGGTGGCGCGCCCTGCTATGTGGGCGTGCGCGTGGGGGAACGGCGTGTAACAGCCGTGCTGTACGCCGTGCAGGCGCGCGGCGGCATGCTGCCGCCCAAGGGGCTGGCAGGCTACCGCTATCAGCGCGCGGCGGATGGGAAAGGCTATTGGACGCTGATTCAGGAGGTGTAGAGCCGCTCGCACACGCATACGGCCAGGCGGCACAGAAGCTCCGCGTTGGTGGGCTTGCCGCGCTCGGGGCTGATGCTTAGTCCAAACAGCGCGCTTTGCGATTGCAGGCTGCCGCGCAGCCAGGTGCTTTCCACGGCGCTGCGGATACGCCGCTCTACCGCGCCCTCGCTGCACTGCGCACGCTGCGCCAGCAGGGGATAAAGCCAGCCATGTGCCGGGGGCGCGGGCGGTGGAAAAGCGCTTAGCAGCGCCGCGCCATAGGCGATGGCGGCATAGCCACGCAGGGTGCGGGGCATGCCCAGGGCGTCCAATAGCCGCTCGGCGCAGGATAAGCGATCAGGTATGGACGGTGCGGCGAGCCGACCATAGGGCAGGCACATCACATTGCGCACGCAGGCGGGCAGATCAGAAACGCTGGGCAGATCGACCGGAGCGTCTGTATCAAAGCAGGCCAGCACGCGCGGCGGGCAGGCAGGATTGGCGCGCAGGATGGATTCGCACAGGGCGGCTGGATGACAGGCTGCGCTTTCCAGCACCAATACGTGCGGCTGCATACGCGCAATACGTTCAGGCAGGCTGCGCGCATCCGATACGATATCGCACACCATTACGCCCGGAACGTCCAGCGCGCGCAGCGCGGCCATAGGCGCGGAGGAAAAGAGCATCACGCGGATATTAAAATCAAAGGCTGGGGCGGAAATTGTTTGCATGGGAAAAATCATCCTTATTGCATGACAGGAACATCGGAAAACAGGCAAAACAACAGATCACTGGATGGGCTTTTGCCGTTGGCGCTGTACATGCCGTGCGCATACCTGAATTCGCGTCCTTCCACGCGGAAAATGCAGCAGGAATCACAGGCAAGATCAAGCGTGCTCTGCGCGCCGCCTTCAAAGGTGAGCGTAAGCAATCGTCTTCCAAAGGGGCATCCAGCCATCAGCGCGCCGACCTCCTGATGGGCGCTGAGCAGCGTGCGCAGTGTGGAAAGGCTAGCCTCATCGGTCAGCGTGCTGCGCTGCCATACGCCGGAGGCATCCAGCCAGCGCAGCTCTGCGCCCGTGATGGAGGGCAGCAGGGCGGGTGAAAAGGGAGTTTGCGGCGTATCCTGCGCGGCGATCCACAGCCGCGCGCCGCCCTCGCCCAGCACGGTATAGCCGGCGGGCAGGCTGTCCAGCAGCGGCAGGCGCGCACCTGCGGGCAGGCGCACACAGGGAGCGTCTTCGCCCTGCGCGGCAAAGGCGTTCGTGTCGGATTCCAATACCAGATAGGACGGCCATTGCAGCACATCGTCTGCACATACCCAGCCCAGTCGCTGACCGGCTACATTGTAGTAATCCAATCGATCATTTTGCGCTTGAGCGGTATAGAATGCTTGGCCAGCGGGCAGATGGGCAAGCACCTGATTGCCGGAGGAGGAAGCGTACAGCGGCAGATTGTCCGTCAATACGACGGCCTCGTGGGCGTTGATGCCGATCCCGGCAAAGTCGGGATCCACCTCGGGGCTATGAAGAATTTCCGCATAGGCAGCGGAGAAGAGCAGCAGCATGGACAGGAACAGAGCGGCGATGGCCTTCACAGAAAACACCTCCTTGATGCAATTGCTGCCTTTATTATCCATGACCGGCTGCATGTTGTCAAGGAGGGGAGATTTTTCAAAAAAATGATTTACATTTGCAATTTGTTCAAATACAGTTCATAAACGTTTGATATCATACAATTGCCGAAGGGAAGCTGCCGCACGATCGGCGGCCCGAACTTCTTTACATATCCAACAAGACACACTGTCCCGTCCGGACGCGGCTGAAATAAGCGCCGCGCGAGGGCGGGACAGACAATTTTGGGACTGTGCGAATGCAGCGCGATGTGCTATACTTACCCCGTGGAGGAAAATGCGATGAATCAGAATGAAATTCGCGGAAACCTGGACACCGGGCTGCTCAAGATCATCGCCCTTGTGTGCATGATTATCGACCATGCGGGCGTGCGCCTGCTGGGCAATGCCACCGAGTGGCGCTTGATCGGACGCATCGCCTTTCCACTGTATCTGTGGTGCATGGTGGTGGGCGCGTGCTATACACACAGTCCGGCCCGTTACGCGCTGCGGCTGCTGGCGGTGGGGCTGATATCGCAGCCCTGCTTTATGCTGGGGCTGAACCATGGCTGGAATCAATTGAACGTGTTTTTTACGCTTTTGCTGGGCTACCTGGGCATCTGGGGCATTCGGGAGAATCGCTACGGCAGCCGTATCTGGGCGCCGTTGCTGGCGCTGGCTGTGCCTTGCTTTGTCAGCATGGATTACGGCTGGCGCGGGGTGCTGCTGGCCATGCTGCTGTACGCAGCGCGCAGGAATCGCGGCGCGGTTGCGGCGGTTATGGTGGCCTTCTGTTTGTTCTGGGGGCAAGGCACGCGCGCGGTGCAGGATGTATTTGGGCTCAGCCTGCGCGGCGGGCTGTTTGAGCTGGACATTGTCAAGAGCTTTTTGAAGCTGCAAACCCTGGCGCTGCTGGCTCTGCCGCTGATGCTGTGGCCGCGCACCAAGCGCATACCTTTTCCCAAGGTTGCGGCCTATGCGGCTTATCCGGGGCATTTGCTGATCCTGTGGGGCATTCAGCTGGCGCTGGGCGTAACCACGCTGCAGGATAGCCTGCGGCTGCTTATTCCGTAGATGTAGGCTGGAACACCCCAGCATGCCGCGCGGCGGCGCTCAACTGTGCGCGCACACGATCCAGGTTTTTATGGCTGGGCGGCGGCAGAGGACGCAAAACGGGCGCGGGGGAGGGGGGCTCTGCTGGGCGCTGCTGGGCGCGCGGCGGCTCCTTTTTGCTTTCTACAGCCTGAAAATCCAGCTGCTGGGCGCGAAATATGCGCCACTGCTCCTGCTGCTGGGAGAAGGACAGCTCAGAGAACGGCGATTTGCTGCGGTCGTTCTGATTCATGGCGATGGCTCCTTTCCTGCGGGTCTATCCCATGCTATGACGCATAAAACGCCCGCGTGCGTATGAAAAAAATACCTCCTGCGCATCCTGTGCACGGGAGGTATTTTTTATATGCTGTATTATTGGTTGGAGCGTATCCGTGCTCGTCGTCGCAAGGCGGCCGCGCTGCGGGAAATCCGCCGCAATGGCTGGCGCTGCCCCTGGCTGGGGGATGGGCGCAGGCGGCTGCGGTGGCGCGCATAGGGCGTTACCTGATAAACAGATCGTCGCGCAGGCGATACAGCGTGCAGCCGTGCAGCTTAAAGCAAACCGCGTCGATGAACCAATCGATGCTCTTGACGGCATTGTACTGCATATAGCCGTAGTGATAGCCGTTGACGGAGTCGTTTTTCATGTTGCTGTCGGTCCAGCGTACCTCGTTTGTGGCAGGGTCGTAGTCCGCGATGAACAGCAGGCTGTGCGCGCCCTTGCCATAATAGTAATCGCCCGTCATCTGGAAGAAATCGCCTGCCTGCACGCTTTCCAGCACGGCGCGGCACAGGGCGCGGTTTTCTTCCTTGGTCTTATCGTTGTCATACTTAAACTGCCCGGCGATCTCAAAGGGACTGCCGTCCGCGGCGGTTTCAATGCGCCACTCGATGCCATAATCGTAGGGGGCGCAGTTCTTTTTGGAGTTGTTCAGCGGCATATGCAGCGGCAGGTCGGGATATTCCTTCATGGCGTAGGCATCCTTGAAGGTATCGAACATGCGCTTGACAAAGTTCTTGCAGATGCCGCGATCCCAGTCCTCCTTGGCGGGGGCGTGATAATAATAGGGATCTTTATAGTTCTTGGCGGCCAGGGCGAACATATCCTGAAACAGCTTATCGCGCGGAGAAAGGATACTGACTGTTTGCCGGCTTTCCATGGGATAGCCGAAAGCGTCTTGCTCGCCATAGCCTACCACCGTGACGGTAGCGCCGCTGGTATACTGCGGGGTATCGAAGGTGTAATCCAGCTCCGCACCGTTCACGGAGATGGTGGTGTTCTGCCCTTCGTATGTCAGCGTAACCTCCATGCGCAGCACATTTTTGCCGCTTGCCTGCACGCGCAGCTTGCCGCCCGCATCGTAGCTCTGCCCAGCCTGTGGGGTGATAAGCGTGACGTGCGGGGTGGGAACGATGGAATGATAGGAAAATTCCTCCTCGGCCTGCACGCACACAGGCAGGGCAAGCAGCAGAGCAAACAGAATAATCAGCGTGCGTTTCAAGGGCGGGTACCTCGCTTTCGGCAGATAACGCCTTCATGTTATCCCAAATGCTGCGCAAAGTAAAGGCTTTGGGCAAAAATTTGCAATTGGCGCGTTAGCCCAGCAGCTTGCGCAGGTATTCGCGGGCGTTTTCCAGGGCGGGCAGCGTTTCCTCGCGCCCCTCGAACTCTACCGACAGGTAGCCGTCATAGCCCGCATTTTGCAGGATGTGCACGCAGGCGCGCACGGGTACCACGCCGTGGCCTATCACCGTGCCGCGCAGATAATTGCCGCCGCGCGTGCCAAACCAGCCGCCAACGGGCATATCCTCCTGGCCAGATTTGTACAGAAAATCCTTTACATGCGCGTGCACGGCATAAGGCGCGGCGACGCCCACGGCATGGCGAGGTTCTTCATCGGCGCACAGGAAGTTGCCCATGTCCACCAGCCAGCCGTAGTTGGGGTGATCGACAGCGCGCATCAGGTATTCCACGCGGTCGCTATCCTGCATGATGAGGCCATGGTTTTCGGTGCAGGTGCGGATGCCCAGCGACTGCGCGTAATCCGCCACCTGACGAATGCCGGGCACTACGCGGGCTACGCCCTCGCGCCAATCGCGCAGCTCGCCTAACCTCCAGAACGCATCGTGCCGCAGCACCTTGGCGCCCAGCAGCGCGGCGATATCCGCGCAGCGGCACACACGGGCAGGCTCGTCCTCCGGCGCGCCGCCGCGGCCGTTTAGAAAGTCCGCTGCCACGGTATAGGCGGGAATATCCAAGTCCAATGCTTCGCAATGCGCGCGCAGATGCTTGGCCAGACTTTCCACATTGTCCTCGCCCGGAGCGAAGGCTAAATCCAGATCGATAAACTCAATGCCGTCATAGCCCATATCGCGGGCATGCTGGCAGGCTTCAAAGTAGGTCATGCCGCGCTTGAGCAGCGTTTGGAAGCTGTAACTGCTGACGCCGATTTTCATACGGATGCTCCTTTCAGATCATGCGGCTGTATAAAAATACAGGAAAATTGCTGCAATCAACACCATGATCAGGCCGATTAGCAGCAAAAAGAACTGCGGCTTGCTGCGCTTGGCAGCCTGCTCGGCCTTGTATTCATAAAAGTGCTTATACTTGCGGCGATGATGAAAGGGCACCAATACGGAGAGATTCTTAAAGCCGTAGCTTAGAATATCGAAAAAACCTGTGGTAGACACCCAGATCATCGCGCCCAGGCCGGCAACCAGCATGCCCGACACGAAGAAACCGTCGCACAGCGCGGCCAGGTTGGCGGCCAGGGGCTGGCTGAAGCTGAAGCCGCGAATCTGCGCGAACAGCACAGCCAGCAGCAGCGCGCAAGCCGTTGAAATCAGATATCGGCGGAGAGGCTTTTTCTGTTCAGGGGCTTTTTTCTGATCCATAGATTTGTTCCCTCGGCTTAAAAATCCAGCCGCAGAAGGATATTCTGCGGCTGATGAAAATGATGATTACAGACCCATCTCGCGGCGATAGGCCATATATTCCGCGTCGTTGCAGTGGACAAAGTGACCGGGAGCAACTTCGCGCAGCGAGGGCTGATCCGTACCGTTGTAATCATGCGCGGACAGGGGATCATAGCGCATGCGGGTGCGCTTTTTCTCGCTGATGGGATCGGGCAGCGGGATGGCGGACAGCAGGCTCTTGGTGTAGGGGTGCAGGGGATGGGCAAACAGCTCGTCCGAGGAAGCCAGCTCTACCATTTTGCCAAAGTACATGACGCCGATACGATCGGAGAAGTACTTAACAACCGACAAATCGTGGGCGATGAACAGGATGGTCAAGCCAAGCTGCTCACGCAAATCATTAAGCAGGTTGATCACCTGCGCCTGGATGGATACGTCCAGGGCGCTGACGGGCTCGTCGGCGATCAGCAGGTCGGGATGCATGATGACCGAGCGCGCGATGCCGATGCGCTGCTTCTGGCCGCCGGAGAATTCATGCGGGTAGCGGCCGGCATGTTCGCGGGTAAGCCCCACCAGCTCCAGAATTTCATAGACCTTCTGATCCAGGTATTCCTTATCGCGGATACCGTTGATGATCAGACCCTCGGAGATGATTTCCTTTACCGTCATGCGGGGGTTGAGGGAAGCGACGGGATCCTGGAAGATCATCTGGATCTTGGTGATCAGCTTGGTTTTCTTGGCGATGCGCAGATCCTCGCGGTACTTCTTCTTCAGCGATTCGGTCTCCTCGGGGGTCTTGGCCTTTTTCAGATTCTCGGCATATTCGGCGTTCAGCTGCGCGACCAGCGTTTCCACATACTGATGGTCGGAGTGCTTATGATCGTACTTGGCCAGGTGAATCTGATTTTTATTCTCGGCGATGACCGCCTGCAGCTCGGCCTTGCGCTCGGGCGAGGCGGTTTTCATTTCAGCCTTGGCGGCCTTGATGGCCTCCACATAGGAGCGGGTGCCCGCGCAGATGCGCTGACCCTCAAAATAGATGCTGCCCGAGGTGATATCGTAGATTTTGATGATGGAACGGCCGGTGGTGGTTTTGCCGCAGCCGGATTCGCCCACCAGACCGAAGACCTCGCCGCGCTTGATATCAAAGCTGACGTCGTCTACCGCCTTGGTCGGGCCGAAATACTGGCACAGGTGCTCAACGCGCAGCAGGGTATCCTGCTGATTGATGGCGCTGCTCATTTATTCCACCTCCGCTTTCTTCATACGCTCGATGCGGGCGCTGATGATCTTGGGCATTTCCACCTTGGGCGCATCGGGATGCAGCAGCCAGGTGGCGGCGCTGTGGGTTTCGGATACCTTGAACATCGGGGGCTGCTGTTCAAAGTCAATCTTCATGGCGTACTTATTGCGGTCGGCAAAGGCGTCGCCCTGCGGGGGATAGATCATATTAGGCGGCGTGCCGGGAATGGACTCCAGCTTTTCCTTGGTGTCCAGATCGGGCATGGAGGAAAGCAGCGCCCAGGTGTAGGGATGGCGCGGATCATAGAAGATGTCGTTGGCCGTGCCGTATTCCACAATCTTGCCCGCGTACATGACGGCGATGTTATCGGCCATGTTGGCCACAACGCCCAGGTCGTGGGTGATGAAGATGATGGACAGGTTGCGCTCACGCTTGAGCTTGTTGATCAGCTCCAGAATCTGCGCCTGGATGGTGACGTCCAGGGCCGTGGTGGGTTCGTCGCAGATCAGGATATCGGGGTCGGCAGCCAGGGCGATGGCGATGACGATGCGCTGGCGCATGCCGCCGGAAAACTCGAAGGGATACTGATAATAGCGGGTGCGCGGCTCGTGGATGCCAACCTCCTCCATCAGGTGGATGGCGCGCTCCTTGGCCATGCTCTTGGTGATGCGGTAGACAGCCTGGGAGGCCTTCTCCTTGAAGAAATCCACCAGCGCGATGCCGCGGGCGTGGAAATCCACATGGGCGGAATTGGCCACATAGGCTTCATAGCGCTCGATCAGGCGGTCGATAACCGTCAGAATGTTGCCCTTCAGGTCGCTCAGATCGTATACGTTCTTGGGGATGACCTTCCATTCCACCGTTTTACCGCGGGCAATCAGGCTTTCGCGGCGGCGGGTCTGGCGGGCAAAGCGCGCTTCCTCGCGGGGATTATTGCGCATATGGTAGAAATACTGATCGATGGCGTGATCCAGACTGGTGCCAAAGGCGTAGGCCGCGCTGTCCTTGATGACCTCCAGACGGTCGATGGAGGGCGCGATCTTGGCGGTCAGCTGCTTGCACAGCTGCTTGGCGGACGCCTTGTCAAAATCGCCCAGATAGAAATCATGCGCCTTTTTCAGCTCGGCCAGCACTTGCTTTTTGGCTTCCAGCGCGGTGCTGTAGGAGTGGGCGACGCCCTTTTCCTCCATGGACACGAACTCCAGCATGAAGTGCTCGTCCAGGAATTTCAGCGTCTCTTCATTGAGCTTGTCAATGGGCTGCTCGCTCAGATCGGCGTTCGGGTTCTTATACAGGTAGAAGCCAATGCGGAAGAAATCCGGGCGGTTTTGCGCCACGATCTGCTGCAGCAGGGCGCGCAGCTCCTCCATGGCCTTGACGGCTGCGGCGGGGCGGGCTTCGCCATCCGTTTTGGCGGCGGAAAGCAGATTAGCGCGCGCGGACTGCAGCTGGGCCTGATAATGGTAGGTGAAATAGGGGTTTTCAATGCGCGGCAGCTTCTGCGCCAGCTCGTTCAGGCGAGCCTTGTAATCGATGTTCTGCTTTTTGCTGGCCTTGAACAGCAGATCCTCCAGGTTGGAGATCAACTCGGTCGCCTCGGAATGGGCGGCGTTGTAGGCCTGCTCAAGCTTGGTGGCCTGGATGCTGAACTTATCGAAGGTAGCGCACATCTCATTGATGCGCGCGGCGTCCTTGGCGTCGCTGGCGGCCAGCATATGGGTTTTCAGCAGGCGCAGCATGTCGTTAAAGTCCTTGCGGGCTTCGCGACGGTTGGATTTGTTCTTCAGCAGCATGGCCTCGGTGATCTGCTTGCCAATTTTAACGATGGGGTTCAGCGAGGACAGCGGATCCTGGAAGATCATGGAGATCTTATCGCCGCGCAGCTTGTGCATTACGTCCTCGGGAACGCGCAGCAGATCCTTGCCGTCGTATAGAATCTCGCCGCCCTCCACAATGGCGTTGCCGGCCAGGATGCCGATAATCGCCTTGGAGGTGACGGATTTGCCCGAGCCGGACTCGCCCACGATGGCCAGCGTTTTGCCGCGTTCCAGGTCAAAGGAAATATCGCGCACTGCCTTCAGCGTGCCGTTGGTGGTGCGGAAGGCGACCTTCAGTCTTTTTACCTCAAGTATCTTATCCATACCTTAGTCCTCCACACCGCGCAGCGACGGGTTGAACGCGTCGCGCAGGCCATTGCCAAACAGGTTGAAGCAGATCATCAGCAGCGACAGGATGAGCGCCGGATAGATCATCAAATGGGGGTAGTTGGTCCAGATGCTGCTGGCATCGGACAGCAGCGTGCCCAGGGAGGTGCTGCCGGCGGAGCCCAGCTTTACAATGCCCAGGTAGCTGAGCATGGATTCGGAGTTGATTACGCCGGGGATAACCAGCGCGCAGGAGGTGATGATGGTGCCCAGGGAGTTGGGGAAGATGTGCTTCCAGATGATGCGGGAATCGCGCGCGCCCAGCGTGCGGGCCGCCATGACGTATTCCTGATTCTTGAAGCGGTAGAACTGCGTCCTCACGCGCGCAGCTGTGCCGATCCAGCCCGTCAGCACAAAGGCAAACAGCAGGCTGGGCACCGCGCCCACCTTGGCGGCCAGGTGAATCTGGAACAATGTGGCTACGATGATGAAGGGCACGCCGGACAGAATATCGGAGATACGCTCCATGATCAGGTCGGTCAGGCCGCCGTAGTAGCCCTCGATTGCGCCGTAAACCGCGCCGATGATGAAGTTGATGAAGGATACGCAGATAGCCACCAGCAGGCTCAGCTTGATGCCGCCGGCCATGCGCAGCGCCAGGTCATAGCCCTGGCTGTCGGTGCCCAGGATGTAGTTGGGCTCAAAGCCGTTCTTGTAGCGGTAGTAGTTGTAGTACAGCACGCGCACCTTGTACTGCGCGGTTTCAAAGTTGCCGCCGCCGGCGTATTCATAGTACACCAGGTTGCCCTCGGCGTCGCGCTTGTAGTTATCCTCAAGCACGGTATCGGGGGAGTAGGTCAGCTCCTCCGCCTTGCCCTTTTCGTTGATGCGCACGGGCACATTCTTCTTGGTCTTGTACCAGTTGTTCGCGTCCTTGGCGTCGGCGTTGTAGCTGTTATTCTCAACCAGGGGATAGAAAACGTGCAGGTTGTTATCCTTTTCCCACTGGACGATGCGCTGATACTCGGCCTGCTCCAGGCTCAGGTACATGAAGCCGACTTCCAGATAGGTATCGATCTTGCCGTTGAAGGTCAGGGTGATCTTCTTGCCGGCGCGTTTTTCAATGGGATCGCCGATCTTGAGCATGGGCTGGTAATAGCTTTCCAGACCTTCGCCCAGGGAGACGCTGCGGCCGTCGTAATCCTCCGCGCCCACGCCGATGGCGATGGCCTTGATAAGCCCCTTTTCGGAGAAGGTGCGGGTGGTGCCGCCGTCAAAGATGCCATAGGGGCGCAGCGCCAGGGCGCGCGGCGCCTTCTTGGCATAGTAGGAATCCATAAAGCGGGCGTTGTAGCGGGTGTTGAAAATAGGGGTGAGGAAGGCGAAAAGCACGATGCAGATGATGATGATCGTGGCCACCACGGAGGCATGGTTCTTGCGGAAGCGAATCCACGCATCCTTGAAATAGCCGATGGGCTTATCCTCAAACTTTTTATCGGCGATGCGCTCGCCGCTGTGTACAAATTCAAATTTTTCCGGGGGGATTTTCGCCGTGCCGTTATACATTTCAGACATCTTATTTCTCCCCCATTCTGATTCTCGGATCGATGAAGCCGTAGCTGATATCCACCACGATACCGGCCAGCAGGCCGATAAAGGTGTAGAAAATGCCGTCCATCATGAATACGTCGTAGTCAAACAGACGGATGGACTTGATGTAGAGCTGACCTACGCCGGGAATGGAGAAGATCTGCTCAATGATCATGGAGCCGCCCAGAATGCCGATAAAGCTGGAAATCAGCATCGGCAGGATGGGGACCATGGCGTTTTTCATCGCGTGGCGAACGGTCGCCTGCGCGCGGCTAAGGCCCTTGGTGCGGGCCAGCAGCATGTAATCGGAGGTCAGTGTTTCAGTCAGCTCCGCACGGGTGAAGCGGCAAAGACCTGCGATCTCGCCAAAGGACAGCGCCAGAATGGGCGCGATCATGGAATAGAACATCTTCCATGTCATCCACGAGCCGCCTGCGTCTGCCAGGGAATACACCTGCAGCGGCAGCCAGCCCAGCTTGAAGTACAGGAAGTACTGCACCAGGAAGGCGTAAACATAGCTGGGAATGGAGACAAACAGCATGACCATCGTGCTGATAAAGGAATCCTGCCACTTGTTTTTCTTGATCGCGGCAAAGATGCCCAGGCCAATGCCTACCGGGATGGAGAACAGCAGCGAATACAGGTTCACCAGCACCGTAGGCAGCAGACGGTCAATCAATACATCCCAGGCTGGCTGACGGAAGGCAATGTACCAGGAAGTGCCAAAGTCCCATTTGGTGACAATGTTCTTCAGGTAAATGCCGTATTGCACCATCAAAGGCTTGTTATAGCCCAGCGCTTCCCAACGGGACGCAATAGCGGCCGCCTGCACCTTATCGGTGGGCAGCTCACGGGGAAGCATTCTGACCAGCACGAATTCCATTGTTGTGATCACGAAAAGAACGAAGATCATCAACAGAATTCTTTTCAGGATGTATTTTGTCATGTCATCGTCTCCTTCTTCGGCTGTTTTTCTGGTGAAAAACCCCGCTGATTTGGTTCGACTGTCGTCCGAAGCTTACAGTGGGGGAAAAACAGCCGAAAACCACGGGGAACGGGGGATGCGAAATCCCCCGGTTCCCCATGGAACTTATTGTACGTTATTCAATTTTACCGGGAAAATTGAATTATTCGTAGCTCAGGGTGCCGCCCTCTTCAGCTACATACTCGTCCCATTCGGCGTCGGTGTAGTTGTAGGTCATCAGGCGCAGTTCGCCGAAGCCGTACATGATGTTGTACTCGTCGGTGTAGTAGTCCACCTGATAGCTCAGCAGGGAGGAAGCGGTGGTGCCGGCCAGCGGAATGCGGTAGTACTTCTGCAGGTACAGCTCTTCCATCTGAGCGGTGATGTACAGCTTGGTCTTGAAGTCAGCATCGGTGAACTTGCCGGTGCCGATCAGCGCGCCGGACCAATCCTTCCAGGACATGGTCACGTCCTCGCCGTTTACGTTCAGGGTCAGCATTTCGGTAGCGGGATCCCAGCAGCCGATTTCGTTGACGCTGTACTGGTCGGTATCGCAGTAGCACTGGAAGTTGCGGAAGGGATAGAAGGCAGCGCCGCCCCAGGCACCGTAGCCGATGGCGTATTCGCCCTTGGCAACATCGCTGTAACGGTCGTTGATGTTGCCGACAGCCTCCAGGGTCAGGGTGCCGAAGCCAGTGCCTTCCAGCGCAGCGTTGAGCTGCTTGGTCAGGATTTCGCACTGCTTGTTATCGGTGGACTGGAGAGCGCCCTTGGCCCAGCCGATGCGGATGTAGATGGGATCGCCTTCCTTGTACAGACCGGCCTCCACCAGTTCCTTGCACGCGGTGGCGAACAGCTCCTTGGCCTCGGTCAGGTTGTAGCCGGTGATGGACTGATAGGCTTCCTTCAGGGTCGCGTAGGGAGTGCCCTCGCCGTACTTAACGCCGTAGAGGTTGCAGATGGCCTGCATGGCCTCGTCGGAGCCGCGGTAGGAGGAGGTAGGATCGTTGTACACATCGTAGTAGTACAGGTTGTTCATCAGGGAGTAAGCGGGCTTATAGCCTTCGGTCGCGGTGACGTATTCAGCGCGGTCGATGGCGCGGCTCATGGCCTTGCGGAAGTTGGTGTTGGACAGCACGACGGAGTTGGTGTTGCCCTTGGAGGCGTCCATGGTCTGCAGGCTCTTCAGGCCGCAGTTGAAGAAGAAGGACATGGTGTAGGTTTGATCAACCTTATACAGACGATCGGAGGTGGCGTAGGCAAGCAGATCTTCAGCAGGGGGAGCCCACTCGGTCAGCTCGCCCTTCAGGAAGGCCTGCTTGGCGGCGGCGTCGTCCATCACGTCGATCACGACGGAGGTGGTGGCATACTGCTGCACGGACTCGCCGTCTACTTCGAAGTTGGTCATGGACAGCAGGGAGCCGTCCTCCTGCTTTTCATAGCCGTACCAGTTTTCGTTCTGCACGAACACCATCTGCTTGTCGGCCTGCAGGGAAACCAGCTTGTAGGGGCCGTAGGACATGGTGTTCTCAATGGCGGTGCCGTAGTTGGTGGTGGTCAGGGTACCGGTGGTATCCATGCCAGCTTCGTAGTAGGGCTTGTATACCAGCCAGGTGCTGGTGCAGCTGGTCAGGAAGTAGTTGAAATCGATGTACTGGGCGTTTACATAGCGGATGGTGTAGTCATCCACCTTGTAGCAGCCGACGGTGGTGTCATAGTCGCACATATCGCCGACCTTGCCGGTATCGACGAACAGGGCTTCCTTCAGCAGGTTGTTCTGCTCGGTCTCGTCGGTGACGCTGAACAGGCCGGACAGGATGGTCTTAACAACGTTTTCCACAACCTCGCGGTTTTCGGCGGTTACCTTGGTGTAGCCGTAGGCGTTCTTATCGGCAGCCAGCTGGGTGATTTGGTCATCCAGGCCAATGCCGTAGTTCTTGTTCAGATCGGCCAGGCTCATGCTGTACAGGGTCATGCCGTCAGAGCTGACGTTGACATAGACCATGCCGTCGGCAATGCCCTTGTCCAGATCGTAGGAGTAATCGGGGGTTTCGCCGTCGCCATAGGCGGGAACCATCGCGTCATAGATGGGGGAACCCGCGTTGTAGTAGGCCAGGCCGCCCGCCACAGCGGACTCACCGGCATAGTACAGGTTGGCGCGGTAGTTCTTCATCTTGGGGTTGAGCAGCTGCTGCATGGAGTAGATGTAATCATCAGCAGTGATGGCTTCGCCGTTTTCCCACTTGGCATTGGGGTTGAGCTTGATCTCAAACACGTAGCCCTTTTCGGCGGTCTCGGCGGTGTCGCCCTCGCGCAGCGCAACGCTGTACTTGGTCAGGTCGTCGCGATGCTCGGCGGTGACGTCCTCGATGGAGGTGGCCATTTCATAGACCCACTGATAGACGCCGTTTTCGGAGTCCTTGATGGACATGGTGCAGAAGGGGGAAGAGAGATAGCTCAGAATGCTGTCGTCAGCATTGGTTTCCCAGGTGTGGGGGTTCCAGTTGTTGCCCAGGGAAGAGCTATACGTGTGATACGTATAGGTAGCCGGGGCTTCAGCTGCGGTGGTTTCGGCCAGAGCGGCGCAGCTGGTCAGCAGCATGCACAGCGTCAGGACGATGGCTAAAGTCTTTTTCATAGTCCGACATCCTTTCAAAATACTTCCGTATGACCGGCAGAGCCAACGGTTACATTATTATATGATGTAATATATGCAATTGTCAAGCAGAAATATTGTGCATAAATGCGATAATTATTTAAAAATATGCAAATTTATACATTGTGATGCGGAACGTTGACTTTTTAAGGGGAAAACGGATATAATGAGCCGATGATGGATGGAGGGAATGAAAATGACGACACAGCCAGCCCTGGGCAGCCGGGCGGAAAAGCGCGCCTTTTATGCCCGCACACTGCGCATTACGGGGCCGATCGCCCTGCAAAATTTTATGGATGCGGCGGTCAGCTCGGCCGACGTAATCATGCTGTCCTTTGTCAGCCAGGCGGCGCTGGCGGCCTCGTCCCTGGCCGGGCAGGTGGCCTTTGTGCTGCAGATGCTGCTCTTTGGCGTATCCAGCGGCGCATCGGTGCTGGCGGCGCAGTACTGGGGCAAGGGCGATCGCCGCGCGGTGGAGCGGGTGATGGGGCTGTCGCTGCGCATTACGGTGGGCATAGGGCTGCTGTTTACTCTGGCTGCGCTGGCCGCGCCGGACCTGCTGATGCGCATTTTTACAACGGATATTGCGCTGATATCAGAGGGCGAAAAGTACCTGCGGGCAGTAGCTGCTTCTTATTTATTAGGAGGCTTCTGCACGGTGTACCTGAGCGTGATGCGCAGCGTGGAGCGCGTGCGCATGAGCGCGCTGGTGCATTGCAGCGCCGTGGGCATGAATGTGGTGCTCAACGCCTGCTTTATCTTCGGCTGGGCGTTTTTCCCCAAGCTGGGCATTACGGGCGTGGCGCTGGCTACGTCCATCACGCGGCTGATTGAAACGGCGATCTGCCTGCTGGATAGCCAGCGCTGCCGCCTCATCCGCCTGCGCGCGCGGGATCTGATTGCGCGGGGCGGCGAATTGATGCGCGACTTTATGCGCTATGCCGTGCCGGCTGCGGCCAACGATATCATCTGGGGGTTGGCCTTCAGCGTGTACGCCATCATCCTGGGACACCTGAGCAGCAATATAGTCGCGGCCAATTCTGTTGCAACTGTGGTACGCAATTTAGGAACTGTGGTCTGTTTTGGCATGTCCTCCAGCGCGGCAATCATCCTGGGCAAGGCCATGGGCGAAAACCGGCTGGACGAGGCGCGGGTGTACGCCACGCGCTTTTGCTATCTGAGCGTGATTACGGCGCTGGCCGGGGGCGCGGTGATCCTGGCCTGCCGCCCGCTGGTGCTGAAATTCATGTACCTATATGTGACGGTAACGGACGTGGTGCGCAGCGAGCTGAGCACGATGCTGTATATCAATTCCTATTATATATTGGGCAGCTCGGTCAACACCATGCTGATCTGCGGCATTTTCCGCGCGGGCGGGGATGTGAAGTTCGGCCTGGTATGCGATACCCTGGCCATGTGGGGCTATGCCGTGCCGGTGGGGCTGCTGTGCGCGTTTGTATTCAAAATCCCCGAAATGTGGGTGTTTTTTGTGCTGTGCCTGGATGAGTTTGTCAAAATGCCGGTGATCATCTATCACTATAAGCAGCGAAAGTGGCTGCGCAATATCACCAGGGAGAACATAGCGGCATGACCGGGCGGGCGTTTTCCAAGGACGGAGAACGCCCGCTTTTTTAATATTTGTAATCCATTTGAAATATTTTCCTTGGGGTGGGAACAAAAGTGCCTGCTGCCCCGTCTATATGATGAAACCTCACCCAAGTGAAGGAGGACGTTTTATGCGCTCTGTATGCAAAACGGCGCTCATTGCCGTGCTGTGCCTGCTTTTATGCACTGCCCCCGCGCTGGCGGACGGCGGCGTGACGGTCAGCGCGGATTTTGGCTATGACGGCGCGGTGACGTATCTATCCGCGATGCCGCTGCGCGTAACGCTGAAAAACGACGGCGCGGACACCGAGCTGACGGTAGCCATCGATGTGGATCGATCCTCATCGGAGTACGACACCTACGAATATCCCGTCTCTCTGGCCAGCGGCGCGGAAAAGCAGCTGATGATCCCCATCACGCTGAACTATAAGCAAAAAAGCTATACCGTGCGTGTGACGGGCAAGGACGGGCTGATTGCCTCTGTGCCCATCACGCCCAAGAAGGTGCTTGCCCCCAGCACGATGCTGGTGGGCATGCTGTCCGATAGCCCGCAGACGCTGAGCTATCTGAACATCGGCACGGCCAACGACCAGCTGATGCGCGGCGAAGTCTGGCAGACCATCACGCTGACGCAGGATACCTTTCCCGACAGCTATGAGCTGATGCGCGCCTTCAGCTTCCTGGCGGTGGACGGCGTGGATATCAGCCAGTTCAGCGATGCGCAGCGCCAGGCGCTGGAGACGTGGCTGACCAATGGCGGCGTGGCCATCGTAGGCGGCGGCACGCGCGCGGTCTCGGCCTATCGCGGCTTTGCCGAAATGACAGGCGTAACGACCGGCGCGCCCTATTCCGCTCAAGGCGCAGCCCAGGCGCTGGTGGATGCGCTGAGCGACACGCAGTTTCCCCTGACTGAAAGCGCGGCCAGCGCGCAGGGGACGGCGCTGCTCTCGCCCATCCATGGGGAGCGGGCGAATACGATCGCGGAGCTGGACGGCAAGCCCCTGATTGCCCGCAGCCAGGTGGGCAGCGGCCTTGTGTATACCACGGCGTTTTCGCTGAGCGAAAAGCCGCTTTCAGGCTGGAAGGGCATGTCCTGCTTCTGGCAGCGTGTGCTGCTGGCCACCGGCGCAAGCGTGTATCAGAACCTTGTGGATGATTCCAGCAGCTATTACCGCAGCGGCCGCGATTATTATACGGATACCAGTATGCTCACTACGCTGGGTATTGCCAATGATGAAAGCATGATCTATCCCATGCTGGCCATTGCGGTTTTCCTGCTGCTGGCGGGCCTGGGCAGCTACCTGATCCTCAGACGTCTGGACCGGCGCGAGTGGATGTGGCTGACCCTGCCGCTGCTTTCGGCCTGCTGCGTGGGCGTGCTGTGCCTGATGAGCAGCCGCATGCAGCTGAACAAGCCTGCGGCTACGTCGTATTCCATTTATAATATCAGCAGCGACGGCCGCACCAGCAGCGCCACGATGGCGGGCGTAGCCATTGCGCAGAAGGAAAACATCACCGTCAGCAGCCGCGAAAACGCGCTGGTGGAGCCGTCCAATACGTATTATTCCTATTATGAAGAGGATGACGATACCAAGACGTACATGCATTCGCTGCGTTATCTTTACACCCTGGGCGAAAAGCGCGCCGTCACCTTCCCGGCCTCGGGCGCATGGGAGGTGCAGCTGCTCTACATTCAGCCGGAGGAAAATCCGCAGCTGAATGTTTCGGCCTCCATCTGGTGGGAGGATGACGGCCTGCATGGCGAGATCGTCAACAACGGCGATTATACCCTGGATGCGGGCTATGTGCTGACGATGTACGGCTACTGCACCACGCCGCGTATCCTGCCGGGGCAGACGGCGCAAATCGCCATCGTGGAAAACCCCAGCCGCAAGGAAGGCGGCGCGTATGACGGCGAGATGATCAACGAAAAGCTGAGCAGCAACATGTCCTATATCGATAATATCATCTACGCCGCGCTGCATCCCTTTGATCCGCAGGCTACCTATAAAATCAACGACTATCAGACGATGACGGCTGATGAAATCAACCAGCTCAATCTGCGCAGTACGCTGATCAGCGCCTTGCGCTCCAACTGGTACAACAGCTATCGGGATTATAACGACAAGAGCCTTTTCCACTATGTTACCTTTAATGATACGCTGGGCGATGTGCAGCTGACCGTGAACGGCACGGATGTGGAGCGCACGGCGCACTGCGCAATCATCGATGTGCAGATCAAGTATATCGCCGTCAGCGAGACGGGACATGCCAAGGTGCCGGCCGGTATCACTCCCTATGAGCTGGGCGCGCTGGATAACCAGCAAAAGCCCTACTCACTGGGTGTACGCAGCAATGGCAGTTATTATATGCTGCGCGACGAACCTGTGCTGTGCTTTAACCTGGGAAAGGTGGACTGCGTGGACGTCAGCCGCCTGACGCTGACCAGCCTGACCTTGTACGGCCAAACCTATGGCAGCAGCATTGTGGTGCGCATTTACGATCAGCAGGCCCGAACCTGGGATACCATCAACAGCCCAGGGCTGCCCATGACGCTGAGCGAGGAAAACCTGTCGCGCTATATGGACGGCGAGGGCAACGTGTTCCTGCGCGTATCGCAGCAGGGCGGCCGGGACGGCGAGCTGGATACGCCCGCGCTGGCCTTTGAGGGGAAGGTGAACTGACATGCTGGAAATCAAGGAACTGACGCGCGTATACGGCAGGTTTACGGCGCTGAACCACCTGAACATTCAAATCGGCGACGGTGAGCTGCACGGCTTTGTCGGCCCCAACGGCGCGGGCAAAAGCACCACTATGCGCATCCTGGCCACGCTTTTGCCGCCCACCTCGGGCACGGCGGTGATGGATGGGGTGGACGTGCGCAAAGCCCCCCGCCGCATGCGCGAGCTGATCGGCTACATGCCCGATTTCTTCGGCGTGTACGACCGGCTGAAAACCTGGGAATATCTGGACTTTTACGCCCGCTGCTATGGCTTTTCCTATCAGGAGCGCATGCGCATGATCGACCAGCTGCTGGAGCTGGTGCGCCTGAGCGATAAGCGCGACAGCTATGTGGATGTGCTGTCCCGCGGCATGAAGCAGCGGCTGTGTCTGGCGCACGCGCTGATTCACGATCCCCGGCTGCTGATACTGGATGAGCCCGCCTCGGGCATGGATCCGCGCGCCCGCGCCGAAATGAAGGACATCCTGCGAAGCCTGAAGGACATGGGCAAAACCGTGCTGATTTCCTCGCACATTCTGCCGGAGCTGTCTGAAATGTGCGATTCGCTGACCATCATCGACCACGGAAACCTGGTGTTCTCGGGCACGGTGGACGCGCTGTCCCGCAAGATGAACGGCAGCGCCCCGCTGGATATCCGGCTGCTCCGCGATCAGGTGGACGCGGCGGCGACGATCCTCAAGGAGTTTCCCGGCGTTACGGGCATTGAGCTTGCCGACGCGCAGCTGCTTCGCGTGGCGTTTGACGGCGACGAGCAGGCGGCGGCGCAGCTGCTTAAAAAGCTGTTGCTGGGCGATATCGCGGTGGCGGATTTCCACCGCGCGCAGATGAACCTGGAAAAGGTGTTCATGGAGGTGACGCAAGATGATTAATCCCATTCTGGCCTCCTCGGCGCGGCGGCGCATGCGCTCCATCCGCACGCCGATACTCATTACCCTGTACGGCGCGATGATCTTTGCGGTCGGCCTGGGCGCGGCGTTCGGGGCGTTTGCCAGCTCCACCCTGTCCATCTTTGCGATGCGGGAGGGCGTGACGGCCTATGCGGCCATGCTGGCCATCCAGTTTGCGATGATCCTGCTGATTACCCCCGCCATGACGGCGGGCAGCATCGCCGGCGAGCGCGAGCGGCAAACGCTGGATATGCTGCTGGTGACCAACACGGGCTCGCTGCGCATTGTGGCGGGAAAGCTGCTGGAATCGCTGGGCTATGTGGCGCTGCTGCTGGTGGCCGCGCTGCCCACCATGTGCCTGACGCTGATTACGGGCGGCGTGACGCTGGCGGATGTGCTCACCGGCGCGCTGTTCCTGCTGGTTACGGCCTTTGCCGCACTGAGCGTGGGCGTATTCGCCTCCGCCGTTTTCCGCCGCACGGTAACGGCCACGGTGATGGCCTATCTGCTTGTGTTCCTGATCGGCGTGGTCACCCTGCTGCCGATGGTTCTTGGCGTATCCTATATCGGCAGTCACTATGATGATATGTACGCCAGCACCATGGCTTCCTCCGTGGCGGTAATCGGCGGCGCGGACGCGGCGGCCTCCGGGCTTAGCGTGAATGCCTTTATCTACAGCCCGGCCATGGGGCTGATGGCGCTCATTGCCGATCAGACAGGTTTGCTCAAGAGCACGCTGATGGATTATTCCTATACAATGTACCGCATCTATGATTATCTGGATTTCAGCGCCATCAAATGGGAAAACATGGCCTTCATGGCTGGCGCAGGGCTGCTGCTGGATCTGCTGGCGGCGTGCTTTGTGCGGCCGCGTGAAGCGCGTCTGCGCCGAAGGAGCGCGAAAAAATGAACGTGATTCGATCTGCGCTGCGCCCGGTCAAGGGGCGTATGCGCGTGCTGCGCGCGGTGCGCTGCATGTGCTGGGGGCTGATGGCCGGGGCGGCGCTGTGCGCGGCGATCCTGCTGACATCCTTCTTTGTGCCGCTGCGTGATCGCGCGCTGTACCTGCTGCTGGCCGCCCTGTGCCCGCCTGCGCTGGCGGGGCTGGCTGGCCTTTTGTGGCCGGTAGGCACAGCCAGGGCGGCACGCAAAGCCGATGACTGCGGCCTGAAGGAGCGCGTGCAGACGGCGCTTGTTGTGCAGAACCGCCAGGACGATATGGCGCGTCTGCTGCGCCGGGATGCGCTGCGCAGCCTGCAAACGCTGCGTGTGCGCAAGGCGATGCCTGTCCGCGCGGCTCGGCTGCCGCTTTACATTGCGGCTGGGCTGATGCTGGCCTGCGGTGCGATGTTTCTGATCCCCAATCCGCAGGATGCGGTGCTGCGCGCACAGCGGCAGCTACATCAGAAAATCGCCGCCCAGCAGGAAAAGCTAAACGATGCGCAAAAGCAGCTGGAGCAGGCCAAGCTGACCGACAAGCAGCTGCAGGAGCTTCGCAAGATCCTGGGCGATCTGGCGCGGGAAACGGGCCGGGCCAAGGATCAGCGCGAGGCCATGACCAGCATTAGCCGCGCGCAGGAGCAGCTAAACCGCCTGCTTAACGAAGGCAAAAACGCTGCCGTGGACGCATTGTCCCAGCAAGGGTTGGATAGCCTTGCCCAGACCATGGCCCAGGCGCAGGGCGACGCCAGCCAGGCGCTGGAGGACGCGATGCAGGGCATGGATCAGCAGGCGCTGAGTCAGGCGCTTGCAGAAGCGGCCGAGCAGGCGGCCGCAGGCGGTATGGAGGAGGCCGCGCAGGCGCTCAACGCAGCCGCTCAG
>OLPR01000609.1_pt1 | contig 32276 bp, 34 predicted proteins | sample 1672761 | NCBI WGS metagenome assembly OLPR01 (sample SAMEA3136721, study PRJEB25190) | human gut metagenome | biome: human gut; feature: human-associated habitat; material: faeces | place: Austria | collected 2013 | reverse complement strand
TGATTTATGATTGAGCGAGGAAGTCCGGGCAGAAAACTGTTCGGACTTTTCTCATATATTCCAAAGTTGCGGTAGAATTGTTCACAAGTTTTATGGTATAATTTGAATACAAAAATTGAGCAACAAATCGGAAGTTGTGGAGGTGATCTACATGGCAAAACACGAGTTTGGAATTATGATGGATGCTCCTCAGCAGGGCAAGCGATATGACGAGTATGAGCCGTGGAAATATGCCTGTATTTCTGTTGATGACGCCTATTTGGAAGGCGTTGTCGAAAGGCTTACATCCATTGACTTCTATTGGCATACACTTTCCGTCAAAGGCAAAGGGCTTGCATACTGTGGTGTTACACTTGTTCCACCTTGTTCGCTAAAGGCATTTATTGATGTCATTGCAGATAATTCTGAACTATCCGAACTAAAAAAGCTGTTAGAAAAGGCATTAAGCAATAACAAGTGGGTAATTCATTACGGACTCTGATAGAGACAAATTCCAGTTTGTCGAACTGATAAAAACCCTTTAGGAACTAAAGGGCGCACTTCTATACTCTCTGTCGAGAGTAGTGCGTCCTGCGGAGCTTCATTCTCCGTCAGCAGAAGAAAACTGCATGACCGAGAATGTTGCGTCACTTCGTTCCGTCAAGGTGGCTACACCCCCTTGCGCCGCTAAAGCGGCTATCCCCTGTGGACTTGCCGTCCGCAAACGGTTTTGACAAACCGTTCGCCGCCAGCAAGTTTGAAGATTAGACATAAACAAATCCTCCGCATGGTCTAAGCCATACGGAGGATTAACTGTTTTACGGACACCCGTCTATATCGGGCGTTCGTTTTTCTCCCCGGCAGTGCAGTTCCGGCGGTGATTTTGAAATTTATCATTTATTCCAAAAAATAAGGGTTGATTTTTTCTCCGTTTGTGTGTATCATATAAAAATTCAACAGGAGCGGTCTGCGGCGCGCTTTGTCTTCCTGCGGCTGAACCTCTCCATACCAACTATATTGAAAGGAGCGTTGTCCCTTGCTGACTCCATTTTACGAAAAGCTGCACATTACGGATACCGTCTCCGTGATTATCGTTTCCATCGCGCTCATGCTGATCTGCGGCTTCGCGGCCACCCGCGTCACCAAGCGGCTGCGGCTGCCCAACGTCACGGCGTACATCGTGGCGGGCATCCTCATCGGCCCCTACTGCCTGAATCTGGTGCCGGGAAACGTGATCGGCGGCATGGATTTCATCGCCGATATCGCGCTGGCCTTTATCGCCTTCAGCACCGGCGAATTCTTCAAATTCGACACGCTGAAAAAAAGCGGCGCAAAGGTCATGGTCATCACGGTGTTTGAAGCAATTCTTGCCTCGGTGCTGGTGTTTATCATCACCTTCTTCGTGCTGGGACTGGAGCTGAATTTCTCCATCGTCCTTGCCGCCCTGGCTTCGGCCACCGCACCGGCCTCCACCGTTATGACCATCCGCCAGACCCAAGCCAAGGGCGACTTCGTGGACACCCTGTTGCAGGTGGTGGCGCTGGACGACGTGGTGGGGTTGGTTGCCTACAGCATCGCCATTTCCGTGGCGCTGGCTTCGGCCACCGGCGCGTTCCATGCCGGCGCTATCTTCAAGCCTCTGGCCATCAACGCGCTGGTGCTTCTGCTGGGCGGGGGCTTCGGCTTCTTCCTGAAGCTGCTGCTCCACAAGCGCTCCACGGATAACCGGCTCATCGTCTCCATCGCCCTGCTGTTCGCCTTCTGCGGCATCTGCGCCATGCTGGACGTTTCCCCGCTGCTGGGGTGCATGTCCATGGGCATGGTCTACATAAACCTCACCGACGACAAGCGGCTGTTCCAGCAGCTCAACTATTTCAGCCCACCCATTCTGCTGCTGTTCTTCGTGCGTTCGGGCCTGAACTTCGATCTGGACGCGCTGGTGGACAACTCCGAGAGCATCGGCACAACGCCGTTGGTGGTGGTCGGTATCCTCTATTTTTTGGTGCGTATCGTGGGCAAGTATGCCGGTGCGTTCCTCGGCTGCCTTGTGACGAAGAAGGACAAAAAGGTTCGCAATTTTCTGGGGCTTGCCCTGATCCCGCAGGCGGGCGTGGCCATCGGTCTGGCGGCCACCGGCGCGCGGACGCTGGGCGGCGAGGTGGGCAACGCGCTGGAGACCATCATTCTGGCATCCAGCGTGCTTTACGAGCTGATCGGCCCCGCCTGCGCCAAGCTGTCGCTGTACCTGTCCGGCTCCTACTCCAACAAGCTGGAAGACCTTGCGCCCATTCCGGCTACGGAGCCGGGGCAGCCGCCAAAGTCTGAGGTGGAGCTGCTGATTGAGCGGATTCAGGCCATTCAGCAGGAGCTGCCCAAGCACAACAACCCCTATTACGAGGACGAACAGGCATTCACCGAAGCCGCGGCGGAGCATTCCGCCCAGATGGAGGCGTTCTTCGGGACGCCGGGGAAAGCCAACACCGCCATGCCGGGGAGGAAACGGAAATGAAGGAACTACTGTCCATAGAGGATCCCATTGCGGGTCTGCTTGGTGCCTGGAGCGCGGGACTGAATCTCGGCTCGGCACTCCTGCGCATTGCGCTGATCGTGGCACTGGCGGCCTCCATCGGCTGTGAGCGCTCCAGCAAGCGGCACAGCGCCGGTCTGCGCACCTTTGTGCTTGCGGCCTTCTCCGCCACCGTGTCCATGCTGCTGGATCAATACGTATACGTGCTTCTGGGCTGCAAGGTGCCGTTGCTGTCGGCGGCGACACTGCTGGCCGTCACCTCCGTCAGCGCCAACTCCATTCTCTACTCTTCCCGCGGTCAGATCAAGGGACTGACCACCTCGGCGGGACTGGTGAGCTGCTGCATTCTGGGCTTCGCCACCGGCGCGGGGCTGTACACCCTGACATTGATCGTGTACATTTTCCTGCTGTGCATCCTTGCGGGCTTCCCCGCCATTGAAGCGTACCTGAAAAACCGCTCCAACCATTTTGAAGTCCACATGGAGCTGAAAAGCAGCTCGTATCTCCGGGATTTCGTCACGGTGAGCCGCCGCCTGGGCCTGCGCATCGACGACATCGAAGCCAATCAGGCTTACGCCGGTTCCGGGCTGAGTGTGTATTCCGTTTCGTTGACCATCTGCTCACAGGAACTCAAGAAATACAAGACCCACGTGGAGATCATCGAGGCGCTGTCCTCGCTGGATTACATCTACCACATTGAAGAAATGCACTGAGTCAAACACGGTGCAGCCCCGTTTCTGGGACTGCACCGTGTCATTTACTGTTCCCCCGTCTCCCGGCACAGCGCGATGAAGCGCTGCATACTTTCGGAGAGGTATTTCCGCTTGTGGTACACGATATTCAGGGTTCGCCGCAGCGGCTCCTGCAGCGTCAGCGGCACCACGTTGCCGCTGGCAACATCCTGCTGAATCAGAAGCTTCGGCAGCACAGCCACCCCAAGCCCTTCCACAACGGCCTTGATCAGCGCCTGCGTGCTGACGCTCTCCCAGGCGGGCTGCACCGAGAGCCGGTGCAGCGCGAGATACCCGTCCAGCGCCTTTCTTCCGGCACTCCCCGGCTCCCGCATCAGAAACGGGAACTGCGCCAGCTCCTGAATGGTCACTTTCCCCCGCCCCGCGAGCGGGGAGTCCGGCGGCACGATGGCTTGCAGCTCGTCCCGGGAAAAGGGGACGGCTACCAGCTCTTCGTGCTCCGGCTGGGTCTCGATCAGCCCCAGATCGATGCGGTTGTCCAGAACCAACTGCTCCACCTGACTGGCGCGGCATACCTGCACGTCTACGTGCAGCGCCGGGAATTCCGCCTGATACTGCCGCACCAGCTCCGGCAGAAGATAGGTGCCGATGGTGACCGTCGCCCCGATGCGGACGGTGCCGATGGCGTCCCAGTTGCGCATCCGGGTTTCCAGCTCATCCATCAGCGACACCACATGGACGGCGTAGCCGTAAAATTCCCGGCCGCACTCCGTGGGGGATATCCGGCGTCCCACCCGCTCGAACAGCGTCACGCCGTAGTAATCCTCCAATTCCCGCAGCGCCAGACTCACCGAGGGCTGGGACAGATGCAGCGCCTGCGCCGCCTTCGTCACGCTGTTCTGGCGGTAGACCTCCACCAGAATCTTCATATGCCGCAGCGTCATAGCTGTCCCCCATTCATATCGTTTTTTATATGTATTTCATATAATAATTCTATTTTACAAATAAGTCAAGTGCTGGTAAACTGGTCGCAGGAGGAGGTAGAAGTATGACTGACAAAAAGAAAATTCTGGCGAAATTGTTTTTCTCCACGCTGTATTTAAGCGCGTTTACCTTCGGCGGCGGCTACGTCATCGTCACGCTGATGAAGCAGAAATTTGTGGATGAGCTGCACTGGATTCAGGAGGATGAGATGCTGGATCTCATTGCCATTGCTCAGTCCGCCCCCGGAGCCATCGCCGTCAACGGGGCGATCGTGGTGGGCTTCAAGCTGGCGGGTGTCCTCGGCGCTGTTACCGCCATTGCTGCGTCCATCATCCCGCCGTTTCTCATTATTACGGTGATCTCCTATTTTTACGAGCTGTTCCGGGACAACTATATTGTCAGCAGCGTCCTTTCCGGTATGCAGGCCGGTGTGGGCGCGGTCATCGCGTCCGTGGTGCTGGACATGGGCGGCGGCGTCCTGAAACAGAAATCCGTCCTCTCTGTAGTTGTTATGTTAACTGCATTCGTGGCGACCTACGTTTACAAGGTCAACGCGGTGTATATCATTCTGGCCTGTATCGCCATCGGCGTCGTCCGAACGGTCGTCCAGCAAAGGAGGAACGCCCAATGATCTATTTACAGCTGTTCCTCAGCTTCCTGCAAATCGGCGCCCTGAGCTTCGGCGGCGGCTACGCCGCCATGCCGCTCATTCAGGCACAGATCGTCACCGAGCACCAGTGGCTGTCCATGAGCGAATTTACCGATCTCGTGACCATCGCAGAAATGACCCCCGGCCCCATCGCTGTCAACTCCGCAACCTTCGTGGGAACGAAAATCGCCGGTGTTCCGGGGGCACTGGTGGCTACCGCTGGCTGCATTCTCCCCGCCTGCATTCTGGTGACGCTGATCGCCAAGCTCTACCTAAAGTACCGCAATATCGCGGTTTTGCAGAGCGTCCTCGGCTCACTGCGTCCGGCAGTGGTGGCCATGATCGCTTCGGCGGGGGTGCTGATTCTGCGCAATGCCTTCTGGAGCGGCGCGATCCGTCTTTCCGGCACGAACTGGAATATGGTCGCCCTGTTCGCCGCGGCGTTTCTGCTCCTGCGGAGGACAAAGCTCAGTCCCATTCTGGTGATGCTGCTGGCGGGAGCGGCCAATCTGGTCATATCCCTGATTACACCGTAAAAAATCTCGAAAAAACCACTTCCGCCGCCGACAGGACGCCCATGTTGGGGGTATCTGCCACCGGGAGAATGCGGGTGTCATTCCTGCCCCGGTACAGCGCTTTCGCGCTGATCTCCCGCTGGAGCCGCCCGATCAGAAGCTCGTGCCGGCAGCAGATGTCCCCCGCAAGATAAATGCTGTCCACGGGAATCAGATTCAACAGGTTAATTAAGCCTGCCGACAGATACACCGCTTCCTGATTGAGAAGTTTTTGCGCTTCCGGGTCGTCTGCATGGTCAACGAGGTCGAACCAGTCCCGGAGGCCGGAACCCTCCAGCAGCGCCGGGATCGAGGCATAGGTTTCCAAACACCCCCGGTTGCCGCAGGCGCATAACCGCCCGTCGAAGCGGATGGTGGTGTGACCCAGCTCGCCGGTAAAATTCCCCAGCAGCTCCCCGCCGGACACAATGGCCGCGCCGATGCCGATGTCAATGAACAGCAGCATAAAGTTCCGGCTCTGCCCAGTGCTTCGCTGATGCAGCGCCATGGCGCAGACGTCGTGTTCCAGATATGCGGGCAGCCCCAGCGCGTCCGACAGGCGTTTGCCGATGTCCGCGCCGTGCCAGCGCTCGAACCGGGGCGGATTGAGAATGCGGCCGTTTTCGCAGTCCAGCGGGCCGGGGGCGCTGATGCCGATGCCCAGCACCTTGCGCCTGTCCACGGATTCCAGCAGGGACGCAAGCGCCCCGGCGATGGCGTCCGTCATGTCGCTTTGCTCCGGCAGCTCCCGGCATTGCAGCAGGTTGCCGCCGATATCGCACAGTCCCACCGTGCAGCCCTTTCTGGCCAAGTCCACCGCAAGGGCATAATAGCTGTCCGGGCGCAGAGCCAACGGCGTGGCACTGCGCCCCCGTCCGGCGGACTGGGGGGCAAGTTCCGTCACAACGCCTGCGTTCAGAAGCTCCTCCACGATCAAAGAAGCCGCCGCCCGTGTCAGACCCGTAGCCCGCGCCAGCTCTGCCCGGCTCATGGCCTGACGGCGGAGAATTTGTAGAACCGCCTTGCGGTTGTATTCTCTTGTATAGTCGGCATTGCGCGGCTTCTGCGTCATTGGAATCCCCTCAATTTCATAGCTATAATGACCCGGGACGTGTCGCCCCGGGTCAAGATTTTATCCCATTGCCTTCAGAACCGCGTCCATTTCCGGAATACTGGGAATGCCGCCGGAATGCTCTGTGGACAGGCTGGCCGCCGCGGCGGCGAAGCTGCCGATGTATTTGAGGTCGTCTTCCGTCAGCGCGCTGACGGGCTTGTCCAGCTCCAGCAGCCTTGCCATGGCGCTGCCGCCGAAGATGTCCCCCGCGCCGGTGGTGTCCACGGGATGCACCTTGGGGCAGACGGCGCGGAAAGCGGCCGTCCTCGTTTTCAGCAGGCAGCCGTCAGGCCCCAGCGTCACCATGGCGAGGGACACGCCGAACTCCGTCAGCAGCTTGTCCGCGCCCTCCTCCGGGGTGCAGTTCCAGAGAAATTCCACCTCGTTGTCGCTGATCTTCACCACGTCCGCCTGATGCAGGCTCCAGAGCATCTGCTCCTTCGCCGCGTCCGCATCCAGCCACAGGGGAAGCCGCAGATTGGGGTCGCAGCTGATGAGCTTCCCCTGCGCTTTGGCGTAGGCCACCGCCTTTTGGGTCGCCGTGCGGACAGGCTCATCCGTCAGGCTCAGGGTGCCGAAGTGGAACACCTTGGCCTCGTCAATGAGGGACTTGTCCACTTCCTCCCACCGCAGCTGGGTGTCCGCGCCGGGCTTCCGGGCGAAGGAGAAGGAGCGGTCGCCGCTTTCATCGAAGGTCACAAAGGCCAGCGTGGTAAACACGCTGTCGTCCACCAGAATGCCTTTCGTCTCAATTCCGGCGGCGTTCAGCGTCCCCAGCAGCAGATTGCCGAAAGCGTCGTTTCCCACCTTGCCCAGAAACGCGGTCTTTCTGCCGTAGGCGTTCAGCGCGGCCAGAAAATTGCCGGGGGCGCCGCCGGGGTTGGCGGCCATGGTGGGGTATCCGGCGCTGTCCGTGGACTTTGCCGCAAAATCAATGAGCAGTTCGCCCAGCGCTACTACGTCGATCATCGTGCGCACCCACTCAGTCCTTGGCCGCGGGGTACTCGGTGCAGAGCAGACGGTAAGGCGCTTCGTCCTCCTCGATGGCCGGGAAGCGGCCCATGGGCGGGTTGAAGCGGTTGTCCTTGGCATCGTCATTGCACTGGCTGACCTCGCCCAGCAGCACGTCGCCCGTACCCGGCTCCACCTCGAAATCGTGGTACAGGTATTGCTGAATGTAGATGGACTCGCCGGGGGTCAGGCGGATCTGGGTTCCGGCGGGGACGGTGTAAGTCCTGCCGTCAGTATGGACGGTGACATCGCTTTCATAGTCGATGGACTCGTCGGGGTGGGAATTGTACACCCGGATCAGCACGTTTCCGCCGCCCCGGTTGATGATGTCCTCGGTCTTGTACCAGTGGAAGTGGTTGGGGGAATACTGTCCCTCTTTCAGGAACAGCAGCTTCTCGGCGTAGACCTTGGGGTATTTTTCCCGCATGGTCTGGCTGCCGTTGCGGATGGTGATGAGGGAGAATCCGATCTTATCGAAATTCCCCTGACCGTAGTCCGTGATGTCCCAGCCCAGACAGCAGTCCCGGACTTCGTCGTATTCGTGACCTTTGGTTTCCCATTCCTCCGGGGTAAAATGGCAGAAGGGGGGCAGGTAGCAGCGGTATTTCTGGCACATGGCCTCCAGCTCCCGCAGCGCTTTGTTGACTTCGGAACGCTTCATGGTTTTCTCTCCTTTATTAATATAAAATGAATCCGGGAACCCCGGTCTTGCTCTGGTTTTACTGTACCATTTACCCGGTAATTTGTCAAGTGAATTGACAATTAAGAGACTGATTTTACGCAAAGAAATCCCACTTTTATAGCATATTTACAAATTTTAATATACTTTTTCGTGCATAATTACCACTGCTGCATGTGAAAGCCCCTGACACAGTCATGATGCCTGTGTCAGGGGCGTATTTGTGTCCGTTACCCGAGGCAGCTTCCGCAGGGCGTATAGCCCGCATTGACCGCTTCCTCGTAGGTGTCGAAGATGATCCGGTTTTTCCCCGAGGGGAGGTTCGCGCAGTCGGGGGCGTGGAACTTGTGGGAGTTGACGTTGCCGATGAACTGCACCGGCTGGGCAGGTTCCGCATTTTCCGGGTTCGCCGACTGGTTGTCCCATGTGAACGTGACCTCTTTGCCGTCCGTGCGGGCGACGATGGTGCCAAGCTCGTCGGTGCGCAGAATGGTGACGCCCGCCTGCTTCAGCCGGGAGAGGGGCTGCTCGTGGGGGTGACCGTAGGCGTTGCCCTTGCCCACGGAGATCACGGCGTAGTCGGGGATTACCTCGTTGAGAAAGCGGTAGCCCGTGGAGGTGTCGGAGCCGTGATGCCCCACCTTCAGCACGTCCGTTTCCCACGACATCCGGCTGCCCCAGTAGTCCAGCATGTCGTTTTCCGCGCTGGTCTCCATGTCCCCGGTGAACAGGAAAGAGGTGTCGCCGTACTCCACCCTCAAAATGATGGAGGTGTCATTGGGGTCGGCGTAGGACTGCACCGGGCCGAGGACTGTGACGGAGGTTTCTCCCAGCGTCCAGCCGTCCCCGGGGGAGGGAATGGTGATCTCCAGCCGCTGCTGGTCGGCGTAATAGACGAAATCGTCGAACACCTTGGAAGCATAGGTTCTTGTGGGGGCATACACGGCGTGGGTGGGATACACCGCCAGAACCGAGGGCAGACCGCCTACGTGGTCTTCGTGGGCGTGGGTGCAGACCACGGCGGCCAGCTCCTCCACGCCCTGCTGCTCTAGGTAGGAGACGACCAGCCGGCCGTCCTCCCGGTTGCCGCCGTCAATGAGCATGTACTCCCCGCCGCTTTCCAGCAGGGCGCAGTCCGCCTGCCCCACGTCGATAAAGTGGACGGTGAGGCCGGCAGGGGGGATCCGCTCCGGGAGAAGCCGGCAGCCGCAGAGCAGCAGCGACAGAGTCAGAAGGAGGGCAGGAATCCCCTTCCTCATTTCGTCGTAAGCCCCTTGTTGTTCTTTGCTTTTTTCTGCTGGTTAAGCCAGGTGTTCATCACCAGGCTGTGGGGCAGCAGCTTCACCAGGAACACCTGGAATTTGACGGGGAAGCCGTGGATGGAGCAGTCCTTTTTCGAGTGGTACAGATCTTCAAGGCCGGTTTTGACCACGTCCTTCGCCTCGTACAGGCGGTTAAAGTAGCGCACCTCGTTATCGGCGTTGGTCTGGAACGCATGATTGAAGAATTCCGTTTTCACCCAGCCGGGGTTCATGGCCATGACCCGGATGCCCTTGGCTTTCAGCTCCCGGTTCATGGAGCGGCTGTAGCTGAGGACGAAAGCCTTGGTGGCGGCGTAGGTGGTGATGTACGGCACTGGCTGGAAGGCAGACAGGCTGTCCAGCTCCAGAATGTGGCTGCCGGGCTGCATGTAGGGGACACACAGCCGGGTCATGAGCAGCAGCGCCTTGCAGTTCAGGTCGATCATGCGGCAGTCGTCCTCCACGGGAATCTTCCGGTAAGCGCCGAATTTGCCGAAGCCCGCGGCGTTGACCAGCAGCCTGACATTGGGCTTTTCGGATTCCAGCAGGGCTTCCAGTTCCGTAAAGCTGGATGCTTCCAGCAGGTCCAGCACGATGGGACGAACCGGGACGCTTGCTTCGGCTTTCAGGGTTTCCAGAGCCGACGCCCGGCGGGCGACCGCCCAGATCTCGTCCACGGAAACGTATCCGCTGAGCTGACGGACGAATTCCCGCCCCATGCCGGAGCTGGCTCCCGTGACAATGGCAATGTTCATATGATTGCAGCCTCCTTGTGTGTAAATTAAGCTGTGGTTATATTTCGTAGTTTATCCGGTATTCTCTGCACTTTTGGATAGCCAGATCGTGTCCCTGCTGTGCCGCCGCTTTATACCAGTATTTCGCTTTTTCCAAATCCTGTGCAACGCCGACACCGTCTTCATAGAAAGAACCAAGATTGTACTGACCGTCCCAATCGCCGTGCGTGGCGGCTCTTTCCGTCCAGTAAAAGGCTTTTGGCAAATCTTTTTCGACGCCAAGCCCTTCCAAATAGAAGTATCCGACCTGACATTCCGCCAAGGGGTAGCCTTTCTCCGCCAGTTCCATGTGACCGGCAAAGCACTTGTCATATTGTTTGCTTTCCCAATATTTTTCGATCAGTTCATTGCACCTGTAAAATTCGGCGCAGGGCTTATAATAGGATTCTGCCATATCAGTACCTCCAGAAATTCTGGTTTATTCCGAAGAAATACCGTCGTTCGCAACTCTCTGCTTTGCCCTGTCCAGCAGCGCCTGACGCTCGTTTGGCAGCGCCTCGTCCAGTACCCCTTCCAGCAACGCGTTCAGGGTCTCACCGATGGCTTTTCCCTGGTACCCCAGCGCCAGAAGGTCATTTCCGTTGACCGCCAGATCTTTTACCGTCAGGCAGGCGTTCTCTGCCCGAATCTCCGCCAGAACAGCCCGGATCTTCGGGAACACATCCAGTTCCTCCGCTTCGCCGGTACCCTTGCCGCCCATGTCCGCCTCCTGCAAGAGAAGCAGCTTGTCCAGCGTGTCCCAGCCCAGACGGCTGATCCGGCGGCGCAGCAGCTTCTTATCCGGGGTCAGCAGTGCCATGTGCTGGCCGATGAGCAGCACCGCCTGCTCCCGCAGAGCCGTGGGGGCTTTCAGCCGCCGGAAAACGCCGTCGGCGATCTCCGCGCTCTTCTGGGCGTGGCCGTAAAAATGCCCCCGGCCGGTGGCGTCCCGGGTAAAGGTGGCAACTTTGCCGGTGTCGTGAAGCAGCGCCGCCCAGCGCAGCATCAGATCGGCGCTGACGCCCGCCGTCACGTGGGCAGTGTGGGTGAACAGGTCGTAGGCGTGGTGGGGACTGTGCTGGTCGAAGCCGATCATGGGCTGCAATTCGGGAATTACAGCTCCCAGAATCGGGGCAAAGCGGCATAAGTCCTCCGCGCTGACCAGTGGGAGAAGTTTACATAACTCGTCGAAGACCCGTTCCTCCGCCAGATTGTCCATCAACTGCGCCTGAGACTCCATGGCATCCTCCGTCGCCGGGTCAACGGTCAGGCCGTATTTCACGGCGAACCGCACTCCTCGCAGAATCCGCAGGGAGTCCTCCTGAAACCGGGTCACAGGGTCGCCCACCGCCCGCAGCACTTTTGATTCCAAATCCACCCGGCCGCCGAAGGGGTCGGCAAAGCCCCGGGCGGGGGAATAGGCCATGGCGTTCACAGTGTAGTCCCGCCGCGCAAGATCGCTTTCCACGCTGTCCACAAATTTCACCCAGTCCGGGTGCCGGTTGTCCCGGTACGTGCCCTCCGTGCGGAAGGTGGTGATCTCCACCACGCCCCCCGCCGTGACCACGCCTACGGTGCCGTGCTTTTCTCCCGCCAGCACCAGCTTTTTCCCGGCGAAGACCGCTTCGGTCTGCTGAGGGACGGCGGCGGTGCAGATGTCATAGTCGTGGGGCTGCAGGCCAAGGCAGGCGTCCCGCACGCAGCCGCCCACCGCGTAGGCAGGATATCCGGCAGCCTCCAGCGCGTTCAGGCATTCCAAAACATACGAGGGGAGCTTCATGCGGCGTTCTCCTGTTTGGGCTTGGGCGTCAGGCTGCACAGGTCGGTCAGCGCCCACACCGCGCACCCGAAATACAGAATCAGATAGCCGGAGCCGGACAGCGCCGCACAGCCGAGATAGGCGGCCATCAGCCCCGTGGCCAGCTGCATCCGCCGCCGGCCAAGACCAACGTCAAAGGCGGCTTCGTAGAAAGCAAACAGTGCCATCAGCGCGCTGGCGGACAGGTCCAGCCAGTAGTCCTGAAGCTGGGGATTGCTGCACCAGATGCCGTAATTGCCCAGCATATGGACGACGAAAAAGGCGCACACAGCCAGATGTGTCAGAAACAGCGGACATTTCCCCGCTCTGCGGCAGCGTCCGGCCACGATCAGCCCCACCGCCGACGCAGCGCCCAGCACCCGGCGCAGAAGCAGCAGCCGACCCTCCATCCACCATGGCAGCAGCACCGTCAGCAGGATTCCCGCTGCGGCAATATAATGCCCCACGGCGGCCATCAGGGAGGGCTGGAAATTATCCTCATATTTCGCCGAGCCGTCCAGCTTCCACACGGAAGCGATGATCCACGCGGCGGCAATCGCGGTGAGCACCCACAGGACGATTTCCAGCGGGTGATTCACCGGCAGCAGATTTTTCACGTCCACGGCCACGGCGTAAAGCACGCGCCGCAGAATCAGCGCGCAGCAGCCCAGCACGACGGTGACTATGGGCAGACGGTTTTGTTTGCATGTTTGTTTCATAGCGGAATCCTCCATGGACACAAATATCCGGTAAATGGGGGCAGCAGGCTGCCCCGGCACTTTTTTTCATTATTATACCAGTCTATTCCCCTAATTTCCAGCCCTTTGTAAAAAAACTCTTTGTGTAGAATTTCTTCTTGTTTCACACGGAAAATCGGAGTATAATGGGATTAAGATTCAGGTGGGGAGGAAAACCATGTTGTTGAAGGGAATTGCCGCCGTGTCCGCGGTTGCGGCGGTTTTGATCTGTATTTTCGGCGGGGTGGCATTCTGGTGGCTCCCGGCGCTGTTCGTCGGGGCGTTTCTGGTTCTGACGCTGGCAGCCTTTGGTTTTCTGTGTCTGGTCTGCGCCTTCGTGGACATGGACAAGCCTCAGGAGCACGACAGCCCGTTTTACCGCAGGGTCACGCAGGTGTACATTGACGCATTGGTCAGCCTGCTTCGGGTGCGCATCCATACGACGGGCTTGGAGAAGGTTCCCACCGAGGGGCGGTTCGTGCTGGTGTGCAACCACCTGTTCATCGCCGACCCCTGTGTGCTGCTGCACTGCTTTCCAAAGAGCCAGCTGGCCTTTGTCACCAAGCAGGAGAATCAGAAGCTGTTCGTCGTGGGCAAGGTCATGCACAAAATTCTCTGCCAGCCCATCGACCGTGAAAATGACCGTGCTGCCCTGAAAACCATTATCAAGTGCATCCAGCTGCTGAAGGACGACGAAGCGTCCGTCGCCGTCTTCCCCGAGGGCTACACCAGCAAGGACGGCAAGCTCCACCATTTCCGCAGCGGTGTGTTCAAGATTGCCCAGAAGGCGAATGTCCCCATCGTGGTATGCACCATCCAGAACACCCGGCAGATCTTCCGCAACGTCACCCATCTGAAGCCCACCGACGTGGAGCTGCATCTGGTGGACGTGATCCCGGCGGAGGATTTGAAGGGCAAGACCACCGTGGATATCGGGAATCAGGTCTACGAAATGATGATCGGCGATCTGGGAGAATCTTTCCGTGCGGAAGAAGCTTGACCTTTGGACAAGAAGCGTGTATAATGAGTTTTTACCCCATAAATAACCATTTTTGGAGGAAATACAATGAAAAACAGCGAAAAAACACTGGACATGATCGTGAACCTCTGCAAGAACCGGGGCTATGTCTACGCCGGTTCCGAAATCTACGGCGGTCTGGCCAACTCCTGGGACTACGGCCCCCTCGGCGTGGAATTCAAGAACAACGTGAAAAAGGCATGGCTGAAAAAGTTCGTGCAGGAGTCCGACTATAACGTGGGTCTGGACGCCGCCATCATCATGAATCCCCAGACTTGGGTCACCACCGGCCACGTGGGCAACTTCTCTGACCCGCTGGTGGACTGCAAGGGCTGCGGCTCCCGTCAACGGGCGGACAAGCTCATCGAGGCCGCCGAGTCCGGCAAGAGCGTCAATGTGGACGCCATGAGCTTTGACGAGATGGACGCTTTCATCGCAAGCCACGAGGACGTGGTCTGCCCCAACTGCGGCAAGCACAACTTTACCGCCATCCGCAAGTTCAACCTGATGTTCAAGACCCAGATTGGCGTCACGGAGGACACCGCCTCCACCTGCTATCTCCGTCCCGAGACGGCGCAGGGCATTTTTGTGAACTTCGCCAACATCCAGCGCACCACCCGCCGCAAGCTGCCCTTCGGCGTCTGTCAGGTTGGCAAGGCCTTCCGCAACGAGATCACCCCCGGCAATTTCACCTTCCGTACCCGGGAATTTGAGCAGATGGAGTGTGAGTTCTTCTGCCAGCCCGGCACCGACCTCGAGTGGTTCGCCTACTGGAAGGACTTCTGCAAAAACTGGCTGACGTCTCTTGGCATCAAGGAAGATTCCCTGCGTCTGCGGGATCACGAGCCTGCTGAGCTGGCCTTCTATTCCCGCGCCACCACCGATATCGAGTATCAGTTCCCCTTCGGCAACGGCTGGGGCGAGCTGTGGGGCATTGCCGACCGTACCAATTACGACCTTGGCCGCCATCAGGAGGCCTCCGGCAAGAGTCTGGAATACTACGATCAGGAGAAGGGCGAGCATTACATTCCCTACGTCATCGAGCCGTCTCTGGGCTGCGACCGTGTCGCGCTGGCGTTCCTGTGCGAAGCTTACGACGAGGAAGTGGTGGGCACCGACAAGAAGGGCAATGCCGACGTGCGCACCGTGCTGCGCCTGCATCCGGCGCTGGCGCCCTACAAGGCGGCCATTCTGCCCCTGTCCAAGAAGCTCAGCCCCAAGGCCGAGGAGATCTATCGGGAGCTGCGCAAGGACTTCATGGTGAACTTTGACGACGCCGGTTCCATCGGCAAGCGCTACCGCCGGGAAGACGAAATCGGCACGCCGCTGTGCGTCACCGTGGACTTCCAGACCGTGGGCGACGAAAACACCCCTGCGGACAACTGCGTCACGGTTCGCGACCGGGACACCATGGAGCAGGTGCGTATCCCCATTGCCGAGCTGAAGAATTATATCGCGGAGAAGTGCGCATTCTGATTGCGCCGCTGACAGGCAATAAAATAATGTGGCCGCCCCGGAAATTTTCCGGGGCGGCCATTTTGTATAAAAATGTTGCGGTACATTGACATTGCAGCAATGGGGAACTGACCTTTGACTAAGACGTTACTGCAGCCTAGGGATTTCTTCTGCCCACAGCCCTCCGGGCTGCGTTCAGAAGAAATGGGAATCTCCCACGGCCTAAAAAGTGTCCACCGGACACTTTTTGCCCGGCGTTGCCGGGTCGGCCTTTCGATTCCCGACGGTTTACCATGTAAAAAGCCCCGGTGCTAAAGCACCGGGGCTTTTTACATGGTGACCCGTACGGGAATCGAACCCATGTTACCGCCGTGAAAGGGCGGTGTCTTAACCGCTTGACCAACGGGCCTGGTAGCGGCAATCTGATTCGAACAGATGACATACCGGGTATGAACCGGCTACTCTACCAACTGAGTTATGCCGCCATGTGGTCAAAGGATTTCGGCACCGCCGAAATCAGCTTCATTATTGTATCCGAACAGACGGTCATTGTCAAGACATTTTTTCGTTTTTTTGCTGGAATTTTTGGCAATACTTCCTCCGAGGTGAAAATACATGGCTTTTCTCAAGAAATGTCTGCTCTTCTGCATCGGCGGCGGGGCTTACGTGGGGTTGGAGCTGCTCTGGCGGGGGTACAGCCATATCAGCATGTTCGCGGCGGGCGGGGTGTGCTTCCTGCTCATCGGGCAGCTCGGGCTGGTTCAGCCCGTTTTGCCATGGCCGCTTCGGGCGGTTATAGGCGCGGGGATTATCACCATGGTGGAGTTGGCGGCGGGACTGCTGGTGAACCAGCACTACCAGGTCTGGGACTACCGCGGCCGCCCCGGGAATTTTCTGGGGCAGATATGCCCCGCCTTTACCCTGCTGTGGATTCCGGTCGCCCTGATGGCCATGGGGCTGTACCGGTGGCTGGACTGGCGGCTTGACAGGGTGCTGGGCGTGTAGAAACGAATCTGTCTCGCCCATTTGATGGGCCGTCGTAAAACAATGAATGGAGCGTAATCAGTACAGATACGCTCCATTTCCCATACCAACACGCTATGTAACGGGGTACAGCCCCTTGGCTCTCCCTCTGGGAGAGCTGCCACCGAAGGTGACTGAGAGGGCGTTGCAGTCTCGTATCCCCTCTCCGTCTTCGCGTTGCTCAGCCACCTCTCCCACAGGGAGAGGCAAGTGGTGCAGGCCAATTATCCCGCTGTGCCTGTTGACGGTCTAATGCCCCCGCCCTTTCGGGCGGGGGCATATCGGTTATTTGTCGTATTCGGGGGAAAGCGGCGTCACGACGGGGGTGCCGTCGGGCTTTAAGAGGGGCGTCAGCCCGCCGCCATAGCCGCTGGACTGCCACAGATAATTCACGCCGGTCTCCCTGTCTACCCAGATCTGCAGCGTGGTGAAGCTGCCCTGAGAGTAGATTTTTACAAAGCGGTCGCCCTGCCTTGCCATAATTTACTCCTTCGTGCCTTCCACAATGCCGTTTGCCAGACCCACCAGACCCTGCATCTCGGAGGGAATGATGATCTTGGTGGCCTTGCCGTCGGCGACCTTCTGCATGGCCTCGATGGACTTCAGCTTGATGACCTGATCGCTGGGGGCGGACTTGTTCAGCATTTCCAGAGAATCGGCAAGCGCCTGCTGCACCTTGCGGATGGCTTCGGCTTCGCCCTCAGCCTTCAGAATGGCGGCCTGCTTCTCGGCGTCGGCGCGGAGAATGGCGGATTCCTTTTCGCCCTCGGCAATGAGGATGGCGGACTTCTTCTGGCCCTCTGCCTGCAGGATCGCCTGACGGCGGTCACGCTCGGCCTTCATCTGCTTCTCCATGGAGTTCTGGATGTCCTGCGGCGGCAGGATGTTTTTCAGCTCCACGCGGTTGACCTTGATGCCCCACGGGTCAGTGGCCTCGTCCAGAATGGAACGCATTTTGGTGTTGACCACATCACGGGAGGTCAGGGTCTGATCCAGTTCCAGATCGCCGATGATGTTACGCAGGGTGGTAGCCGTCAGAGTCTCCATGGCCGCCATGGGCTGCTCCACGCCATAGGCGTACAGCTTGGGGTCGGTGATCTGGAAATACACGACGGTGTCGATTTGCATGGTGACATTATCCTTGGTGATAACGGGCTGGGGGGGATAGTCCAGAACCTGCTCCTTCAGGCTGACCCGGCGGGCAATGCGGTCAATGAAGGGGACCTTGAAGTGCATACCCACGCCCCACACGCTGTGGAACGCGCCCAGACGCTCAATGACGTAAGCCCGGGACTGCTGGACAACAGAAATGTTGGTAATGACGACAATGAACGCGATTACGATGATTGCTAAAATCACAAAACCCATAGTAAAACCTCCATGTAATGATTGATTCTCTTCTTAACGATTTCAGACGGTGACGGCAGCCTCTACAGGGGTCACATAGACCTTCACGCCTTCCACTCTGTCCACCCGGACTTCGGTTCCCACGCTGATGGGGTCGCCGGAGGTGCTTCTGGCCGTCCACTCCATACCGCCCAGCTTTACCTGACCCCGTGCCTCCACATTGTCAATATCCGCCGTGACGCGGCCAACGGAGCCGACGACGGAGTCCACATTGGTGGCCGTGACCTTGGAATTCAGGAATTTCTTTGCCAGCGGCCACAGCAGCGCCAGCAGAACGCCGGACACCACCACGAACAGCGTGATCTGCAGCCACACCGGCGCGCCCAGTGCGGCGCACAGCAGTGCGACCAGCGCTCCCAGCGCAAACCATATGGAAACCAGATGGATCGGGCAGGCCGCCTCAGCGATCAGGAACACCACCAGCAGCACCAGCCAGAAAAAAGCAGCCGATTTCATGTTGTAATCTCCTTTCCATGATAGTGCTTTCATTGTATCAAAGATACAACCCAGTGTCAACAGACTTTCCGGGGTGCGCCCTTTGCCGTGATGTCTGTTTACGCCTTTATTATATCCCCGGCGCAATGATAAGTCCATGGCTGCCGCAGCAAAATAGGCGGGGCTATTTCCACTCAAAAAGAAAAATAGCGGCGGAGACAAATGGGGTGCATTTCTATACCGCCCAAGCACCCCTTGCCTCTCCCTTTGGGAGAGGTGGCTGAGCGAAGCGAAGACGGAGAGGGAAAATGGGTGCGGAAAGCCCGCTCAGTCACCTTCGGTGACAGCTCCCCCAAAGGGGGAGCCAAGGCGGAGCGTGTTGGCACAAAAAATGGAGCGTATCTGTACCGATACGCTCCATTCACTGTTTTACAACCACCAATGAAATCTTCCGCCGCTTAATTATTTCTGCTTTCTCGCCCGGTACTGCTCCGGATCGATAATGCCGTTTACCAGCATTTTCTCCGCCCAGAGCTGCAGGGTTTCCACCGTTATGGAAATTTTCTCCAATTCCTCCTGAATCCGGATAAAATCGTCGATTTCGTCCCCCTCAATTTTGCCGTCTGCCGTGATTTCGATCAGGCGCTCCTTCTCCCGGCTGACGCAGTTCAGGGACGCCAGCATCTCCAGCACGATTGCCGACAGCTCCTTCATCTCGATCTCCGGCACATACGCCTGCCCGATGGGGCACTGGTTGGAGCAGTAGTAATTGCACAGGGAGGGACGGCGGTATTTTGCCGCCATGGTCAGCACCTCGTCGGGATGGGGGAGGGATTTTCCGCTTTCGATCTTCTCAATGCGCTCCGGCGTGACCGCTTCCAGAAGCTCGCTTGCTTTTTCTCTGGAAAGCCCCAGCTCCTCCCGGACGAGCTGGTAGCGGTTCTTGTTGCTTTTCGTAGACGCTCTTCCCATGGCGCGGCCTCCTTACCCTTTTCCGTCATTTTAGGAAAGACGGCGGCGTTTGTCAATGGGTATCTGGCAAAGAACCGGAACAGATTCTTTACCGAATTTTTGCCAGCATACCAAACTTTTCCAGATGCGGGGTATGTTTTTCCGACAGAAAATGCTATAATAGATAAAAGAGGTGAGCATGATGAAGCAGCACAAGCGCGTTTTTCTGGACTTCGCTTACGCGGCGGTCATTCTGGTGACGGCATTTGCCCTGAATCTGGCGCTGCTCCAGTGGTTCCGTATCCCGTCCGTGACGCCCATGATCTTCGTGCTGGGCGTGTTCCTGATCGCATGGCGGACGCAGGGGTATTTCTGGGGGATCGTTTCCTCTCTGGCCAGCGTCATGGCCGTGAATTACGCCTTCACCTATCCCTACTGGGCGTTCAACCTGATCCGCCCGGAGTGTCTGGCCTCTGCGGTGGTGATGCTGATCGTGTCCATCATGACCAGCACCCTGACCACCCAGCTCAAGCGGCAGGAGCAGATGAAGGCCGAGGCGGAAAAGGAGCGGATGCGGGGCAATCTCCTGCGGGCGGTGTCCCACGATCTGCGCACGCCCCTGACCTCCATTTACGGCGCCTGCTCCGCCATGCGGGACAATTTCGACGCCCTTCCCCGGCAGACCCACATGAAGCTTCTGTCGGACGTCTGCACCGACGCCCAATGGCTGGTGCGGATGGTGGAAAATCTGTTGTCCGTGACCCGCGTTGACACCTCCACTGTCCGTCTTTCCAAGAACGACACCGTTCTGGAGGAGCTGATCGACGCGGTGCTGGTGAAATTCCACAAGCACTACCCGGACACGGAGGTTCATGTGGAAATTCCGGAAGAATTCGTCAGCATTCCCATGGACGCCATGCTGATCTCTCAGGTGCTGATGAATCTGCTGGAAAACGCGGTTTTCCACGCCAAGGGCATGAAAAATCTCTGGCTTCGGGTAGAAGTCAAGGGCCTCTGGGCGTATTTTTACGTAGAGGACGACGGCTGCGGCATTCCGGAGGAAAAGCTCCCCAAGCTGTTTACGGGGATGCTGGGCAGTGAAGCGCCCACAGACCAGAGCCGCAGCAGCATGGGCATCGGCCTGAGCGTGTGCAGCGCCATTATCAAAGCCCACGGCGGCGAGATCTGGGCGAACAAACGGGCCGGTGGCGGAACCGAAGTGGGCTTCCGGCTGGAAATGGAGGACGAAAATGGGGAATAACAAATATAAGGTACTTATCGTGGAGGACGACCAGAGCATTCTGGGCTTTGTCCAGACGATTCTGGAGACCAACGGCTATCAGGTACTGACTGCCGAGCGGTGCCGTCAGGGGCTGCTGATCTTCTCCTCCTACACACCGGATCTGGTGGTGCTGGATTTGGGGCTTCCGGACATGGACGGCGGCGAATTTATCCGGCAGGTGCGCCTTTTCAGCACGGTTCCCATCATCGTCCTGTCCGCCCGGACGGAGGAGAACGACAAGGTCTCCGCGTTGGATCTGGGCGCCAACGACTACATAACCAAGCCCTTCGGGACGGCGGAGCTGCTTGCGCGGGTGCGGGCGGCGCTTCGCGCCAGCCGGAACCGGGCGCGGGTCGCGCCCTCCAACCTGTTCACCGTGGACGATCTGGTCATCGACTATGACCGGCGGCAGGTGAGCGTCGGGGGAAGCCCGGTTCACCTGACCCAGACGGAATACAACATTCTGGCGCTTCTGAGCCAGCACACAGGCAAGGTGCTGACCTACGCCACCATCATCCGCTCCGTCTGGGGCAGCATGGACGACGGGAGCGTAAAGAAGCTGCAAGTGAACATGGCGAACATCCGCAAGAAGCTGGGCTGCCGTCCGGGGGACAGCCGGTACGTCATCAACGAGCTGGGCGTGGGCTACCGCATCGCCGACGAATAATACAAAGGCTCTCCGGAAAGGCTGCCGTGGCCTTTCCGGAGAGCCTTTCTCTGCCCGGCAAAGCTTTACCCCATTTTTACCGTCGGCGCAGTATAATATACCCCAATTCAGGCGGCGTGGATGTCCCCTGACCGTTATCAAAGGAGTTTATTTATGGAAGTGCTTGTGGAAAACCTGACGTTTCTGACCTGGCAGCAGGTGCTGATGTGGCTCATCGGCGGCGTGCTGATCTACCTCGCCATCGTCAAGGAGATGGAGCCGTCGCTGCTGCTGCCCATGGGCTTCGGCGCGATTCTGGTAAACCTGCCCAATTCCGGCGCAGCAGAGGTCATCGCCCACCTGTTTGAGCTTGGCATCGCGGGACATGAGCTGTTCCCGCTGCTGCTGTTCATCGGCATCGGCGCGATGATCGATTTCCAGCCGCTGCTGGCAAATCCAAAGCTGATGATCTTTGGTGCGGCAGCGCAGTTCGGCATTTTCTTCACGTTGGGACTGGCATCTTTACTGGGATTTGAACTGAACGACGCGGCCTCCATCGCCATCATCGGCGCGGCGGACGGCCCCACGTCCATCTTCGTCGCCCAGCAGCTGGGTTCCGGCTACACGGCGGCCATTATGGTGGCGGCCTATTCCTACATGGCGCTGGTGCCGATGGTCCAGCCGCCGGTCATCCGGCTGTGTACCACCCAGGCGGAGCGGAAGATCAAGATGACCTACAAAGGCCGCCCCGTCTCCAAGACCACGAAAATCCTGTTCCCCATTGCGGTGACGGTCATTGTGGGTCTCGTCGCGCCGCAGGCCGTGGCACTGATCGGATTTCTCATGTTCGGAAACCTCATCCGGGAGTGCGGCGTGCTGAATTCTCTGTCGGAGACGGCGCAGAACGTGCTGGCGAACCTGATTACCATCCTGCTGGGACTGACCATCGCCTCCCGGATGAATGCGGCGGAGTTCCTGCGGGTAGAGACGCTGCTGATTCTGGGGCTTGGGCTGGTCGCCTTCGTGATGGACACCGTGGGCGGCGTAATGATCGCAAAATTGATGAATCTGTTCCTGAAGGAAAAAATCAACCCCATGATCGGCGCAGCGGGGATTTCCGCTTTCCCCATGTCCGCCCGGGTGGTGCATAAAATGGGTCTGGCGGAGGATAAGCAGAATTTCCTGCTGATGCACGCCGCCGGGGTCAACGTTTCCGGCCAGATCGCCTCCGTCATTGCGGGCGGCCTGATTCTGGCGCTGGTAGGAGGTTAAAAAATGGAGCTGCATGTGGATTATCTGATGAACGTTCTGCCCATTGTGGGCACGGGAATGCTGGGCGTTTTTCTGGTCACAGGCGTGATCATCGCCGGTGTGAGCCTGCTGAACGCGCTCACTTCCAAAGAAAAATAATGACGGGGGTCAGGCATTCGCCTGACCCCCTGAGCGTTACTTCATGAACTTATCGATTGCCTGACACAGATCGTCGATGGCATCCTGGTCACCGGCGGCTACCGCGTCTACCATGCAGTGGCGCATGTGGTCTTTCAGGATCACCTTGCCGGTGTTGTCCAGCGCGGAACGCACCGCCGCCAGCTGGATGAGCACCTCCGAGCAGTCGTGCCCTTCCTCCACCATCCGCTTCACCTTTTCCAGATGGCCGATGGCGCGGGACAGCCGGTTCAGTACGGCCTTCTGATTTTCGTGGACATGGCCGTGGCTGTGGGGAATGCCATGGGCATGGAGATAGGCATGGTCATGCTCGTGGTCGTGGTCATGGGCATCGCAGCATTCGTGGGTGTGGTCGGTCATCGTCTTGCCCCTCTTTCTCGGGTGAAACATATCTTTTATAGTATACCTTTTTTCTGCGTATTTCGCAAGCCCTCCCGGGGGATATCTGCACAAAAATAAATGTTTTGACAGATGCGCTTTCCGTGGGTATAATATTAGGAAAAAATAAAGGAGGCTATCCTATGCATATCAATTCCGACCACGTGGCCAGCGGCCATGACCACGAGCATGAGCACACCCATACCCATGAGCATACCCACGACCACGAACATCCCCACGATCACGCCCACCTCCACGCCGACGGCGCGGAGCATACCCACTCCCATGACTGCGGTCAGGACTGCGCGTCCTGCGCCAGCACCTGCGAGCACACGCCCGTGGAGGAGCTGGTGGCGCTGATGAAGTACATGGTCGGCCACAACGCCGCCCATGCCAAAGAGCTGGCCGATCTGGCCGTCCAGCTGGACAGGGCGGGCGACCACACCGCTTACGAGCAGGTCATGGCCGCCGTATCCGACTTTGAGAAGGGCAACATGCGCCTGAGCGTTGTGCTGTCCAGCCTTGAGGTCAAGTAAAGGAGGGACAGACAATGTGTCTTTCTACCGTTTATAAGAACAAGCTTACCCCGGAAACGGTCATGATGCGCAACGTCATGAAGATCGAGTGCCGGGACGGCATGGTGATCCTCACCGACCTGATGGAACGCCAGATGGCCGTGGAGGGTACGCTGGAAATGGCAAATCTGGTGGACGGCGTCGCCGTTGTGAAAGAGAATATTCCCGCATGATTTTTCTCCCGGATGGCGCAGCCGTCCGGGAGAATTTTCGTATATCCCGCCGCCTTTTGGGGAAGCTACTTCAAAGAGGTGACGGGTTTTGATTATGTCTTATGTGCGCACCATCGCGCTGTATCTGGTGCTGATCGTCTGCGTCCGGCTGATGGGCAAGCGGCAGATCGGGGAGATGGAGCCGACGGAGTTCGTGGTGACCATGCTGCTGGCAAATCTGGCGGCAATTCCCATGCAGGACGGGGCGATCCCCCTGTATTCCGGGCTGGTGCCGATATTGACGGTTCTGGGGTCGGAGCTGGTGCTGTCCGGGCTGATCCTGTACAGCGTGAAGTTCCGGCAGCTGCTGTGCGGCAAGCCGGTGATCCTGATTGAAAACGGGAAGCTGATGCAGGACAATCTCCGCCGCACCCGGGTGACGCTGGACGAGCTGACGGGGCACCTGCGGGAAAAGGACGTGCTGGACATCACCGCCGTGCAGTACGCCATTCTGGAAACCGACGGGAATCTGTCCGTGTTCCCCTTCCCCAAGGAGCGTCCCGCAAGCGCCAAGGATGCGGGCATTCACCCCAAGCCCCAGTTCCTCCCCGTGACCATCGTGGAGGACGGCTTCCTTTCCAGAGAGAACCTGGGCAGAGCCGGGAAGGATGAAGCATGGGTGAAGCAGGTTCTGCAGGAGCACCGCGCGGAAATCGCGGACACCCTGCTGTTGACGGTGGACGCCGGGAACAAGGTCGTGTGGCTGGGAAAGGAGTACGGCAGATGAAACGCAGTTGGATCGGATTCATTCTGCTTCTCGTCCTGCTGGCCGGGGGCATTGCCGCCACATGGGGCATGGCCAAGTGCCATGAGCCGATTGCACGGGATTTGGAAAACGCCGCGAAAACGGCGCTTCAGGGAGACATGGCGCAGGGAGAAGTGCTGATGCTTCAGGCGCGGGAAGCATGGGGACGCAGCCGCCATCTGGGCGCCTGCTTTGCCGACCACACGCCCATGGAGGAGATCGACGCCCTGTTTGCCGAGGTGGAGGTCTACGCCGCCGCCCGGGAGGAAACGGACTTTGCTGCCAGGTGCGCCGCCCTTTCCAGAAAGGTGGAGGCCATGGGGCAGGCTCACGGGGCGTCATGGTGGAATCTGTTTTAAAAAAGCTGCACCCTCTTGCCTCTCCCTATGGGAGAGGTGGCCGAGCGCAGCGAGGACGGAGAGGGTATACAAGGCTGCAATACCCTCTCATACTATTTCCTGATTAAAATCTTAATTTTAATCAGGAAGGCATCGCCTGAAGGCGCTGCCTGTTTTGTGATTTATAAGGAAAGAAATCACAAAACAAGTCTCATATGAACTCCATGCCCTTCAGGCAATTAAATTCTTTTTTAAAGATTTTAATTGGAGTTCAGTATGATACAACCAACGAGGGAGGCACCGTCTCCCTCGTTTTGTCTATGGAAAAGCCTCTGCTTTCGTTTGGTGAAAGCAGAGGCTTTTTGCCATTATGTGGATTCCCGTTCCAGAATGCACGGGGAGGTGCAGTAGGATTGGGTTTGTAAGTTGGGTTTGCGTATCCGCTGTAAAACAAACCGGGCGGCGTTGACGCCCATGTCGTGCATGTCCACCTCCACGGCCGTGATGGCCGGGTCTGTCAGCATGGAAAAGGGGTAGTTGTCAAAGGTGAGCAGCGCGATATCCTGCGGTACCTTCAGACCTATCCGGCGGATGTATTGCAGGCAGTGCAGAGCAAGATGGTTATTGCTGCAAAGCAGCACCTCCGGTCGGGGACGGCGCATCAGCAGACCGTACAGCGCCTCGTCGTCCAGCGCGTAAGGCGATTCATTGCAGACGACCTCAACGCTCAGCTCTTCCTCAGACATGACCTGATTGATTCCTCGCAGGCGGCTCTGGGACAGGGCGTCGTTTTCCTGCCCCGTGATAAAGGCCATTCTCCGGTAGCCCTTGTCCAGCAGATAATTCGCGGCAATCTGCCCCGCCTGCTCGTGATTGACGTCGATCCAGCAGATGCTGCACCGGAATCCCGGCTTTCCGATGACCAGATAGGGAAAATCCACCCGGGAAAGGATCGCGGCCAGCTCTGGGCTTAAAACGAAAGCATGAATGATGAGCGCGTCCGCCTGCCGCTGCTGGATGATGTCCCGGATGTAAAGGGGCGCCGCCTGTTTCGTCAGCGGCTTCAGCGTCAGGGAATAGTCCTTGCCGTCCAGATACGTGGCAATGCCGGAGATGATTTCGAACATATGGGGATTTTCAAAGGCAATGTTCTGGTAGAAATCCGTGATGAACAGCACCGTGCCGCTTGCCTGCCGGGCAAAATTCTTGGCTCGCGCGTTGGGGCGGTAGCCGAGACGGTCCGCAATTTCCCGTATCGCCGCCTTGGTCTGGTCGGGGATGGTGTAGCTGTCGTTCAGCGCCTTGGAAACCGTGGCAATGGATACCCCCGCCTCCTTTGCCACATCATAGATCGTCACCGCCATGAATCCGTTCCTCCCGTACTTCATACTCCCATGCACCGATTATGTCATGATTGCCGCCTTTTTTCAAGAGCAATCTGCCTGTCTGCGGTGCGGGAATGGGTGCGCCGCCCAGATTCATGGTAACTGTGATTCTTGTGTTCTCCCAATTCCGGCTGTAGCTGTAGGTCTTCCCTGCCGCGAAATTCGTCACGAAATCGCCGTACCGCAGGGCGGGATGTTCCTTCCGCAGCGCGATCAGGCGGCGGTAGATATCCTCCAGCGGGTGGTGTTTCCCCCACGCCATCGCCTGGCGGTACTCGCTTTCGCTCAGGCCGCAAAGCCCCTTTTCGTCCCCGTAAAACACGCAGGGCATACCGGGGAAGGTCATTTGCAGCAGCACCGACAGCTCCATTTTGTCGGTATTTTCCCCGCACAGAGACAGATACCGGCTGACGTCATGGCTGTCCAGCAGATTCAGCTGGGCAAACAGGGCGTTTTCCCGATAGCGCAGCAAAAGGGTGGAAACATTGGTATCGAAGGTTTCCGCATCCACCGTTTCCTCCGCGAAAAATCTGCGGCAATACCGGCGGAAATCGTAATTCATCGCGGAATCCATCATATCCCCGTTCAGATAATGGGCGGCGTTTTCCCAGACCTCCCCGACGATGACGGCATCCGGCTTTGCCGCCTTTACCGCGGTACGGAACGCGCGGAGGAAGCCGTCGTCCAGCTCGTTCGCCACGTCCAGCCGCCAGCCGTCGATGTCAAACTCCCGTATCCAGTAGACGCCGACGTCGCAGAAATACTGCCTTAAATACGGGTCGGCGGTGTTTGTTTTCGGCATACTGGCAACGTAGGAAAAACAGGTATATTCCGGAAGCTCGCCGGGAGCGGGAAGCTTTGGCTTCGCCGGTAGCTGGTAGAAACAGGAATAGTATTTTGACTCCATACCGTTCCGCAGAACATCCTGAAACAGAAAATGGCTGCTGCTGATATGGTTGAATACGCCGTCCAGCAGGACGCGGATGCCGAGGGAATGGGCCTTCTCCACCAGCGCACGGACATCCTCTTTGCTCCCCATATGTGGGTCTACCTGGTAGTAATCGAGGGTGTCATACCGGTGGTAAGATTCTGCCGCAAAAATCGGGTTCAGATAAATGCAGTTGAACCCCATGGAGGCGATATAGTCCAGATTCTCCGTAACGCCCCGGATGGTGCCGCCCAAACCGGTTTTCCCATCGGAGCCGCCGGAAAGCGTCCGGAACCCGTCGGCGAAGCTGTCCGGGAAAATGTTGTAGACAACGGCGTCCTTCGTCCATTCCGGGACGGAAAGCCGGTCAGCGCGATGGTTGAAGGGAAGCTGGAAATAGTCCGCCCGGGTGGGCGTTCCGGCCATTTCGTAGCAATCGCCAAAATAGCAGAGCGTCTCCGCCCCGTCCGACAGTTCAAACCAGTACGCAATACGCTCAAGCTTTGTTTCCAGCCGAACCTCGTACCAGTCAAAATACCGGTCTTCCCGGATTTTTTTCATGGGCAGGCAGGCAAAATCCAACTCCGGCGCCATGGCGGCGCGGTCGGCATAAAAGAAGCGGCAGCTCCGCGCCTCGCCTTTTCCGGTTCGCAGGCGGAAAACATAGTGGGTACCGTCCGTGGCAAACGCGAATTCGCTCAATGGTCTATGGTAAATTGTTGCGGGATTCATACATTATCCTTTCACCGAGCCGCCGACGACGCCGGCAACGTAGTATTTCTGCATTCGAATAAAGAGCAGCACCACAGGGATCGCCACGATCACCGCACCGGCGCAGAAGACGGTGTAGTATTCGTAGATATTCGTCTTATCCACCATGGTGTACAGACCCTTTGCGACCGTAAAGTTGTTGTAATTGTCCTTCATGATGACCGACACGAAGATATAGTCCACGATGGGGTTAATGAAGGCATTGATGGCCGTGGTCGCAATCACCGGCTTGGCGTTGGGCAGGATGATCTTCCAGAAGATCGTACTGTTGGTCGCGCCGTCCAGGATGGCAGCCTCGTCCAGAGATTTGGGGATGGTGTCAAAATACCCCTTGGCGATGTAGTAGTTCAGCGCCGCGCCGCCGGAATACACCAGAATCAGCGCCAGCAGCGTCTGATCCAGACTTACCGCCTTCATGAAATGGTAAATTGCGATGATGCTCATAAAGCCGGGGAACATTCCCAGAACCAGAGACGCATTCATCAGGAATTTCCGGCTGGGGAAACGAAGCCGGGAGTACACATAGGCGACCATCAGCACCAGAATCGTGGTGATGGCACAGCTGCACCCGGCGACCAGCATCGTGTTGCCGAACCATCGGGGAAAATCAAACAGCTTCCTGTCTGTAAACAGTCGGACGTAATTACCGAAGGTGAAGCTTTTCGGCCAGAGGTAGGAGGTATACGCCCCCTGCTCCGCTCGGAAGGAAGACACGACCAGCCAGAAGACCGGCACCAGCCAGAGCATTGCCAGAACCGCGATCACCACATTCAGCGCCACCGAGGAAACAATCTTGCGCCTGCGCATATTTTTCATTGAAACTGATCCTCCTTCTTCACGGCGCCTGTCCGGTTATACACCAGCAGGGAGCAGCTGCCCACCAGCATAAAGATAAAAATGCCGATGGTCGATGCCAGAGAGTAGTCATTCCGGTTCACCGTCAGCTTGTACAGCCATGTGACCAGCAGGTCGGTCTTACCGGCCTGATAGTAGTCCAGCGAGAAGGGGCCTCCGGCAGTGAGCAGATATATGACGTTGAAGTTGTTGAAATTCGTCACGAAGGTAGTGATCGTCGCGGGGGCCGTCACGAAGAACATATAGGGCAGCGTGATGGAAATGAACCTTCTGACCGGCCCCGCGCCGTCCATTTCCGCGCTTTCGTACAGCTCGGCAGGGATGTTCATCAGCACCCCGGAAAAGGTCATCATGGTGTAGGGAATGCCGATCCACATATTCACCACAACGACTACGATCCGCGCCAGCGTCGGATCCAGCAGGAAGGGCAGCGGCGCGCTGATCAGTCCCAGCTCCTGCAGCAGCACATTCACCGCTCCCGCAGGCTCCAGCGCCCGGGAGATCAGCAGCAGGCTCACGAACTGGGGGATGGCGATGGCAATGACGAAGCAGGTGCGCCACACCTGCCTGAGCTTCACCAGCTTGCTGTTGATGGCGACGGCCAGCAGCATACCGAGGATGTAATTCGTAAACGTGGCAAGAATCGCCCAGACAATCGTCCAGCCAAGCAGGCCGAAGAAGGTGTTGGTCTTGATCTCATTGCCCAGAAAAATATCCGTCACGTTGGTCATACCAACCCATGTAAACAGATTTCCGGGGGGCTGGTGATCCGCGTCGAAGTTGGTAAACGCAATGAGGATCATGAAAATGATGGGCAGCAGGGTAAACAGCACCAGCGTCAGCATGGGCATGGACAGCAGCGTGATATGGAAGCGCTCATGGGTCAGGCTGTGCAGGTCGTCCCGGAAGCTCGCGATTTTCCGCCCCTCCCGCAGATTCTCCTGCGCATGCCACGAATCCCGGATGTTCGCGTACCAGATGTACAGGAACACCGCAATCACCGCCAGCGACAGCACGCTGTAGAGAAGAATCAGCATGGAGTTGTCGCCGGGGAATCTCTGGTAAATCTGTAAGTCCTCGTTCCAGACCTTCCGCTGGGTCTCCGTGCCCAGCGTGAAGAATTTACTCAGATACTGCAGCGCAAAATTTTTAAGGAAGCAGAAAAAACCGATCTGGGTCAAAAGATAGATCAGCCCGCGAACGTACTGCTTATAGCGGATGCAGCCGGTTCCCATGATAAAAAACGACAACCGTGTCCAGAAGCTGCCCTTCGCGGCGGCGCAAAGAAGTATATTCCGTTTTGTGTTTTCTTGCATGGATAGCCCTCCGTGAGCATGGGATGGCGAAAAGGGGCTTTTTTACAGCCCCTTTTCGGAATCAAATGAACTTATCCTGCCAGCGCCTGCTCCACGAGCTGATCCAGCATGGTCTGCAGATCGCCGGTGGAATGGGCTTCCAGCTCCGCGCCGAAGGCTTCGGCGGGCGTCCAGAAGCCGCCCAGAACCATCTGGGAAACGGCGAACTCGCTCTGTGCGTTCAGAGCCTGAAGCGCCAGATTGGAGGCGATGGTATCGTCAGCCAGCGCATTGACATTGGAGGGGCCGTAGTTCAGAACGTTGTAGCGCTCGATCTGGGCTTTCTCGCTGGTCAGGTACTCCGCCAGCTCCATGGAGTCCACGGGATAGGCGGTCTGGGAGTTGACGCCGTAGATCTTGCAGCCAAGGAAGGAGCCCATCTGAACCTGCTTGCCGTCACAGGTGAAGGTAGGCAGCTTGCAGCAGCCGTAGTTGTCGCCCAGCTTTTCCTGAATCGCGGAGGCGACCCATGTGCCGGACACGCCGCAGGCGATGGCGTCGCCGATGCCGCCCGCCAGGACGGAGTCATCACCGGTCACGAATGCGGGGTCATTGCAGAACGCCCGGATCGCTTCCGCGGCGGCAAGGCCGTTGGCGTTGTTGAAGTCGATGACCTGCTTGCCGTCCTCGATGGTCAGCGTGCAGCCGTTGCCAAGGAAGAAGGAAGCCAGATACCAGCCGTTGGAGACGTCCATATGTACCTTCTTGCCGGCAGCGTTGGCAGCTGCCAGAATGCCGTCCAGCGTCTTCAGGTCATCCTCGGTGAACACGGACTTGTCGTAGTACAGGAAGTAGCCGTTGTCGGAGGTCATGGGATAGCCGTACAGGGTCCCGTCATAGGTCGCCGCGTTGATGGAACCGGGGGTGTTGGCGGCAATGATGGCGTCGGTATTCCGGGTCACCTCGTACAGGGCGTCGGCCTTGACCAGATCCACCAGCTGGTCGTCCGCAAACAGGAACACGTCAGCGGCAGCGGCGGGGTCTTCCAGATAACGGGCCTTGCCGTCCACAGCGCCCACGGCGCCGTATTCAAAGGTGTATTCCTTCTCGGGATGCTCGGCGGCAAATTCGCTGCACAGCTTTTCGGTCAGCTCCAACTCGCCCTGATCCGCCCAGACCTTCAGGGCGACCTTTTCCTTTTCGCCGCTCACCACGGCGGTTTCGGCCTGCGCCTTTGTATTCTCCACAGTGGGAGAAGCGCCCTCAGCCGGAGTGCTGGAACAAGCCGCCAGCATACCAGCGGTCATCAATACTGCCATCAGCAGCGCAATGATCTTCTTCATAATTCTCTGCTCCTTCATAATTATCTTACAAATGGATTTCTCCCTTTGCCGCTTTCATTATATAGACCTCACAAAAATTGGTCAACGAAAATATAGGAAAGCGTTTTCGCATGGCAGCAGCGGCATTTGGGAGTACAAAATCATGCCAGCAGCACCCGACGCTGAAAAAAGCCCTTGCCTTTATGTAATACTAAAATCTAGTAAACCACTTTAACCGTCTTACCAGGTATGCTGGTACAGCTTTATCTGGAGAGACAGGAAGTACAAGAGCTCTTTGTGCTCCATCTTCAAATCCCTGACAATCCCGGACAGGAAATCATTTCCGGTGAGATTGTGCATTTCGTGTGGGCAGTCGCAGAGGATATCCAGGAACTGCCCTCTGTACAAAACCGGTGAGAGAACCCATCAGCCGTGGGAAGTCCAGTTCGCTCAGATCCGTCACATCCACCTCCAGCACCGGGCCGTTGGCCTGAAAGCGGGTATATCCCCGGGCCGCGATATCGTCCAGAAACTGCTCATAGCTTTTTCTTGTGGGGTTTTCTAGGGGGGCTCCCGGCGGCTCTGGGTAGCAGTCGTTGACCACATGGCCCCGGTGCCGGGTGTCGGACAGATCCCGGGCGGCAAACCGCTGGTAGATGACCTCCGGGTCACCGGTGAGGCGAACCGTCACGGCGGTATAGTGATGGGTTTCCAGCAGTGCCATAATCCCGGGAATGGAAGCGTCCTCAAAATTATTTTCCAGAATAAACGGTTTTCCCACTTTCATCAGCTGGGCCGCGGCGTAGTACAGAATGTGCATGGCCGCTGTGCCCAGCTGAACCTTTTCTGCCCGGCTGTGAAAGCCCAGATCGTCAAACAGCACCTCCTTGATGGAGTCCTTGGACAGCATTGGAATTCCCAGAGACTCCGAAATCCTGACGGCGATGGTGCTCTTGCCGCTGGCGGGCATACCGGCAACCAGAATGCAGTACATGGCGTTTCCTCCTA
>OLPR01000602.1_pt1 | contig 32555 bp, 22 predicted proteins | sample 1672761 | NCBI WGS metagenome assembly OLPR01 (sample SAMEA3136721, study PRJEB25190) | human gut metagenome | biome: human gut; feature: human-associated habitat; material: faeces | place: Austria | collected 2013 | reverse complement strand
ACTCATGGTATGTTTATCGCGATAACAAGGACGGAGGTGCCCGTGGCACGCAATAGGTACCCGGAGGAGACGGTCGAGAAGATTCTCGACGTTGCCGAGCGGCTCCTCGTGGAGCGCGGCTACGAGCACACCACGATGATCTGAAGAGCAATACGCTAAACCGAAAAAGGTAATCGAAGCCGCGCCTGTGGACTTATCGAGGGTCGAGATTCCCGCCCCATCCATCGGCACCCAGCAGAAGGTCGTCGACATCCTCGACCGCTTCGACTCCCTAACGAAATCACTCACCGACGGTATCCCCGCCGAAATCGAGGTACGCCGGGCGCAGTACGGGTACTACCGCGACCGCCTGCTCGACTTCCGAAACTAAGCGAGAATAAGTTATCGGTACGCTTTTTTATAAAATGTAAAAAAGTACCCCCATAACTGATAAAATGGACACTGAAAAAAGGGGTGCATCTTGCGTATATACCGACGTGAAAAGTATCTGAAGCGAATGCGTGGTTTCTACCACGATGACGGGATGATCAAGGTAATCACCGGTGTTCGCAGGTGTGGTAAATCCTGCCTCATGCAATCAATCGCAGATGAACTTGTGGAATCCGGTGTAGCGAGCGACCACATCATCTATATCGACCTCGACTCACGGGAGAACAGGAAGGTCAAGACGACCGATGAGCTCGAAAATCTGATTGATATGTCGACTCCAGCAGACACTGAGGGGACGAAGTATCTCTTCATCGATGAGATTCAGAGCGTCAAGGAATTTGAGCTGCTCATCAATGGCTACCGGACAGATGGCGGTTGGTCCATCTTCATTACCGGTTCGAATTCATATCTGCTTTCTGGGCAGCTTGTTACAAAGCTGACGGGTCGCTATATCGAGTTTGAGGTGTTCCCACTCGACTTTGCGGAATATATCGATATGAAGCGTTTTCTCGGCAAGCCTGTCAATGACGTTCTCGTGGGAGAGTTTACCGAGTACCTGACCCTTGGAGGATTTCCCAAAGCGTTGGAGTATGAGGGCGAGGATGAAAAGCGCACCTATATCAAGAGTGTTATTCATGAGATCTTTGAAAAGGACGTCAAACATTCGAACAAGATTAAGAATGTCTCGGTTTTCGATGCCGTCCAGACGTATCTCATCAACAACTTTGGTGCGCCGACGAACCTGAAGAACCTCCTTGCGTACTTCAATGATGTCGAGAAGATTCCCATCAAGCGCGAAACGCTCAATCGGTATATCCAGATTCTTGTTGACGCGAAGATCCTTTATCGCTGCTCGAGGTTCGATCTCAAGTCTCGGAGATTGCTTATCCGCGAAGAGAAGTACTACCTGGCTGATCTCGGCGTCTATTTCGCCATGAACACGGATGCGAGGATTAACTACGGGCCGGCGTTGGAGAACGTGCTCTACCTCTATCTTGCATCGCGCGGGTACGAGCTTTCTGTGGGCCGTATTGGGAAGCTCGAGTGTGACTTCATTGCTCGTAGGCGCAATGCTTACGCCTACATCCAGGTCTCTATGTCGATTGCCGACAGAGGCGTCGAGGAGCGCGAGTACAGGCCGTTCGGCCACATCAGGGATGGGTATCCGCGCTACTTGTTCACGCTTGATCCTCTATTGCAGGAGAGGGATGGCGTCAGGCACCTTAACATGGCGTCGTTTATGCAAGATGGCGGTGATCTTATTTGAGCGGCGGCCAGATTCTTTTGCTCCCTAGTGCGCAAACAGTGCGGGCATCAAATGAGGACCATTGCCTCACGTAGAATCGATAGATTGAGGACTTGTTTTGATGTTGACAAGCTTTTGGCCAGTGACTCCTATTGCCGAGTGGGAATAGCGGAAATAACAGCCTCCGGACCTTTTGGTTCGGAGGCTTTCTTTTTGCATATCTGCCTTAAACGATTCCTTGCCAAAGCCCCTTGAACATCGGGCGGAATCATCGAGCGTGTGCGTTTTCGTAGGCGCCCTTGATCTTTTCCGGCAAATCGTCGGGAATCAGCGCCTTAACTCTATCCTCGTTGCCATCCTGAATCGCCTGTTCGTAGTACCAGCATTTGAACTTCAGCATGTCCAGCGCGCGGTTCATCTTCGCGATCTCCGACTCCATGTGGGCCTTCCGCTCCTCGAACATGGCCTTGCGCTTGGGATATGTCGATGGGCCTTCTGCACACCATTCCATAAACAGTCGGATGTCCTTGATCTCCATCCCAGCCTTCTTTAGGCATTCGATGACCCGAAGCGCCTCGAGTTCCGTTTCGCCGAATCGGCGAATGCCGGACGTCCGCTCCAACCCCGGGAACAATCCCTGCTTGTCGTAATACCGCAGCGTGGATGCGGGCAAGCTGAACATCTCCGCCACCTGTCCGATCGTGTACATGGCCCCTCCGGATAAATCTCGAATTCATTCCTTGACCTAAAGTCAGGTTTAGGTATTACCTTCATTCTCGTCAATATAAATCGGGAGTTCAAGGGGTATTCCGCAATGAGCAAAACGGTTTTGATGGTCTCTTCAAGTCCTCGAAAGAGCGGGAATTCCGAGACGTTGGCGGCGGCTTTCGCCAACGGCGCGCGGGAGGCGGGGCGCTTGGCCGCGCGTAAGCAGATTCGTGTTTAGAACCATCGATAGGAGGAAATCGATCATGGCAATTAAGCAGACGGCGGGCAGAGATGCCCTGGGGGACTTTGCCCCCAAATTCGCACAGCTCAACGACGACGTGCTGTTCGGCGAGGTGTGGAGCCGGGAGGGCGAGCTCTCCCTGCGGGACCGTAGCATCGTGACAGTGGTGGCCCTGATGTCGCAGGGACTGACGGACTCCTCGTTCCAATATCATCTGATGTCCGCGAAGAACAACGGCGTGACCAGGATGGAGATAGCGGAGATCCTTACGCATGCGGCGTTTTACGCGGGATGGCCCAAGGCGTGGGCGGCCTTTCGCATGGCGAAGGAGGTTTGGGCGGATGGCGACGCCGCCGACGCAAGAGCTGAGCACCAAAACGAGATGGCCTTTCCCATCGGTGCCCCTAACGACGCATTTGCGAAGTACTTTATTGGGCAAAGCTACCTTGCGCCCCTTTCCACCGAGCAGGTCGGCATTTACAACGTTACGTTCGAGCCCGGCTGCCGCAACAACTGGCACGTCCATCACGCCAAAAGCGGTGGGGGGCAGATCCTCGTCTGCGTGGCTGGTCGAGGGCTTTACCAGGAATGGGGTAAACCGGCACAGGAGCTGTGCCCTGGCGATGTAGTAAATATTCCCGCGGGCGTAAAGCACTGGCACGGTGCGGCGCCCGACAGCTGGTTCTCCCATCTAGCAGTGGAGGTTCCGGGCGAGGAGGCCTCCAACGAGTGGTTGGAGCCCGTGGACGACGAGCAATACCTTAAAGCGCCTGACAAGGAGGCTTAGGCATGGAGCAGTTGAAATTGACGCAGGAATGGGACAAGGTGTTCCCCAAAAGCGACAAGGTTGAGCACAGCAAGGCGACCTTCCACAACCGATACGGCATCACGCTGGTGGCCGACGTCTACGTGCCAAAGAACGCGGAGGGCAAGCTGCCTGCCATCGCCGTCAGCGGCCCGTTTGGCGCGGTGAAGGAGCAAACGTCCGGCCTTTATGCGCAGAAAATGGCGGAGCTGGGCTTTTTCGCGATTGCCTTCGACCCGTCCTATACCGGCGAGAGCGGCGGTGCGCCCCGCTATGTGGCATCGCCGGACATCAACACCGAGGATTTCTGCGCGGCGGTGGATTTCCTCTCCGTGCAGGAAAGCGTTGACCCGGAGCGCATCGGTATCATCGGCATCTGCGGTTGGGGCGGCATGGCAATCAATGCGGCGGCCATCGACACCCGCATCAAGGCCACCGCGGCTATGACCATGTACGATATGACCCGCGTGACCGCAAACGGCTACTTTGACGCCGAGGATTCCGAGCAGGCGCGCTTCGAAAAGCGGAAAGCGCTGAACGCGCAGCGCACCGAGGACTATAAAAATGACAGCTACGCGCTGGCGGGCGGCGTGGTCGATCCGCTGCCCGATGACGCGCCGCAGTTTGTGGCGGACTATTACGCCTACTACAAGACTCCGCGAGGCTACCATCCCCGCAGCCTGAACTCCAACGGTGGCTGGAATGTGACGTCCTCGCTGTCGTTTATGAATATGCCGATTTTGCAATACAGCAGCGAAATTCGCTCTGCGGTACTGCTGGTGCATGGCGAGAAGGCGCACTCCCGCTATTTCAGCGAAACCGCGTACAGCAAGCTGACTGGGGACAACAAGGAATTGCTCATTATCCCTGGTGCCAGCCACACCGACCTTTACGATCAGATGGACGTCATTCCGTTTGAGAAGCTGGGCGAATTCTTTGAGGAATATCTGAACAAAACGGGTGGGTTGCCGAAGCCGCCATTCTGCCGCTAGTCGACGTTAACAGGGGACGGAGCGCCGTTTAGGAATCCCTCAATTGCGCTCGAATTCGAACTCATCCCCAGCGCGCCTTCCCCCTCCGGCGCGCATTCTTCCACAACATGGCTTTTCCCTTTCCACTCTTCCAGCCCCGGGCAAACGAAAAGGAGCCGACCGTACGGTTGGCTCCCGTGGTTTCAAGAGACAAAACATATCGCTGGCAAAACTTCCTCTGTGCCACTGGTTTGCAGATATGCCAGGCAGGGATTCGGTACGTACTCGCCCGCCTCGCCTGACATCACCTTTGCACTAGAGGGTCCACGCGCCGCTTTCGCGTTGCAACTCCAACATGCGGCGGTATTCGCCTTCGGGCCTCTCGCGTAACTCGGCCGGGCTTCCCTGCTCCGCCACGCGGCCGTTTTCGAGCACCACAATTTTGTCGGCATTGTCAACTGTGCGCATTCGATGCGCAATAACAAGGACCGTCTTATCTTGAAGCAACTCGGAGAGAGCAGCTTGCACGTGTGTCTCGTTCTCCACGTCAAGTGAGGCCGTTGCTTCATCGAGCAGCACGATCGGAGCGTCTTTCAGCAGGGCGCGCGCAATCGAGATACGCTGGCGTTCACCACCGGAAAGCCTGCTGCCGTTTTCCCCGATTATCGTGTCGTAGCCGTTGGGCAAACGCTCCACGAACTCGTCGCAGCGAGCCGCCTTCGCCGCGGCGAGAACCTCCTCGTCCGTAGCATCCTTCTTCCCAAGGCGAATGTTCTCACGCACGGTGTCGTCGAAAAGCACCACGTCCTGGAACACCTCGGAGAATGAAGAAAGCAGCGTTTCTGGATCGACAGTGGAGACATCGACACCGCCCACGAAAACCGCGCCGGAGCTTACGTCCCAAAAACGCGAAGCAAGCTTGACAGCCGTGCTCTTGCCCGAACCAGACGCACCCACAAGCGCCGTCACCTGCCCTTCCCGCGCCTTGAACGATACGCTGTCCAAGACATCCTCACCGTCAGCGTATGAGAAACCCACGTCGTCGAAGACCACGTCATAACCCTGAGGCTCGAACGAGGTGCGACCCGTCTGGATCGGCTCGTTCTCGATAGCGCGCATACGCTCCAAGCTCAAGCTCATGTCCATCAGCTCGGCGATGGCCTGTAAGATAACGTTGATGGGATCGTAAACCCTCGTCACCGCCAACAAATACACAAAGAACACGAGGAAGTCAATTTGTCCCGCCACGAGCAGCATCGTCCCCACCACAATGACGGATGCGATTCCCAGGCGCAAGAAGCCTTGAGCGGAACATACCGCCACACCCATAGCCAGTTCGGCATCGATCTTCTCTCGCTCAAAACAATCGATGCAACGGTCAAGCTCGCCCTGGAACGCGCTCACCTTGTTGAGCGAGCGTATCTCGCGATGGCATTCAAGGTATTCCTGTAGCCCATCGACGAACGAAAGGGACGCCGCGTTCTTCTTCGCGGTATGCGACTTTTGGACGCGCGCAGTCAGAAGCAACGCCACGAGCGCCACGGGGATGGGCCAAAGCGCAGATGCCGCCAGCCTCCAGTCAAATGCAAACATCATGACAGCGAACACCAGCGTCGAAGCGCCCATGCCGAAAATCTGCGGCATAGTGTGCGAGAACAGGCGCTCCTGATCGGAGCAGTCCTTCATGATAACGCTCGTCAAGTCAGACAAATCGCGCTTCCCGAAGAACGAGAGCGAAAGCAGGCGCAAACGCTCCGCGATGGCGATGCGTTTGCGAGCGCTTTCTTGGTACACCACCGTATACGTCCCCCGATATTCCCACATCTGCGTGACAAACATCACGGCAAGTGCCGCCACGATGCCCACCTCGTAGAGCGCCATGCTGGGCAGACCGACAGCAGGGTCGCCAAGGTACCTAATAAAATCGCTTGCAGTAAAGTACAGCACCACGATGGGCAGCATCAGCATCAGGTTCGCCAACGCACAGAACCCAGCACCGCGCATAAAATCCTTCATGCCTTGATCGGTCAAAGCAAAAGCATCTTGAATCCTACGCCACATGGCTGTCACCCCCTTCAATCCTCCACGTCGCGCTCGTTCGGTAGTCTCGCCACATGCGCGCATACAGTCCGCCCTGCGCGACAAGTTCTTCATGGGCACCCTGCTCCGCAACACAACCACGGTCGATGACGAAGATGCGATCCGCATTCACAACGGTTGACAGACGGTGTGCGATCATAAGCACCGTCTTGTCTTCGCAAAGCGTTGCAAGAGCGGCCTGGATCAGTGTCTCATTTTCGGGGTCGGCAAACGCCGTCGCCTCGTCGAGAACCACGATTGGGGCGTCTTTCAGAATGGCGCGCGCAAGCGCGATGCGCTGACGCTCTCCCCCGGAAAGATACACGCCCGCTTTTCCTACCACGGTGTTCATGCCATCGGGGAACTTGGCAATGATGTCGTCGCACTGAGCCGCATGGAGCGCCGCGAGCACTTCGGCATCGCTCGCATCGGGGCGACCCGCACGCACGTTATCGACCAAGCTCCGCTTGAACAGCCGATCGTCTTGGAATACGAAGGAAACGGCGCCCATCAGCTCCTCGGCGGGAATGTGTCGCACATCCACCCCACCTACAAGAACGGCACCCTCATCTGCATCCCAGAAGCGCGGGACAAGCGACGCAAGCGTCGACTTGCCACCGCCCGACGGCCCGACAAGAGCCACCGTCGCCCCGGCGGGAACGGAAAGCGACACGTTGCGAAGCGCCGGTTCCCTAGAACCCGGGTATGAAAAGCTGACTCCCGCAAGCTCGATGCTCGCCCCCTTAGGATAATGCGCCTTCGCAGACTCCACCTCGGCGATGGGAGCGACCTCCATGATAGTGTTCATCCGCCGCAGCGCGTCCTCAGCGATCATGACGGCCTCCGATGAATACATAATCTTCGACATCATCGTTGTTGTCATCGCCGAAAAGAAAGCATAGAACAGGAAGTCAATCAGGAAAGCCGGAAAATCGAGCGCGACGGCCGCAAGCGCAATGCCCGCAGGTACGAGCACCGCGAAGGTCGAGTTGATCGCGACCAGCTGCACGACTTGAGGTCGTCGGCAATACTCGGTATAGTTCGTCGCCATGTCGCGATAGTCGATGATCGCCTCGTGGAACGCCTTGAACGAAAACACCGTCTGCTGGAATACCTTTACCACGGGTATGCCGCGAACGTATTCGGTTGCCGCAGCGCTCATACGCATGAGAGCTGCCTGGTAAAGCTCCATGAAATGGCGGCCACCTTTCGCGTCCTCGCGGCCCATCATCCACCACATCGCGGCGAAGGAAACGACGATGGGGACGAGGCACAGAAGCCCCATCCTCCAGTCGAAGAGGAACGCCACGACGAAGAAGATCACCGGGGTGGCGAAAGAGCCAACAAAATCGGGCAGCTTATGGGCGATGAGATCTTCGGTCTGGCCCGCACACCCATCGATCACGCGGCGCATCTCCCCCGATGAGTGTGCGCTGAAATAACCTATAGGGATTCGCGCCACGTGGCGTATCATCACCTTGCGCATATTTGCCGCAATACGAAAGGCCGCCAGATGTGAGGCCATGAGCGCGCCGAAATACACGATGATACTCAGCACGGCGAACACCACAGCAAACACAGCCCACACCGCAGCCGATGATGCTTCGTCCCAGTTCGGATACACTGAAATCAAATCACGAACAACGAACCACACGCATACGAGAGGCATCACGGTAAGCGCGGCGTTCAACACCGAAAGACCGCATCCTGCATATGCCAAGGCGCGCCGCTTGCCGGCGAATCTCAAAAGCTCGAGAATCGCGTTTTTCTTCTTGGCGGGGCGCTCTTTCTCCTCGCCCTTTCCCACCCCAGCCGCTGGGGCACCGTCTTCCCGGATCATTATCCTATTTACCTCTCGCTCGAAAACCTACACGCCAAGCTTGGCAAAGTGCTTCGAGAACACCTTGGTCCCAATGAAGCCGCCGACAAGGCCGCCAGCGATGGTGGCAACGCCGGTAACGACGCCCATCGGGCTTAGAATCGAGTTAACGAGCGTTTGGCCGTACTCGAGGGTCATGCCGGCTTGAACACACATCTCGGCATAGGCCTCGCCCATCATAAGGATGAGAGAGATCTGCCCCAGCCAGAAGCAGAACGTGAACGCGGCAAAGGCGCAGATAAGCTTGGTCTTGGTGCGCTTCTGCGGATCGCCTGCGATAAGGTCTGCCACGATACCGCCCACAACAATGCCGACAGGACCGCTCCAGAACATACCCATCAGAAGGCCGACCGCACCAACTATAATGCCCATGATGGCGATCGCGCCACGCTTCGGGACGCGATAGGCCAGGTACATGAACACGGTACCAGCGAACAACGCGCCTACCGTGTGAGTAAACCAACACAGGTTGGCATTCGCGCTAAAGATAATCGAGAACACCATGAACACCAGGAACAAAAGGATGCCGAACACAGCGATAAAGACGAAGTCTTTCGGGTTCAAGCCATCACGTTCCTTGGCGGCAGAACCGATTGTTTCTTTACTTGTCATTGTGAAACCTTTCTCTTGTTACTGTATTTCTGCAAACCCGAAATTGAGCTTCAACTTCGGAAGTGTTGCCTTGTTTAAGGGGAAGCGCTCGGCGATGTGCCCGTCTTCGACCAGGGCTATCTCATCGCATGCCGAGCAGAGAAACTCATAGTCATGCGAGACAACGCAGACAGCGATGCCCGCATCGCGCATGCGCGCGATCTGGGCATCTATTCGACGCATGTTGCGATAATCCAAGCCACTCGTAGGCTCGTCGAGAATCATCGCGCGGGCACTCGAAAGCAAGCCGGCAGCGATGGAAAGCCGTTGGCGCTCCCCGCCTGAAAGGGAGAGCGGATGCCTGTCGGCAAGACCTTCGAGGGCAAGCGCAGCCTTTATTGCTGCAATCCGGTCCTTATTACCTAGGCTGTCTTCCGCGCGATCCGAAGAGCACGCGCTTGCAAGTTCATCGTCGACTGTGCTGCTGAACAGCTGGTATCCCGGTTCTTGCATAACCAGGTACACGCGCCCCGCTCGTTTCCTTGCGCGAAGAGCCACGTCGTTGACCTCAATCACCCCCGCCTTTTCCTTGAGGAGGCCGGCCATGCAACGGGCGAGCGTCGTTTTCCCAGCCCCGTTGTGTCCAACGATGCCGACGACACGACCCGGGACGAGACTGAAATCGAGACCGTTCAAGACCGCAGTTGCACTGCGGTAGGCAACAACTACGCCGCTCATACGTACAACGGGCTTCTCGCAAGAAGGCAAGCTGGAAACGGTCGAATCACCTAAGGGCCGCACCGCCACAACAGAGTCGATTTCAGCAAGAGAGGCGGCGCGCAGCCCCATATCGGTTCTCGTTTCAAACGGCAGAGCAAGGAACTCTGCCGCCGCCCAGTCTCCTATAACCGAACCATCGCTTATAACCACATAGCGGTCTGCAATACCATCAAGCCACCACAGGCGATGCTCAGAGATAAGCACGGTCTTCCCCTGACTCTTCAGAAGCGCAACCGTTCGCGCAAGATTTCGCATCGCATGCACATCGAGCGACGCGGTTGGCTCATCAAGCACGAAGATGTTAGGATGTACCGCATAGGCCGATGCCAGGATAACCGACTGCTTCTGCCCGCCGGAAAGTGCCTCGGTACCGCGCCCGAGCAGGCCCTCAATACCGAGCGTTGCCGCTGCCTGCGCCACACGTTCGACCATTTCCTCGCGATCGATTCCGAAGTTCTCGCATCCGAAGGCGATTTCCGAGGTCACGTCGAGATTAACGAACTGACTACGCGGGTTCTGGAACACCGACCCGACATGCGCGGAAAGCTCACCCATCGTCCATGCGGAAACGGGTTTTCCCGCAACAAGCACCTCACCTTGAAGGTCCCCTTCGTACATAAGAGGAATAAGCGCATTAACGAGGCGCGTAAGCGTTGTCTTGCCGCATCCGGACTGCCCGGTCACAACAACGCATTGACCGTGAGGGATCTTCAGCGAAACACCACGAAGTGAAGGACGGGAAGCGCCCTTGTAGCAAAATGTACAGCCGTCGAACTCGATGGCATAGGGAGAAATCTTCGCCGCGGCGGCATTTTCCATCAGCAGAGTACCCCCGTTCTAAGACAAACGGCAAACACCAGAAGCACCGTCGCAGCGATAAGACATACGACGTCAACCACGCACATCCTCAAGCGGTAATACGAGGTGCGGTGAGCACTCGCCCCCACGCCGCGGACGACGACCGCGTTCCCCAGCTCGTCGGCGACCTGACCTAATCGCGCAATCACGGGCACAAGGAAATGTTCGGCGGTCTTCGCGGGATGGCGCACGACCGACCTCGGCGTGAGCGCGATGCCGCGCGTCTTCATCGCGTCGGCGACGGCAGAGAATTCGCGGCCCATGGTGGGAAGGAAACGAAAAGCCACGCACACGGCCACCGACACGTTCGCGGGAACGCGCATCGCCTGCAGCGCACAAGCGAGCTCGCCAAGACGCGTGGTTGCAATCATATTGAAAGCGAACATAAAGGCGGGCAGAACATGGCGATACATAAGAAGCGACGCCGCAAAGGGCGAAAGCAAGGTGTTCCCACTCGCCACGAGCAGCTGCGCCGTCACTGCGAACAGCGCGTAAAAGGCAAGCCAACGCACAATCGCGAAAAAGCGGCGGCAATACGCCATCACGACAACAGTAAGCGCCAAAACGCCCATCTCGGCAAACAGGCTTTGTGTAAGCGCCATCTGCACGTTGATCGCCACCAGCACCGCAAGCGACACGCGCGGGTCGAGATGGCGCGGCGCGGCGTTGGCGGACATCGAAGGCCGCGTCTGCGCTACCGCACTCAAGGGCAAAGGCGTATCCATCAAAAGAGCCATGTGATTTTCGTCTCTCTTCCTAATAGTTAGCCATGAATAACTTTTTCGCAATATAATAAAGTTCGATGAAGCGATGCGAAAGACGGAACAATAAGATGGAAAACTACACCGAAAAGAATTCAAGTTCTACCGAAAAATCAAACGGGAGTTACGCCACGGGACAGGGAAACCCGCTTTACGAAATGTTCGTCACGCAGCTTTCTCGGTTGCACACCGTATGCGCGAAGGAAGCGCTCGCGCGCGGATTCGGACAGGCCAACCTGGTGCGAAGCATCGGCGAGACATGGTTTGTCGACCCCCAATACGGCAGGGGCTCCTATTGGTTCTACCTCATGGACGGTGACACCATCGTCGTGTCGATGGACATCACATACGAACGAGCCGTTGAGGCATCCATAGAAACTGTTCCCTATCTGGGGTTCGGCCTCTATGAGCATGCGATGCCCATGTATTGCTCACCCGAGTGCGCCGGATCAAACTGCAAGCTCATAGGGCACGACTGGGATGGCGGCCCCCACATAAGCTCGTTCGAGCCCGGCAAGCGACTGTCATCGGCGTCGATCACCATAGCCCCTGAAGCAATACGCCGCTATGCGGATGCCTTGCACTGCGATGAAAAGAAACTACGCCGTGTTATCGGGCAGCTCACCGCGTCGGACGGTGTGCCCGGCTTGCCCTCGGCGCTTCGAGGGCTCGACATCACCTACCCCGCCGCATCAGTCGCCGATTCGTATTATCACGCCAAGGTGATTGAATGCTTTGCGCTGCTGGCAAGCAGCATTCCCGAAAGGGTCACGGCAGCCGACGCCGTACGCATAAGCGACAGAAACTGCGTCGAGTGCATCTGCTTCTACATCGACAGAAACCTATCATCCGATCTCAGCACGAAAACGCTGTGCGACATCGCCCATGTAAGCGAGGGAAAGATGATATCGGCATTTCGCAATGTGCAGGGAGACACCCCACAAAGCTACATCCGCACACAGCGCCTGGAGTACGGTCGGCGCCTTCTCCTTGATGGAAGCCGCAAAATCGGCGAAATCGCCAAAAGCGCGGGCTACCGCAACCAAGGGGCGTTCACTGACGCATTCAAGCGTGCCTACGGCACGACGCCACGCGCCTATCGCAAAAGACTACGAATCGAATAGGAATAACATCGAGCGATGCCCGCTCCCCAAATAAAAGATAAGGAGCGCTCTGAGGATCCGCTAGGTACTTCTCCTGCAGATCCGAGAATACCTTGGTCTCCAAGACCGTCACCTTGCATTTATGCTGCATGATCATCTTCCTTACCTCATCTGTAAGTGAAATGAGCTTTCCAGAGATTATGCTCTTCTTCAGTGATTTAGCCGGCGGCCTGCTGGTCCACCATTCGCTGCCACGCCTTCATCGCCATAACAGTTAAAACCGACAACCCAACTGAAATTGACTGAAGTGTCACAACAGCAAACGCGCGTGACAGAATGGGAAAGACTCTCGTTTAACACCATGTATTGCTCAATGCCCTGTGGTACCGCCTATTGCCACAGGGCATCATTGCTTTAACGCTTAAATGTTGCATTAGTTGAGAACTAACCTATAATTGGCGCCCTGTCCCTACTCTCACTTCAAAACGAAGGGCCGAGCCTGGACTACTTCCAGACTCGGCCCTTTTCATCAAGCAACCTTATTACTGTATTACCCTACAGCAAATGGAGCGCAACAAGCGTAATACGCTAGTTCATCTTCTTGCGACGCAGTGCGAATACCGCAAGCCCGGCAGCCGCAGCAGCAATCAGAGCAATTGCGCCACCAACAAGAGCAAGGTTGTCGCCCGTCTTTACGGTAGCCGTCTTTGCTTCGCTTACCGCGTTGTCACGGTTGTTGTTAATGGTGTTGTTTATGGTGTTGTCATTGGCAGAAGAGTTATCACCAGCACCAGGCGTGACGGGAGAAGACTCAGCAGTCTTCCAACCGGCATACAGAGTGAACTCAGACTTCGTGTCATCAACAACAGTGTCGAAGTCGTAAGCATTGGTGCAATCCTCGTCAGTGAACCATCCAGTGAAGGTATAGCCTTCCTTGGTAGGATCAGCCGGCTTTACCACTTTGCTACCAACGGTAACAAGCTGAGAGTCAACTGCGGTACCCTGGTTGGATTCGAAATTAACGGTAACCGCCCTCTCGACACCGTACGTGCCGTCAGCGTTAGCAGTAGGAGCATAGCCTGCAGCGCAGTAGTTCTCGGGAACAGCAGCCGTAAAGGTACCGCCGGAAACTGCGATAGTGGCATCCACCGCAGCTGCAGCGGGAGTCACGCGCCACGACGTGACGTCAAGAGAGCCGCCTTCAATCTTCAGGGTCGGAGGAACTTCACCCGTGATATCTACCACGATCTCGCCAGTGAACTGAGCGTCGCCACCAATGATGGTTTCGCCGATCGCGCCCTCAACCCAAGCATCGGTCCAAATTTGACCGGTCAGGCTACCGCCCAGAATCTGAGCCTTGTTCCAGTTCTGCACTGCAGAATGATTACTCGTCAGCGCGCCGCCATTCACGGTCAGCGTGCCGTTGGTGCCGTTCTTGACAACCAGGAAGTTCGGCTGATTGAACGTGCCACCATTAATAGTGAGCGATGCCTGAGGATCATCATCACCGTTGCAAATCAGAGACGAGCCGACCATGGAGCCAGAGGGATTCGCCTTCTTGTAGCCGGAGTTGTTCATAACATTCGCCTGATCAATGACCATCGTGCCGATATTCTTGATAACGTAATAGCTGGTCTCGCCCGCGACGCCCTGGTCATCACGCTTGATGGTGCCGGTCTTGCCAGCACTCGTATCGGTGATGGTCACGGTGCCCTTATTCAGGATAGCCGCTTTCGCGGTGCCCGTGCCACCGTTAAGGATGTGGCCATTCAGGTCGAGCGTGATCTGTTTGGACGCATTGATGGTGACGTTTTCCATGGTGTCATTCAACAGCTGGATGGTCTTGGGCTTCTTGCTAACAGCATTGATGGCTGCCTGGAGGCTGGTGTACCTATCGCTGCCAATCTGAGCGATTGCCGTTGCGATGCCGTATGTACCGTCAGGGTTCTTAGAGGAGCAAGTAAGTCCATCGGCGAAGTAGCCCGAGGAAACCGACTTGTTGAACGTACCACCCGCTACTTCAAAGTTATCACTGGTAGCCTTACCAACACCATGGAATATATTCTGAGTCGTATCCTTGAACGTATTGGTAAACGTGCCGCCCGTAATCTTCGTGGAGGACGTATAGCCGTCAACTACGCCAGTTGCAACACATTGAGGATGAGCCCGTTTGACATAAGATGCGCTGCAAATAAACTCGCCACCAGTAATCGTCGCATTACCATAGTTGAAAATAACGCCAGTGTAGCCTTGTGACGATGCATAGCTCAGCTCAAACTTGCCACCGTTAATGGCAAGCGTCGAGCCTTCCTCGCTCTTGACGACGTTCAAACCGCCCGCATACGAACCGCTCTCAATGGTCAGCGTGCCAGCGTTTCTGACCATAGAAGAAACCGTATTGCCCGCCGTTGCTGCGATGCCCTCGAACGTAGACGTACCGTAATTATCGATGGTGTAATAGCTCGAGCCACCAATGACGTTACCATTCTTCACGGTTGCCGTGGCGTCCTTCGCAATGGTTAGCGTTGCCTTCCCGGCATTCGTGTTCGTCAGCGTCTTGCCGTCAAGATCGAGCGTGACGTTTTTGCCAGCAGCCACGGTTACATCTTCAGTCGCATCTGTCAGCAGCGTGACGGTCTCGCCGTCCTGAGCTGCATTGATAGCTTCCTGCAGGCTGGAATAGCTCACGCCGTTAACTTTCGCAACTGATACTGTAGCGCCTTCCCCACCACCAGTTTCGGCTACAGGAACCGCTTCATTGTTCGCTTCGCCCGTCGATTCGGACTGCGCGGTAGGCGTATCGCTTGAGATTGCACCCGTATCGGCGCCTTCCGCCTGACCAGAAAACTGAACTTGCTCAGTCAGGGATGGCGAACTCCCCGGTACTGCGTCGTCATCAACCGCGAATGCTACGGTTGGCAACATCATGGAGCACATCGCAACACCCATCAAGACCGAAATGACTTTGTTTGCATTGCTCATCTTCATTTCTTCCGCATCTTCCTTTCTGTTTTCTTTGTTTCCAATAATTGCTTTGTATGTTCATTCCCGTTGTTATAACTTTTGCCGAAAAATGGTTTGCTAAATAAAAGATTTACAAACAGCCGCACCGCGTTCAAGCAGCACCAATATCAAAATGCACTGACAGCAGAAGCCAAGTCATAGCGCTCATTTCACAAATGGCACACAGCGTCTTCGCTCAGCACGACACGATTCACCTACCCAATTCACTTCATAAAAGTAAAAGGGTACCTTCACTATTTTGAAGGTACCCTACTGTTAACATGGTCCAAATCAAGGTGTAGTACGCTACTGGTAATATAGATAGCTTCACCGTACTTTGAGGCACCATACTCTCCCATTTTCAATTCAGCCATACTATCACCCCCGATTCAACAACACTCAAGCAAACAAATCGGCTTAAATGATAGCAGATCAATCAATGTTTTTGGGGTTAAATTTTAATCGAATACAGCTCGTTTTTGCTATGCAAGGCAACAAGCTAGCAAGTGACAAGCGCGTCCAATTCAACACTCAGAAACGCCATGAGATTACCTTACAAGCCAGCAATCACCCGCACGACCTTTTAAACAAGTTACCATGCTTAATTTGAAGAAATCGACAAAGCCCGACAACCTTCTTTCCTTGTTTAAGCGCCAGCAGACTACCGCATGCAAGGGGGGTTCGTCTAATAATCCAACCCTCCCCTTGCGCACCTCAAACTCAATCCCGGCTTCTGTGACGGCGGCGAATTGCAACTATAACAGCAATCGCAGCACCGCAACCAAGGACCAGTAGCACAGCAATCAGGAACTGGACTTTTTTGTCCGTAGGCAGCACGTTCTGCTGCTCTGCAGTTTTGGTTCCGGCTTCCTCGCTCGAGTCGGACAAAGCCAAAGCGCCATCTTCGTTCAACTCGCCCAAACCCTCCTGACCAGGTGATCTACCTAACACGCTGTAAGCTCCCTGATTCTTCAATGAATCGGAACCCGTATTCTGCCCACCATTCGAAGCTCCCGTGCCACCGGGCTCACCCGAACAGTCGAAGTCGCTTGGCTCTTCAGGGCTCGACGGGCCATCTGCATCGCCAGGCTCCGATGGATTGCTTGGGTTACCAGGATCGGAAGGGTCGCTTGGTGTATTGGGACCATCAGGATTATCTGGTTTGTCAGGATTATTCGGCCCATCAGGGTTATCGGGGTCCGCAGGCTCCTTCGCCTTCACCGTAAGCGTGCCAGGCTTAACCGTAACCACAAAATTAGAATTGGATACGCTGACACCAATTTCGTATTCTCCCACAGGCGAAGTAACATCTGCCAAGCACGAATAACTTACAGCAACACCCGTCGTTGAAGTAGGGCTTATCAGACTCGACGTAAACGCCGGGTTTTCCTCTCCTTCAAAGCGTTCGGCATCGTCAACAATAACGAGCAACGGAGCAGGAGAAACATCAACGGTCAGCTCAACATCATTTGCCGCCGCATAATTCCTGCTCGCTGCCGCATGCGCCACCACACGCGCCTTACCCGCAGAAACAATGCTCGCATAGCTACCCTGAATCGAAATGGGGCTCGGTGAGCCATCCTCATTAGGAACAACCTCGTAGCTAACAGGCGTCTTAGCCGTGTTCTCAAACACAATGCCCGCATTCCCGTACGTAGCCGTATAGTCGGTCTTTCCTTCGATCACCTGCTCGGCAGGAGAAATAGTATAGGTAGCCACCTGAGAACCCGTCATATTCGGGTTCACCAACTTCACTTCTACTGTATAGCTACCCGCATCGGTAGGAGCCTCGCTGGTCGGGCCATATTCCGTGCCATTCGCACCACGGTACGTTACCTCGTAATCTTCAGGCGCAACATCCTGTGCACTAACGGTTGCCCCATGCGAACTGCCGTCGTAGGTTACATCTTCGGCGGTTAGCTCAAGATACACAGGTTTCTTTACGATGGTGTACTTGATGGTTGCAGCACCTCTGTATCCACCACTGTTCAACGTCGCCGTTGCACGGTAGCTGCCAGCATTAGTAGGCGGCTGGCTGCTTGAGTAATGGGTTTCCCCTATTCCCGTATACGTATAGGCGATGGCATCATCGAGATTCTCGGGAACGCCCGCAAGCGATGGGCCTTGCGGTTGCCCGTTATAGGTAAACAGGCTGCCCGAAAATGCCAGATCAACAATCTTCGGCGTTACCACCAGCGTAAAGTGAGCTGTTGCAGATTGCCCCGAATTGTCAGTACAAACAATGTCGAAGGCGAAAACTCCCGTCGAATCCGGCGTTCCCGAAACCATCAGGCCCTCTTCATTGGCTGTAAAAGTAACGCCATCGGGAAGCTTAGAACCCTGCGCAAGCGCATACGCGTAAGGGCTCGTCCCTCCCGTTGCGGGGTTGATAAAAGCTTTATATTCAGCGTGGGCGGTAGTTGCAGGCAGTGCGGTAGCATTGAACACCAGCGCTTCAGGCTCAACACGGGAAACGGTGGCATGGTTTGATTCGACTGTTATTACGGTGCCCAAATATAACTGCGTAACCTGACAGTAATACTCCCCTGCATCGCCGGCTTGCACTTCCAGCGTTGCCGAATACGCACCTTCAACGGGTGTGCTCTGCCCGTTTTCGCCAACGCGGTACCACTGATAGGTAAGTTCGTGGCTAGCCGCCGCGCCGCTCGATATTGCCTCGTGGTCACGCACACTTTGTGCCGCATCGGCCGCAACCGACAAGGTCGCGCTTTCCCCTTCGCGCACGGAGGCGTCTTGCGGTTGCGCATCAATCACAGGCGCTTCAGCCCCCACAAACGCAAATGATAACGTCTGCGAAGATGTAACGTTTTTCAGCTCAAACTGGTAGGTGCCTCCCTCGTAGTCGGAAATATCAAAGTTTCCCTGCGAAGCACCCGCGCCAGCACCTTCACGCATCGCGGCAAGCGTGGTGTTCACGTGGTCAAGATAGCAGTTTTCATTGGGCGATGCCGTAAAGGTAAGACTCCCGCTAGGCATAACGCTTGCAGATTCGGGGTTAACCGTGCCGTTTTCAGCAGTGGCTGAAACCGCGTATTTCTGAACTTCCTTAAAGCGCGGAACCACCTTCATGTCGGCTTCGGGGTAGAACGTCCAGTTAGTATCGGTACTCAAAGGCCTTGCGTTTTCGACATCCCTGTCAGCATAGTCGTACCAACCAACGAACTCGAATCCGTCGTAGGGCACGGCAGAAAGCGTAACGGTGCTGCCCGTATCAACCGAGCGAACCAGGGCATAACCACCTTCGCTATAGGCATCCGAACCTTCAACATAACCGCCCTCGCGCGGATCAACAGCAACAACCTCAACTTGCTCCTTTACGTAATAAGCCGTGAAGGTCCTATTAGCATAGGCAGGTCGTGCCATAACAGGGCTGAAGCCCACTGGCACGCCCGCTTCGTCTGCCCAGTACTTGAACTTCCAGCCAGGGAAAGGAATAGTGACCAGCACCGATGCCGACTTATACGAGGTACCCGTTCCAGGAACCACCATACTGAATCCTGCACCCGCAGGATACGTGGCAACTTGGGTATCGAAGCCCGTCTCATAGAAAACGGCGGTAAGACGCATGTTCTCACGCGCAACACCCACATGTATGGCGTTGTAGCTCACAATAGCTCCCGCATCGTTCACCCAATGCGAAAAGTGCATGCCAGGATATGGAACAGCCATAGCCACAAAGGGGTCTCCCTTATCAACCTCAACCGAAGTGGCTGCCCCAAACGAACCAACCATAAAGGCAAGACCCCTAAACATAGAGCTTTGCGTTACGGCAATTTCAACCGGATCATCTGCCATAAACTGTGCATAGTACGACACGTCGGCACCAGCTTCGAATTCAAAGATGGCGTCGTTGCTTTCAATTACGTTGCCCGCTTCGTCGAGACTCCACCCCACAAAACGGTAGCCCTCGCCCGCCACGGCCTGCAGCGTAACGTTATCACCCGAAGAATACGTGCCCGTACCGAGCACCCTACAACCGCGCGCGCCCGCCTTACCGGAAACAACAGCCTTCGCAGAAACCGACACCTCGTAAGGGTCGGCAAAGCGCGCCTCAAGACTGAGTTCGCCGTTGCTGATATCGCGAATCAGATCCTCATCGATAGTAAACCAGCAATGCGCATCCTTACTGAAAAGCGTAGCGGGCGCATTGCTGCTGACACCATTGCCGCCAGCGCCATTACCACCAGTACCCGAATCGCTGCCAGCTGCAGCTTCGTCGCCTTCGAACTCTACCAAATACCAACCCACGAAGCGCTTGCCGCTTGTAGGCTGAGCGTTCAGTTCAACTGTATCGCCGAATTTGTAGGTACCCGCACCCTGCAGCGCGCCTGAAGCATCAGGGTTTGCGTGCAAACTTACCAAATAGGAATCGGGCGCAAAAAAGGCAACGTAAGCAGCACTATCCGAAACATCAACGGTACATTCAGGCAGTTCGCTCACCGTATTGCCCTGCGAATCCTTCCAGCAATCGAACGTATAACCAGGCTTGGCAACTGCCGAAAGCGTGGTACGGTCGCCATTATTGAAGGTACCAAACCCGCTCGTGTAGCCCGCATCCGCAGGGGACGCAATGGCGTTCACCACGTACGGGTCTGAGCCAAATACAGCAGTCAGGGCAGCGTCGTCGCGAACCGTAAAGGTATAAACAGTATCCGTGCTTACGCATAAGCCTTCGGAATACCATCCAATAAAGGAAGCGCCTTCGCTCGGGGTTGCTGTAACCGTTGCCTGTTGACCTGCTGCATAAGTGCCTGCACCTTCAACCGTACCAAAGCCCTCTGCCGCGTTAACAGCAACCGTAAACTGCTTTGCCTCGAAAACCGCACGGATTTCCGCGTTCGCCCAAGGAACGAACCGATATTCCGCATCAGTGCTTACCGTTGCGCCCGTTTCATCCACCCATCGCTTGAACACATAGCCTTCGTTGGCGTAAGCAACAAGCTGTGCAGATCGTCCCGCACCAATTGCTCCCGCACCTTCAACCCTGCCAGCGGCCGCGTCTTCAACCAAAACGCCCGTTGCATCGGTAACAACAGCACTCGCCTCAACGGTAAAATCCTGCTGTTTGAAGCGTGCAACATGAACATGGCTGCGCCCTTCCTTGCAGGTGAACTCAGCGTCTCCCGATACCAATTCATCGCCCACATACCAGCCCTCAAACACATAGCCAGGCGCAGCGATTGCCTTCAACCTCACATCGGAGCCGCGATCGGCGAACAAGCGGCTTGCCGTAACCGTGCCACCCTCTGACGGGCTTGCCACAGGCAAACACACCACATCAAGAGGCTTGAAGGCGGCAACAATCGTACACTTTCCCGAAATGGGCGATTCTTCAGCGGAAAGCGTGCATTCCCTTTCCGTACTTACCAGCAGCCCGTTTCTGTACCAACCCCAAAAAAGGAAACCGGCATTCGGTTCGGCGGCAAGATGGAGCGTCTCATCCAAAGCATACTTGTCGGTATCAGGCTTCACTTCTTCGCCATTGCAGGTTACCTTGCCGCCCCAGTACGCATCAGCCGTGATAATAACGTCAGGACCCTTCTTAAACACAGCCGTGTACATTTCGTCCTTCGTTACGCATACGCGCAGCTCAGCCTCGGGATAGCGCTTTCCAGAAGTATCTTCCCAATAGGCGAACCAGTACTTGTCGTTGGGCGTTGCCTTTATGGTGACGTGACGGCCGTAGGGCAGTTCGACCGACCCCATACCGGGATACCCTACAATCTCAACTTCACCGTGAGGGTTTATACCAGGGAGCAAGCCATCAATTTTAACACCGACCTCATATTTCTTCGCTACGTACACCGCGCGAACAACGGTGTCGCCGTCGGGAACAAACTCAAGATGCGCTTCGTCGGTACCCATAAGCACGTCTGATTCGCCGCGATACCAACCCTTAAAGGTGTAGGCATCGCGTACGCTTTCATCCAGGCTCGCGGAAAGCACGATCGGCTTACCCACTACGCATTTTCCATCACCGACGATGGTACACTTGCCCGCCAAGGCACTCGCAGGTTCAACCTTTACACTAACCGTGCAGGTACGATTAAATTTGGCCACCAGATGCCTATCCGTTTCGGCAACGAAGGAATAGGTAGGGGTTTTCGAAATCTCGACAGCACCTTCAAACCACCCAACGAATTCATACCCTTCCCCCGGAGTGGCAACCACCGTGGCCTGTTCGCCGTGTCGCACAATCTGCTTATCGGGCGTAGTGTTGCAGCCAGTAATATCGTCTGCCGCCGAGCCTTCAACATCAACGGCGGTGGTGATGGTCACGTCCTTCTCGAACTCAGCAGTCAGCTTCACCACATCGGGTGTTGCATCGGTGATGGCCATCTGGAAATGCGGCAGGGTAGAGCGCTCGATGCCATCTTCCTTCCAGCAGACGAAGTGATACCCAGGGTTGGCAATGGCGTCAAACTCAGCAATGGCGCCTTCGAAGTGAACGCCCCCGCCCTTTACAATGCCGCCAGCCTCAGGCTGAGCAGTAGCGATGATTTCAGCGGTATGGTCACCCTTGGGCTTATCGGGGTCGCGGTCGTGCTTATGATTCTCAAAGATTTCCTCTATCTCCTTGAGGGCCTTACCCCCTACCTCTACGAGTTCTTCGATAGTTTCCGCTTCGCCGACTTCGATAATGGCAGGAATCGCGATTGGGTCGACGAACTCACCGAAGCCAGAAGCGGTTGATGCAACAATCGCCACGCCAAGCGCCGTGATCAGGGCAGCCTGTAGCGCCTTAAACGCCTCATCCCCGTCCGACGTAGGGCGGAAATGAGCGGTAAGCTGAGTATCTCCTTCAAGCGTGAAGGTATAGGATCCGCTTTCTGAAACATTCACTCGGTTACCCGCTGCATCGGTAACGTAGTCGAGCACATAATAGGGAGCGGGAATCGCGACGACGGTGACACTCGACCCGATGCCGTAGAGCCCTGTTTTAAGGAACGAGCCTTGGGGGCTGCCGTCTTCCGTGGTACCGTCAACATCAAGCACAACGCTTGCCTGTTGCGCGCAGTACCACGGGGTTATCTCAACCTGCGCCTGATTGTTGGCAGGAACCACGTAGTCGTAGGTCAAGCTGTCGCTGATTAAGCTTTCGTTACCGCTTTCCCCTTCGTACCAGCCTCGGAACTGCGCGTTTTCGGTAGTTGCGGCAAGCGTAACCGCCTCCCCAGCATTACGGTAGCAATTGCCCGTAGTAGGCGTTACATAAGCATAAGCCTCCGAAGCGTCGGTCGATTGCGCCGGGTTGATGTGAACCGCGACGTCTTTCAGCGCGAAACGCGCCTCGACGCTCATATTTATCTCCGGCTTGAAAAGGCACACGCGCCGCTCGCTCAAGCACGCGCCCGTTTGCTTGTCATGCCAACCCACGAACTCGATGTCGTCATCGAGCATGCCGAGCCGTTCGGCGTCGAGCGCGACGAATTGACCGGCGAAGAGGGATCTCGAACCCGAAACGTCTGGGACCTCAACGCCCTCCATGAGCGCTCTCCCGCCTAAGTCGATCGTCTGCGAGTAATCGACATGCACCGCAACTACCGGGTCGATAGGCTTGCCGGGGTCGGGATCAGGCTGCTCCTTTTCCCTGAGGATGGCCGGGATCGCCCTTTCCCTCCACGGTATACGAAACGGTCGCAGAGTTCTCGCTCCCAGCAATCCAGTAAGCGCCATCCGAATAGACCCAATGATCGATTGACCATTTCGAGGAATCGTAGTTGCACGTAATCGTCACCACCTTGCCGGGATATGTGACGAACGTCTCTCCGTAATTGCAGTTGTCGGCAACGATAGAGAACGTCACGTTTTCGACTTCGCTCCCATTCGCGAGATCGAGCTGCGCTTTCGGGGAAACCACGATCTCGTCGGCGAACACGGCAGTGAGCACGATAGAACGCTCGACGGAAAACTCGTACGTTTTCTTTTCGGAAAGAACGTTGCCCTTTTCATCGGCCCAATAAGCGAAGAGTCTGCCCTCGAGCGTCGTTTCGGCGCTCACCGTGCACGTATCGCCCAAAGAAAACTGGCCGCCGCCCGTTGCCGTTTCTCCCAGCTGAGCGGTCGGGCTCTCCACGTACACGGAAAACGCCGTGTTCCCCTCTTCTTGTAAAATACCTGATGAATAGGCGTTAAGAAGATAGTCGCCGTCGTTGTAGGTCACGCGCACGGGAGCGCCGTTGTCGGACGACTGGAAAACCGACCCGTTATCGGGGCTGAAAGAGAAGAATTGACTGAACGCATAATTGCTCGCGAGGTCGGCGTAGTCGAAAGTGTGCTGCGTACCATCATAGTTGAACTTGACTTGCATGCCACCAAGGGAAACTACGTCCCCTTTTTGGTATACAAGCCTGTTTGGATCGCTTACAACGCTGATAGACAAATAGTTCGAAGCATCGTAGGGCAAGTCGTAATTACACGCCTCCCAATCACGTTTGACTTCGCTATTTTGATACAAATCGAGCGAACGTGCGGGAACGAGAACTTTTATAAAGCCATTCGGGAACGTCTGGGAATCGACAAGCACCGCATGGTCACACTGGAAATATACGAAGCTGAGTTTGGTTTCGGCGAACGCTTCCTGTGGGATCTGGGTTATTTTCGACCCTTTTGGCAGAACAAGGCCACCGCTCATATCGGTATTTTTGAAGCAGCTTTCACCTATGCTTGAAACGGTCGTATTCGTTTCAAGGCCCGTAAGGCGCAGGCTTTTGCAGTCCTTAAACGCACAATTTCCGATAGTGGCGATTCGTTCATTCGTCCCTAGGCCCGTATCGATCAAATGATCGCACCCAACAAAAGCGTATTCATTAATGGCGGTTACCGACGTATTGGCGCCTAACCCTGTATCGGTAAGGCCATAGCAATAAGCAAAGGCCTCAGTCCCTATCGACTGAATGGTCGTGTTTTTGTCCAGACCCGTTTCAATAAGGTCATAGCACTGGCTAAAAACACCGTCGGGAAGTGAGGTAAGACCCTGTATTTTGTCTAAGCTGGTGGTGGTGAGACCGCAACACGAAAAGCAACCGTAACCCATTGCCTGAATAGTAACGGGTTCGCTAAGGGTAAGGCTGGTTAGGCTAACACAGGTACCGAACGCCAATTCACCAAGATACCCAATACTCATTCCCGAAAAGTCAACCAAAGCTAGATTACGGCAGTCATGGAAGGCGGAATCGTCAATCGAGTCAAGCGTTTTGCCCTCGAAGCGCACCGATTTCAGGTTATGGCAACTGGCAAATTGGAGATAACGAATAGAAGTAACCTCAGAATCTACGATGAGGTTAGCAACATAACACGGCTCAACAGGGGTCGCACCTTCTAGCGACTGCTTGAGCGTACCCGATTCGTCGCATTCGTAGATGTTACCGTCTGCCATAAGCTTGCCGTATTGACGCACGTAATCAATCGAAGACGAGTCCGATATTGAGCTGCTGGCAGCATCGCTGGAGGTAGCGACAGGTTCGCCAACGCCCGCTTCGTCGGCAGAGTCGTTTTCTCCTGCGGAGTTTTCAGAATCGGACCCAGAAGCGCCAGCACCCGTATCAGCACTCACGGCAGTATGAACGCCGGACTCTTCAGCAAATGACGACGAAGGAGCGATAGGAATAAACGACACTGCCAGCGTAAAACTTAGCAGCACACGTAAAGCAATATCGAAAATACGAGCACTTTTCTTCACAGGATTCACTTCCAATCGCAGAAAAACGCAGGTTCAGGTGTATGTAAACAGTATGGTGAAAGTATACAGGAATCACCCATAATCCCCTACGCTTAAGTCAAACGCGAATACACTCGCACCACCAAAGAGGAACGCCAAGCGCTTCTATCCTGTCGCCATCAAACCCAAATACGACTCGGTAAACGAAAGACACCCGCCCCGTTGCACAAAACCGATGCGAACCTAGAGCCGTGGCCACCAAGCACGAGTACGTTCGCACCACTAAAAAAGCGCAGCAACACCGCTATCCGCGCGCGATGTAGCGAGGGTACCACTTCTGAAACCACGCGGTAAAAACGCCCATCAACGCAGGAAGGACCGAATTGATGGCACCGACAAGGCTGGCCGCGTCCGTCTGCATAATGAAATACGTCCAAATGGGCGTAATCAGGTAAAGCACTCCCCACGCCGCGGTCAGGATGCGGTTTGTTCTCATAAAAATCGGGTTACGCAACGCCGCTTCCCCGTTGTAGTTGTTTTTAGAGTAATGCGCGGTTAATGGCACTTTTGCAAAGCAGGAAACAGTCCACATCGCCCCGAACAGGAAGTACGACACCGGGATAACCAGAATAGGAGACACCCCCGCCAGCAACGCAACGGAACATGCTCCCACACCCAAACCAGAAATCTGGTCGTACAACGTAGTCTTCGTCCGATGCATCAAAACAGGCAGCAGCACGCACACCGCCACACTGATCAGGCTACCACAGAAGCTATCGATGGCTGCTGCAATCCAGAACACAATCCAGGGAATCAAAAGGAGCAGCATGTTGGTTTTTGGCTCGCTGGCGTTTTTGCCACCGTCCGCACCTTTGTCGTTCGCGGACCTGCATACACCCGACCCGCTTTCGCCCGCATTCGCGCCCGAACTCGTAGCTGCGCCGAAATATTCATCCCAGTGCATCATCAAATCGAAATCGCCCTCGACCGAGTACAGATGCTTCATAAGCGCCTCATCGCCAGCAATTTCACCGTTGGCAATTGAGCGCCAAACGCTAAAGGGCGTGTTGATGCGCGTGATGCACTCTGTACCAAAACCTTCTGCGGGCTCTTCCTCAACCCGACTCCCCTTCGGCCCAAGGGTAATGCGATAGACCTTACCGATATCGGTATAGTTCATGTCGAGTAGAACATCGTGCCCCGGCCAAGCCTCTTTGCAGTAAAGGGCCGCCATCTGCCTGGTGAACACCAAGCTGAGGTCTTCCTTTTCACCCGATTCACCCACACCCCAGCTGGCATCTGCCATTGTCTCAAATACGTCGCGCGGGAATAGGTTCTGGTCGAGCTTGTAGCGAGTTTCTCCCGTTATGCCACCAGAAACGAATTCCTCACCCGCTTTCTTTACCCAATAAAGATACTCGTCGGTGCGCTCCGAAAGCTCTTTCACCCTAAAAAGCTCACCTTGGCCGCAGAAAAGCGCGGTATAGCCGCCCTTCCCACACAGTCGGTCGTACAAGCTAGTAACACAGTCGTAGTTACCCTTCGCGGTATAGAAACCGCACGTAGAAATAACCACGGTGCGTTTGCCACTCATGTCGTAGCGAGAAGGATGCCCGCCGCTTTCCGTTTCTGTACTCATGAACGGAAGAGACATAGGAAGCTGACGGTCGATGAGGGTTTTCAGTGAACCGGGCAACCCGAAGTAATACAGAGGAAAGCTCCAAACAACAATATCGGCCCACAAGATTTTATCGATAACCCCCTGCATGTCGTCGTGAATGCAGCAGGTACCCGGCGTCTTGCTCCAACAGGAAAAACATCCCAGACAAGGCTTGATGGTAAGCGAACTGATGCTGAGGGTTTCGACCGTCGGTGCTTGCCCGTGGGTGCATTCTTCCTGCGTGGCAATTCCCTGCAAGAATGCGCTCGTCAAACGCCAAGTATTGCTTCGTTTGCCCTTGGGGCTACCATTGATTGCCAGGATGTTCATTGGGCGCTCCTCAATTCGGCGGCGCATTGTTCAGCCCAGTCGATGTGCATCTGAAGGCTCCTTCTGCCAAAATCGGCGGTCATGTTCCAGTAGAGGCTATGATCTTGCAAGTCCAATTCGTCTTCAAAATAGTTGATACTCTGATCAATCTCAGAAAAGGCGGCAAGCTGTTCACGGCACGCCTTCGCAATACCTTCGAAATATGCCACGTTTTCTTCCCTACTCCGGTTCCCCAAGAAGAACACCTGCATCAATAAGGGAACGCGTGTAGCTCCTGCAGCGCAGTCAGAGGAAAGCCAGCTCAGAAGTTCAGTGCGGCCGCTTTCCGTGATGGAGCAGACGTTCTTATTGGGTTTTTCGCTTTGCTCGACGGTAGTAATGGTTATCCATCCATTTTTCTCGAGGGTGCGTAACTCACGGTAAATCTGACTGCTTTGAGCCTGCCAAAAGAAATTTAGAGACTTATTAAAAACTTCCCTGATCTCGTAACCAGTCATGTCGCCGTAATTCAGAAGGCCAAGTATTCCATGTTTTAACATCGCTCTCTCCATGTTAAGGCTATTCCACTTGTATAGTGAGATTATAGACCACTAATGGAATATACCAAGACACAAAAATGTAATAATTTGGTAAAGCTAGGATTCAGACGTACGAACAACTTTGCGATGCGATATCAAACTTGCTTTTACGCCGAACACAATGATCTACTCCGCAATTTCGCCAAGCTACCTCCAACGAGCGACCTCCGACGTGACAGGCCGGCGCTCTAACCACCTGAACGAAGTTGATCCTTAGAAGAAGTATTTGCCCTTGATGGGGGGTTCGATTCACCCTACTTAAAATCTTCCAATAATAAGGAATAAAGGAACATACAAGAAGCGATATTGGGACATGGGTTCATTCCGCAAAATGGGTATCTATGGCACTCTTTCATAAGGAGCGCATAACCTTGATGACGCATGTGAGAAAGGGCACGAACATGAACAGCGATGTTAAAAAAAGCGTTGATGCGAAAACGCAGTATTTTGATGAATACCTCGTCGTGCCTGATGGCCTAAGACCTGAAGTAGACGCATTTTGCAGCGAGGTAATCTCGCTTGGTGAAGAGTGCGCAGATTTCGATACCTTCGAGGAGCGCTTTGCGTCAAGCGGGCTTTCGGAAAAATTCGTAGCACTCATTTGTCAATGTAGCCAAAAAACTTCCCCCTTAACAAAAGAGCAAAGAAAGCAATCGCTCAAAACCGCCAAAACCATGATGTACGAAAATCGAAAAGATACAGCAGAATACCTTGCAGATTCAGTACTAACAACTGCTAGAGTTGAGGCCGAGGGTCACATTCTCAAGGAAAATAGAGAGCGAATGATCAAAGACGACACTATGGGTGACTACACAAGAACAAAGAATGCGATAGAAGATGGTGTCGGCCTCTTCGGGTTCCTATTGAATAAGTTCAGGAAGTAGCAAGGCAAAAATAGCAAAACCTACGTTGCCTCCTAGTAAGCGAAGCGGCTCCACTCTACCCCTCGTACGCTTCATCAACCAGCCAGCAAGTCTTCCCGTCGGTAAGAATGGTGCGCGAAGCACGAGAAACAGTTGCAATTCGCTTGATACTATCGGTGCAGGCTTGGGCTTCGTCCCTAGTGCTCGCTTCAGCTGAACGTAAATCTGACTGCATTCCTATCTTAGATACAAGAAGATTCTGTTTAGCAGCAGCACGAGGAGTCATCGAGATCAAACCCTTCAAACGCCCCTTGCCCGACCCCTTTGGAAGGGCAATAGGCGCGCCCTTTATCGCACCAATTCTGATCTCCAAAACCCCAGCTACCGTTGCGCGTTTCTTAAGGAACCCCTGCGATTTCTCGAGGATGCGTTCCTGCTCAATCAGAGAACTCCTTTCGTCGGTTGCGCCATCGTAATACATACGGGTAACGGCAAGCGCAGATAGCGCACGAAGGCTCAACCCAAACTGATCCTCGTAAGAATGAAGCTCGTCCACTATCAGCTGAAGCTCTTTCTGACTCGCTTTCGCATCCCTGGCCTTCCCTTCAAGGGTGCCCAGCTGCAAAGTAGCCCAATCAACAACCGCCCCGACATCGTTGTAGCAACGTTCAATTTCGTTGCGTGCCGCGCGCAGCGCATCGGGCTTCTGTCGGTAGTCGTCATAGAGCCTTGAATACGTTTTGGCAATGTCCAAGGCATTCATGAGCTTAGCCTTCTGCTCGTCGGCAATCATCGAAACAACCTTGTTGAGCTTCTCGTCAATGCTGTGGAGGCTATCGCTGATCTCGGTCATATAGCCTGGCCAACCACCATCGCAACAGCGGCAATCGCCACATGGGCACTTGACGGTGACGTAACGTCACGCGCGATAATAGGTTGCTAAACTACTTTGCGATTCCACGTGTGAGAGGAGCACGGCATGCCTGCATACAAAGATGATCTGATGACAGTTGGCGAACTCGCCCGTCGCGTGGGCGTGACCGTGCGCACCATCCAGTACTACGACCAAAAGGGCCTGCTGCACCCCAGCTCCAAAAGCGAGCAAAACCAGCGCCTCTATTCGACCGACGACGAGGAGCGCCTCTATCGCATCCTCACCCTCAAGTTCCTCGGCTTCTCGCTCACGCAGATCAAGGAAGCAGAGGGCATCGACGACTGTCAGAAGCTCTCCGGCGCGCTTGACCATCGCATGTGCGAACTGGAACGCGAGAGCATGGAGATCCTGCGTAACATCAACACCATCAGCAACCTCAAAGAGCACCTGGCTGCGAGCGAGAGCGTGCGGTGGAGCGACTTCGCCCAAGCCATCAGCGATATGCAGAACCGTGAAGACGTGCTGTGGATGGCCATCAACGGGGAGGGCTGCGACGAGAGCAGCGTCCCAGAGCTCACCCACGAGGTGATCAACCGCTGGCACGAGCTCATGGGCGATACCATCGAGGCCATGCACGACGGCGTGCAGCCCCGAGACGAGCGCGGCCGCGAGCTGGCAGCGCGCTTCGAGCGCCTCGGCGGTATGTCCAGCGCCCTGACCGGCCTCAAGCGCCTCGCCAACCAGCGTACACAAGGCCCCAAGAAGTACGGTCGAGACTTCTACGCGGGCATCCAACGCAGAACGCTCAGCTTCCTCAAAGACGCGCTCGAGGCGCTGCACGAGCAGGCATGACACGCGACCCACTCACACTTGCGCAAGGCGTTCCATTCGGAATGCGCTGCTGACCCATCCGCACTCCCAAGTATCATTATGTTGAGCGAAGCGCGCAGCGCGGAGTCGAAGCATCTAGCAGCGACTCAACGTTGGCTCGCATCTTGATAATATGTTCATTGAGATAACAAGAAGCCCTAATCTCCTGATCCATAGGTCCTCTTCGGAACAGTCCGTGGGTTAGCATCGGGGCGTACAGAAACCCTGGCCCCAAACAAGGCGCCCGACCAGATCACAGCCTTGATCGGCATGCCGCGCCGCTCGCCAACTTTTTCTCGTGCAGCACTTGACCATGACGTAGCGTCGCCCGTTAACATCCTCACTCGGTTTCGAGAGAGGAAAGACGATGATCGTTTCATGGATGACGACCAACAAGTGCAACCTCAAGTGCGAGCACTGCTATCAGGACGCAGCGGACTGCGACAGCCGCGAGCTAACAACGGTCGAGGGCAAGGCGATGATCGAGCAGATCGCGCGCGCCGGCTTCAAAATCATGATTTTCAGCGGCGGTGAGCCGCTCATGCGCGATGACATCTTCGAGCTCGTGGCGCACGCCGCGGCCCAGGGTCTGCGCCCTGTGTTCGGCAGCAACGGCACGCTGATCACCGACGAGGTCGCACGCAAACTCAAGGAGGCCGGTGCGTGCTCCATGGGCATCAGCATCGACAGCCTCGACGCGGCAAAGCACGACGCCTTCCGCGGCGTTGAGGGCGCCCACGCAGACACCCTCGCGGGCATCGAGGCATGCAAGCGCGCGGGCCTCGACTTCCAGATCCACACCACCGTAGTCAACTGGAACCGCGACGAGATCTGCGACATCACGGACTTTGCGCAAAGCATCGGCGCGGTCAACCACTCGATCTTCTTTCTCATCCCCGTGGGACGCGGCAAGTACATCGAGGAGACGAGCCTCAAGGTACTCGAGAACGAAGCGCTGCTCCAAGACATCATGCGCAAGGCCGCAGACGTCGACATCGACGTCAAACCCACCTGCGCGCCGCAGTTCACGCGCGTTGCCGACCAGCTCGGCATCCCAACCCGCTACACACGCGGCTGCCTGGCCGGCCTCACCTACTGCGTTATCGGCAGCGAGGGCATCGTGCGCCCATGCGCGTACATGACCGAGGACGCCGGCGATGTGCGGCAACAACCCTTCGATGAGATCTGGGCAACGAGCCCCGTGTTCGAGCGTCTGCGCACGCAGGCTTACGGCGGCAACTGCGGCGAGTGCGAGCACAAGAAGCATTGCGGCGGCTGCAGGGCGCGCGCGGCGTACTACCACGACGGCGACTACATGGCACAAGACGACTACTGCGCCTACGGGCAGAAGCTCGGCTGCATGGACGCCTAAGCTCTGACGACAAGAGCCCGCTGCTCGACAGCGACACGAGACCGGCGAGCAATCAACCAACGAAAACCAGCGGCGCCACGATCGGCAGCCGCACCAACGAAACAAGGAGAATCGCATGAAGAGAATCGCAACAAAGACCTGCGCATGGATGTGTGCACTGGTCCTGGCGACAAGTGGGAGCGCGATGGTCGGATGCTCTGGCAATAGCTCCGGTAACGACGGCGCGCAGCAGGGCGCGACAAGCCAGGAGGCCGGCTACACCTTCACGGACGATCTGGGCAACCAGGTAACCGTAAGCTCCCACGACCGCGTCGTCGCGGGCATGGGAAGCTTTGCGAACATCTGGGAGCTTGCCGGCGGCACGCTCGTCGGCGCGTCCAGCGATGCATTTTCCGATTACCACATCGAATCCAAGGCGGAAAAGGTCGGCGATTTCTCTTCTCTCAACGCGGAGTCCATCATCGCCCTCGATCCTGACTTCGTCATCCTAACTGGTGCAAACTCCGGCCGCGGCGGCGGCGTCGCACAGACCGACCTCAAGGACACCCTGCAGGCGGCAGGCATCGCCGTGGCGTACTTCAACGTGACCACCTTCGACGACTACCTGCGCATGCTCAAGACCTGCTGCGATATCACTGGTGACACCAAGGCATACGAAGAAAACGGCACTAACGTCGCCGAGAACATTGCCGCCATAAAGAAGAAGGCCGAGGGCAAGAGCGCTGGCAGCGTCGCGGTGCTGACCACGTACTCCGGCGGCACGCGCGTCCAGGCGTCCTCGACCCAGACCGGCACCATGCTCGCCGAGCTGGGCGCAAGCAACATCACCGACGCCGACAAGAGCCTGCTGTCCGACTACAGCCTGGAGTCCC
>OLPR01000594.1_pt1 | contig 32944 bp, 31 predicted proteins | sample 1672761 | NCBI WGS metagenome assembly OLPR01 (sample SAMEA3136721, study PRJEB25190) | human gut metagenome | biome: human gut; feature: human-associated habitat; material: faeces | place: Austria | collected 2013 | reverse complement strand
GGGCGAAGCCCGTCCCCCCTGATGCGCCCCCGCACGTTCACTCTGGCTTTACGCCTTCGATGATTGTTGAAATGGGTTTCCCTGCTTTTTCAGAAAAATACCTTCCCAGCTCCAGGTGTTTATCCCATTTTTCCTGAGGATAATTTCCATATCGGTTCTTTACGTCCTGCATGCGTTTTTCCATCTCTGCCGGGCCTTCCGCCATGGCGACGCAATCCACCAATTGTCCCAGCCGGTCGTAATCGTCGTACTGCATTTCCGTCAGGAGCGCGTTCATTCGCGTTTCTTCCTCCGGCGTAACGTCCAATTTGCCGATGCCCGTATCCAACCGCTGCACGGCGAAGGAATGATTCAGGCAAATACGCGCCGCTTCGTCATAGCCCAGCTCCATGAGATAATCGTATCCATCCAGGGCGTGACGAAGGCCCGTTACGCCGTAACGCCTTCCAATATCGTGCAAAAGCCCCAGCACATACGCCTTTTCTCCGTTCATGGCGCAGGCCTCGGCAATTCGCCGGGCGCATTCCGCCGCCACCAGCGAATGCTGGATCCACGGCCCGGGGTTGCGCCGTCCCGCTTCCTCCAGCAGGGCTCTGGCCTCATTAATCTGCGGATACATTTGTTTTTCTCCCTTCATTCTTCATTCCTTTGCAAACGGGGTAAAACACCGCCGCCGCTGCCAGCAGCAGCACGCCGAAGATGGCGAACATGGTCTCCATGCCGATCTTCTGGCTGACGAACCCGCCCAGCAGGCCCCCGAAAAAGCGGGCGACGCCGAAGCTGGTAAGGTTGAGAATCGTCTGCGCCGAGGAGGATAATTCCGGCGCAACAATGGAGCCCAGATACAGCGACGGCAAAAACTCGAAGCAGGCCAGCACCGTCACCGCCGGAATCTGCGCCGCAATGAGCATCCCCGCGCTGTTCATTCGGGCGGCCAGGAAAAAGCCCAGCCAGCGCAGACCCGTGACCACATAACCGATGAGCACCCATTGCCAGATACTTCTCCAGCGCATCATCCGCTGGGCAAAATACAGCATCGGAATTTCCAGCGCCACGGAAATCCAGGTGATGACGCTGGTCATGGTATTGGAAAGGCCCATCTGCTGGGTAAACGCGCCGAAAAAGGATTGGTAAAACATGCTGGTGCAGGTGCCGATGAACACCATTGCCAGCAGAAGCCGGCAGCGTTTTTCCTTCAGCACCCGCAAAGGCGAAATTTTCTCCCCGCCATATTGGTGCCCGCCCACCCGGGGCAGGGTCAGGGCAATCAGCGCCGCGGCGAAAATCGCCAGCGCCTGCCAGGTATACAGATACCGCAGGGAATGGGCGCAGATGAGGCCGATGAGCAGCGCACCCGCCTGATAGCCCACCGTACCCAGCATGCGGATGGGGCCGTAACTTTTCCCGATGGACTGGGTATATTCGATGGCGATGGACGTGGCGTTGGGCATGACGCTCTGGCCAAAGAAGCAATTGAGCATCAAAAGCGCCAGCAGCGGCCAGAATTTCGTGGCCCCCGCCTGTCCCAGCCGGGTAAAATCCGTGCACGCATCCACCAACAGGAAAGACACGCCGGAGCCCGCCGTCAGCGCCGCCAGCAGCAGCTTCTTCAGCCGCACCCGATCCGCCAGCGCCCCCCACATGGGCATAAAGCACATGGCCACCAGGGCGGGCACAGAGGTGAGCACACCGATCTGCGATTCCGAAAGGCCGATCTGCGCAAAGTAGCGCGAGGCGAAGGTGGAGAACCCCATGTAAATGAAATAAACGATGTAAAACGCCGACAGCGTCCCCATTCCCCGATTTCGCATGCTTTCATCGCTCCCATTTATTATGATTCGATTATAGCATGCTTAACCTTTTTTGTCCATGAAAAAGCTACTTCTGAGGCAGCACCGCCCGGCAGAGCTTCTCCGCCCCCTGGCCGCCCTTTTTCTGAATCCACCCTTCCGCAAGGCGGGTCGCGCCCTCGATCAGCCGGGACTTCAGGCTGCGTCGGGCCGGAATGGGTGCGCCGGCTTCGTCGAATCGGTAGGCCTCCGGGCGATGGGGATCCCCCGTCTCCGGGCCCTGCACGTAAACCCGGCGTTCCGGGTGATACAGAAGCGCCCCCACCGGATCCCGATACACCACGTAATTCACGGCCCGCCGGGCCAGGGTTTCCTCCTGAGCCGGGGAAAGCGCCTCCGCCGCAAAGCCCTGCCCGTTAAAGACCACCGCCTGGGCCTGGGGATTTTCGGACAGAGAAAGGGCCACCAGGGCGTTATGGGCTCCCTTGGAATGGCCGGTAAACACCACCCTGCCCTGGGGATAGGTCTGCACGATTTTCTCGATTTCCTCCGTCTGCACCGAACCCACGAAGGGTTCGCACACGTTATCCACCCAGTCGATGTTGCTGGAGACGCACTCCCCCGCCCGTTCCGAACCCCGGAAGGCCACCACGGTTTCCTCCGGCGTTTGAATGACATAGGCCACCAGGCCGTTTCCGACGTTGAAATTCACATAATCCACGATAGAGCCCGGCAGCTTCAGCATTTCCCGGGCGGCCTCCCGGGCGGCGGCGTACAATTTTACGCAGCGCAATTCCCCCGCCTTATCCATTCGCAGCACGGAATCCGCAAAGGCCGCCAGGGGAACCTTTCCGCCCCGATTCAATAAATGCGCGTACAGCGCCGGCAAATCCAGATAACTCATCCAGGAAATCAACAGGTATTCCTTCGGCGTCATGAAGCATCCCTCCCAAAGGCATACAATGCACCGGGAATCGCGCCTGTGCCCCTTCAGCAGAGGTTGGCCAGGGTGATCTGCTCATGGTTGCGCAGATGCTCCAGCATTTCGCTGAGCTGGGCCAGGGCCTGGCACGCGTCGTCCTTATCCTCGCATTTCAGGGCCACCCAAGCGTCCACCAGATGCTGGTGGGTTTCGTGCAAATCGTCGTGGGAAGAAACCATTTCCAGCACGTCCCGGCGATGATCGAAGCGCCGCATCATCTTCTCCGAAAGGGCCAGCGCCCCCGCAAAATCCTCGTTCCAGATCATTTCCCGGGCCTGATCGTTCATTTTGGTCAGATCCTCCACCAAATTCAACTGGGCATGCCGGGCAAACAGGCACAGGACCACAGACAACGCCAGCACCACCACCATGGCCCAAAAAGTACTGCGCATTTACCAGCACACCTCCTCCGGCGGCATGGCCTGAATTTCCGTAAGCCCCGCCTGCATCCCCTGCACGTACAGCCTGCCCTGGGTATCCAGATAGGCGAAATAGGTGCCGGGGAGATTCAGTCCCACCTGGGAAAGCAGCCCATCCAGCCAGGCCTGATCCTTCTGACACCGGGACAGGTTATAGGGCTGCACCCGGCCGTCCATCACCAGGATCATGGGCATGCCCTCGTATCCCGCGTCGATGTGCATCTCTCCCGTGGTCACGGGCCGGTTGGAAGAGCGGGGAAACACGGAGATATTGCCGTTGGCTTCGATCACGGCGGTGCCCACCTCCGCGGGATTGAGAACGCCCCCGCTGCGCAGGCCCTCCAGCAAATCGGAAAGGCTCAGGCACAGTTTTTTCAATTCCTGCTGATCGATGACCCCCTTGGAAATAATCAGCGAGGGCTTGCCCGAAATGATCGCCCGGGCCTTATCGGATTTCACGGAAATCAGCGATATGGCGCAATGCACCACGAACATGGCCGCCACCGGCAGAAGCCCCTGCATCAGCGGCGTGGAGACGCTTTCCATGGGCGTGGAAATAATATCCGCCAGCAGGATGGTCATGGCGAATTCATAGGGCTGAAACTGCCCCAACTGCCGGCGGCCCATGCCCCGCATGACCAGAATCATGACGATATACAAAATCATCGCCCGCAAAAACAAGGTAAGCATGTTTTTCCCTCCGGGTACGTTTTTTCACGTTCTAATCTTTCCCAAAATGCGAAAAACATGCGCAGAATTCGTAACAAGCCTTGCATTGAGAGGAGAAATGCTATATCATTATGTTGTACCGGTAGACTCATCCGAAAGGAGATAGAAATATGGGACTGTTCAGCAACACTGGAAAGAAGATTTCCGACACGGTGAACAACGTTCAGAAAAAGACTGAGGATTCCCTGAAGGTTCGCAAGATTCAGGGGCAGATTCGTTCCGCGGAAGAGGAGATTCAGCGGCTTTATACCGCGGCAGGCAAATGCTGTTACGAAGCGCATCTGACCGGCACAGGCGCGGAGAGCGCGGCGGCCCTTTACGACAACATCACCGAGCTGCGGGCCGCCATTGAAAAATACACGGAAGAAATCGACGCCATCAACCGGGTACGCCGCTGCCCCGCCTGTAACGCCGTGGTCAGCGATACCGCCCGGTTCTGCTCCAGCTGCGGCGCGGAGATTCCGGAACTGGTGGTGGAGCCCGTGGCAGAAGCCCCCGTCAGCCGGGAAATCTGCCCGAATTGTGGTGCGGAGCGGCAGGAAGGCGCACGGTTCTGCACCGGCTGCGGCCACGATTTCGAAACGAAAACCGCGGAAGACCCGGAAGAGCCCGCCCATGAAGACGACCTGCAGTAAACCCGCATCCCCTTTAAAGGAGTTACTTTCTTGAACAGTTACAATCGCTACCGGGGTCGGAGACGGCCCCGGCGGAATTCCCTGATGCTTCGGCGGCTGATTTTCCTGGCGGCGGCGGTGGCGCTTTTGGTGGGATTGATCGTATTGATTGTCCACCTGGCCTCCGGCAAGAAGACCCCCGACCCGGCCGCGCCCAGCATTCAGCCCATCGCCACGGAAGCCCCCGTGACCGAGCCTTCCGCGGAACCCGCAGCCGCCGAGCCGGTGACAGCAGTGGAAACAGCCGAGCCCGCGACGGACTCCGACCGTACTGAGCCCGGCAACGGCGACATCGCCGCTTTTGCCGCGGAAGCCACGGTTTCGCCCCTGGGCGATTCAGCCCCTGCCGCAGATACCCCGACCACTGGCACCGGGCGGTCGCTGCATGTGCGCATTGTGGGCGACATCATGTTCCACAAAGAGCAATTGCAGGCAGCCAGACAATCCGACGGCAGCTACGATTTTGAATTGCAGTTCCGGTTTATCAAATCCTCGTTGGCGGCGGCTGATTTCACCATGGCCAACCTGGAAACCACCGTTGGAAAATATAAGGATACCGATTATTCCGGCTATCCCCAGTTCAACAGCCCGGAATCCGTTCTGCAAACCCTGAAAGACTGCGGCGTCGATTTTTTCACCATGGCCAACAACCACATGCTGGACCGGTGGTTCGACGGGCTGAAGCAGGATGTGAACCTGGTGGAGCAATACGGCTTCGGTCACGTGGGCGCATACCGCACCAAGGAAGAGCGCAATACTCCCGTGGTCATGGAGGTTGGCGGCATCAAGCTGGGCTTTGTGGCCTACACCCACACCACCAACACCATGGAAAGATCCAGCGACAAGGCCGTGTTTGAGTACGCCGTGCCGTATCTGTACAAGGCGGACATCGAAGGCGACGTCCAGGCGTTGCGGGACGCGGGCGCGGAGGTCATCATCGCCTTCCCCCATTGGGGTGAGGAGAACACCTACATTCCCGACAGCACTCAGAAAAAATACGCCGCCCGACTGGCCAAGGCCGGCGTGGACATCATCATCGGCAGTCACTCCCACATGGTGGAGCCCATGCAGGTGGTATATGGCACCGGCGAGGACGGCCGACCCCGGCAGGTTTTCTGCATTTATTCCATGGGCAACTTCATCAGCGCCATGACCCTGAAGCGCACCGACAACGGCATCATTCTGGATTTCACCATTCGAGAACAGGCCGACGGCACCTTCCAGGTGGAAGACATCGGCTATGTGCCGGTCTATGTATGGAAAGAATCCGGGCAATACACGGTGCTGCCCATCCTGAAATATCGGGACAGCAAGCCCGAGCTCATGAGCGACGAACAGTATCAGCGGATGCTGGAAAGCTACGACGAGATCGTGGGCGTGCTGGGCACCGGCGACGGCACCACCACCTTCCACATTCTCACGGAATGATTATCTCACAGACAGGGGAACGTCCCGAGGGGGCGTTCTCTTTTTGTTGCCCTTGCTTTTCCGTGGGTTTCTGTTATAATAGAGGCAAGAACGGACGGCACAAAGGAGCATTCATTCATGAAATATGATTATCTGATCGTCGGCGCGGGCCTGTTCGGCGCGGTATTTGCCCACGAAGCCACGGCCCGTGGCAAAAAATGTCTGGTAATCGACCGGCGGGATCACATTGCCGGCAACGCCTACACCCGCAGCGTGGAGGGCATCAACGTGCACGTTTACGGCGCGCACATCTTCCACACTTCGGACAAGGCGGTGTGGGAATATGTAAATCAGTTTGCGGAATTCAACAACTACATCAATTCCCCCGTGGCCCGCTATGGCGACGAATTGTACAACCTTCCCTTCAACATGAACACCTTTTCCAAATTGTGGAACATCGCCACCCCCGACCAGGCCAAGGCCATCATCGCCGGACAGGTGGAAAAGGAACACATCGGCGAGCCCGCCAATCTGGAAGAGCAGGCGCTGAAGCTGGTGGGCCGGGATATTTACGAAAAGCTGGTGAAGGGATACACGGAGAAACAGTGGGGACGCTCCTGCAGAGAACTGCCCGCCTTCATCATCAAGCGGCTGCCCTGCCGGTTCATTTACGACAACAATTATTTCTCGGATCGCTATCAGGGCATTCCCATGGGCGGATACACCCCCATGGTGGAAAAAATGCTGGAGGGCAGCGAGGTTCGGCTGGGCGTGGATTATTTCGATTTGAAAAAAGAAGGAATCGACGCGGAAAAGACCCTGTACACCGGTTCCATCGACGCGTACTTCGGCTACCGGCTGGGGCCCCTGCAGTATCGCAGCGTGCGCTTTGAAACCGAAATTCTGGACACGGACAACTACCAGGGCAACGCCGTGGTGAACTACACCCGGCGGGAAGTGCCCTATACCCGCATCATCGAACACAAGCACTTCGAATTCGGCAAGCAGGAGAAGACCGTTATCTCCCGGGAATATCCCTCCGAATGGCACATGGGGCAGGAGCCCTACTACCCGGTAAACGACGCAGAGAACAACGCCCTTTTCGCCAAATATCAGGCGCTGGCGGCGGAGGAAAAGAACGTGCTCTTCGGCGGACGGCTGGGAGAATACAAATATTACGACATGGACAAGGTGATCGCCTCGGCCCTGAAGCTGGCCCGGGCGGAACTGAACTGAAGCCCATAAAAAACGCGCGGGGACGAAAAAAACGTCTCCGCGCAATTTTTGTCTCAACCCGTCGAAGGAGAAGGCGGAGGAGAAGCCCTCTCCCCCGCCGGGATTTTTTATCAGGTTTCCTCAGGCACGATGCGGCCGAAGGTCATCATCTCGCCCAGCTGGCGGTTATACGGCTTCATGACGAAGGTGTATTCCGCGCCCTGGGTCAGGTATTCCTTATACTGCTCCATGGGTTCCGGGCCGCAGATATTGCTGCCCACGCCGCACTGGCGGTAATCGATGGACACCACGGTCTCCTCGCCCTGTTCCAGCTCGTTGGTATGCTTGGCCTCGTCCAGAGCCTGGTCGGAATAATCGTGGCAGGTGAAGCTGAAGCCGTCGTCGTAGGCCTTTTCGGAAACGAACATCAGGCCGTTGCCCAGAATATCGGTCACCGCCAGCACCCGGGTATCCTGACGCGCGCCGTTCTCCTGAGGCCGCACATAGGGCTCATGCAGTTCGCTGACCAGGGCGGAATACTGAGCCACCGGCGCAGACATCTTCATGTCGGGATAATTTTCGTGTGCGCCGCGGCCGAACCACATCACCCGGTCGAACTTCAGGGGCATGGCCAGCTGCACGCCCAGCTTGGGAAGCCAGGTCAGCTGCCGCAGGGGCATAAATTGCACGTTCACCCGCACATCGCCGCTGCCGTAGATGGTGTAGGTGATCTCGGTGCGAATCACGGGACGGCGGACGTAGGCGGCGTGCACCTGGGTCACGGTGACCCGCACGGCCTTTTCGTTGAGCTGTTCCGCCCGGAAGTTCTCCAGACGGGCCTGCAGCTTGTCCAGACCCAGCTTCGCCCACTTTTCCTTCTGATGCACGTCGTTATCGATGGGCGCGCGCCAGGCGTTGAAGTGGGGTGCAGTGGAAAGCAGCTCCACGCCGGATTTTTCCCAGCTGACCATTTCGCCGGTGCGCTCGTCGAAGATGATTTCGAAATCCTCGCCGTAGATCACCGCCGCGCCGTCGGGGGCGTCCAGCAGCAGATCGGGCATGCAATCCATGGGCATGCACAGCACGTTGGAGGGGGTCTTCAGGGGAATCTGTTCGAAGGTGACCTCATGGCCCGTCGGCGCCCACATGGTTTCGAAGGCCTCGGTGACGGAGATTTCCAGGAAGCAATCGCCGTCCTCGGGCATTTCGAAGGGCACTTCCACGGTCTTTTCGCCATAGGGGGCAACGCCGGAAAGATCCAGACGGCCCCGCTCCAGCTGCACGCCGTCCCGGGTCACGGCCCAGACGGCGTTGAGGTCGTCCAGGGTGCGGAAGGCCAGCAGATTGTAAATGGTGAGCCGATTGCCGTCCAGGGCGAACTTCACGGGCTCATAGGCCTTCTTCAGTTCGATCAGGCCGGTGTGGGGGGTGCGGTCGGGGTAATTCAGCGCGTCCACGCAGAAGTTGCTGTCGTTGGGGGTATCGCCGAAATCGCCGCCGTAGGCGTAATATTCGTTGCCGTCCTCGTCCACGCAGAGCATGCCATGATCCACCCACTCCCAGACGCAGCCGCCGATGAGCCGCTTATGGGCGTAAATGGTCTCCCAATATTCCTTCAGGGAGCCGGGGCCAAGGCCCATGGCGTGAGCGTATTCACACATGAAGAAGGGATGGGGATCCGCGGAGCGGCCTTCCTCTTCTAGTTTATCCATGCGGGGATACATGGTGGAGGAAATGTCGGTGGTGATCAGCTGCTTATCGCCCTCGTAATGGATGGGACGGGTGTCGTCCATTTCCAGAATGCGGGCTTTCATGGCGGCGTGGTTTTTGCCGTAACCGGACTCGTTGCCCAGGGACCAGATGATGATGGAGGCGTGGTTCCTGTCCCGGCCCACCATGCGCTCGGCCCGGTCCACATAAGCCGCGGTCCAGTCGTCGCCATTGGAAAGCAGCTGCCAGGAGCTGTCCAGATCCCAGGCGTTTTTGCCATCCTCGCCGCTGGCGATGCACATGCCGTGGCATTCCAGGTCGGCTTCGTCGATGACGTACAGGCCGTATTCATCGCACAGCTTCAGCCAGCGGGGATCGTTGGGATAATGAGACGTGCGCACGGTATTGACATTGTGCTGCTTCATCAGCTCAATATCCTCGATCAGGGACTCCATGGGGGTCACATGGCCCAGTTCGGAATGGGTATCGTGGCGGTTTACGCCCCGCAGCTTCACGGACACGCCGTTGACGAAGAGCTGCTGATCGCGGATCTCCACCTTCTTGAAGCCCACGTCTATCCGCTGCACCACGGTGTCCGCATCGCTGGTAAGGGTCACCAGCAGGGTATACAGTTCCGGGGTTTCCGCCGTCCAGCGGGCGCAGCCGGGCACATCGAAATGCACCACCGCGTCGGTGGGGCCGTCGCAGGGCAGCGCCGCCTCTACCAGGCGCTCATCGATAACCTTCTTTCCACGGAGCAGCTGCACGCCGATGGCCACGGCCCGGTCTTCTTCGGAATAATTCCGCAGATCGATGTGCGCGTCCAGCACGCCGTCCTGATAATCATTCACCAGATCGGTGCGGACTTCCACGTTGCGGACGGTGGTTTTGGGCACGCCCAGGAGATACACATCCCGGAAGATACCGGAAAGCCGCCAGAAATCCTGATCCTCCAGATAGGAGCCGTCGCTCCACTTATACACCTGCACCACGATGAGGTTTTCCCCGGGATTCACGAAATCGGTGATGTCGAATTCCGCGGGCATGTGGGGCACCTTGGAGAAGCCGGCCATTTCGCCGTTGACATACACATAGAAGCAGCTGTCCACGCCGTCGAAATTCACGAAGACCTGTTTGTCTTCCCAATCCTCGGGCAGGGTGAACACCCGGCGATAGATACCCACGGGGGTGTTATCCGGCACGTGGGGCGGATCGCAGGGGAAGGGATACTGCACGTTGCAATACTGGGGAACATCGTAGCCGTACATCTGCCAGTTGGAGGGCACGTCGATGCTGTCCCACTCGTCGCCGTCAAAATCGGGCTGTTCGAAATCCGGGGGCGTAGCGCCGTCTTCGCAATAGAGGAAATCCCATTCGCCGTTCAGCAGGCGGAAATAGGGGGAAAGCCCCCGATCCCCCGCCAGCGCGGTCTGCCGGCTGCCGAAGGGCACCAGGGTCGCCCGAGGGGCTTCCCGGTTGATCTGAAGTACCTGGGGATTCTGCCAATCCGGAAGATTCATGTTTCTTATTCCTCCCTGATATCAATAATGGTATATTCTTTTCCGCCCCGGGCGGCGCAGACCAGTTTGTCCCCCTCCCGACGCAGATCCAGGGTCAGAGCCGGTCTGCCGTGCACATCCGGCACGGTGACCTGAACGGGAGTTTTCACCTGATAGCAGCGAACCTCCACGTCCTTTTCGAAGTCATACTCCGCGGTATCCTCCCGGCTGCCCATGGGCACCGCGGTATTTTCCCGCACCCACAAAGGCAGGGACATAAAGTCGTAGGTTTCCCGCATCCAGCGGCCGCCCGAGACCACCCGGCCGTCCAGCAGATGCGTCCATTTTCCCGCGGGCAGGTAGTAATCCACCCGGCCGTCTTCCCGGAACACCGGGGCCACCAGCAGCGCCTCGCCCAGCATGTACTGCCGGTCCAGCGTATCGCAGGCGGGATCCTCCGGGAATTCCATGTACATGGGCCGCATCACCGGCGTACCGGTTTCCGTGGCCTCCACCGCCTTCTGATACAGATAAGGCATCAGGCGGCACTTGAGGCGGGTGAATTTGCTCAGCACCACGCAGGCCTCTTCGTCAAACAGCCAGGGCACCCGATAGCTCTGGGAACCATGGAGCCGGGAATGCGAGGACAGAAGCCCAAACTGGCACCAGCGCTTGTACACATGGGCCGGAGCGGTGCTTTCGAAGCCGGAAATATCGTGGCTCCAGAAGCCGAAGCCGCAGGAGGCCAGGGAAAGCCCGGCCCGGAGGGTTTCCGCCATGGAGACATAGGTGGCGAAATTATCGCCGCCCCAGTGCAGGGGCATCTTCTGGGAACCGGCGGTGGCGCTGCGGGCAAAAAGCACCGCCTGATCCCCGCCCTTTACCTGACAGATGACCTCCCGCACGGCCCGGTTATACAGATAAGTATAGTAATTATGCATGCGCACCGGGTTGGAGCCGTCGAAATAGCGAATGCCCCGCACGGGAATGCGCTCGCCAAAGTCGGTCTTGAAGGCGTCCACGCCCATTTCCAGAATGCGCCGCAGATGGCCGCAATACCAGTCCCGGGCGGCGGGATTGGTGAAGTCCACCACCGCCAGACCTCCCTGCCACAGATCGCTCTGCCACACGTCGCCATTTTCCTTTTTCAGGAAATAGCCCTTTTCCAGGCCCTCGTCGAACAGGGGTGATGCCTGAGCCACGTAGGGATTGATCCAGGCGGAAATCTTCAGCCCCCGGTCATGGTACCGGCGCAGCATGCCCTCGGGATCCGGGAACATGGCCTGATCCCATTCGAAATCGCACCAGTTGAAGCCCTTCATCCAGAAGCAATCGTAATGGAACACGTTCAGGGGGATGTTCCGCCGGGCCATGCCTTCGATGAAAGAAGAGGTGGTTTTTTCGTCGTAATCGGTAGTGAAGGAAGTGGAAAGCCACAGGCCGAAGCTCCAGGCGGGCAAGAGCGCCGGGCGGCCGGTGAGGGCAGTATAGCGCCGCAGCACTTCCTTGGGAGTGGGGCCGGCAAAGACGTAATAGGTCATTTGTTCCGCCTGCACGGAGAACTGCACCCGTTCCACCTGTCCGGAAGCCACCTCAAAGGATACGTCTCCCGCGTCGTCCACCAGCACGCCGTAGCCCCGGTTGGTCATGTAAAAGGGCACGTTTTTATAGGCCATTTCCGAGCAGCTGCCGCCGTCGCCGTTCCACATGTCCACCTGCTGCCCATTTTTCACAAAGGCGGTGAATCGTTCCCCGAGGCCATACACGCATTCCCCCACGTCCAGCTCCAGCTGCTGCACCATATAGCCTTCTCCGGTGTCCCGGCGGCGCATATGGCCCATCATCCGGAAGCCGTCGCCGGTATAGCGGCCGTTTTCCCCCAGAAAATCGATGCGCCAGTCGTTCTCCTTCAGGGAGACCCGGGCGGTAAGCCCGCCGTTTTTCACATAGGCCGCGTCTTCTTCCACGCGGATTTCGGGGGCAGAGCCGTCCGGGGTCAGTTCAAACCGCGGGCCCTTCTGGAGGGTTCCCCGGTAATGCCACAGGGTGACCCCGATGACTCCCTCCGCCGGGGAGAACACCTTTGCCCCCAGCACCGGGGTCTGGGTATCCCCCCGGCCGGAGATGTGTTTGGTGGCGATCAGCAGCTTCAGGGCCTGTCCCATCTTTTCCGCCCGCACTGCTTCGCAGGCATAGAGGGGCTCGAATTCCTGCTTTACCACCCAATGTCCGTTTTTAAACTTCACCGGAAAATCGCCTCCCTGCTTTGTTTTTCACAGTATACCAAATTTTCCGGAAATTTACAATGGGTTCAGGCTTTTACGGGACTGATCCAGGCCCGCTTGCCGGAAGCGTCAATGACCTCGCAGCGGACGAAATGATCCCGATCCACCGCGTGATATTCCGCGTGGGTCATGCCCTTTTCCGCCACGCAGCGGGCGGGGGCCCAGGGCGCGTCGGTGTAGAACACCACCATGTCCGCCGGGGAGCAGTCCACGGAAAACACCCTCGTTTCGGGATCGTAGCTGGCGGCATGGACGAGGGGGCCCTGGGTACAATAGAAGCTGCCCCGCTTCAGGGCCGCGATGATTCCTTCGGGAGTGCATTCGTCCGCCTGCACCATGGTGAAGCCCGAGCCGGGCTCGGAGAGGTAATAATGGGTATCGTCGCCGCAGAGGAAATTGAAAAGTCGGCCGTTGGCGGCGGCGATGTCCAATTGCGCGGTGGAAACCGCCCGGTCGGGGCCGAAGGGTAGGCCGGAAACGGCGTTGTACACCTCCGCACCCACCACGTCGCCCACGTTCTTCATCACGTCCAGGGTATTCATGGACCAATGGGGATGGGCCAGCACCGCCGCGCCGCCCACTTCGTTAATGCGGCGGATGGCGTAATTATAGTCCCGATTGTCCTTTTCCCGGTCAAGGCCCGGATCCGCGCCGCCGGGAAGAATGCCCACCACATGGAGGGCCTGATTGGGCACGTCCAGGAAATCATATTCAATGCCGCTCATGACCAGCATCTTGCCCCGGCGGGTTTCCGGGCCGATTTTCCAATGATCGGTCACCACCAGGAAGTCGTGGCCCAGGGCCGCATAAATATCCAGCGCCTCGTCAAAGCTCTTGCGGCCGTCGCTGTTTTGGGTGTGGGTATGGGTATTGCCGCGATAGACAGGTTTATTGGGATCTACCAGAATCATTTCTTTCGCCTCATTTCCAGTCGCTTCTGTATGGCTACCAGCCGGGGCCGGTTATACCGCTGAATGATGACAAAAAGCAGGTTCCCCAGAACGTAGCACAGGGCGATCACCGCCCCCAGCAGGCCCGGCACCGCCCAGGCCAGAAGGGGCGTCACGCAGACAATCAGCGCCCAGTGCACCGCCTCCGCCTCGCAGGTTTCCCGCACCAGAAGCGCCATGGCCTCGGGGGTGCGGTTCAGGGAAGCCTTCTTTTTCACCACGCCGGGAACGATGCGGCTCATATCCGGAAGCAGATCCTTCCAGCGGCGCACCCCCAGGCGTTCATAGATTTTTCCGCCCTTTTCCCAGGCAAAGGGCCGGAAGGGAAAGGCGTCGGGATGGAACCATCGCCGGGGCAGCGCCTGCCCCACGCAAAAGGACAGAACGCCCCCGATGAACCCCAGAATCAGCGCTTTTAAAAGGCCTCCTCCAAGGCCCGGCAGCCAGGAACGCAGCATGCCCGAATCTCCCCCTTTCCATTTTCTTATTATACACGAATTTCGGCGGTTACGCCATTGCAAATTCTCTCGGCAGGGAGTAAAATATACGCGAATCAAAACACCCGAGAGGAGTTTTTTCCCATGAAAATCTGCGTACAGACCTCCCCCCTGATCGAAAAATTCGGCGTGGACGAAGCCTTCCGCATGCTGCGGGAAGCGGGCTTTGACGCGGTGGATTACAACATCGACATTTCCCTGCCCTACAACGTCATCGTGGAAGGCGGCCACGTGCCTCTTTACGACGCGGACGAGGAGGCGCTGATCGAATACGCCCGGCCCGTGAAGGAAGCCGGCGAAAAATACGGCATCGCCATCAACCAGATGCACGCCCCCTTCCCCTGTCTGGTGGAAAACGAGGAGGGCAACGCCTATGTGATGGAGGCCATCAAGCGCTGCATCCGGGTATGCGGCTATCTGGACTGCAAATACTGCATCGTGCATCCCTTCTTCCTGGGATACGACAAGAAGCTGGATCCTCAGACAGAATGGGACATTAACATCGAACGGTACTCGCAGCTGATTCCCTTCGCCAAGAAATACGGCGTGACCATCTGTCTGGAAAACATGTTCACCGGCTACAAGGGCAAGATTTACGCCGCCTGCTGCGCGGACATGGCCGAGGCCAACCGGTACATCGATTATCTGAACAATCTGGCGGGCGAAAAGGTCTTCGGCTTCTGCCTGGACGTGGGCCACGCCCTGCTGGTGGGCAAGGAAATTTATTCCACCATTCAGGAAATCAGCCGGAATCTGGTGGCGCTGCACGTGCACGACAACGACGGCAGAAACGACCAGCATCTGTTCCCCTACATGGGCGTGATGGACTGGGATCGGTTCGTCAAGGGGCTGAAGGACGCGGGCTACAAGGGTGCGCTGAGCTTCGAAACCTTCAACGCCATTCACGTCATCGACGACGAACTGGCGCAGGACGCGCTGAAGTTCCTGGGCAGCGTAGGCCGGCTGTTTGTGAAACGCATCGAGGAATAAGGGCGAAAAAATTCCGTCCGGGGAGCGATTCTCCGGACGGATTCTTTATATGAGGATATTTTCAGCTTTGTCAGTCCACACCTCCGCCGATGACCGCTTCGCCGGCTTCCTTTTCGCCCTCTTCCACGGCCTCAGCGTCCGGAGCGGTTTCGATTTCCTCTTCGGAAACGGCGGCGGGGGTGTAGTCCGCGGGGACGTATTCGCCCAGGCAGGTTTCGCCGCTGACAACGCCCTTCAGGAAGGTATTCAGCATCTCGACCGCCGCATCTTCGGTCAAATCCGCGCCCAGCAGCTGCACGGAAAGCAGGCCCTCGGGGCTCAGAACCAGGCAGGCGGCGTAATTGCCCACCATCAGCGCTTCGCTCAGCGCACCATGATACAGGCCCAGAGAGAAGTTCTCGCCTGCGGTGGCGTAGCTGTCGGTCACGGTGGCGTACATGGTATCGCCGTCTTCATTGATGGCAGTATCGCCAAGGACCGTGTGATACAGGCTGATTAAATCAAAGTCCGTTTCGTAACCCATGGCAGCAAAACCTTCCCGGGAGAGACCCATGTCTGCCAGGGTGAAATACTGCACCACCATGGCGGTGTCGTCGTCCAGGGTATAGGTGTAATAATTTTCGGCGGTTTCCGTGGCGGTCCAGCCTTCGGGGGTGGCGCAGGTGTATTCGCCGATCTGGACAGTTTCGGCCTGTTCCGCGAAAGCAGCGGTGCAGGTGAGCGCCAGCATCAGGGCCAGCGCCGCAGCAAAGAGCTTCTTCATTTGTGTTTCCTCCTAATTTGCGCCGTTTCCCGGCGCTTTTCAGCGCTATTGTATCAGATTTTGTCCGAGCCGTCAACGTGTTGCCGACGTAGAATCGGCCATGAATTCCCGGGCGAGGTTCCGTTGATATTCCCGCAAATCACCATTTCCCCCGCATGAACTCCCGTTCCCGCCAGCTTTTGCATTCTATAAATCAGCATGTATTCTGTCGACGGGCGACGGGTCGTAAAGTTTTTTAACTTGACAGCAGGGGGAAAGGGCGGTATAATGGTAAAGCTGATGGGCTTGACACGGAGGATTTTCTTATGGAAGGACGGGATCTGGAACGGCGGGTGTCCCTGGGGCGGCTGATGGATTTCTACGGACCGCTGATGACGGAGCATCGCCGGGAAATGGCGCGGCTGTACTGCGAGGAGGATCTTTCCCTGCAGGAAATCGCCGATACCCTGACGGAGGCGGGAAAGCCCGTGACCCGGCAGGGGGTATACGACGCCATCGTCAAAGCCGAACGGCAATTGAACGATTATGAAAACAAGCTGGGGCTGATTCACCGGTACGACCGTATGGTAGAAGAGGCGAAACGGTGCCTGGCGTATCTGGAGACCGGGGCGGCGGAGGCTGCCCGGGATTCTCTGAAAAAAATGACAGAGCTTTGAGAGGTGACGGACCATGGCATTCGAGGGATTGACCGACAAGCTGCAAAACGCTTTTAAGAAGCTTTCCAGCCGGGGCAAGCTCAGCGAAAGCGACGTAAAGGCCGCGATGAAGGAAGTTCGTCTGGCGCTTCTGGAGGCAGACGTTAACTACAAGGTCGTAAAGGACTTTATCAAAAAGGTCACCGAGCGGGCCGTGGGCGCGGAGATTCTGGAATCCCTGACCCCCGCGCAGCAGGTCATCAAGATCGTAAACGAAGAACTGGCTGCGCTCATGGGCGGCACCAACGCCCGGCTCACCTATTCCCCCCAGGCCCCCACGGTGTACATGCTGTGCGGCCTGCAGGGCGCGGGCAAAACCACCATGGCGGCCAAGCTGGGCCGGATGTTCAAAAAGGACGGCAAAAAGCCCATGCTGGTGGCCTGCGACGTATATCGCCCGGCGGCCATTCGCCAATTGCAGGTGGTAGGCCAGCAGGCGGGAGTCGAGGTCTTTGAAAAGGGCCAGGGCGACCCCGTGGCCATCGCCAGAGAGGCGGTAGATCGCGCCCGGTATTACGGCATGGATCCGGTGATCATCGATACCGCCGGCCGGCTGCATATCGACGAGAACCTGATGCAGGAATTGCGGGACGTAAAGGCCGCGGTAAAGCCCCAGGAAATTCTGCTGGTGGTGGACGCCATGACCGGTCAGGACGCGGTGACCGTGGCGGATACCTTCAATTCCAACCTGGGCATCGACGGCGTGATTCTCACCAAGCTGGACGGCGACACCCGGGGCGGCGCGGCCATTTCCGTTCGGGCCGTGACCGGCAAGCCCATCAAGTTCGCGGGCATCGGGGAAAAGCTGGACGGCATCGAGCCCTTCCATCCGGACCGCATGGCTTCCCGCATTCTGGGCATGGGCGACGTGATGAGTCTGATCGAAAAGGCGCAGGACACCTTTGACGAGCAGGCCGCCATCGACCTGACCCGGAAGATGCGCACCAATTCCTTCACGCTGGAGGATTATCTGGAGCAGATGCAGCAGGTGGGCAAGATGGGCTCCATCCGGGACGTGCTGGGCATGATTCCCGGCATGAGCGGCAAGATCAACGACGCGGACATCGACGAGGAGAAAATCGCCAAGGCCCAGGCCAGGAACATGGCCATCATCCGGTCCATGACCCGGATGGAGCGGCGCAACCCCGACATTCTCAACGCCAGCCGCAAGCGCCGGGTGGCCGCCGGCAGCGGTACCACCGTGCAGGAAGTGAACCTGCTTCTCAAGCAGTTCGACCAGGCCCGCGGCATGATGAAGCAGTTCATGGGCATGGGCAAAAAGGGTCGGCTGCGGTTCCCCTTCGGGAAGATGCGGGGATAAAACGATAATTCCGGGAATACCCGTAATTATACAGCATACAACACATTTCGGGAGGAAATCAAAATGGTTAAGATTCGTCTGAAGAGAATGGGTATGAAGAAGATGCCTTTCTATCGCCTGGTTGTTACCGACAGCCGCAACGCCCGCGACGGCCGCGCCATCGAGGAGATCGGCTACTACAATCCCGTTTCTGAACCCGTTGAGCTGAAGATCGACGAAGAGCGCGCCAAGTACTGGCTGGGCGTGGGCGCTCAGCCCACCGACACCGTGCGCGGCCTGCTGAAGAAGGGCGGCATCCTGTAAGATGGTGGAATTGGTCAAGTTCATCGCCCAATCTCTGGTGGAGAAGCCCGAGGCAGTGGACGTACGCGAAGTGGTGGAAGATGAGAAGATCACCATCGAACTGCGCGTGGATCCCGACGACATGGGCAAAGTCATCGGCCGCCAGGGGCGCATCGCCAAGGCGATTCGCACCGTGGTGAAGGCCGCCTCCGCTCACAGCGAGAAACCGGTTTTTGTGGAAATTCTCTGATGCAAAACTGCCCGGCGTCGGCTTCGACTGCGCCGGGCTTTGATTTTCCTTATGAAAAATGGGAGGGCCGCCTCATGAAATTTGTTACCTTCAATCTGCGCACGGACACCACCCACGACGGGCAAAACGCCTTTTTCTTCCGGGCCGGATGGGTGCTGCGGAAAATTGACCGGGAATTGCCCGACGTCATCGGCTTTCAGGAGGTGCGGCCCCACATGCTGGACTTTCTGCGGAAGCATCTGCCGGACTATACCTTCGTAGGCTGCGGCCGGGGCGCGGATTTTGGGGACGAGCACAACCCCGTCGCCTTTCTGAAGGAGCGTTACGAGCTGATTTCACTGGACACCCAGTGGCTCTCCCCCACGCCCCGGATTCCCGGCAGCCGGTTTGAGGACCAGTCCGTCTGTCCCCGAGTGGTGACCCACGTGACCCTGCGGCCCTGGAACAGCACGCGGCTTTTCCGGGTGTTCAACACCCATCTGGATCACGTTTCCGACAGCGCCCGGGTACTGGGGGCTCAGGCGGTATGTCGGGTGATGGAACAGCAGCAGGCGCTGCAAACCACCCCAATGGTGCTCATGGGCGATTTCAACGCCTATCCCGGAGACGCGCCGGTGCGGATTTTTGCCGAAAACAGGGCGCTGGGGCTGACGGAGCACACTGGGAACGTTCAGAACAGCTGGCACGATTACGGCCGGAAGCGGGACATTCCCCGCATCGATTACATTTTTTCCGCGGGCTTTGCGCAGAAGGGCCCCGCCGCGGCCTGGGAAAGCGGCCAGGAGGGCGCGTATCTTTCCGACCACGACCCGCTGGAAGTAAACTTGGAAATGGAGTAAGCACATGAAAGCAGCGTATATCATGATCGGCGAAATCGTGAAGCCTCAGGGGGTGCGGGGCGAGGTGAAGCTTCGTCCCATTACCAGCGACGTTTCCCGCTTCGAAGGGCTGGAAAACGCCTTTTTCAAGCGGGGGGAAAGCTATGTGCCAGTGAAATTCACCGTGAACCGCATCTCTCCCGAAGGCGTGTTTCTCACCGTGGAGGGCGTAAACGACCGAAACGCCGCCGAAAAGCTTCGGGGGAAATTCCTGTATGTGGACCGGGCCCACAGCCTGGAGCTGACGGAGGACGAGACCCTGATCTGCGATCTGGTAGGGCTGAAGGGCGTGGACGACGAAGGCGCGGAGGTAGGCACGCTGACGGAGGTGCTGCAGCCCGGAGGCAACGACGTGTACGTATTCAAGGGGCCCCGGGGCGAGGTGCTGGTGCCGGCGCTGAAGAGCGTGGTGCAGAAGGTGGACCTGGACGCGGGCGAAATCGTGCTGGTGGCGGCGCGGATGGCCCAGGTGGCGGTGTACAGCGATGAAGATTAAGGTATTTACCATTTTCCCGGAGATGCTGCGGCCCATGCTTTCGGAAAGCATACTGGGCCGGGCCATTGACGCGGGATATCTGGAAGTGGAGCTCATCGATATTCGCCCCTATGCCGACAACAAGCATAAGAACACCGACGATTATCCCTTCGGCGGCGGCGCGGGCATGGTGATGCTGGCCCAGCCCATTGTGGACGCCTTTGCGGACAACACGCCTCCGGACTTTCACGGGAAGCGCATCTATATGTCCCCCCGGGGGAGAAGGCTGAACCAGAAAATCGTGGAGGAATTGTCCGGATATGACGAATTGATGATCCTCTGCGGCCATTACGAGGGCGTGGATCAGCGGGCGCTGGACACGTGCATCGACGAGGAATTGTCCATCGGCGATTACGTGCTGACCGGCGGCGAACTGGCGGCGCTGGTGGTGATCGACGCGGTTTCCCGGCTGATTCCCGGGGTATTGGGCAGCGACGAATCCGCCGGCGACGAAAGCTTTACCACGGGGCTGTTGGAATATCCCCAGTACACCCGCCCCCGGGATTTCCGGGGCATGGAAGCGCCGGAGGTACTGCTGAGCGGCCACCACGCCAACATCCTGAAATGGCAGCGGGAGCAGGCCCTGAAAATCACCCTGCAAAACCGGCCCGATCTGTTGGAAACGGCGCCGCTGACCAAAAAGGACCGGGAATACCTGGCGCTTCTGCAGGTGGAAAAGGAAGAAAACGAAGCAATAGAAAAATAACAGGAACGCGCCTTGACTTTCACCGGCGGGTCTGTTATTCTAAATCCAGTCAAGTCTTTAAGACGGTACAGAGAGACCGACAAGAGGCTGTAGAGAGACATGGCGGTGAAAGCCGCAATGGAAATTTACGCATGTTGCTTGCCGCTCTGTACGGCAAGCTTTTTTGTGCCCTGACTTGACATACCCCGGGTAAATCTTGAGTACGGAGGGATTCCTGATGAAACTGGTGTATGACATTCACGACAAGCCCCCGATCCGCAAGAATCTTGTGTACGCTTTCCAGCAGGTGCTGGCCATTATGGCGGCCACGCTGCTGGTGCCCGTGCTGGTGAATTCCGGCAGCGGCACCGAGTACATGAGCCAGCCGGCTGCGCTGTGCGGCGCAGGCTTCGGCACGCTGTTCTATCTGCTGATGACCCAGTTCAAGAGCCCCGTATTCCTGGGCAGCTCCTTTGCCTTCATCGCGCCCCTGATTGGCGCCACCGCTTTCGGTTACATGGGTATCTTCCTGGGCGCGGTCTTCGCCGGCCTGGTGTACGTCCTCATCGCCCTGATCATCAAGGCCACCGGCTCCGGCTGGGTCAACAAGCTGCTGCCCCCCGTGGTCATCGGCCCCACCGTGGCGCTGATCGGTCTGTCCCTGTGCGGCAGCGCCGTGAACAACCTGACCAACACCGCCGTTTCCGCCGATAACTACAGCCTGGTGCACATCCTCATCGGCCTGCTGGCCTTCTTCATCACGGTGTTCGCTTCCGTGAAGGGCTCCAAGGGCATGAAGCTGGTTCCCTTCATCATCGGCATCCTGGGCTCCTACGCCATCGCGCTGGCGCTGACCTTCATCGGCAAATCCACCGGCAGCGAGGCCCTGAAGATCATCGACCTGTCCGCCTTTGACAACATGAAGGTCTTTGAGGTTCCGGATTTCACCTTCCTGGGCATGTTCAAGGAAGGCTCCAGCAAGATCAGCGGCATTGGCGACGTATTCAACATCTTCATGCTCTTCGCGCCCGTGGCCTTCGTGGTGCTGGCCGAGCACATCGCCGACCACAAGAACCTGGGTTCCGTCATCAATCGCGACCTGATCACCGACCCCGGCCTGGACAAGACCCTGCTGGGCGACGGCCTGGGCTCCGTTGTGGGCGCGTTCTTCGGCGGCTGCCCCAACACCACTTACGGTGAGTCCGTGGGCTGCGTGGCCATCACCGGCAACGCTTCCATCTCCACCATCTTCATCACCGCCATCTACTGCATCATCCTGTCCTTCTTCCAGCCCTTCGTGGCCTTCGTCAACTCCATCCCCTCCTGCATCGTGGGCGGCGTGTGCATCGCTCTGTACGGCTTCATCGCCGTCAGCGGCCTGAAGATGCTCCAGCCGGTAGACCTGAACGACAACCGCAACCTGTTCGTGGTAGCCGCCATCCTGGTGTGCGGCATCGGCGGCCTGGAGCTGCGCTTCGGCCCCATCACCATCAGCGCCATCGCCACCGCCCTGATCGTGGGCATCCTGGTGAACGTGCTGTTCAACCGCCGCGCCGCGAAGGAAAAGGCGGAATAACACCCCTTCCCCCAAAACAGCAAGTCCCGCTTCCGGAAATTCCGGAAACGGGACTTTTTTTGCAAGGGTTATTTGTCAAACAGCCAGACATCCGTGGAGCCGTCCACCTCAGCCAGATTCACCCGAACGAATTCGCTCTGGGCCGTGGGGATATTCTTGCCCACGAAATCGGCGCGGATGGGCAATTCCCGATGCCCCCGGTCCACCAGCACGGCCAGCTGAATCCGCTGGGCGCGGCCCAGATCCATCAGCGCGTCCATGGCAGCACGGGCAGTGCGACCGGTATAAAGCACGTCGTCCACCAGCACCACGGTTTTTCCCTCTACAGAGAAGGAAATGTCCGTGCGGTTCAGGGTGGGTTCCCGGGAAATATGGGACAGGTCGTCCCGATAGAAGGTGATGTCCACCGAGCCCACGGGCACGCGCACGCCCTCCACCCGGTAAATGGCCTCCGCCAGCATGCGGGAAATGGGCTCGCCCCGGGTATGAATGCCCACCAGACAGACGTCCTCGGAGCCATGGTTGCGTTCAATGATTTCGTGGGCGATGCGGGTGATGGACCGCGCCACCTGTTTGTCGTCCATGATCTGTGTCTTCGGCTTCATGGGGGTACTCCTTTTCTACGGATGATGGGTTTATGGATCGCAGCTTTTGCAGGGCGTATAGCCCGCTTCCCGGGCTGCCTCAGGCGTCCATGTTTTCAAATTTTCGCTGTTTTTCAGGGAGGCGCAGGATTCCCGGTGATACTTTTTGCCGCTGGGGGTGGTACACTTCTTCGGCGGGAGCCTCGGTGGCCTGAACCGGTTCCGGAATGGAAAGCCGCTTTTCCGGCCGCAGCAGAATCGCCGCCGTCAGGGCAAACAGCCCCGCCAGGGCCAGCGCACCCGCCAGCGCCATGGAAAATCCATGCCGTTTCTTTCGCTGCATCTTCTGTTCCTCCCCATGGTTTCTTCTATTATACACCCATTCTCGCCCTTCCCGCAACGAAAAAACTCCCGCCGGGAAAAATATTCCCAGCGGGGGCAGCTGCGTTTGTCAGCTTTCCAGGGCCCGCAGTTCCACTTCGAAGGTATGCTCTTCGTATTTGCTCAGAGCGTTTCCATTCTCGTCGTAATAGCGGTACACCTTCAAGGTTACCACGTCCCCCACCTTGCAATTGGCGATTTCGGCGGTGAGTTCCGCATAACTGGTCACCCGCACGCCGTTGATTTCGGTGATGATATCTCCCACCTGCACGCCCTGTTCCTGAGCGGAGGAGCCGTCCGTCACCTGACGCACGATCACGCCGCAGGGGGGATAATTCTTCATGGGCTCGTCGGGGCCGTCGAAGTCCGCAACGCCCACGCCCAGCATGGGCCGGGTCACCTTGCCGGTGGTGATGAGCTCGTCGATCAAATCCTTCACGGTGTTGATGGGCACGCAGAAGCCCAAGCCTTCATAAACGGAGGAGGAAGAATAAGACATCTTCAGGGTGGGAATGCCCACCAGTTCGCCCTTGGCGTTCAAAAGCGCACCGCCGGAATTGCCGGAATTAATGGCCGCGTCGGTCTGAATCACGGAGACAGAACGGGTGAAATTGCCGGCGGAAATGTCGCTGCGCTCCAGACCGGAGATGATGCCCGCGGTAACCGTGCCAAACAGCACGTTGTCCCCCGCGCCGGGATTGCCGATGACGATGGCCAGTTCGCCAATCTGCAGCGCGTCGGAATCGCCCATCACCACCGGAGAAGCCCCTTCAGGCGCAGGATCCTTGAAGCGCAGAACCGCGATGTCCGTTCCATTATCTGTGCCTGCCAGCTCAGCGTCCATTTCGGTGCCGTCCAGCCACTTGATTTTGTAGGAATCGCCCTGCTCGACCACGTGGTTGTTGGTAAGGATATAGCCGCCCTCATCCGCCGCGCGAATGTAGGTGCCGGAACCGGAGCCGATGTCCTCTTCCTGGGTCTCCCGGGTCTGTGCGTCCCAGGTTTTGCCCCGGGTGATGACCTGCACCACGTTGGGCCGCACATTGGCGGCGATTTCGGGCACGGGATTATCAGAGGAATAAACGGCGTCATAGCCTACGGTTTCTTCCGCCGCTGCCGCGCGGCTGGTAAGGAACGTTCCCAGCGAGGCACCCATGAAGGCGAAGACGAACGCCAGCGCCAGGGTGACGCAGAAAACGGATTTCAAAGTTTTCTTCATGCTGTTTCCCTTCTTTCCATGTCCCTTTCGGGATTACTTTGAGTGTAAACCCAAATTTTTATCCACGAATGAACAAATTGTGAAGAAAGGGCCGGTTGGCTTCCACAAAAGATTCCGCCGCGTCGGTAAGGGCGTTGGGCTTGCCCCGATAGCGGCGAATGACGCAGCCCACATAGAACAGGGTGCCGATCATACAGACGATCATATCCTGCATGGTGTCGCTGACCCCGGTATCCAGCACATGCTGCACATCCCGGCCGGTGAGGGCGTGCACGCCGTATTCGCAGATTTCCCACAATCCCGCCACGGCCATGGAGCCAAAGAACACGAACGCCGCCGCCAGGGCGCATTCCTTCCGGCGAATTTCATGATCCGGCTTCAGGGCCAGGAAAAGGGCCAGGCACAGGGTGCTGACGAACACGCCGGACAAGGTATGCACAAATTTATCGAAGCCGTAAATGGCGGCGTACAGGTCCACCACCGAACCCAGAGGATACGCCAGATACAGAAACAGCAGCGCCATAAAATCCACCGGGCCCGTGCGCTTTAATTTCAATATCCGAAACAGCAGCACCCACAGGGGCGGTATGACCACGCTGAGCAAACCGATGGAGAAATGATACGCGTCCCACTTCAGTCCATAATAAACGCAGCAGACGCCCGCGGTGCCCAGATAAATACCCAGCATTACCCGGGACAAAAGTCGATATTTCGCCTGTTTTTCCATGTTCCCCTCCCGCGGCCGGGCTATTCCCCCGCCGCTTCCAGTGTAAATTCAAAAATGGTACCCGATGCATCGGAACGCACGGTGATTTTCTCCCCATGCTGATCCAGAATGCTCTTCACAATGGCCAGGCCAAGACCGGTGCCCTGGCCGGAGGTATGGGCCTTATCCGCCTTATAGAACCGGTCGAACACGTGGGGCAGATCCTTTTCGGGAATGGCCGCGCCGTTATCTCCCACCCGGATCAGCACCTTTTCCCCCTGCCGCAGGGCTTCCAGCCGCAAAAGGCCCCCGGACTCCGGCAGGAATTTCACGGCGTTATCCACCAGATTGGAAATCACCTGATTGATGCGATTCTGGTCGGCATTGACCGGCAGGGGCTTGTCCGGAAGCTGCATGTCCACGTCCGCATGCCGGGCGTCGATGCGCCCCTCAAAGCCGATGACAATGCGGCGCAATTGTTCGCAGACGTCATAGGGCCGCTTTTCCATGGGGAATTTGCCGGATTCGATGCGGGAAAGGTCCAGCAGATCGTTCACCAGGCTGGTAAGCCGGTTGGTTTCCGCCATGACCACGTTCAGATACCGGCTGGTATCCTGGGGCGGAATGGTGCCGTCCAGCATGCCCTGCACATAGCCACGCATGCTGGTCAGGGGCGAGCGAAGTTCGTGGGAAACGTTGGCCACAAAGGCCCGCCGGGAATCCTCCAGTTCGTTCAGGGCCTGGGCCATGTCGTTAATGGAATCTCCCAGGGCCTGCAGTTCCCCGCCGCAGGAGAGCTGCACCCGGCTGGACAAATCTCCCTGGGCGAATTTCTTCACGGCGCGGCTGATCTTTTTCACCGGCCGGGACTGGCTGGCCGCCAGGAAATAGGACAGCACCACGCCCAGGGCCAGGGCCACCGCGCTCACCGGCAGAATTTTCCACAGAAGCTCGCCATAGGAGACCTTCAAAGATTCCACCGAGATATGCAGAAGCACCGCGCCCACCACGTAGCCGTCGGAATAGCGCCAGGGCACGCCGATGGTGACGATTTCGTTGCCCAATTTGGGGAAAAGCCCCTGCACACGGATTTCCCTGCCGGACTGGATAATGGCCAGCTGCTTCAGCACCGCGTCGGAAGCGATTTCCTCAGAAGTGTTCCATTCGCCGTCCAGATATTGCACGGTACCGGAGGAATAGCTGACGATCCAGATTTCCGCGCCGTATTCCTCCTTGATGCGCTTGATTTTGCTGCGCACCACGTATTGCATGGTGGTATTTTCCCGGACGAAGGAGATGGCGTTCAGGTGGGCCATATATTCGGCCACTTCCTCGGCCTGCTGGTGCACCTCCGCCTCATAGCTCTTCTGCCGTTCCGCCTGCAAATAGGCCGCCATAGCCCCGGTGCACAGGGTCACGGTCAGCAGCGTCAAAAGCAGAAACGCCGCAAAGGCCCGCCAGAACAGGGAGCTGCGCATGCTTCTCACGTTCCTTTCGGAAATTTATTTCACGTCGAATTTATAGCCCACGCCCCACACGGTTTTGATCTGCCAGCCCATGGCCTCGCCGCCGGAGAGCTTTTCCCGCAGGCGCTTCACGTGAACGTCCACCGTGCGGGAATCTCCGAAATAATCATAGCCCCACACCTGCTCCAACAGCTGTTCCCGGGTGAAAACCATCCCCGGATGACTGGCCAGGAAATACAAAAGCTCCAGCTCCTTGGGGGGCATGTCCATTTCCTTGCCCATGTAGGTGACGGTATACTGGCTCATGTTGATGGTCAGCCCCGGGAAGGCCAGCTCCTTTTCCGTGGATTCCCCGCCGTTTTGATAGCGGCGGATGACGGCCTTGATGCGGGCCACCAGTTCCTTGGTGTCAAAGGGCTTTACCACATAATCGTCCGCGCCCAGTTCCAGGCCCAGCACCTTATCGAAGGTTTCATCCTTGGCGGTGAGCATGATAATGGGAATATTGGAAACCTTACGCACTTCCCGGCACACCTGCCAGCCGTCCATGCCAGGCAGCATCACGTCCAATAGCATCAGGTTCGGCGGCGCGGCCTTGAATTCCTTCAGGGCGGTGTCTCCCCGGTCCGCCTCTGTAACGTCGAAGCCTTCCTTTTCCAGATAGAGCCGTACCAATTGGCGGATATTGGGATCGTCGTCCACCAGCAAAATTTTCGTCTTCATGCGTTTCCCTCCGTTTCACGTTTCAGTATAGCCCTAAGGGATGAACGGTATATGAACAAATCATGGACAAAAACTGCCGCGAGGAATTCGCGGCAGCAGTGAGGGTTATTTCAGGGTAACCACGGTCACGCCGTCTTCCCCTTCTCCATAACGGCCCAGCCGGAATTCCTTCACGGCGGGATGCGAGCGCAGGTGTTTCTGAATGCCCGCCCGCAAAATGCCGGTGCCCTTGCCGTGAATGATGTACACCTCGTTCAGCTTATTCATGATCGCGCCGTCCAGGAAAAGATCCACCGCGCAGATGGCTTCTTCCAGATTCATGCCCCGCACGTCGCATTCCCGTTCCACCGCCCGGGCGGAAATGCCGCTGGCCACGCTGGCGGCGGATTTCTTCACGGGGTTTTTCTTGGGCTTATCCGGCTGCGCGGAACGCATGTTCTTCAGGTTGGCCTTTAATTTCAGGGCCCCCGCCTGCACGGTGCATTCGCCCTTGGCGTCCGGCAGGGTCAGAATTTCCGCCTTGACCCCCAGGTTCGTCAGTTCCACCGTATCGCCCACGTTGACTTTGTCCAGGGGCTTGCCGGTTTCCGCGGTGCTGATCTTCTCACTGGTATCGTCGATGTCCGATTGCAGCCGGGCGCGCACCTCGTGCAGCTCGTGCTCCTTCACATTGGCGGCAGCGCGGGTCTTTTTCAGGTCCGAAATGATGCTCTCTGCCTCCCGCTGGGCCTTCAGAAGCACCTTGCGTGCGTCGGCCTTGGCCTTGCGCAGCTCTTCCTCCCGGCGGGAAGCCAGATCCTTCTGGAGCTTTTCAGCCTCGTCCCGCAGGCGGGTGGTCTCGATGTGGGCTTCTTCCGCCAGCTTGCGCTCCTTTTCCGCCACTTGACGGTGGTATTCCGCGTTGGCAATTACGTCCTCAAAGCGCACCTGATCCTTCGTAAGCCGCCGGCCCGCGTCTTCAATGAGGAAATCCGGCAGGCCCAGCTTCCGGGAAATTTCAAAGGCGTTGGATTTGCCCGGCACGCCGATGGACAGCCGATAGGTGGGCCGCAGGGTTTCCACGTTGAATTCCACAGAAGCGTTTTCCACCCCCGGCGTAGTGAGGGCGAAGACCTTCAGTTCCGAATAATGGGTGGTGGCCATGGTGGTCACATGCTGCTTCAGCAGGTGATCCAGTATGGACATGGCCAGCGCCGCGCCCTCGGTGGGGTCCGTGCCCGCGCCCAGTTCGTCGAACAGGGCCAGGGAATGCTCCGTGACGGAGGAAAGGATTTTGACGATATTGGTCATGTGGGAAGAGAAGGTGGAAAGGGACTGCTCGATGGACTGTTCGTCGCCGATATCCGCAAACACCTCGTCAAACACGGCCATTTCGCTGCCGAAATCCGCGGGAATCAAAAGGCCCGCCTGAGTCATCAGGGACAGAAGACCCACGGTTTTCAGGGTGACGGTTTTGCCGCCGGTATTGGGGCCGGTGATAATCAGGGTGGTAAATTCCCCGCCCAGCCACAAATTGGAGGGCACCACCTTTTCCGGATCGATCAGGGGATGCCGGGCCCGGCGCAGGTTTACCCGGCCTTCCCGGTTGATTTTCGGGGGCACGGCCTTCATCTCCCGGCCCAGCATGGCCTTGGCGAAGATGCAGTCGATATTGCTGAGCAATTCCAGATTTCGGGCGATCAGCCCCGCGTCCGGCGCCACCCGGGCGGAAAAATCCGAGAGAATTCGCTGAATTTCCTGCTTCTCCTTGGCGCTCCACTGTTTCAGTTCGTTGCCCGCCTCCACCACGGCCATGGGCTCGATGAACAGCGTGGAACCGCTGCCGGACTGATCGTGCACCAGTCCCGGCACAAACTGACGGCATTCCGCCTTCACAGGCACCACGTAGCGGTCGTTGCGCATGGTGATGATGGCGTCCTGCAGATATTTCTGCATGGAGGAAGAGCGGATGAGGGAATTGAGCTTATCCCGCACCCGGTCGTTGATCTGGCGAATATGCCGGCGAATGTCATAAAGATCCTGACTGGCATGGTCGCTGATTTCGTCTTCGGAAAGGATGGCGGAGAAAATTTCCTCCTCCAGGCTGCGATTGGTAGACAGCCGGGAGCCCATTTCCGTAAGCAGCGGGGTGTTTTCCCGATCCGTCACCAGCGCCGCGCGCACCACCCGGGAGGCCTTCAGCGCCTCCGCCACGTCCAGCAGGGCCTTGGCGGAGAGGGTCGCCCCCACAGAGGCCAGCTTCAGATATTCCCGCACGTCCTTGAAATAGGCCATGGGGTTGCCGCCGGAATAGGCCAGCACCGTGTCCGCTTCTTCCGTCTGAGCCTGAAGGGCGCGTACCGTTTCAAAATCCCCGGAGGGTTCCAGCGAAAGGCAGGCCGCCCGGCCCGGGTCGGTCACCGCATGGGCGGCCAGCATGTCGCGAATTTTGCCGAATTCCAAAACCCGCAGATTTCGTTCCTGCATTTATTCCACTCCCCGGAAATAATGTCCTGTGGTGGTAGCCCGGGCGTCCCACTGGGCCCAGGCGGGGTCTTTTCGAAAATCCCGGCCGTCCAGGGCCAGGCGATGGAGCCGGGCGGCTTCGGCCGCGTCGTCTTTTTCCACCAGCATGCGCCAGGCCGCCGCGGAGGGCAGCTTTTCCACATGCCGCAGAAGCATCAGCGGCACGCTGTTCAGCAGCTGCAAAACGCACCCGGAGGCGTACGCCATGCGCATCAGGGGAAACGCCGCGCCGGTGCGGTCGATAAGGCAGGGCAGATCGCCCTTGCCGGGAACGTCGCACAGCCGGCAATCCCGGTGCTTGCCCGGCAGATTTTCCGCCGCCCGCCGGGGGCAATGGCGCAGCTGCATCAGGGGCAATCTGCCGTAGACCACCAGTTCCTTTGCGCCGCCCAATTGGCCAATCTGCCGGGCGGTCAGTTCCACGCTGGGGGCGTATTCCGCCGGATTCAGTTCCGCCAACGCCCGGTTATTGGCGATGTTCATGGAAAATCCTGCCAGCCGCATTCCGGGCCAGGAGAAATTCAGCTGGCCGATGTTGGTGATGTAAGTGCCAAAGATACGCTCCTGATGGGCCTCAGCCCATTGGTGCAGCCGTTCCAGCTCCTCCTGACGTATCACTTGAGGCGGCATCAGGAAAAACCGCTCCAGCTGCAGCGCGTCGTCCAGTTTGCGCAGATCTCTGGGCGCGAAGATCGCCTGATCCGCGCCGTTTTCCAGCGCCAGCTTCAGGGCGGAAACGTCTCCGCTCTGGGCCCGCAGCAGAGTCCTTTGGATTTTTCCCGGCAATATCGGGCAGGGTCCCGGCTTTCCGGGCTTCCTTGGGGCGTGGCTGCGCCGCTTTTCCAGTTCCCCCAGGGCTTCCCGGCGCAGTTCGTTCAATTCCGACACAGCGCAGAAGGCGTTTGCATCCGCGTCCAGGCGGATTTCCCGCATTTCGAAGGGGGTACCGCCAGTTTTCTGCAATTGAGCCTTTACCCGGCCTTCGTCCAGAGGCTTGCCCCGGGCGGCCTGCACCGGATCTCCCTGCCGAAGGACGCTGATTTCTCCACAGGTAAGCCGCAATTGAAGGGGGCGCCCCACCCGCAGGATCATTTCCGCCGAAACGGGCATGGCGCGATGCTCTCCCTCCCAGGATTGCCGGGCCTGAGCCATCTGCCGGCGGCTGACGGTGCGCACCAGCGCGTCTCCCGGCAACGCCTCGGGACAGCGCACCTGTTCCCCGGCGTTTCCCGCCAGCTTCACGGGGCGATCCTCCCCCGCTCCCTGCAGCGCCAGCGCGTCGCCGGATTCCACGTCCCACGCAAGCCGCACAGCGCCCTTTTTCTGGCAGGCGCCCACCTTTACCCCCGCGTGATTGGGGCGTTCAGGCGACAAAAACGTGCGTTCCTCCACCCCCGGGCCATAGCCCTGGGTGAAGCCGCCGCGATTGAAAATCTGCTTTAATTCTTCCACGTCTTCCGGGCCGGGAGTCTGGCCGTCCAACGCCCGGCGATAGGCCCGGGTGACCACGGCCACATACTCCGGCCGTTTCAGCCGGCCCTCCACCTTCAGGCTGTCTACCCCCGCCTGTCGATAGGATTCCAGCAGGGGCAGGCCCATGAGATCCCGGGGAGAAAGCCGATAGCCCGTCTGATTTTCCACCCGATAGGGCAGGCGGCAGGGCTGGGCGCACTGGCCCCGGTTGCCGCTGCGGCCGCCGATCATAGAGGACATCAGGCACTGGCCGGAACAGGAGACGCACAGCGCCCCATGCACAAAGGCCTCCAGCTCCGCACCCAGCCCGGCGCAGCGCCGGATTTCTTCGAATTCCATTTCCCGGGCCAATACCACCCGGGCAAAGCCCCTGCGGGCCAGATATTCCACCCCGGCGGCGTTATGCACCGCCATCTGAGTGCTGGCGTGGAGCACCATTCCCGGCGCAACCGCCCGGCAGATTTCCGCCACCCCCAGATCCTGCACAATGAACGCGTCCGCGCCGCTTTCATAAATTTCCGCCACGGTTCTTTCCAAAAGGGGCAATTCCTCCTGGCGAACCATGGTGTTCACGGTCACGTGCACCCCCACGCCCCGGGCATGGCAATAATCCACGGCCCATTTCAGGCCGTCGCCTTCGAAATTATCCGCGCTTCTGCGGGCGTTGAAGGCTCCCGCCCCCAGGTACACGGCGTCGGCGCCGTTCTGCACCGCGGCGATCAGCGCCTCCCGGCCCCCGGCAGGGGCAAGCAATTCCATCACTTGAGCCCGGCCTCCCGCTTCAGCGCCTGATTTTCCTCCCGCAGGGTGTTGATTTCCTCCCGCAGGCGGCGGATCTCATCGTGGGCCTTGAGCATGTCGTCGGTGACATTGATTGCAGTCAGCACCGCCAGCTGGGCCGAGGGCAGCCGGGTGGCCGCGTTCAATTCCTCCATGCGACGATCCACATAAGCGGCGACGCGCTGAACATAGGCCTCATCGTCATAGCTGGAGATGGTATAATCCTTCCCGGCAATTTTCACCGTGGTGCGAATTTTCTGCATACGCTCACCTCAAACAGAATTTCTCATCTTATATTTTACCATATCCCGCCCCGGGATACAAGCATTCCCCCGGTAGAAAGGAACACAAGAAAAGGCCGGCAGGGCCCCATTGCAGGAAGCCTTGCCGGCCGGAAAGCCGATGCTTACTTGAACAGACGGATGCTGCCGATAACGGAAGCCAGGGTGTTGGCCACGGTGGACATCATCTTGATGAAGATATCCAGGGCCACGCCCACCACGTCCTTACGGGTGTCGCCGACGGTGTCGCCGGTAACGGAAGCCTTATGCGCAGCGGAGCCCTTTCCGTGTCCATCCAGGAAGCCGCCTTCGATGTACTTCTTGGCGTTGTCGAAAGCGCCGCCGGAGTTGCCCATGAAGATGGCGCGGGGAATGGCCACGATGGTGGCGCCCACCAGCAGGCCGCCCACGAACTCCAGGCCGAACAGGATGCCGCCCACCACGGGGATCAGCAGCGCCAGCAGGGAGGGAGCCAGCATCTTCTTCAGCGCCTGCTTGGCAGCCATTTCGATGCACTTGTTGTAATCGGGATGCACTTTGCCTTCCAGCACGCCGGGGATACTCAGCTGTTCGTCGCCGATATCGGCCATTTTCTTTGCCGATTCGATGGTGTTATCCGTCAGAACAGCGGAGAAGTATTCGATCAGCGCGCCGCCGATGATGCCGCCGGCGATGACGACATAGGAAGCGATGT
>OLPR01000567.1_pt1 | contig 33688 bp, 30 predicted proteins | sample 1672761 | NCBI WGS metagenome assembly OLPR01 (sample SAMEA3136721, study PRJEB25190) | human gut metagenome | biome: human gut; feature: human-associated habitat; material: faeces | place: Austria | collected 2013 | reverse complement strand
AAGGACTATTTTATGATTTCAATTGCTGTCTGTGATGACAATGAGATTACCGCGCAGGAAATCTCAGAAAAAGTAAAACAATGCTGCCCTATTGAAGCGGAAGTTTCTGTATTTTATCACATAAAAGATATACTATTTTCTATTCATAATGAAAACAAGCTGTTTGATATTATCTTTATGGACATCGAATTTGATGTTTCCTCTGGAATTGAGGCATCAAAACAGATTAACGCCTGGCATCCAGACTGTCAGATTATATATATTACAAATTATACAAACTATTTTACCTCTGTTTATGAGACATCACATATTTACTATATTTTAAAGAAAGATATAGATACCTATCTTTCAACCGCATTAAAAAAGGCCATACAGCAGATAGCAAAGATAACCCAGTACTATTTGATTATCCAATCAAAACAGCAGCATATTCGTATTGCACAAAGTAAGATTTTATATTTAGAACGAATTATGCGTACTACAAATATTCATACCGCAGATACAATCTATCAGACACCAGAAAAGATGGATTCTCTTTTAGAACGTTTATGTCCCTGGTTTTGTCCATCTCACCGAAGCTATATCGTAAATGGACGGCACATCGTTAATTTAGACCGTCACCATGCTATCTTATCAAACGATACTTCTGTTCCAGTCAGCAGAACTTGTTACGAAAGTTTAAAAAAGACATTTGCCAGATGTATATGGGCAGATGGGATGTATTTTACAAATGAAGAAGCGAAAGGAGAGCTTTAATGATGCATAAAAAAGATATGATTTTTCTTTCAATTCTTATTGCCTGTTCAGAATCTGTGGTTCTATTTTATTTTTGTTCCGCTAAGTCACCTCGCTCATTCCTATGCATGATGATTTCTTATGCGATTCTTCTTATTTTCCCATTAAATATCTTTCTTGCATCTTTAAGAGAACACCGGACAGGAACTTCTCTTTCTACGTTAGAAACTACAGAAGAAAGTTCAAAGCAGCAACGCGAAATAGAACAGTTTACTCATAAGCAGCTCAAACTTCATAAAAATAATTTTACCCAAAAATTGAAAGAACTTTACATACTTTTAGAGCAAAATGATTTAACAACTGCACAAAAAATACTTGGTGAACAGATTCCTCTTAAAGATACCGATATCATTTGCTGTACCAACTCTATCGTTGATGGTATTTTACAAAGCAAAAAATCAGAATGTATCCAACATAATATTTCTTTTGAATATACGATTTTGTTTCCTGAAAAGAATGATTTTTCTTTTTCTGTTTTAATTAGTCTGTTTTCAAATTTACTTGATAATGCCATAGAAAGTTGCCAGATGGCTTCCTCGTTAAATCCTAAAATTGAATTATCAATTGATTATAAGGGGGATTTCTTAATTATCTTCATGCAAAATACAAAGGAAACAGCCTTGATTTTTAACTCATTAGCAAGAAAAACAACAAAATCAGATTCCCTTTCTCATGGATTTGGATTATCTATCATTGAAGAGATTGTAAAATCTTATGATGGATTTTGTGAGTGGGAAGATCGGGGAAATATTTTTGAATCTCGTATAATGCTTCGTTATCTTTTATAATACCACCGCAAACGAATATGTTTTATCTTGGAATATATTTGAAAAATGCTTTTTGCAGATTGAGGTATGCAGATTGCAGGAATGATTTTTCAAACACGCTCTAATTCTAACGATTAAAATGGTAAAGAAAGGATTTTTTATGACTTTAAACCAAATGTTTGATTTTACACCAGTTTATATTTATATTGTAGCAGCCGTTCAGCTTTTTATAGGATTCTCATTAAGTTTTGCCATTGGGCAGATTCTGCCCTTGCGTATTCGAGAATTTATGTATTACCTTTTTAGTTTTCTTTTTCTATTTATTCCTTTTCTATATGAAATTGCAACAGCCAATGTACAGTCTGGAATGAGAAGCTTTCTTTTTTACCTCGCTCTTCTCATCACAATTTTTTTATTTACCAAAGAATCTTTCTTAAAAAAATTATCGCTGTTTTTTATCCTGGTTTTCTTTGATGGTATCTTAGAGATTGTTATTTGTTCTCTTTACTGGAAAGGAATCTGCGAAAAATTATTCGGTCTTCACTATACCCCGTATATTAATGTTCCTAATCAAAAAGTATCTACTATACTTATTTTCTTTTTACCTGCTGCCCTTGCCGAAATAGCATTTAACTTTCTCTTTCCTCTATTATGGAAAAGATATATTCGGTTTATTCATCTCACAACGTTTGTGGAAATGATTCTGCTTCCTGTATTATGTACAAATGGATTTCTTATCTTTTTACCTGAATTATTCGGAATGACCGGCTGGATTCTCTTGTTTTTTATTCTATTTGTTTTAAGCCTTTTATTTTTGCATGCGGTGACTCAAATTCCAGTCATCTTAAAACAGATTCGGGTTAATAAAGAAAAAAAGAAGCGAATTGAAAAACAAATATTTATTTACAAACAATATCAGGAACAAAATATTCTTCTTCGCAGGCAAAATCATGATATGAATAATCATTTACAGGCACTCTCCTTTTTACTGTCCCAAAATCGGATAGATGATATGAAAAAATATATTAAGGAGCTTTTAAAGGAATAAACTGATAATACATGTAAAAGGCTTCTGTTGCAAACCTTCTGTCGATTTGGTATACTTAATGTAAGTGTAGAACACACCAGAATTGTCAGCACAGGAGGATAGAACAATGATTAAGGCGACAAGCTGCGGTGGTGTTGTAATATTTCGGGGAAAGATACTTCTGTTATATAAGAATTATAAAAACAGATATGACGGATGGGTTCTTCCAAAAGGAACAGTGGAGGCAGGGGAAGAATATAAAGAAACTGCCTTAAGAGAAGTTCACGAAGAGACAGGAGTAAAGGCTTCTGCAATAAAGTACGTAGGAAAGAGCCAGTATACATTTAATACCGCACACGATGTAGTTGTAAAGCAGGTACACTGGTATTTAATGATGGCGGACAGCTATTACTCCAAACCTCAGAAAGAAGAATATTTTGAAGATTCCGGCTACTATAAGTACCACGAAGCATATCATTTGCTTCGCTTCCCTAATGAGCGGCAAATATTAGAAGATGCCTACCAGCAGTATATTGAATTAAAGAAAGCGGGATTGTGGGGAACAAGAAAGTATTTTTAATTCTGATTTCGTTTGAATAAGAGACACCCTTTAAAGGCAAATAAATCCCTATCTGTGACTTTAATCGTGGCGAGGAAAATACCTCATTCGGTATTTTCTCTTGCTCCGAGATCACAGATAGGGATTTATTTGCCTTCAGAGGGCTATCTTTGGCTGGATTTAGTTTAATCAGAATATGATTGGGGGAATTTGAGAATGAGGCATATAATTTAAGAAGGTACAACGAATTTGTGATAAAAAGAATTTTTCAAACACGCTCTAGTATAGTAAAAATAGAGTAAAAAAATAAGCTGTCTACTTTTTAGTAAGACAACTTTCTTTTAAAAAATATATTAAATGCCGCTGATGGGACTCGAACCCATATGGTTTCCCGTACGATTTTGAGTCGTATGCGTCTGCCAATTCCGCCACAGCGGCATATAGAAATTAGTCACAGCTAATGCAACCAACTTCTATATATTATCATCTGATTGTTATATTGTCAAGAAAAATTTATTGATTCGTCTGTGTAGATTCGATATCTGTTTTCTGACTATAATATTCTTTCATATTATTATTGTAATAAGAATCAAATACTCTTTTAGCAATCGGGACAGCATACTTACTTCCAGCGCCGACGTTCTCGACAAGAACACAAACAACTAAATCCGGGTCTTCTACATTAGAATAGCCAACGAACCAGGCATGTGCATATTTGCCCTCATTCTCTGCAGTTCCTGTCTTTCCTGCGGCAGTATATAAATCCGTATCTAAGTTATAACCCGTACCACTGGTAACTACTTCCCGAAGCATTTTCTGGAGCTTTTTCGCATCTTTTTCTGACATAAGATCAGCATAAATTTCAGGGATAGTTTCTTTTACCATTGTTCCATCTGCTCCTTCTACATGGTCAACGACATATGGCTTCATCAAAGTGCCTTCGTTTGCAACTGCACACATAAGGAGAGCGTTGTGGAACGGCGTCATCAACGTATTTCCCTGTCCAATGACCGTTTGTGGGATTTCACTCTTGCCTGAATTTTGAGTTAATTCAAAACGACTCTTTTTTACTGCAAGATCAAAAGGAATCTCCTGATTGAACAGACATTTTTTATTTAGTGAAACAAAATTCTTTATGTCCAACTTACTACCTAATGTGACAAAAGCAGTATTGCAGGATTTTGCAAATGCCCTGTCTAAATCAACTTCACCATGTTCCTCATTTTCATAGCAGCTGATACGCACGCTATTAACAATCGTCTGTCCGTCACATTCATAACTAAAGTTCTTATAAGAGTTCGGATGTTCTTCCATGTATTCTAGCGCTGTCAGTACCTTATAGGTGGAACCTGGCGGGTAAAGCCCCTGCGTTGCTCTGTTTAAGAGGCAGCTTTCTGAAGAATCAGAAGTAATCTTATCCCAGATATCATCTAACTTATTCGGATCAAAATCGGGCTTGGAAACTAATGCTCTTACCTTTCCTGTTTTGGGTTCGATTGCCACTACCGCTCCCCTATAGTCCTCTAATGCTTCATAAGCGGCCTTTTGCAGACGGGTATCTAACGTCGTTATTACATTATCTCCGATATTTTTCTTGCTGGCAACACCGTTACTGAGCTGCTTCATCAGTTTTTCGTGTGATGTCAAAAGATCACTGTTACAAACAGATTCCAGTCCTGCCTTTCCATAACTGGTATATCCAATAATGTGTGCAAACATATTTTCGTAAGGATAGTGCCGTATCTCATCTCCAGCTTCATTATTCTCAGAATATGCAAGAATCTTCTGGTTCGCACTTAAAATCTGACCTCGTTTTGTCTGGTCAGAGAGAGAAGAATTTCTCTTATTATAAGAACTTTGCGCTACGCTACTGCTATCCTTTAAGGTAAATTTCACCACATAGCCAATTAACCCCAGAAAAAGTGCGACAACAATAATACTTGTCTGTAGCATATAACGGTTCGTTTTTAATTTTTTCCCTCTTCTTGGAGTAAATAAGCTCTTTATATCAAAAAATAAGGTTTCCTTTTGATCGTGCCTGCGAGATTCTCTTCGTTCAGTCGTATTTTTTACGGTCACTCTCGTCCGGCTGCCCTGCTTGTTCTTCTTCATTCTCATCATCCTCTTTATAGGCAATGATAAATATGCCCTGCATAACTGCAAAAATTATTAATGTACTGGCTACAGAACTTCCTCCATAACTGATCAGTGGAAGTGTTACTCCGGTAGAAGGAATAAACTTAGTAACCCCTCCAATTGTAAGAAACACCTGAAAAATAAAGCAAATAGAAAATCCATATGCTAAAAGCTTGTAAAAGCGACCCCTCACGTCCATCGCAATTTTTAGGAAATGAATAAACACTCCCAAATAAATTAATATCAGACAAATTGCAAATAAAATTCCGAATTCTTCGGTAATTGCAGAGAAAATAAAATCACTTTCCACAATGGGAATATCATTTGGCCTGCCCTGTGTCAGTCCTTTCCCAAGCCAACTTCCCGCGGCAATCGCAAATAAAGACTGCGTAATCTGATATCCGCTGCCCTCAATGACAGACCAGGGATCTTTCCAGGCAATAAAACGAACCCGCACATGCGCAAACAGCATGTACGCTAACTTTGCCGCAAGAGTGCCCGCTCCAATTCCTCCAAATAAATAAATTCCCCTTCCAGTAGCGACATAGCAAAGAAAAACATATACAACAAAATAGATTAATGCTCCACCTAAATCCTTTTCGCCAATTAATATGATAACATGGCATGCCGCAAAAATGCTCGTAAGAAGCATTGTTTTAAAATTCGGTGCTTTCGTAAGCATCGCTGCAATAAAAAAGACAAAAGAAATCTTAACAAATTCCGAAGGCTGCAAAGCAATCCCATGTCCCAAAGAAATCCAGTTCGTTGCTCCATTCTGTGAAGTACCAATTACAAATACACTAGATAAAAATATCAGTCCAAGGAGGCCATAAATCCATTTCAGCTTTTTGAGCCAGACAGCCTTTTCCATAAAATACGGAATAAATAAAACAATCAATGAAGTAGCCGCAGCAATAATAAACTGCTTTACTGCTTTATCAAATGACAGGCGTGTTAACATAACAAAACCAATCAAAAGCAAGAAACAGGTATGATTCATCAAAATTCGCGAACAGTCTACATATACTCGTGAATAGACAAAAATCAGCATCTTAAAAAATACGACCTGCGCAAGATACAAAAAAATAATCTTTGTATCCAAAGTTTTGGCAAATAATACACCATAACAGATAAAATGAAATACGAACATAAACAATTCCTGCCTGTCCATCCGCTTTACCTGTCGTTTCTCAGTAGAGGGAAGAAAAACGGTAAAACAGGTAATTGCGTAAATAACACCCATGATGACAATAATATAATTCGATCCTGTTGAAATCAAACTCACCATACTTTCATTCCCACCTTTCTACTCTATTCCATAATTCCAGTATGAATCTGAAGTATCTTTACTTTGTTCTTCTGTAAAATGCTGTTCTTTCCATTTAAGATATCTTTGTTTTACGGAAGATACTTCTGCTTCAGTAAGTTCAAATAAATCAAAGCGATGTCTCTTTATGTGAGAAGAAACCTCCTTGATATTCTCTCCGATCAGACTCTTCGGCTTATCCTGCCAAATAAGATTATAACAATCCAGGCAGTGTGTAGTTACTAAAAGCTTTCTTTTCTTTTTATCCTCAAGCCATAATCGCCCGGAAGTTTTATTACAATGCCCACACGTCTTTTTAAGGCACTGTGCTGACTGCATTACCGGTATTCTTCCATAAATAAGTAATTCAAAGTCAACTGTCTGCTGCTGTTCTTTATCCATTCCCTTTATCATATCTGAAATTTCTTCTTCCGACAATTCAACAGGCAGCTCTCTTACGGTCATATTATCATAGAGCGCATTTGATTCCTGTATAGCCGAAGAATTCCAATGATAAAAAGAAGCCCCTGCAATCACTCTTGTAGTACATCCCTCTAACTGCATAAGAAATTCCATTTCATTTATAGTATATGCATAAATTCCATCCCAAATTGACAGAGAACAGATCTTTTTTAATTTATCTTCCAGCACATTATTACCTCGAAATACACGAGGAAGTGCAAGATACAGGCTTTTTCCAGCAGTCTTAATCTTTTCGCCCACATTTTCTAACTCTTTTTCCGAAAAAAATTCCCATGGAAGACAGATTCCATCAAAAAAAGTATCCTCACAATATAAAAATGCCTGCTTTATATTATATACACTTGCAATTCGCTCTTCCTGCTCTGAGTTTAGTTCTCGTTGTGCCTGATTCGGACAATCATAGCGCTTATTCATTAGATTCTGTTGATTATCCAATTCTTTTGAGGACAAGTTCTTCTCATAAAAATATTCTCTTTTTTCTGGCAGATTATCTACTCTATTTTTGCAGATGCGTAATTTTTCCTCTAAAAGAGCAAATCCGTCCTGACGAATTCTTTTTAAAGCAGACATTGGAAGAAAACATCCCTCATCTAAATTCACTTCAAAAGAAGTAAGTATAAATGGTACATTACCAGTCTTGTGCATCTGCCGCAGGATATCTTCCTTCGTTACCGGCCTCTTTTCAGAACATTCGATAACCGGTCCTTCAACAAACACACTTTCTTCTCTGCAAAAAAGCTGGAGCATCAAAGGTTCGCCAACTTTTAGTGTAATATCTCCTGTCACAGGGTATTTTATCACGCCATTTAAAATATTTTTTTCAATGTGTGTAAGAAGTTCTTCATTTCTCCTGCGATATACAGGCATTCCAGGCTTAATAGATTGTGTGCGCGGAGCGTTCAGTGTCACCTGTCCTTTTAAAGAAGTACCCACATCTTTAGAAGGGACTGTAAGAATCACTTCATCCTGCCCATCTTTTGAAACAGGAATTACTAAAATATCTTTTGGATGTAATGTATCTTCAAAATGCATCCGAACTTTATTTTTAGAGACAGATAGAACTTTACCAACTTTTCTTCCAGTATTTTTGGGAGAAACAGCTGCCATCATGTCCTGCCCATTGTGCTTGTTCCAATATCCCTCTGTAAAACTGCCGCGACAGTATAATTCTTCTAAGGCATGTATATCCTCTTCTTCTGGTTGAAATTGTGCTCTTTGTTCCCAGTTTTCAGAAATCTTATCTAAATATTTGCGGTAAATTGCTGTAACTCCTGCCACATACTCCACATTTTTCATGCGTCCTTCAATCTTTAAAGAATCCACAGGAATTTCCATTAAAGACGGCAGCATAGAAAGAGAACATAAATCCTTTGGACTAAGAAGATATTTCGTATACTTTGAAGGATTTAATATCATTCCATCAGCATTCATCAGAGTATATGGAAGTCGGCAAGGCTGGGCACAGCGGCCGCGATTTCCACTTCTTCCGCCATACATACTGCTTAAAAGACATTGACCAGAGTAGCAATAACACAATGCCCCATGAACGAAAACTTCCACTTCAAGGCCAGTTTCTTTTTTTATTCTTTTTATTTCTGCCAAAGATAATTCTCTTGCCGGAACAACTCTGGTCATTCCCATGCGCTTCGCAGCAACAGCACCACGAAAATCTGTCACCGTTAGCTGTGTGCTTCCGTGAATTTCCAAGTCAGGGAAATTCTCTCGAATGAATCGAACAGCACCAATATCCTGAACGATAACACCGTCTAAACCATTCTCATAATAAGGAAAAAGAAAGTCTCCTAATTCTTCAAAAAGCTCTTTCTCTTTCATTAATGTGTTCACTGTAAGATATAACTTACGTTCATGAAAATGTGCAAACTGCAGCGCCTCTATCATATCCTCTCTGGAAAAATTATGTGCATACGCTCTGGCACCAAACTTTTCACCACCCATATAAATCGCATCTGCTCCCGCTGCAACAGCCGCTTTTAAATGCTCGAAAGAACCTGCCGGAGCAAGTAATTCCGGCAGGTTTCTCTTTTTAATGAAATTCATTGTTCGTCTCCAGTCCAATAATCTGTTTTTGCAGCTCATTCACCTTTGCTTTATAATCTGCAACCAGCTTATTCGCTGCATCAAGCCGCATATCTTTATCGACAATCCGCTGCTTTAATTCATAAAGCTCCTGAGCTCTGTCCCGGCCATCCTGATTAAATACTTCAATCTCATCCCGAAGTTTAAAGAGTTCTTCTGTAATATTGAGTGCCAGCAAAATATCACGATATTCTGTGGAAAGCTTATTATATCCTGGCTGTTTTTTTAATTCTCTTATCTTGCCGTCAACATAGGAGGCAAGTTTTTGGAGATAGATATCACTTCCACCCGACAGTCTATATACTTTACCGTCAATTACTACTGACAATTCACTTCTTTCTTCCATATCAACCCTCCTGTGATGCAAAATCTTTTAATAAATCTCCTCCGGTACCGGATATCCCATATGTTCATAGGCGAAAGCAGTTAAAGCCCGGCCTCTCGGTGTTCGCTTAATGAGCCCTCTCTGAATAAGAAACGGCTCATACACATCTTCGATTGTACCAGAATCCTCTCCGATTGCTGCTGCTAGTGTATCTAAACCCACCGGTTTTCCCATAAACTTTGTAATCATCGCTTCTAAAAGGTTGCGGTCTGTCGCATCTAATCCCATAGAATCAACCTCAAGTAAATTAAGTGCTGTCTGTGCCACCTCATATGTGATCATACCGTCATATCGAACCTGTGCAAAGTCCCTTACCCGCTTAAGCAGTCGATTCGCCAGTCTTGGTGTCCCACGACTTCTTTTTCCAACTTCCATTGCACCAGCCTCATCAATCTTTACTCCAAGAAGTTCTGCTGAGCGTTCTACAATTACTTTCAATTCTTCATCTGTATAAAATTCCAGACGGTTTACAACTCCAAAACGGTCTCGAAGCGGTGCAGTAAGCATTCCTGCTCTTGTTGTAGCTCCTACCAATGTAAAATGAGGAAGCTCTAAACGTATAGACTTCGCTGAAGCGCCCTTTCCAATCATAATATCAATAGAAAAATCCTCCATTGCTGGATAAAGAACTTCCTCCACCTGCCGGTTCAGTCGGTGAATCTCGTCAATAAAGAGAACATCTCCATCAGAAAGTCCATTCAATACTGCCGCAATTTCTCCTGGCTTCTCAATCGCCGGTCCGGAAGTAATCTTCAAATTACTGTCCATTTCGTTTGCGATAATCCCTGCTAATGTTGTCTTTCCAAGACCCGGAGGGCCATATAATAATACATGGTCAAGAGACTCTCCTCGCATCTTAGCTGCCTCGATAAATACCCGAAGGTTCTTTTTTACCTTCTCCTGTCCTATATATTCTGATAAATTCTGTGGCCGGAGGCTGCCTTCTACCGCAATATCCTCCTCCATCAGCTCTGTGCTGATCATTCTGTCCATGTTATCACCTTATAAAAATGTTAATACTTTCTTCAATGCTTCTTTTAATAACTGTTCTGCATCTAACTTCTCTGCTTCCGGCACACTATGTACGGCACGATATGCTTCTCCATTCGAATAGCCTAATGCTACTAATGCCTGTACAGTATCCGCAATGCTGTCTCCTTCTGTAAAGGAACTCTGTGGCGCTGCTTCCTCTGCCCCTGAAACTGACTCTAAAGCTTCTAGATTCAGCTTGTCTTTCAGCTCGATGATCATTCTCTTCGCACCTTTGGGACCGATACCCGGTGTCTTAGCGATACTCTTCGCATCCTCACTAAAAACCGCATAATACAAATCTTCCACTGACATCGTGGAAAGTACCGATAATGCGGCTTTCGGTCCGATGCCTGAAATTCCAAGCAGAATCTGGAAAGTCTCTAACTCCTGAATCGAAGAGAATCCAAACAATGCCAACTGGTCTTCTCGTACATACAGATAGGTATGAAGCATCGCTTCCTCACCACTATTCACACCCTCAAGAACTCTTGACGGCACTTTTATCTGGTAACCAATTCCATGATTCTCTATCACAACAGAATCCTTCCCCTTATATGCAACTGTTCCCTTAATATATGAAATCAAATGAATTTCCTGCCTTCTTTTAAAATTGTTACTAGAGCGTGTTTGAAAAATATTTTCTGCAAGATGTGCATCACGCATTTTTCAAACACGCTCTAGAACTTATATTCTGACTTCTGACATGATACCATAATTCCCATCATATTACAACTCTTTTACTTTAAGCGCATTTACCCCTTTCTCGAAAATGTGTTTGACATATAAAACGTTCTCTGCTATGGTTATAGCATTATTATACTAAGAATTTTTGAGACAACATATGTCATTCTGGAGGTATCATGTTAACGATTAATAAAATATTCCCACAAGAAAAGATTCCCGAAAAGACAGAATCTTTTTTATTTTTTGATATAGAAACTACTGGTTTTTCCAGAGACAACACCATCTTATACCTGATTGGCTGCGGATATTTTGCAGAAGAAGGATTCCAATTCATCCAGTGGTTTAATGATGACGGCACAAGTGAAGAAGAGATTCTCCTTGCCTTTCAAAATATTTTATCAAAAAAAGACTGGCAGCTTGTCACATTTAACGGCAACAGCTTTGATATTCCTTATTTAAAGAGGCATTACGACTTAAATGAACTAACCTGTGATATAGAAAAATATCCATCCCTGGATTTTTACCAGTTTTTAAAACCTTTTCAAAATCTTTTTCAGATGACACATGGAAAACAAAAAGACTGGGAACAGTTTCTTGGCTTAAATAGAGAAGACAAATATGATGGCGGACAGCTTATCGCTGTTTACAAAGACTACCTTATGTCAAAGGACGAAGACTTGTTACATAATCTTCTGCTTCACAATGAAGATGATTTACTTGGTATGAAATATCTTCTTCCGCTCTTTTCCTATCGTCAGATTTTCCTTGAGGACATCACTTTACAGAGAATCGCACCCGCCAATAAAGTGTTTGAACGTGGAAATGGCAGCATTGCTATCTCCTGCAGACTTCCTCTCCCTCTGCCACAGCCATTAGAGGTATCTACCCCTATAGGAGATCTCTTTTCTGACAAAAAAGATTTGTCCATACTGACGATCACCCTTCCTTTTGTTGAGGACGTGTTAAAACATTTTTACAAAGACTATCACAATTATTATTATCTTCCAAAAGAGGAACGGGCGATTCATAAAAGTGTCGGCTGCTATGTTGAACGCCAATACCGCCGGGCAGCAAAAGCTTCTACCTGCTATGTCAAAAAAGAAGGAATCTTCCTGCCGCTTCCAAAAGCGCAGAAACATTTTGGAATACAGATAGAGAATTATCCTTATGAAAAGACTTTTCCTTTGTATAAGAGAGAATATAAGGAACTTCGATGGTTTGCAGAATTTGATGATGTATTCTCAGAAAAAAATACGGGGATTTCTGTATATTTGCGGGATATCATAAAAGAACTGCTGATTACTCGTATGGAATGTGATTTATAGGATAAGTAATTCTGCTACAGCCAAAGACAGAACCAGGAAAGAGAAAGAATCCCTATTTGTGACCTCGAAGCAAAAATTGGATGCAAACGTTTCCACGAACATTCAACCTGCCGCGACTAAAGTCACAAATAGGGATTTTTTCTCTTTCTTATTTCGTCAGCTTTGCCTAAAACGACTATTTCATCTCTTTTGCAAGAGCCACAATCTGCGCTTCGCTTGTTTCATCTACCGCAGAGCGAATTGTCACCGTTGTATCTGCAAATGTAATATTCTTGCTCTTCTCAAAAGCAGCCTTCATAATCTTTGCTGCCATCGGGGTCCAGCTTCCGTTCTCTACAAATCCAATCGTACGGTTCTGATAGCTTCTCTCTGTCAGATGGTTAATGAATTCTTTCATAAATGGGAAAATATCTCCGTTATATGTCGTTGTGGCAAGAATTAACTTTCCGTAACGGAATGCATCTTCTACAGCTTCTGCCATATCATCTCTAGCAAGATCTGTAACAACAACTTTTGGACAGCCTTCTTCTTTTAACTTCTCAGCTAACAGTTCTACAGCCTTTTTTGTATTGCCATAAACAGAAGTATAGGCAATTACTGTTCCCTCTGTCTCCACCTGATAGGAAGACCAGATGTTGTATAAGTTCAGATAATGCTCTAAGTTCTCAGTTAATACTGGTCCATGTAATGGGCAGATTGCCTTAATTTCAAGGGAGCCAACCTTGCCGAATAACTTCTGTACCATTGGGCCATATTTGCCAACGATACCGATGTAATAACGGCGTGCTTCACAATCCCACTCTTCCTCTAGATCTAATGCACCAAACTTACCAAAAGCATCTGCAGAGAAGAAAATCTTATCTGTTGTATCATAAGTCATCATAACTTCTGGCCAGTGAACCATAGGAGCCATAACAAAAGTAAGGTTATGCTTACCTGTACTTAAAGTCTCTCCCTCTTTTACGATAACCTGACGGTCTGCAAAATCTGTTCCAAAGAACTGCTTCATCATAGGGAAAGTCTTTGCATTACCAACAATCTTTGCTTCTGGATACTTTTCAGCAAAGTTAGCAATATTAGCCGCATGGTCTGGTTCCATATGCTGCACGATTAAGTAATCCGGAGTTCTTCCCGCAAAAGCCTCCTCCAGATTTGCAAGCCACTCATCCTTAAAATGTGCATCTACCGTATCAAATACTGCAACCTTCTCATCAAGAACAACATACGAATTATATGCCATTCCGTTCGGTACATCATACTGACCCTCAAATAAATCTACTTCATGATCATTCACACCAACATAAATAATATCTTCTGTAACTTTAAACATGTAATCACCTCATATTTCTGATTATTGTAAAAAAATATCACTACGTAACCACCACAATTTTCTATGTGGCACAGTTCCTATTATATAAAATTTAATAGAAGTATACAAGACAAATTTCACCTAATTTGCAAACTGGCTGTTATACAGCTTCGCATAGAATCCATTCTGCTTTAACAACGTCTCGTGATTTCCCTGCTCGATAATATGCCCGTCTCGCATGACCAGAATCACATCCGCATTCTGAATCGTAGATAAACGATGTGCTACGATAAAGCTTGTTCGTCCGGCCATCATTTTCGCAAACGCATTCTGAATCTTTTGTTCGGTACGGGTATCAATGGAGGAAGTTGCCTCATCAAGAATCAGCATAGACGGAAGGTCAAGCATTACTCTTGTGATACAAAGAAGCTGTTTCTGCCCCTGACTCATTCCTGCTCCATCTTCTGTAATATATGTGTCGAGTCCCTTTGGCATTTTTTTAATAAAGCTGTAGGAATGAGCCTCTTTTGCCGCAGCGATAATCTGTTCGTCACTAAAGCCTTCTCGTCCCATCGTTATATTATCACGGATTGTTCCACTTCGAAGCCAGGTATCCTGTAATACCATACCGTAGGAAGTTCTAAGGCTCTCTCTCGTAATATCACGGATATCCGTTCCCTCTACCATAATCGTTCCTTTATTTACATCATAAAAACGCATCAAAAGATTAATAATTGTTGTCTTTCCGCACCCGGTAGGTCCGACAATCGCAATACGCTGTCCTTTTTTCACATTAAGATTAAAGTCTTCAATCAGGCGTTTCTCTGTGGTATAGGAGAAGTTTACATGAGAAAGTTCGATATTTCCCTCTGGATTTGCTAGAACAAGGGCATCTTTCTTATCATCGGTTTCCGGTGTTTCCTCAATGAGTTCGAAAATACGAGCCGCACAGGCTAATGCGTTCTGCAATTCCGTAACTACACCAGATATCTCATTAAATGGCTTTGTATACTGATTTGCATAGCTTAACAGACAGGTAAGCTGTCCAACGCTAAGTCCCCCGCCAATGGCAGTGAGTGCACCGCTTAATGCCACGCTTGCATATACAAGGCTGTTGACAAAACGGGTAGACGGATTCGTAATAGAAGAAAAGAAGATAGCTTTTAAAGAATATCCCTGTAACTTATCATTTACAGCTGCAAAACGTTCTCCGGCTCTCTTTTCATAGCCAAATGCTTTTACAACCTTTTCTCCTTCAATCATTTCCTCAATTAATGCTGTCTGCTCTCCTCTTGTCTCTGACTGCAATTTAAACATAGAGTAAGTGTGAGTTGCGATAAAACGGGCAACTAATAAAGAAATCGGTGTCAGACAGACAACCAAAAGAGCAATTCCTACATGGATGGAAAAAATAAATCCAAGCGTACCGAGAATCGTCACAACTCCAGTAAAAAACTGGGTAAATCCCATTAAAAGCCCATCGGCAAACTGATCAACGTCGGCAATAACACGACTTACTACATCTCCATAAGAGTGTCCATCAATATATTTAAGTGGCAGCTTTTCAATCTTTTTCATTGCCTCATTACGGATGTCTCTTGTTACATGAAATGTAATGTGGTTGTTACAGATATTCATGATCCACTGTGTGATTCCCGTAAATAAAATAACTGTCGCACCTTTTTCTAATATTTTTGCAATCGCCGCAAAATTTACCTGTCCTTTTTTAATAATAAAATCAATCGCATCTCCGACAAGGATTGGTACATATAATGTACCGGCAACGGTAAGTGCCGCCATAAGAATCGATAAAATCAGAAGGAAACGGTAGTTTTTTAAATAATGCCACACTTTTTTTATTGTGCTTTTTCTTTTGCCGTTTGTATTTTGCTGTGCCATTTACGCTTCCTCCTTCTTAAACTGTGTCTCATAAATTTCACGGTAAATATTACAGGACTTAAGTAACTGTTCATGCGTTCCCTGCCCTGCTATCTTTCCATCATCAAGCACTAAAATCATGTCAGCATTCTGGATGGAGGAAGTTCTCTGTGACACGATAAATACAGTCGGTTTTCTCTTCATATCCTGAATTGCTTTTCGAAGCCTGGCATCTGTTGCATAATCAAGGGCAGATGCACTGTCATCCATAATGAGGATATCTGACTGTGGCACTAACGCTCTTGCTAAAGTAAGGCGCTGTCTCTGTCCACCAGAAAGGTTTTTACCGCCCTGTTCTATCTTCGCATCAAGTCTTCCTTCTTTTGTGTCAACAAATTCCTTTGCCTGCGAGATAGCAAGTGCCTCTTCTATCTGTTCTTCTGTCGCATCCGGGCAGCCAAAAGTCAAATTATCCCGAATCGTTCCGGCAAAAAGCTGCGCCTTTTGTGGAACAACAGAAATTGTGTTTCTTAAAGATCCATAAGTATAATCCTGTATATTTTTCCCTGCAATATCTACCTCTCCCTCACTCACGTCATAAAATCTTGGAATCAGATTGACAAGTGTAGACTTTCCAGAACCAGTACCTCCAATAATTCCAATGGTCTGTCCTGGCATTGCCTTAAAGGAAATATTCTCCACAGCATGATCTCCGCCTCCGGCGTAAGTAAAGGAAACGTTTTTAAATTCTACCGCAGGAGTGGTATTGCCTGCAGCAGCAACTGTTTTTGTTCCTTCTTTCATAGATGGCTCAATATGAAAAACATCCTGAATACGATTAAAACATGCCATCGCTTTTGTCACGGAAATAATGAGGTTTGCCAGCTTGATAAGCTCTACAAGAATCTGGGACATATAGTTATAAAGCGCAACAACCTGTCCCTGTGATAACGTACCAAGACTTACACGAACCGCACCGGTATGAATCAATACCAAAATAGCAAAGTTGATAATAATAAAAGTCAGTGGATTCGTAAGTCCTGATATTTTTCCAGCAAATTTCTGTAAAGAAGTAAGTTCTTCATTCTCTGCTAAAAACTTATTATATTCTGCCTGTTCCTGATGAAAAGCACGAATCACACGCACACCTGTAAGATTCTCTCTTGTTGTTCCAAGAATCGTATCGAGTCCTGACTGTACCTTTTTATAAAGTGGCTTTGTAATAAACATGACACCAAATACAACGATAGACAATAAAATGATTGCCACAACAAAAATCATCGCAGCCTTCACATCAATCGTAAATGCCATGATCATCGCACCAAATACAATAAATGGAGACCGCAGGAACAGACGAAGTACCAGATTGATTCCGTTCTGCACCTGATTAATATCACTTGTCATACGAGTAATCAATGTAGATGTTCCTACCATATCCATCTCCTCATAGCCTAATGTCTGAATATGGGTAAATAATTCATAACGAATCCCTGTTGCCGCTCCAACAGCAGACTTTGCCGCAAAATACTGTGCGGTAATAGAACATGTCAATCCCACTGCTGCTAATACCAGAAGAAGCAGACACATTCTTATGATATGCTCAGAATCTTTTGGAACAATACCATCGTCAATGATTGACGCAACAACCAATGGTACAAATAATTCAAAGAACGCTTCTAACATCTTAAATAAAGGAGCCAGAACACTTTCTTTTTTGTAGTCTTTCATAAAGTATAATAGTTTCTTCATAAAATCTTTCTTTTTCATCCTTTCTCTTCAAAATTTTATGACTATATCAATCCCATGTACAAAATCGTATCTATAATAAATATTCTCCTTTGTATTCATGGTTATCTGCCATAAATCTCCCGTTACAGTGTAGCATTTTACTCTTTCTTTTTAAAGGATTAATTTTAAAGGATTAATAATGATAAAACTTTTTAATACCTTTGTTTGAAAAATTGTCGCTAATATGTTATACTACTAATAATAAGTGAATTTATACGTTTATTGAGGTGATTATTTTGAAGGAAAAAAACAACGAATCTGCTGAAAACTATTTAGAGACTATTTTAGTTCTCAGTAAAAGACTTCCTGTTGTTCGTTCCGTTGATGTCGCTAATCAGCTTGATTTCAAAAAATCAAGTGTAAGTATCGCTATGAAGAATCTTCGCGAGAAGAATCATATCACTGTAACAGATGCCGGATATATTTATCTTACAGAATCTGGAAAGGCAATTGCGGATATGATTTATGAGCGTCATCAATTACTTACATCATGTTTAGAAAAATTAGGTGTTTCTGCCGAAATTGCAGAGAAAGATGCCTGTAAGATAGAACATGTTATCAGTAAGGAAAGCTTTGAGGCAATCAAAGAGTATGTGAAGGCGAACATTAGGTAAATGCTGAATGAATGTCAGTGACTGCCAAACCCAGAGAGAAGGAATAATAAAAAGCTATTGCAGTGTTTATAGTTAACACTGCAATAGCTTTTTTATTATTTATAATATTTTTGTCATATCCATTAAGGAACAGTAATATTGTCTCCAGTCTTCTTTTTCCTGCATATAGAATACTTTAATGTATACGGTGAGTTTATCGGTTTCTGTTCTTAAGAGATGGAGCATACCATCTGCACCGGATACTGGATTCAGGAAGGAGTTTTCGAGCATTTCGTTGAACTGGCTGCGTTCTTCTGCTGGAATCCGCGCTAAAAATTCTTTTTGAATGTCTTCTTTGAAGTGTTCTGCTCCAATCATCTGGAAGTACTGTTCATTGACGCGGGTTACCTTTATCTTGCCACTCTGTACTTCAAAAAAAACAACTGGGCCAAGTACATTATTGAGCATACTGTCACTAACAAAATTTGAATCAATGAACTCTCGGATATGCATCGGCTCTACCTGTTTGTAAACAATTCCCTGTGTATCAATTCTTCTATGGTCGCTCAAAAGTTCTTCAAATTTAGGAATTGGAAGGGGTTTATAATAATAAAATCCCTGTGTATAGCAATAGCCAAGACCTTGTACAAACTTCTCCTGACTCTCATCTTCTACTCCTTCAACAACAATCGGGAGATGTAACATACTTGCCATATTTACGATGGCTTCTAATATATGTGCACTTTTTTTGCGTTCCGCCTCCTCAAAACGAAGGAAACGCATATCGAGTTTTAATACATCAACAGGTATATTCTCTAACATATTTAAAGAAGAGTATCCACAGCCAAAGTCATCCATCATAACAACTAATCCTCTGCTTCGCAATGTATTTACTGCACTGGCAATCCGGTTATTATTCTCTGTGTAGGCACTTTCTGTAATTTCTACTTTAATCAAATGTTTCGGAATCTGATATTTCTCCATCAAATCAAATAAATAAGCCGGGACATTCATCGAAAAAATGTCGATGCGGGATACATTAATAGAGATTGGAACCGGAGAATGTCCTGTGTCAATCCAATGTCTGAGCCACTGACAGACCTTTTCCCAGATATAACGGTCCAGACGGTCTATCATCTTATTTTTCTCTAATACTGGAATAAATTCACCTGGTAAAAGGAACTCTCCATCCTCTTTCTGCCAGCGGACCAATGCTTCGGCACCGACAATCTGTCCTGTCATAATATTACACTGCGGCTGGACAAAAAATGTAAATTCTTCGTTTTCCAAGCCCTTCTCTATCTCTGCTAACAGATAGACTTCCTCTTCTAAACAGGATTCCATCTCTAAAGTATAACGACAGATATGCCATTTATAATCTTCTTCTGCATGAGAGCGCGCCAGCATGGCACGATCATACATTAATTCTGGCTGTATCGAGGTATCTTCTATCGTGTATACACCAAATAATGGAAAGAATACAGATGTGTTATTCCACTTGCCAAGCTTTTCTATAATTTTTTCCCGTATGCTACAAAGTAATTCATCACTGTCTGGCAAAAGAGCAACAAAATTATCTCCGCCTAAATAGGCATCAATTCCATCATTCTCCATGGTACTCTGTTTCAAACAGGCACAAATATAGCGGATAACCTCGTCTCCGGAACTTCTTCCATACAACTTATTAAAGAGGCGAAAATGTTCAATATCAATTGCCGCTATACAATATGTATTCGGAAGAAGCTTTGGTAGTTTCTTCCGAAGTCCATCCATAAAAGAATGGTTATAATAATAATCGCTTAAACTTTTACTATTCATAATCCCTCATTATCTGTCCTGTATTTTTTTTACAATAGTTCTGCTAACTAGTCGTTGCTATTTCATCACTGTATTTCGTTATAATATCATAACGCATACTAGTTCTACTATAATTTTCTTATATTTTGCAATATCTCTTACTGAAAAATTCACTTTTTTTATTCTAACATACTTTCTGCAAATATTCCATAACCCATTTGCGGATTATCAATTAAAACATGGGTGACTGCACCAACAAGTTTACCATTTTGTAAAATAGGGCTGCCGCTAAGTCCCTGAATAATTCCGCCAGTAAGAGTAATCAGTTCGGAATCTGTCACCCTGATTTTTAACGTTTTTAAAGAATTTTTTTCGTGAAAGAATACTTTTTCTATTTCGATGGAATAATCTTTGCTTTTTCCACTGATACTGCTTCTAAGATATGCTTTTCCTGTTTTCACTTCTGATTTTTTTGCAATACTTATTTTTTTATCTGTAAAAAATTCTTTTTTGTTTTCTGTTATTTTTCCCAAAATTCCTCCGTTCGTATTCGCATATATCTCTCCAAGATAATTTTGCGAGCTATAATCAATCGTGCCAATTATTTCTCCAGGCATTCCTGATTTTCCCTTCAAAATCGAAGATATATTAGTTCGATACGCACTTCCACCCTCAATTAAAAAGCGGACACCAATATCTCCGTCATTAATTCCATGCCCAAGAGCTGCAAAAGTCCCATCTTCTCTTATAAAAGTAATCGTACCAATTCCCTGCGTATCATTTCGAATCCACACACCAATTTGATAACATTTATTTTTTGCAGAATATACGGGTTGTACTTTCACCTTTATCTTTTTGTTCTTACGCTTTAGTGTCAACACCACTTCTTTTTCTCCATTTTTCTGCAATAAGCGTATAAATTGCTGCTTTGTTGTGATATTCTGAGCGTTTAGTTTCAGAATATAATCCCCTGCTTTTATTTTACAGGATGCCGGAGAATTTTTCCCGTCAATCTGCTGGAGTCCTAATACAAGAATTCCTTCCGTTTTTATATAAATTCCGATTGGTATCCCTGATGCATACACTTTTTCCTCGCTTTTTTGTTCGGTTAGTCGTTTCCCCGTCTGAGATTTTGCCGAAACGGTTTCCTTTTGTGTAGAAAACACAGCTTCTGTCTGTAAAACGTGTCCATATTGCCCCATGATAGTTAGTATAAATACTAACAATACAATGTAAAACTGTTTTAATTTTTCCCTCATAAAAAATGCCCCCATATCTAAATTTTCACTTAGTATGGCAGGCATCTTCCTGTTTCAAACAGGCATATTTTACTGTTTTGCCAAAGCACGCATTTCTCTTGCATTTTGTAAAACGGCTTCTGTAATTTTCACTCCGCCTAACATTCGTGCAAGTTCTTTTACCGATTCTTCTTCTGATAATGGGTAAATATTACTGATTGTCGAATTGGCATCACTTGTTTTTTCGATTAAATAATGCGAATCTGCCATTGCAGCAATCTGCGGCAGATGTGTGATGGCAATAACTTGTCTTTTTTTTGCAATATAAGCAAGTCGTTCTGAAACTTTCTGTGCCGTTCTTCCACTGATTCCTGTATCTATCTCATCAAAAATCAATGTCTCAATATTTTCTTCATCTGCTAAAATAGACTTGATTGCCAGCATGATTCTGGACAACTCACCACCAGATGCAATCTCATGAAGCGGTCGTACTGCCTGTCCTGGGTTTGTAGAAATCATAAAGCAGACATTATCCTTTCCTAATGCAGAATAGTGTTCTGACTGTTCAAAAGCGATTTCAAAGACAACATCTAAAAAGTTAAGATCTAACAATGCTTCTTTAATTAATTTTGTTAACGGAATCGCTGCCTCTTTGCGCAAAGCAGTCAATCTCTCACACTGTATATCCAGTTTTTCCTTTACTTTAGATAATTCCCTTTTTATTTCAGAAATATACTCTTCATAATTGGAAAGTTTTTCATATTTTTCAACACTGTTATCATGATATTTCTGTATTTTCTCTATAGAATCTCCATACTTTGCTTTCAAATGATTAATCAGATTCAAGCGTTCCTCTATTTCTGCAAATTGCTCTCCATCAAATTCCATGGAATCAATATAACTGGAAAGTTCTCTGTTAAAATCATTCAGCAAAGAATCAATGGTCTGCAACTGCTCTGTTAGTCCCCTAGCCTCGGCATCAAGATTAGACACCGTATAAAGCCTTTGTACGGCCAAACCAATGAGATCACCCGCACAACCGTTTTGCCCTGCTGTCACTTCATGAACAGCCGCACAGTCAGAAAGAATTTCTTTTGCATGGGATACTTTCTGGTACTCCGTTTCAAGAGATTCATCTTCTCCAGGGCGAAGTTGCGCTTCCTCAATTTCCTGGATTTCATATTTTAAAAATTCCATCTCCCGAATTCTTTGTTCCTCTCCCATATTTTGTTCGGAAAGTTTCTTTTGAAGTTCCTGATACTCATGATATAAGGAAGCGGTCTTTTCTTTTACAGGAGCGATTACACTTCGATGATAACTATCAATAATTTTCAAATGATTCTGCGGTTTTAAAAGAAGCTGGTTCTCATGCTGTCCACTTAGGTCAAGAAGAAGCGGCGAAAGTTCTTTTAATCTGCCAATTGTAACACTGATATCATTTACCTTATTAATAACTCTGTTATTGGTAATCCTCCTTGATATAATAATCTCTCCATCTTCAAATGGAATCTCAAATTCTTCCATCTTTTTTTGGACTGCCTGGCTTTTTGTGTGAAATATCAGTTCAATAAGTGCACTGTCACAGCCATGTCTTATCATATCTTTTGGTATTTTCGCACCAAGCGCAGATTGAATCGACCCAATGAGAATCGACTTACCTGCACCTGTTTCTCCTGTAAGTATATTGAGATGATCTGTAAAATCTACCTCTGTTTCCTCAATAAGTGCCAGATTTTTAACGTGTAAATTTATGAGCATAGCACCCTCCGATGTTAACGATGTTCCTTCATAATCGTGTCAATTTCCTTCATAACTTCCTCCACCATAGGGGTTTCTTTCACCACGCACATAATCGTGTCGTCCCCGGCAATACAGCCAAGTACTCCATGAAGAGAAATAGAATCAATCGCCGCGGCACATGCCATTGCCATGCCTGGAACTGTTTTGATTACTAATATATTTTCTGCATTATCCATGTGAAGAATTCCCTCAGACAATACTCTTTTATACTTGCTAGAAACATGAATATCCTCAGTCTGAATCGGTGCATACTTCTGTTTTCCATTTGCACCGGTAACTTTTGTGAGTTTTAATTCACGAATATCCCTTGAAATCGTCCCCTGCGTCGAAGAAAATCCTGCCTCTGACAATTTTTTGGTCAGTTCTTCCTGTGTTTCTATATCATTTGTCCGAATAATCTCCAGTATTTTTTCCTGTCGTTTTCCCTTCATTCTTATCTCCACTTCTTTTTATAAAAGCTTCTCCTTTAAAATCTGCACAAAGCTGACTTCCGTTGCTTTAATAAACGGTGTTACTTCCTGTGATTTATATATCTTTACCTGATCTCCCGGAACAATGCTTAACCCTTCTCTTCCATCAAAGGAAATAATAGCCTCTTCCTTAATATTACTTCTTATCTGTTCTACTTCCACCGTAACCACATCTTCCTTGGCAAGTACAATACTTCTCGCAGTAAGAGAATGTGGGCAGATTGGGGTAATCACAAAGTTCTTACAAGTTGGATTAATAATCGGGCCGCCAGCAGACAAGTTATAGCCGGTAGAACCAGTTGGTGTACAAACAATAACACCATCTGCCCGGTAGCAGTCAATTGTTGAGCCATTAATACCCACTTTTAAACCGATAACTCTCGAAGCTCCACAACGGTTAATATTAAAGTCGTTGAGAGCGATATATGTTGCCGCTTTTTCCCCCTGCTTATACACTTCTGCTGTAAGCATGATACGATTCTCTACCTGATATTGGTCTTTTAATAATAAATCCAATGTCTTTGATAGATCAGCAAGATTCACGTCGGCAAGAAAGCCAAGTGTTCCAAGATTAATTCCAAGTAACGGAATCGTATTTCCAACAAGCATTCTTGCAGCAGCCAAAATGGTACCATCTCCACCAATAACAAGAATACATTGTGTTCCCTCTGGAATATCTATAGAAGTAACGTTTCTGTTGTACTGGTCATATACGTTACATACTGCACCCATTCTTGTAATATGATGTTTGATCTGTTCTGTAATTTCAAGATTAATATCTTTTTGCTTATTTGCAATAATTAAAAAATTATTCATGCTGTCTATTTCGCCGCTTCACGATGAGACAACGACTGATGGGATGCCGCAACAACATCCGGTATCATCTCATCACTAATCTGGCTTTCCTCCGGTCTGTTTAATAAATGCAGTAAGTACTCTATATTTCCCTCTGGTCCTTTAATCGGTGAATAATCAAGATGCAGCAGTGAAAAACCAAGTGCTAAGGCAAAGTCCATAATCTGCTTTATAACATCTTCATGTACTTGTCGGTCTCTTACTACACCTTTTTTCCCTACCTTTTCTCTTCCTGCTTCAAACTGTGGTTTAATAAGACAGACAACCTGTCCATCCTCTTTTAAACATGCCTTTACTGGTGGAAGAATCTTTGTAAGAGAAATAAAGGAGACATCAATAGAAATAAAGTCGGCCAGTTCTCCAATATCTTCCGGTTTCACATAACGCATATTTGTCTTTTCCATACAAACAACACGTTCATCATTCCTGAGTTTCCAATCAAGCTGTCCTCTTCCAACGTCAACAGAAAATACTTTTACAGCTCCATTCTGAAGCATACAGTCTGTAAATCCTCCAGTAGAAGCCCCAACATCCATACAGGTTTTATCTTTTAAGGAAAAGCCGAACTGTTCTACAGCTTTCTCCAGTTTTAAGCCACCACGACTTACATAGCGAAGCGTAGAACCGTGAATCTCAATGGTTGCGGCAGCCTTCTCATCAAAGGTGCTTCCGGCCTTATCTTCTCGCTGGCCGTTTACGAAAACGACTCCTGACATGATCATCGCTTTTGCTTTCTCTCTCGACGCAGCATGTCCCTGCTCTACTAACAATACATCCAAACGTTGTTTCATTCTAATTCATCCTATCTATTATCGACTTTACAATGGAATCCGCATTGATTCCGGCTTCTTCTCTTTGCTCATTCACAGTGGCATGACCCACAAAATAATCGGAAATACCCAGAGTAAGAAGCTGATTCTTGCATACATTTTTATGGAGAAAAGCAGAAACCATCTGCCCATATCCTCCGATTAACTGATTCTCTTCTACAGTAACAATAAGTGAATATTTTTTGGACAGTACATGCAGCATCTCTTCATCCATTGGGCGAATAAAACGAACATTTACAAGCCCCGGATTATATCCCTGACTTTTAAGAAGCTGCACTGCTTTTTCACATTCTTCCATAATATTTCCTACTGCCAGGATTACGACATCTTGTCCCTCGTAAATCATTTCACTCTTTCCAAGTTCTATCGGAGCATTATATTCAGATAAACCATCATATACACTACCTCTTGGATACTTCATAGCGATTGGTCCATTATACTCTAAGGCAAACTTCATCATTGCTGGCATCTCTTTTTCATTCTTTGGAGCCATCAATACCATATTTGGAATATGACTCAAATAAGAAATATCAAAAATTCCCTGATGTGTCTCTCCATCTGCGCCTACAAGACCGGAACGATCAATGCCAAAAAATACAGGAAGCTTCTGGATACATACATCATGAAGGACCTGATCATATCCTCTTTGCAGAAAAGAAGAATATACCGCAAAAACCGGACGCATTCCCTGCGCAGCAAGCCCGGCTGCAAAAGTAACAGCATGTTCTTCTGCAATACCAACATCAAAAAAGCGCTTTGGATAATGCTTTTTAAAAGCTTTTAAACCTGTGCCAGATGGCATAGCCGCTGTGATTGCCACGACCTTTTTATTCTCCCTGGCTAATTCCACCAGGCTCTCAGCAAATATATCTGTGTAGGTCTTTTTCGTTTTCTTTGCTAAAACCTCTCCGGTCTCTTTATCAAATGGCCCGATTCCATGAAACTTTTCTGGATTCTTCTCGGCATACTTATATCCCATTCCCTTTCGGGTAATCGCATGAATCAAAATAGGGCCTTCGTGCTGTTTCGCTCTATTGATTGCGTGAATCAGTTCATAAATATCATGGCCGTTTACAAGTCCATAATACGTAATCCCCATATTTTCAAATAGCATTCCTGGAATAAAAAGCTGCTTGATGGAATCTTTTGATTTCTTTAATGTTCTCGCAACACTTTTTCCTACACCGGGAATATTATTTAGTGCATTTTCTACATTCTCCTTAAACTCACTGTAACTTCTTCTAGAACGCAAATCGTTTAAATAACGGCTCATTCCCCCAACATTCTCTGAAATCGACATTTTATTATCATTTAAGATAATAATCATGTTCTTCTTTTCTCTTCGAAGAATTGATAAATTATTCAGGGCTTCGTAGGCCATTCCACCAGATAAAGCGCCATCTCCGATTACCACAGCAATGGTTTCTTCTTTTTGTTCTAAGTCTCTTGCTACAGCCAGCCCTAATGCTGCTGAAATAGAGGTAGAACTGTGTCCTGTGCCAAATACATCACAGTCACTCTCACATCGCTTAGGAAAACCGCAAAGACCATCTTTTTGTCTTAAAGAAGTAAATTCGTCTTTTCTTCCTGTCAGTAACTTATGAACATAGGATTGATGCCCCACATCGTATACTACCTTATCTTCTGGAAAATGAAGACAGATATGCAGAGCCATTGTAATTTCCACTGCTCCCAAATTCGAGGCAAGATGCCCGCCAGTCTGACTGACATGATCTATGAGGAAATCTCTGATTTCTTGTGCCAGAATCGGATAAAGCTTTGGAGAAATTCTCTTTATATCATTTGGTTCTTTTATTTTATTTAATAAACGTCCCATTACGCATCCTCCGAATGGTATTTTTAATTTTTTCTTCCAACCAGATATAGAAGTAATTCACGTAAAAAAGGATTTTTATACTCTAATTCATCAAAAATCTGTAACGCTTCTCTTGTATATTGTTCTGCATCCTTTTTAGATTGCTCTATACCTTTGAATAAGACGTATGTATTTTTTCCGTTCTTTTCATCGCTTCCTGCTGGTTTTCCAATTTCTTCACTGGTACTTACTACATCGAGAATATCATCTTCTATCTGAAAAGCAATACCTACCTTGTTGGCAATCTGTTCGATCATGGATACTTCTTTCTCGGAAGCTCCTGCAAGTACTGCTCCGATCATCATCGCACATTCAATCAGCGCAGCTGTCTTATTATTATGGATATACATTAATGTATCAAAACTGATTGCCTTATTCTCCTGTTCTACATCGACAGTCTGTCCGCCAATCATACCATAAATTCCTGGTTTTCTTGTAAGAATCTGCAATGCCTTTGCTGTCTGTATATCTTTGTTTGTTCCGTCAAAAGCTTTTGCTGCTGTCTCAAATGCATAGTTTAACAGAGCATCCCCGGCTAATATCGCCATTGCCTCCCCAAACTTTATATGTGCAGTAGGCATTCCTCTTCGCAATGCATCATTATCAAGTGCTGGAAGATCATCATGTATCAACGAGTACGTATGAATCATTTCTATGGCAGCCATAAAAGGCTCGATTACAGAAGAATCCGCTCCCCCAAACATCTCATATGTCTCTGCCATAAGCATTGGGCGCAGACGCTTGCCCCCAGCTTTTACACTATAATTCATTGCAGAAAGTACTGTTTTTTGTAATCCTTTTTCTTCTGGAAGATAGAAATCAATTGTTTGTTCAATCTTCTCAATCTTCTTCGAAAGCTGTTCCTTTATGGATGGCATCATTTTGTCCCTCCTGTAAGATAATTATCTCTTTTTGTGTTTTATCTAATGTCTGAGAGCATTTATCTAAAATCTTCACTCCCTTTTTATATAAGTCCATAGAATCAGACAGGCTGATTTCTTCGGAAGAAAGCTGTTCGATAATGTCTTCTAACTGCTCGAAAGCTCCTTCAATTGAAAATTTTGTTTTTGCCATGACAAACCTCTTTATTTTTTATTCTTTTTCACTGAAACCGGCATTACCTCAGCCTGTCCATCTGAAAAAGTAATGAAAAAAGGATTCTCCTTTTCTATCTGCCCGGCAGAAGTAAGGGGATTTCCCTCTTTCGTTTGTGCAAATACATATCCGCCTCTCAGACGGGATGTTGGGGACAGGGCAGAAAGCCTGTCTACATATCTTGTAAATTGCTGCTGTCTGCTTTGATACTTATCCCGCATTGCCTGTTGCAATCTGCCTTCTAACCGCTCGTAAATGAGCTGATGACTCATCAGCTTTTTATCTGGCCGCTGTGCCTCAAGCTGCCTTTCTAACAAAGCGGTCTTCCCATACATCAGCATCAGTTTTTGCTGTAGCAGTGTCCCGAGTACTTCCTGATAGTTATGCATTCTTGTGTAAAAAGAAGTCATATCCGGAATAGCCAGTTCACAGGCTGCAGAAGGAGTTGCTGCCCGCACATCTGCACAGTAGTCAGCAATTGTCATATCAATTTCATGTCCGGTTCCTGATATGATCGGTGTGTCTGCATAATAAATCGCATCGGCAACTTCTATCTCATTAAAGGCCCATAAATCTTCGATAGAGCCTCCACCACGGCCGATAATAATAATATCAACCCCTGCTGTATCAAAATACCGAATACCTCTTGCAATCTGCGCAGCCGCACCCTCTCCCTGTACTTTTGACGGATAGAGGTACAGCTGAACCGAAGGATTTCGTCTTTTGGCAATACTTTTAATATCTTCTATTGCTGCCCCGGTAAGTGCTGTCACAATCCCAATTTTTTCTGGATAAGGCGGCAACGGCTTCTTTCTTTCAAAATCAAAATATCCTTTCTGCGCTAATTCCTGCTTTAACTGTTCATAACGAATATATAATTCTCCAGCTCCAGAGAGTTCTATCTTTCGAACATACATCTGATATGTTCCTGTCTGTTCATATACAGAAATATTACCACAAGCTTCTATAAGCTGACCATCTTCGAGATGAAACGTTAGCCCTTTATAGCGGTCCGAAGAAAACATAACACAGCGCAGTGCACTCTTTTCATCCTTTAGTGTAAAATAAATATGGCCGGAAGAATGATATTTGCAGTTAGAAACTTCTCCCTTTAAATATATTTTTTTTAAGGCATAATCGCTTTCAAAAATACGATGAATATAAGAATTAATCTGTGTGACAGAAAAAATATGCTTCATTTATAAATACCCAATCAAAAAGGCGGCAAAGAATATTGTTCCGTGCCGCCTCATTCTTCTTCAGTTATCCAGGTACAGGTCACGAATTATTCGCTATGCCAGCTTTGCAAGAACTCCATTTACAAAACGAGGAGCTTCCTCGCTGCAATAAATCTTTGCAAGCTCTACGGCTTCATTAATGGCAACTCCCGTAGGAATATTCGCATCATTTGTAATCTCATAAACTGCAAGACGCAAAATGGCAAGCTCTGGCTTTCCAAGTCTTTCAAGTCTCCAGCCCTCACAGATTGAATGAATCTGCTCATCAATCTCCGGAAGGCGTTTTAAGATACTTCCAATCTTTGTCTCGATATAGATCTGGTCTTTTCCCTCTATATCCGGTCTTTCTTCAAAGTACCATTTTATCTGCTCCTGTAATTCTTCCTGCGTATTAAATTCTACGCGAAACAGTAAAAGAAAAATAGTCTCTCTTACTTTTCTTCTAGACATCTTCATATGTCAAACCTCCGTTATCTTCCGTGTATTCTTTGTAGTCAGTCTATTCATAATCCATCTGGATTCCGGCTATGCGGATATTCACTTCAGAAACCGTAAGGCCTGTCATCGTCTCAATCGCGCTCTTTACCTTGTCCTGTACTTCCTGAGAAGTTTTTGGGATGCTTACACCGTAGCTGAGTACAAGATTCAGTGTCACATCAACTTGTGTACCAGTAATTGTTACTTTTACACCTTTGGAAAGCTTCTTCATTCCAAGCTTACTTACGATTTCATTGGTAATATTACCGGACATCTTAGCAACGCCCTCTACTTCTGTTGCTGCAAGACCAGCGATAACTGCAACTACTTCATCTGCAATCTGAACCTGTCCTACGTCTTCTATGTTATAAACCGTATGATTTATCTTTGTATCTTTTTCTTTTCCCATGGAAACCTCCTTTTGTCTACAGTCTACAGAAAACTCTCCATGAAATTTCCCACATTCTTAACAGATATTGGAAAACTGCATGGAAAGTCCTCACATAAAAATGTAAACAATTTTATATCGATTTATTCTATAATTATAACAGACATCTATGTTTTTGCAACAGAAATCTTTTAACTTTCTGTCGTCTGCATTTTACTTATGACAAGCTGACTGACACTATATCCTGTTTTTCTTGTAACAATATCCTCAATCTGTGCTCGGTCAGACGAGGAAAGTTCCTCATAATTTAGTACGACATCTACACTGTCCTCTCCGATAGAGACTACTGCATCTTCAAATCCTTTGGATGCCAAAAGCTGTTCCGTTGCAGATTCTTTTTCCATAATATCCGCAAGTTCAGTAAGTTTATCTACCGCTTCTTTCTTTGCATCTTCACTGACAGAAGTGCTGTTAATAATTTCATTAAGGGACTCTTTGGTTTTGGAATGTGTCTGTTCTCTCTCCATTCTGGCACCCGCTACATATTCACTTACCTGAGCCTGTGTCAGGACAGCATCCCCAATGGTCTCACTGCTTGCGTCTGTCTGCGTCTCTTTTGCATTCTCTGATGAATTTTTTGAAAGACTTTTTGATACATCTTTTGAAGCCTTAGCTTTTTCCTTTATCAGGGAATCTCCATCTGAAATATCCATCGTATCAATTGTTTCCACGGAACCGGCTGTTTTTTTCGTTCCATCAGAGGATGTATTTTGCTCTGTAAAATTCAGATATCCTGCAACTGCAATCATGATTGCCAATGCCGTAATGGCAATCTGATTTTTCTGAAATATTTTCTTCATTTTGCAACCTCCATTTTTAACACTTTAATATGATTTGCCGAAACTCCAAACAATACCTGCACTGCTTCTAAAACGGATGCTTCTACCACCTTATTTCCCGCTCCTTCACAGGAAATGACAATTCCTGAAATTTCCGGCTCTAATTCTTTTATTACATAAGGGGCAGAATTTCCAGAAGAATCGGAAAGAATCGTCTCTTCCTGCTTTTTTTGATTTTTATTTACTTTTTGTGTTTCTCCGCTTCTTTCTTCCTCTGTTTGTTTCTCCTCTGACAAATCTTTATTTAATACAGATTCTTTAGAAGATTTTAAGGTAATCATCACTTCTGCTTTTCCTACACCATCCACATTTTCAAGGATATGTACTAATTTATTTTCAAGTGCCTCCACATATGCATCATTCTGACTTGTCTCTATGGATTTTTCTTGTTTTTCGCTTGTTTTTGAAGAAGAATTTTTCCATTCAGAAAAATTAGCAGCAAGAAGAACGATTCCCGCAATTGCTATTAAAATAATTTTCTCCATCCCAAAGTCTTTTAAACTTATCTTTTTAGGCATTTTTTTATCCATCTTCACTCCACCTCTACAAAAACATCTGATTCTTCTAAATCATAAAGCTGCATTAAAATCTTTTTTAAACTTTCTACATGTGAGGGATTGTCTGTTGTATGAAGCGTGCTGTCGCTCCCTTTTAGCAAGATTCCCCTTATCTCTATCTGTTTTAAATGTTCTTTTTTGTTATCCCACCAAAAGGTAATCTTTTTTACCTGAATATTCTTTTTCTTTGCAATTTCTTCTATCTGATTTTTATATGCTGTCTCATATTCTTTTTTTAGCACGTCTTGCATATCCTGAAATTCTTTTACATTTCCTAGTAGATTTCGTTCATTCTTCCATTCTTCCTGCAAAAAAGATACCTGGAAATACTGCTCTGTTCCTGCAAAATCAATGACAGGTTTTAACAGACACACTACAAGCAAAAATCCAGAAAAAAAACGATAATATTTTTCATATGCTGTTTTTTGCATTAAATTATCACAGATTAATAATAGAACATTCATATATAAAATTGTTTTTAACCAGCTTTTTATATATTCCATTACATCCAGCTCCTACTTTTATTTATGGTCTTTTATATTTTCACAATGCTTTATCCTATATGATTTGTGGTAAGTGTGGTAAGTGCGATAATCACAATAAATAAAACAGAAGACATACACAATACCTTTATTAACAGCAATCCACATTTCACTGCCGCACTAATACACTCTACAAAACGTTCATCCGCAATCGGCTCTAACACAACAGACAATAGGAAATAAAAAAAGACATAACATAACAGTTTTGTAAGAGGCAAAAGAAGAAAGAGAAAAAGGAATACAATGCCAGCTGCCCCTAATGCATTTTTTATAACAAGGGAAGAACCAAGTACCGTCCCTGTAACACTTTGGATAACAGATCCTGCTCCCGGAATCAATCCGATCATTTTGTTTAGTACATTATTTTTTGCCGCATCAAAAGAAGGCGCAATCATTGTTTCTAACAGATGAAATCCAAAAAAGAGAAAAAAAAGTACCTGTACACCTTTTGATAAAAAAAGAAAAAGGCCCTCACATAATCTTGAAATATTTTGCTTTTTTGAAAATCGGTTTAGTAACTCTAATAGAAGATAATATTGTAGCAACGGAAGAAAAATTTTTATACAAATCCAGTTTAAAAGCAGCACTACAATAATAAAATACTCATAAAATACAACACCTGTAGATAGATTTCCAGAAAGAGAAACTGCCAGTGTATACACAGGAAGCAGTACTTTTAGAAAAGAGGACAGAAGAATTACTGTATTTTCAAACAAGGTTGTCATTGCCGTAAAATTAGTAAAAATAATAGAAAATGTTATGAGATATGTAACAAAAAATCCACTGTCCGATACTCCATATGGTTGAAAGGAAGAAGAGATATTCGAAAATACCGCCGAAAATAAGATGACACCGATAAGCTCTGTAATAAGTATTTTCGAAGAAAAAACTTCTCTAAAAGCAATATCTATAAACCATCCTCCGATTTGCTGAAAGACTTCTGTAAACTGCATAGAAAGAATTTTTTCAAAGATAGAAGAAAAATCAGGGTACTTTTCTTCTCCAAGTTGTTCTATTTGTTTTGAGAGAGCTGTAATATCTATTTCTTCTTTTTTTGTCTGTGCCTGGAGAGTAAGTGGATGAAGATAGCAAAGAAAAAGAAAGTGTGTAAGAAATCCTATAACATATAAAAAAGTTTTCTTTTTATTTTTTCCCATTTTTTACCTACTTTCCGTTCTGGCCTTCTTTTCTATAAAAAATCATCATGTAAGTAAATGTTCGATCGTTTCAAGTAAGGAACTGATAATTGGAATACTTAATACTAAAATAGATAATTTACCGATGGTTTCTATCTGAAAAGAGATGGAGTGATAGCCAAGATCCTCACACAAATTAGACGCAATCTGGCATATATAAGCAATAGCAAGTAATTTTAATAGTATTTTAATATACATACTACTTATCGGAATTCTCTTTTGCAATGTCTGTACAAAATTTAAAACTTCTTTCAAATTAGAAGTCA